>Ga0302267_10001704_pt1 | contig 27631 bp, 32 predicted proteins | sample III_Bog_E1_3_FD_194555 | JGI IMG/M metagenome (GOLD analysis project Ga0302267, IMG submission 194555) | Peat permafrost microbial communities from Stordalen Mire near Abisko, Sweden - III_Bog_E1_3 | ecosystem: Environmental > Terrestrial > Soil > Wetlands > Peat | place: Sweden: Abisko...
ATCTCTTCGGTGGTGAAGTGGGCGGTGAGGTCGGCGAAGGCGGCATCGTTGATAGCGTGGCCTGAGGAGTGGAGCAGATCGGCGTAGCGGAAGCCGGCCTTCTCTCTTTCGGTGAAGGGGCCGGATTCGAAACTGTTTTCCTGGGCGACATTTTCAGCGCTTGCGATCTGTTCCGGGGTCGCGCCGCGCTGGAGGGCGAGGAAGCGATGGGCGCTGACGCAGTATTCGCAATCGTTGAGGGCGGCGACGCGGGTGGCGATGAGCTCCTTGTACCAGCCGGGGAGGGAGGAGTCGGCCATAAGCGGCTTGAGGAGCGCGGCGATGCCGAGGACGAGATCCGGTACGTTGGCGAGGCCCTTGAACATGTTGGGGACGACGCCTCGATCGGCGTAGAGCTTGTCGTAGAGGGCGGCAACGTCGGGGCGGACCTGGGTGCGGTCGAGAAGGGGGATGCGCGAGGCGGATATGGGTGGCGTCAGGGATTCGTTGCTCATGGTTGCTCCGGAGGGCGGATAGGGCCAGTTTACAGGCGGGGCTGGGGGAGTGCGTGTCAATCGGGCTCGTGGCGGAGGCCGCGGACTCGCGAGATTTATGGTCTCCCACCCATTCGCGGTGAGGCTGCGAATGGATGGGGTACGGCGTCATTTTGGGAAGGGGAGATGTGGATACCGGAAGCGCGGGGATTCCCGTTTTAAGCGGCGATTTGAAATGGGAATGGAATGCGGCAGGACTGAAGAATGCGCGCGCGGATGCGTTGTCAGGGACTCGGCAGGGCGGTAGGTTGGGGGGATGAAGCGCGCTGTGGGTGGCAAGTGAATCTGGGCGTGAAGTATCCGAAGCGGAGGGCGGGTGTGTCGGCTTGTCTGCCGGTGCTGGACGAGAGGAGGAGCCTTCGCGAGGTTGCGGAGAGGTATCAGCGGGCGCTCACGGCGAATCCGCGGCATGCGGAGTCGCTGGCGGGGATGTGCGTGGTGGCGCTGGTGAGCGGGCAGAATGAGGCGGCGGTGCGGATGGCCGAGGCGGCGGTAGAGGCGGCGCCGGGGATGGCGATTGCGCATGTGGCACTGGGGCAGGCGCTGAAGGCGTGTGGGCGGAACGAGGAGGCGGAATGCGCGTATGAGAAGGCGCTTGGGCTGGATGGGGATCATGCTCTGGCGAGGCTTGGGCTGGGGGAGCTGAGGCTCGTAGCGGGCAAGACGGAAGAAGCCAGACTGGAGTTTGAACGGGCGCTGCGGAGTGAGTGGAGTTTGGTTTCGGCACATTTGGGGATGGGGAATGCGCTGGCGATGGAGGGCGAGAACGAGGCGGCCCTGGCGAGCTATGAGCATGCGCTGCGGTTGCGGCCAAAGCTGGCGGAGGGGGAGTTTGCGGCAGGGTTTGTGCTGGTGCGGATGGGACGGGAGAAGGAAGCGGAGAGGCGGTATCGGCGAGCGCTGATGCTGCGGCCGGACTTTGCATCTGCGTGGATGAACCTGGGTGTGCTACTGCGCGAACAGGGCAGCGATATTTCTGCAGAGGCCGCGTTGCGGCGGGCGGTGGAGCTGAGGCCGGATCTGATTTCAGGATGGGTGAACCTGGCGCTGGTGGAGCGGGACCGCGACGGCATGGAGGCTGCGGAGAAGTGCCTGCGGAAGGCGTTTGCGCTGAATCTGGAGCAGGTGGAGACGCAGATTGCGTGGTGCCAGTTTTGCGCGAAGCGCGGGGACAGAGGGGGGGCGTGGGGTTGGCTGAGGTGGGCGCTTGCGCGAGACGCGGAGCACGCGGAAGCGTTGAATATGAGGGGCATTCTGCTGCACCAGGAAGGGCGGTTCGGCGAGGCGGTTGAGGCTTTTGAGCGGGCGGAGGCAGTTGGGCACCTGGCGGCATCGTCGAATCGGGGGAACTGCCTGCTGGACATGGGGCGGATGGAGGAGGCGCTGGGAGCACACGCGCTGGCGGTGGCGCGAGATCCGAAGCACCCGGGGGCGCGTTACAACCTGGCGCTGACGCAGATTCGGATGGGCGATTGGGAGCGGGGATGGCGGGGGTATGAGGCGCGGTGGAAGTTCAGGGAGGTGCATCGGAGGCCGAGGACGTTCAAGCAGGCGCGGTGGAGGGGCGAACCGTTCCAAGAGGAAAAGCTTGAGGGGAGGCGTGTGCTGCTTCATGCGGAGCAGGGGCTGGGCGACACGATTCAATTTTGCCGGTATGCGGCGCTGGTGGCGGCTCGGGGAGGGTTTCCAGTGCTGCAGGTGCAGCAGCCTGTTGAGCGGTTGATGCGGTCGTTGGCCGTGGTGCAGGCGGGGAGGGCGGAGACGGCGCTGCTGGGTGAGGGAAGCGGAGGGTTGAGGTTCGATCTTGAGTGTCCCTTGATGAGTTTGCCAGCCGTTTTTGGAACGACGCCGGAGACGGTGCCTTGGCAGGGGGCGTACCTGGCGGCGGATCGGGAATTGGCATCGAGGCGGGCGGCGGAGTTGGAACCAAAGGATATGGGTTGCGCTGGTCTGCGGGTGGGGGTGGCTTGGGCGGGGAATCCGAGGTACAAGGCTGACGCGCAGCGGTCGATGCGTTTGCAGACGCTGGCTCCGCTGCTACGCATGACTGGGGTTGAGTGGGTGAGCTTGCAGAAGGGACCAGCGGCGGAGCAGATTTCGGAGTTGGGTGCAGAGATTTGTTTGAGGGATGAGGCGAGTGAAGATCGGGATTTGGCGGACGCGGCGGCGCTGGTGTCGGGGCTTGACCTGGTGATTACGACAGATACGTGCATTGCCCATTTGGCTGGGGCGATGGGCAAGCCGGTTTGGATTCTGTTGCCGCATTTGGCGGACTGGCGGTGGGGGATCGAGGGCGACAGAACCCCCTGGTATCCGACGGCGCGGCTTTACAGGCAAGCGACTCCGGGAGATTGGGAGGGGCTGTTGGGGCGGGTGCGGGAGGATCTGGAGTGGTGGCGGAGTCCTAATTATCCCAATTATTTTCAGATATTTACAGAGCCAAGGGCGGTATTTCAGGGCTAAGTTCGGGGCGGGTAGAGAAAAAGGCGGATGATTTCTCTTGACATATAGTTCTCTATTTTATAGAGTACTCTTCATTGAGGGAAGTTTTATCGGCTGGAAGCGCCTCAATTGAATCGCTAAGGGAAGCAAACAGCCGCACTGGAGGTCCAAAAAATGGCAACAACAGTTACTTCGATCGTTTATTCACCGCTCAGCCCGGCCTGGTTGAAGGGGCGCGTGGTGGGGGCTTTGATCTGCGGCACGTTCGGCGGGGTCTGGATGTTCCAAGCGGTGTTTTTTGGAGGCATCGCAACCCCTTTATCCCTCACGTTGGTGAGCCTTGTGACGGTCGTGGCGATCGCGTGGCCGGTAATGCGCCTTCGTTCATTTCGGGGCTATCGCAGTACTGCGGCAGATCGAGAACGATGGGCTGCAGTCAGGGTGCCCTATTGGGTCAACAGCGCGATCGAATGGACGCTGTGTTCTGTGGCGGCCTTTTGGCTGGCGCGCATCGGGCGATATGCCTTCATTCCAGAGTGCCTTGGCGTGATCATCGGGCTGCATTTTCTGCCCCTGGGGAAGATGTTCAGATCTCCGGTCTATTACTTAACCGGCGTGGTGATGGTGGTGGGAAGCCTGGCAGCGCTGATGCTTCAGGCGGAGAATATTCGCAATATCGCGGCATTTGGTTTGAACGGCCTTGTTCTATGGGGGACCGCGGCAGTGATCTTACGGCGGGATTGGCTTTTAAAGAGAGAAGAGGAGAACTAAGCGATGGATGCTATGGAGACACAAGAGCTGAAGGATCGGCTGGCGCTGATTGAGCAGATGATGCATGCGGGGCGTCGGTCGACGGAGAGCTGGGGCTGGACGTTTGTGTTGTGGGGTGTGGCGTATTTCATAGCGATCGGGTGGAGCGCACTGGGGGCAGCCATGTATGCATGGCCCGTGACGATGACGGCTGCGGGAATAGTGACGGGGGTGGTGCTGGCGAGGCGTAAGCACAAGCCAAATACGACGATGAGCCGGGCGATGGGTGGGATCTGGATTGCGCTTGGGGTGTCGATGATGACGGCATTTCCGGCATTGGGGATAAGCGGCCGGCTTTTGGACCCACATATATTCATCACGATGGCTTGCGCGATGCTGGGAATGGCCAACGGGGCTGCGGGGATTGTGTTGAAGTGGCGGCTGCAGATTGCCAGTGCATGCGTGTGGTGGGTGGCTGGTGTGGTGGCGTGCTTTGGGAGCGAGACGCAGGCGCTGGTGGTGTTCATGGTGGCGATCTTCTTTTGCCAGATTGTGTTTGGGATCGTCTGCATGATGGCCGAGGCAAAAGGAAAGAAAGGCGGATCCTATGCCTGAGCTGCCGGAGCTGAATCCCGTAGTTCATGGGAAGCTGCGGTTGGCCCTGCTCTCGCTGCTTTCAACGGTGGACGAAGCGGAGTTTACCTGGCTGCGCGGGCAGACAGGCTCGACGGACGGCAACCTGGGAGCGCAACTGATGAAACTGGAAGAGGCAGGATACGTGGCGGTTGAGAAGAAGTTTGTGCAGCGGAAGCCGCAGACGCTTTACCGGATGACGACAGAGGGACGCGCGGCGTTGACCGAGTACGTGCAAGCGCTGAAACAACTGCTGGGCGCGGCGATTCAAGGCTAAAGAGCGGCGCAGGCCGCGGGATATGAATGTCCCTTTTCGCCCTGCGCGAGGAGCCAGGCAACCTGCGCCCTTCGGAGGCGCAAAGACGATGGACAACCAGAGATAAAAGGAGAGCTGCGATGACACAGGGAATGAGTGGTGGATTGACTGCGAACAGCCTGACTGGTCGCGCGATTGGGATGATTTTCTTTGCTGCATTCGGTGCAGGGTGGATCGTGATGGGGCTCTACGGGGCAGGGCAGCTGGGGGTTGTACCCGTTTTGATGGTGGCTGCCTGCACGATGGTGCTTCTGGCAGGAGCTGCGTATCTATCGCGCGAGGCGGAGCGCTTTCCTCTTGTGGCGAAGGATCCGAAGCAGGGCCGGATATTTGCATGGGTGAACCTGGTGCAGTGGATTGCGGTTGGAGTTGTGGCCGTGAGCTTTGCGCGGCTGCACCTGGACAATTATGTAGTCAACGCGATTACGGCGATCGTGGGACTGCACATGCTTCCGCTGGCGCGGCTATTCCGGTATACGCCGCACTACGTTAGCGGGGTGGCGATGGTGGTGTGGGCTGTTGCCTCGATGTGGTTGGCGCCCGCGGAGAGCTTGCAGAGTGTGACGGCGATCGGGACGGGGCTACTGCTGTGGTTGAGTGCGGCGGCGACGCTGGGGCTGGCGATGGCGCGTGTGCGGAGGGCGCCGGTGGAGATGGCTTGCCAGGTGTGCGAGGCTAGCTGGCGGCAGGATTGGGATTCGCTGCCAGCTCTTGCCGCACGCGTTGCATGATGCCGAGGTAGTAGGCGAGGTTGTGGATGGAGTTGAGGGCGGGGGAGAGGGGTTCGCCGGCCTGCATGAGGTGGCGGAGATAGGCGCGCGAGTAGCGCCGGCAAACCATGCACTGGCAGGCGGGGTCGGGTGGGCCCTGGTCTTCAGCGTACTTTTTGCCTTTGATGTTGAGGCGGCCTTCGCTGGTGAAGAGCAGGCCGTGGCGGGCGGCTCGGGTGGGCAGGACGCAATCCATCATGTCGACGCCGAGGCGTGCGTATTGCTCGATCTCGTCGGGGTAGCCGACACCCATAACGTAGCGCGGCTTGTCGGACGGGAGAAGGGGCAGGACCTCGGCGATCATTTCGAGGGTGAGGTCGCGGGGCTCGCCTACGCTGAGGCCGCCGATGGCGAAGCCGTCGAAGCCGGCGCCGGCGTGGTGCATTTCAACGAGGCGCTCGGCGCTCTGGCGGCGGAGGTCGCGGTACATGCCGCCCTGGACGATGCCGAAGAGGGACTGCGACCGATTTTTGCTTAGCGAGTGGCTGGTATCCGGCGCGGGCAAGGATGCCCGCGCTACAGCCGGCTGGGAAGCCGGCGCTACATGTCTGGAAGCCGGCGCTACATGTCTGGAAGCCGGCGCTACATGTCTGGAAGCCGGCGCTACTTGATCCGACCAGGGAACTTCGTGCTGGTGGGTGCGGAAATGATTGAGCGAGCGCTGTGCCCAGGCCAGGGTGAGGCGCAGGCTCTCCTCGGCGCGAGGACGCTCGGCGGGGTACTCGGTGCACTCGTCGAAGGCCATGCAGATGTCTGCGCCGAGAGCGATCTGGACGTCCATGGAATGTTCTGGAGTGAAGAAGTGGCTGCTGCCGTCGAGGTGGGAGCGGAAGTGTACGCCTTCGTCGGAGACCTTGCGCAGGGCGCTGAGAGAAAAGACCTGAAAGCCGCCCGAGTCGGTGAGCATGGCGCGGGGCCAACTGATGAACTTGTGCAGGCCGCCCATGCGGCGGATGGCTTCGTGGCCGGGGCGCAGGTAGAGGTGGTAAGTGTTGCCGAGGATGATCTCAGCGCCGAGGGATTCGAGGACGTCCTGGGGGACGGCCTTGACGGAGCCTGCGGTGCCGACAGGCATGAAGACAGGCGTTTGGACGGTTTGGTGGGGCAGGTGGAGGGCCGCGCGGCGTCCGCCGGTGGGGGTTGTGTTGAGCAGGTGGAAGTCGAGGCCCATCCTTTGATTTTAGTGGGCGATTTTAGTGGGGCGGGGCGGTGGGGTGGAGGGTGTGCCAGAGCTGGGTTTGAAGGGGAATGACGGCATTGGCCTGGTCACTGGTGGCGGCGCGCAGGGCGTTGAGCAGTTGTTCGACGGTGCGGTCTGAGGCGGGGTCGATGGCATTGGGGGCGATCTCTGCGAGCGGGACGAGGACGAAGGCGCGGTTTGCCAAGCGGGGGTGGGGGATTTCGAGGTCGGGGTCGGCGACGATCTGATCGGCGAAGAGGAGGATGTCGAGGTCGAGGGTGCGGGGGCCGTTGCGAAAGCCGGCGGAGCGGTTGCGGCCGAATTCGCGCTCGATGGCGAGGAGATTTTCGAGGAGGGCGCGCGGGGTGAGGTTGGTTTCGAGGGCGATGACGGCGTTGAAGAAGCGGGGCTGGTCGGCGAAACCGACGGGCTCGGTGGAGTAGAGCGATGAGCGGGCGATGATGGGGCCGAGGGATTCGAGGCGATGGGAGGCGGCGGACAGGGTGGATTCGGGCGAGCCGGCGGGGCTTGGGAGGTTGGCGCCGAGACCGATGTAGGCGGTGGGCATCCCTATCAGCCTATCGCGAGGGCACTAATCGTGGTCTTGATAGAAGCTCTCGCGGGTGAAAGCTTCGTCTGGAAGCTGGGGAATCTTATCGGAATATGCGGACATTGCCTTAAAGAACTCCTCCAAATCCATCTTTGGCTTGGCGGGAGGAAGTGGCGCTGGATCAGTGCGCAGCCCGCCGTCGATCAGGCCTTTCACATACGCCTCCGGCGTCAGCCCGCGCGCTTTGGCCTGGGCGACCAATTCATCCGGAATGTCGACCGTGATCTGCATGAGAAAAGCGTAGCAGGACTGCTAGAAAAACACCATTCGGCTTCGCCGGAGGGCAGAGCCCAAGCAACTCTGATTCTTATGCTTGCGTGGAGTTTTCGCGGGTAATGCAATCTGTAGCCGCGAGGTCGCGCTGCCGGAATCTGCTAGCATCCCATGTGGAGATATCTGACTATGGAAGCTGTGAATGGCGCGGGATTTGGGGCACGGCGGAATGAAGACATTGCACTCGACCTGCTGAAGTTTGTGGCGGGGACAACGGGCGTTGGGCGGACGGCGGCGGGCTCGACGGGGTTCAGCGGCGCCTCGGCACCGAAGCCGGAAGAGCATGTGAACGAGCTGCTTGAACTTTACAGCCGTTGCCTGCAAGCAGTTGAGGGCAAGGGAGCAGGGAAATAGCCGGCTCGCCTATTCGTTTTGCCGTTGCCGGCGTCGGCGCGTTCGGCAGCAACCATCTCCGGGTGTATCGCGAGCTCGAAGAGGCAGGGCTGGGTGTGGCCCTGGTTGCGGCCGTGGAGCCGGACCAGGCGCGAGCGGCGCAGGCTGCGGAGAAGTACGCGATCCCGGTGTTCGCGACCGCGGGCGAGATGCTGACGGCAGACCTCAAGATTGATGCCGTGACGGTTGCGGTTCCGACTGTGCATCATCATCCGGTTGCGTCGGTGCTGCTGGATGCGGGGCTGGACGTGCTGGTGGAGAAGCCGCTTGCGGCTACGCTGGCCGAGGCGGATGACCTGTGTGCGCGCGCGGAAAAGGGCGGGCGGATTTTGCAGCCGGGGCACCTGGAGCGGTTCAATCCGGCAGTGCTGGCGATTGAGCCGAAGCTGCGCAGGCCGATGTTCTTTGAGGCGCACCGATTGTCGGTATTCACGCCGCGGTCGCTCGATGTGGACGTGGTGCTGGACCTGATGATCCACGACCTGGATATTGTGCTGAAGTTTGCGGATTCGCCGGTGCGCGAGGTGCGGGCGGTGGGGCTGCCGATCTTGTCTCCGAAGGTGGACATTGCGAATGTGCGGGTGGAGTTTGAGTCGGGCTGCGTGGCAAACTTCACGGCGTCGCGCGTGTCGACGGAGCGGGTGAGGAAGCTGCGGTTCTTTGAGCCGCGGCGGTATGTGTCGATCGATTATGCGCGGCGGGATGTGCTGGTGATCGGGATTGAAGAAGGCGGGGGTAAGAACTCTCCTGCGGATATGCTGACTGCGCTGCCGCCAAACGTGCTGGAGAAGCTGCCGGGCGCGATTCGCGAGGGGATCGCGTCGGGGAAGATTGATCTGGCGAAGGTTGACCCGAAGCTGATTGCGCAGTTTGCGGCGATGGCGGGGATTGATGCGGGCGTGATTGCGCAACTCTCGGGCGCGGGGGGAGCGGGGCTAGGCTCGAATATGGGGCTGAGCTTTGCCAAGCCGGAGGTAACTCCGGGAGAACCGCTGCGGCTGGAGATTGAGGCGTTTGTTGAGTCGGTGAGGACGCGACGCGAACCGCGGGTGACAGCTCGGCAAGGGCGTGAGGCGCTGGCGCTGGCGCTGGAGATTCAGACGACGATGGCGGCGCATGCGAAGCGGGCCGGGCTGGAAGACTTCTTTCATCCAGGGGCGTAGCGGGTCGTCAGATGTTGGCAGCGTGCGTAACAACGTCTCGGAATGGCCGCTTGTGTAGTTTTCTAAATCCATCAAAAACCTCCAATCAACGTATGCGGAAAAGTTCTGCTTGAATGCGGGAACACTTCTGCGTGTGTTGGTGTCTATCAAGACACAGGGGTTTCGGCAGGGATGTACGGAGGAATCAAGGTAAGGGGATTTGGGCTAAGGCTGCTCGGGCCGCCGTAGAGGGCGGCTGAGCAGAGCGCGGCTCTGTGCCTGCCTTGCAATCTTCGTCGTCGGCCGGGACAACGGAGATCGCAAAAAGGAGCAGGCTATGTTTGAAGACTCTACCTTTGAATCTCAGGGCAGGATTCGTACGCGCAGCAAGAGGTGGATGGTTGCGGCGCTTGGGTTCAACGGGTCCATTCTGGCGGCGTTGATCGTGATTCCCCTCATCTACCCTTCGGCGTTACCGATGCAGCCGCTGCCTTATCTGATAGCGGCGATGCAGCCACCGAAGGGCCCACAGCCATTGCGACGTCAACCGGCGGAACAAGCTGCGACGAACGCGGTGAAGAATATTCTGGATCCGTTTCAGGCGCCACGAAGGATTCCGCCATCGATCTTCATCGCGAGTTCTCCGGAGCCGAGAGACTTCGTCGGAATACCGGGCGGCGATCCGGGTCCCGGGAACGGCACACCTTTTGGGGTCGGGGACGATCCATTCAGTCATGCGAACCAGCCGACGGTTCATCCCGAGCCGAAGGTGATTCACGTTTCCACTGGGACGGAAGAAGGATTGATTGTCTTCAAGACGATTCCGCAGTATCCGATGATTGCGAAGACGATGCGCGTTGAGGGTACGGTGGAACTGGCAGCGACGATCTCGAAGTCGGGAACGATTGAGAACCTGCGCGTGATGAGCGGGCCGGTGATGCTGCAGCAGGCGGCGGTGGACGCGGTGAAGACGTGGCGGTATCGGCCTTACATGCTCGATGGCCAGCCGGTAGAGGTGGAGACGAGCGTGAACGTGGTGTTCCGGATGCAGCGGTAAATGCAGCGAGTCAGCGAGCCAGCAAAGCGGTGCGTTGGCGAGCCGGCAATGCGCTCACTTGTGGATTGTTCTCAATTGCTCGGGGGCGTCGCTTCGGCTGAGTTTGGATCGAAGACGGCGTCCCTCAGGGGCTAAAGCCCGTGTCAGTCTTGCGGGGTATATGGCCCGGCTGAACAGCTTGCCGAAAAAGTTCGAAAGAAAAGCGAATTCGTCGAAGGATGGGTTAGCAAGGGCTAAAGCCCGACTCATTCTGCTGACTTTATTGGCCCGGCTGAAGCCGTGCCGTTGTTACAAAGCCGCTTGGTTGAGTTTTTCAGCAAGCTGTAACGCCGCGCCGTTGTTACAAAACATGCGACGACTTGAGTTTTCAGTAGGCTGTGAAGTAGTGCACTTCCAATGAAGGTACATGTGAAGGCCTCAAATTCGAGGGGATGCATCCGGCTTGGCTGGCGCGGGCCTCGCCTCATCGGCGACAATCCTGAGTGCCATGACAAACCTTTCTCGCCGCGATTTTCTTGTGACCGCCTCTGCCGCCACGCTTGCCACTGCTGGGCTTTCTGCAACCGAATTGTCTGCGACCAACTTGGCCGCTGCCACTGCGCCGACGCGTGAGCGCGTCTTCGTCGGGTCGAATGGCGCTGATGGAATTCTGGCCTACGACTGGGATGGGGCGACGGGAGAGCTGACGGCGGCGGGCGTTGCCGCGCGGCTGACGAATGTGGACTGGATCGTGTATTCGCACGACCGGAAGTTCATGTATGCGGCTTCGGAGGTGGACTCATTCATCGGCAAACCGACAGGTGGAGTGGCGAGCTTTGTTGTCGATGACGGAAGGCTGCTCCCGGTAGCGCAACAGAATTCGGCAGGGAAGGGAACCTGCCATATCGCGCTGGATAAGACAGGCAAGGTGCTGGTTTCGGCGGACTACGGCGGCGGGAGCGCGGCGTCGTTCCAGGTGGCGGGCGGATCGCTGAGCCCGGCGGTGTGGACGGAGCACTACACAGGGCATGGGCCCAATGTGGATCGGCAACAGACGGCGCACGCGCACTTCGCTTCGTTCTCGCCGGATAATCGTTTCGTTTATGTCAATGACCTGGGCGGGGATTGCATTCACATTTACTCGGTCGACACGGAGACGGCAAAGCTGACACCGGCGGGAACCTACAACGCGGAGCCGGGCTCGGGTCCGCGGACGCTGCATTTTCATCCCAACGGCCACACGGCTTACTCGGTGAACGAACTGGTGAGCGTGGTGGACGTGCTGGAGTGGCACAAGGAAGACGGCAGCCTGAGCGTGGTGAACCGGATACGGATGCTGCCCGAGGACTACCACGGGATTACGCGGGCTTGCGACACAGTGATCTCCAGGGATGGGCGGTTTGTGTACTTTGCAAATCGGGACAAGGACTTTCTTTATAGCTTCCATGCCGATGTGAAGACGGGAGCGCTGACGCCGATGACGCGGTCGAACTGCGGGGGAAAGATTCCGCGGAACTTTGTGCTGGATCCGACGGAGCGGTGGATGCTGGTGGCGAACCAGGATTCGGGCTGGATCAGCGTGTTTGCGCGGAACCCGGAGACGGGTGTGTTGGCCGAGACGGGGAAGAACTTCGCGGCCGGTACGCCGATGTGCATTCTGTTTTAAAGGCAGCTTTCAGGTCTCAGCCTTCAGCTTTCAGCTTGCGCAGGTCTCAGAAGCGAGATCCGTGCGCGTGTCTTTTGCAGGGGCTAAAGCCCAATGCCCTTTTTCGGATGTGCTTTCGGCACGACTAAACAGCTTGCTGAAAAAGTCCGAACGAAAAGCGAATCCGGCGAAGGAGGGGTTAGCAGGGGCTAAAGCCCGACTCATTCTGCTGACTCTATTGGCCCGGCTGAAGCCGTGCCGTTGTTACAAGACCGCTCGGTGGAGTTTTTCAGCAAGCTGTAAAGTCGTGCCCTGATACAGAGCTCCAATTGCGGACTGGGGCGCTCAAGCGGGATGGCCAAACGTGCGCGTTTGGCGATCGAGTCCATATACCATCGGAAGATGGCGTTGGTTGAAGCGAACTCATTGACGAAAAGCTATGCGCGGGGGATTGGGGCGGGAGCAAAGACGCGCGCGGTGGTGGACGGAGTTTCGCTCACAGTCGAAGAGGGCGAGACGCTGGGGTTGGTGGGCGAGTCGGGATCGGGGAAGTCAACGCTGGCGCGGATGGTTCTTGGGCTGGTGAAGCCGACGAGCGGGACGGTGCGCGTGGGCGGTGTGGATGTGGCGCGGGCCACTGGGGCGGAGATGAAGCGCGTGCGTCGCGAGATGCAGGCGGTGTTTCAGGATCCGTATGGGGCGCTCGATCCGCGGATGAAGGTGCTGGAGATTGTGACGGAGCCGCTGGTGATTCATGGGGTTCAGGGTTCAGGGTTCAGGGGTCAGGGGTCAGAGAACAGAGATCAGATATCAGGGGAGATAGAGCAGGGATCAAGCGTCGCGGGCATGCGGGCGAGAGCGGCAGAGTTGTTGCGCGAGGTGGGGATGGAGGAGTCAGCGCTGGGGCGGTATCCGCATGAGTTCAGCGGCGGGCAGCGGCAGCGGATCAACATTGCGCGGGCGCTGGCGCTGCGGCCGAAGCTGCTGGTGCTGGATGAGCCGGTATCGGCGCTAGACGTGAGCGTGGGGGCGCAGATTGTGAACCTGCTGAGGACCTTGCAGCGGGAGCGCGGGCTGACTTACTTGTTCATCTCGCACTCGATGCCGCTGGTGCGGTACCTGAGCACGCGGATTGCGGTGATGCAGGGCGGGCGGCTGGTGGAGACGGGCGAGGCGGAGGAGTTGTGTGCGCGGCCGAGGGAGGCGTACACACGGCAACTGATTGAGGCTACGCCGGAGCTGCCTGCGGGTGTGTAAAGAGAGATAAAGCTGGGGTTCGTTTTATCCCACCCTTGCGGCAAAAAACAAAGTCGCCGCAAGGATGGGGCACCCAGCCGTATGGCAGGGCCGCTATTTCGGTTGGGGCGTAGCTGCGGGGGCTGCCGGAGCCGCAGCGGCCGGTGGATTTGCCGGAGCGGCAGCAGCGGCAGGAGCGCCGGTTGGCGCAGCCTTGGCCGGTGTGGCGCCAGCTGCGGGACTCGGTGGCGGGATGAACTGGGCGGGTGGGTGGGTGGCACTGCCGGCAGGCGGCCCAGCGGGCATGCCGGGCATCGGACGTCCTCCGGGCATACCACCCATGGGCGGGCGAGCAGGCATCGCCGGCATTTCGGTTACGTCCACAAGCTCGACATCGAAGATGAGATCGGCCTTGGGCGGGATGCCGGGATTCTTGGGATCGTTGGTGGGACGGCCGCGGGCTCCATAAGCAAGCTGCCAGGGGATAAATATGCGGCGCTTGCCACCGATCTTCATTCCTTCAAAGCCCTGATCCCAGCCTGGGATCACGCGGCCCATGCCCTGGATGAAGCGAATGGGCTGGCCGGCCTCCTGCTTCGGTTTACCATCCGGGCCCATGACGGGCTTGCCGGTGCTGTCAATTACCGGGGCTGCGGGGTGGTCGTGAGATGAGTCGAACTTGCGGCCATCGGCGGCAAGCCAGCCGGTGTAATGCACCTGGTAAACCTTGTATGGCTCGGCGACTGCGCCGGTGCCGATCTTTACGTCTTGATATTTCTCGGAGAAGGCAGTCCTGAGGATCCCCCTGACCGGGGGAACGCCGGGCGGGAGCTTGATGCCGGAGGCGGCCGGGGCAGCGGCATGGGCCATAGGTTTGGCTGCGGTTGTGGAGGCGGGCTTGGACGCTGTTTGCGCGGCGACGCCGGCAGCGGACACAAGGAGAGCGGCAAGAAGGGCACGTTTCATGTGAATGGACAACTCCAGTACTCTCAGACGGATTTATCGAGACGGGTGTTTCTAGACGGGAGTTTATCAGGGGACAGGCGGGTGCTGGGAGCGGGATCGTTTCCCACCCTTTTCACAAACAACGTGAAAAGGATGAAGCACGCTATTTTTTCTTACATAGAAGATCGGGCCATCGCCCTTGATAGAAGTCCTTATGTTTCTTTATCTGGCGTTTCGTACACTGACGCATGGCCCCCGTGCTTATTCACATACTCAGGATCTGTTGGCTGCCTGTGGCCTCGTTCTTTGCAGGCGTTTTGAACACCATAGCCGGCGGCGGATCGTTTCTGTCGTTGCCGGCGCTTCTGGCAAGCACCACGGCGGCGGGAGTGGGGGCGGTGACGGCGCAGGCCACGAATACGGTGGCGCTTTGGCCGGGGCAGCTTACTTCGCTGGTGGCATTCCGGCAGCAACTGCGAGCGTATGGGTGGAAGCTGGCTCCGCTGGGCATTTCATCGGGGGTGGGAGGCTGGATAGGTGGCCAACTGCTGCTGCATACGGGGAACAAGTTCTTCAGGGAATTGCTGCCGTGGCTGCTGCTGTTTGCCGCGGTGATGTTTGTGCTGAGCTTTCCGCTTGGGAAGTGGCTGGCCACGCTGTCGGGCGGGAAGCGCTACGAGGTTGCGCTGATTGTGGGGATGGTGGTGGTGAGCGTGTATGTGGGCTACTTTGGCGCGGGCGGCGGTTTTCTGGCGATGGCGCTGTTTGGGTTCTGCGGGGTGCACGACATCCACGAGATGAATGCGCTGAAGGTGCTTACGGCCGCGGTATCGATCGGGATTCCTTCGGTGTCGTTCATGATTGCGGGACGCGTGGCATGGCAATTCTGCCTGGTGATGGCGGTGCTTGCGGCAGTGGGTGGATACCTGGGCGCGCACTACAGCCGCAAGGTGAACCAGACGGCGATGCGGCGGGCGGTGGCGGCGATCGGGTTTATTACGGCGGGGTATTTTTTCCTCGACAACTATCTGTATCACCCGTAGATGTATTCCTGGATTTGACTGGTTGATCGGGTCCCCCGCAGGGGCTAAAGCCCCGCATAATTCTTGGGGGTGTTGATGGCCCGGCTGAAGCCGTGCCGTTGTTACAAAGCGAGAACGCTTGCTGGGCTCCCACCCATTCCGCAAGGTTATCAAGAAGCAGGTCCTTCAACTCCGGTCACCGAGGCGACCTTCGCTCAGGAGGATGGGGCGCAGCCCTTCAATGACTGGGAGCGGATTACCCGGATGGGTCGGGCGCGTCAGTTGGCTTTGACGCGGGTTTCGGTGCCGTGGGCCATGGCAGTCCAGTGGACGCCGTCGGTGGAGAACTCCTGTCGGAAGTCGATGCGGTCGGCGGAGAGAAAGACATTGACAACGCGGAAGAAGGTGGTCTTGTCGCCCTCGCCGGTCTGCCAGGGGAAAGTCCATGTGTTTCCTTCGAGGATGAGCTGGCCTTTGCCGGGCTCATCACCGAGCGGCGGAATCTGATAGCTGGTGTAGATGCCGTTCTTTCCGGTGTAGGTAAAGACGATGAGCACCTTTGATATGCCGTCGACGTATTGGTTGCAGGCCAAGTAGCCGCCATCTTTCCAGCAGGCGTTGCGAAGGGTGGTCTGCTCGTGCAAGGCCTTGCTGTGTGCGGTGTCGAAATGGTCGATGGTCACAGTCCAGGTTCCGGCATAGGCCCAGAGGGGGTCGATGTCGGCGGTGGGGGAAGGCAGGATGGCAGTTTGAGCGGGAGCTGAGACGGCGAAAGAAAGGACAGCGAGGGAGACAGAGCAGAACAGAGCGTGGACCGGGACCGGGTGTTTCATTGGGGGACCTCTGGAATTGGGCCCATGGCGGAGATTTGCCATTTGCCGGAATGGGGCGATGGTAGCGGAAACGGGGCGGGGATGACGATGAAAATCAACCGGCCAGCATCCCGGCCAGCAACGCTGTGCGCGGGGCGAGGTGGTGGATGAGGATGGACTCGTTGGATGCGTGTGCTCCTTCACCAACCGCGCCCATGCCGTCGAGGGTGGGAATGCCGAGGGCGGAGGTGAAGTTGCCATCGGAAGCTCCGCCAACGGCAGCCTCAGGGAGTGCGTAGCCAAGCTCGGCGGCGAGGGCCTGAGCGCGGCGGTAGAGCTGGACGGTGCCGCGGGTGCGCTCCATGGGAGGGCGATTGATGCTGCCGGTTAGGGTTAGCGAACAGCGCGGGTCGGCTGTTTTGAGTGACGCGAATCGACGTTCGATGCGCGGGCCGTCGGTCTTGCGGGCGATGCGGACGTCGATTTCGGCCCAGGCGTGGGCGGGGATGACATTGGTAGCAGAGCCGCCGCCGACGGTGCCGACGGTGACGGTGAGGCCTCGCGGGAGATCGGTGAAGTTGGAGACAGATTCGATGAATCGGGCGAGCTCGCGGATGGCGCTTGCGCCTTTTTCAAAGTCGAGGCCGGCGTGGGCTGCGACACCGGTGACATCGATGCGCCAGTTGCCGGTGCCTTTGCGGGCGGTTTTGTAGGCGAGGCCTTTGGCTGGCTCGAGGACATAGACAGCGGCAGATTGGGCGGCGAGCCGCTCGGTGATGGGGCGCGAGACTGGGCTGCCTACCTCTTCGTCGGGATTGAGCAGCAGGATGATTTCGCGCTGAAGCAGGCTGGCTTCGGCGAGCATCTCGATGGCGGTGAAGGCCATGGCGACGCCGGCCTTCATGTCGAGGATGCCGGGGCCTGCGAGGCGGCCATCGGCGATGCGCCATGGCATGGAGCGGAGGGTGCCGATGGGCCAGACGGTATCGAGGTGGCCGAGAAGGAGGAGCGGTTGGGCGGAGGGTGATTTGGAGCGTGGACCGAAGCGGGCTTCCAGTACGTCGCCGAATGCGCGTTGGCGATGAAGCTTGATGCGGCCACCGAGGGCCTTGGCTTGCGATGCGGCGAGGGCCATGCAGCGGTCGACGGCGGCTTTGTCGGCGGAGGGGGATTCGGATTCGACGAGGCGGCGGAGGAGTTTGAGGAGGGCCGGTTGCTTGCGGCGTGCTCCGGCGAGCAGGGCGCGCATGGGAACGGACGAAGCGGGAGAATTATCCGGGGAAGTATCCGGGAAGGTATCCGGGGAAGAATACAAAGGGGGTCACCTCGCGGGCTGGTGGGTGGAGTTTGTTGCAGGCACGGACTGATTCTACGACGGTTAGGGATGTGGCTGGGTGGAATGCAAGGGAAATGGCCGGGATGAGGGAAAAATGAAGACCATGGTGTGGCAAAAATGCCACAGGTACGGAAGGGAGGGTTGCGTCTAATCTAACGTTTCCGTCATTTTTCGGATAATTTTCTCGGCAGTTCTTTGGAGCGCATTCTTGGCCAACCTGGCTCACCTGGAGCAGACGATTGCAGGGCCTCTTGAGTTTTCAGGGGTGGGGCTGCACTCCGGCGCTCCTGTGACGATGCGGATGCTGCCCGCGCCGGCGGGATCGGGGATCGTTTTCCGGCGGACGGATCTGGACAACTTTGAGATTCCGGCCAACGGGCGGAACGTGGCGAAAGTGAGCTACGCGACGAGCCTGATGCGGCAAGGCGTGCTGATACAGACGACCGAACATTTGCTCTCGGCATTGATTGGCATGGGCGTGGACAACGTGATCATCGAAGTGGACAACCTGGAGTTGCCGATCCTGGACGGGAGCGCGCTGCCGTATGTGCAAGCGTTCCTCAACGTGGGGATTCGTACGCAGCGACGCAGGCGCGAGACGATTCGCGTACTCAAGCCGGTTGAGGTGCGCGAGGGGAAGAAGTTCATCGGGGTTTATCCGGGATCTGGATACAGCATCCAGTACACGATTGAGTTTCCAGCGCCGATTGGGCGGCAGAGCGCGTGCGTGGATCTGGCGACAGAGTCGTATGGGGAGTTCATTTCGCCGGCGAGGACGTTTGGGTACAAGGCGGACGAGAAGAAGCTGCGCGACATGGGCTTGATTCGCGGGGCGTGCGCAGAGAACGCGATCATCCTGGGAGCGAAGGGGCCGGAGAACGGGCCGCTGCGGTTTGACGATGAGTACGTGCGGCACAAGGTGCTGGATTTGATTGGGGACCTGGCGCTGGCGGGGCGACGAATTGAGGGACACGTGGTGGCGGAGCGTGCGGGGCACGCGATGCATACGGCCCTGGTGTCTCGGCTGATGAAGGACCGTTCGGCGTGGGAGCTGGCGAACGTTCCGGTTCCGGAGGCTCAGATAGAAGGGCCGGAAGCGGCTGAGCTGACTGATAGCGACTTATCGGGGGCGGCGCTGCAAGGGGCTTAAAGGCGGGGAACAGGGGTTAGTGATTAGGGAATAGTGATTAGGGGTTAGTGTCTGGGCGCGGGTGCAGATGGGCGAGATCTGGCGCCGTCCCGACGGGACTCAATTCAATCCAGGCCAGGTATCCCCCGCGTTGAAACGCGGGGGATACCAATGCTGCGCCTACGGCGCGATGAAGGTGCGAAAAATCAATTCACAGTGAGGGTGCCGACGGTGGTCAGGTTGGACTGGACCGAGGAGTTGCCGAGATAGACGGTGTAGATGCCGGGAGAGACGGTCCAGGTTTCGGTGTTGGTGTTCCAGTAGGACATGGGGTGGGAGGAGTCGTTCTGGTCGACTTCGATGGTGACCTGCTGGGAGGCGCCGGCGTTGAGTGGGACTTTCTGCCAGCCGACGAGGCGCTTGGGTGGTTCGTTAAGCCCGGCGGGCAGGCCGAGGTAAACCTGGGGGACTTCAGCGCCGGCGCGGGCGCCCGTGTTGGTGAGGGTGAAGGTGACCTGGAAGTTGGGGTTGGCCGCGGAGTTGAGATTGCTGACCAACTGGGCTTTGGTCATGGTGAAGGTGGTGTACGAGAGGCCGAAGCCGAAGGGGAACCACGGGGTGAGGTTGTTGGCGTCGAAGTATTTGTAGCCAACGTTGAGGCCTTCGGTGTAGTTGACAGGGAAGGTCGAGCCATCGGCTGGCGGCTGCGGAACGGTGGGGCGGGGGAGCTGAGCGTCGCTCATGGGGAAGGTGACGGGCAGCTTGCCGGAAGGGTTGGTTTTGCCGAAGAGCAGATCGGCGATGGCGGGACCACCGTTTTGGCCGGGGTACCAGGCCTCGAGCAGCGCGCCTGCCTGGCTGGCGGATGGGACATAGACAGGGCCGCCGTTTTCAAGCACGACGATGGTGTTTGGATTGGCCGCGACGATAGCCGCAACGAGCGCGTCCTGCGATCCGGGGTATGTAATCTGGGCCTGATCGATGGTGCGGATATCGATGCTGGGCTGGTCCATGCCCTCGCTTGACCATACTGTGACGAAGACGATGGCCACTTGGGAGGACCGCGCCAGCGCGGCGGCGTAGGATGGATCGCTGCCGCCGCCGTTATTGAATGTGACGGTGGCGTTGGGGGCCATGGCTTGTATGGCCTGCAGAGGCGAAGAAGGATCCCAGATAACCGAGGACCAGCAGGGCGGGCAGGGCGTTCCTGTGGAGATTTCAACTCCGTTTGTAGATACCTGTGCTGAACCGCCTCCAGTAAGCACATACGAGTCGGCGTGGTTGCCGATGACGGCGATGGACTTGATGGTTGAGGCGTTCAAGGGAAGCAGGTTGTTGTTGTTCTGAAGCAGGACTGCGCCGGACTCCTCTAGTTCCTGGGCGACGGCGGCATCGGCGGCGAAGGGAACGGGCTGGATGTTTTGAGGATTGTCAAAGAGGCCGACGGCATACATGGCGCGGAGGATTCGCGTAACCATGTTGTCGAGGCGCGACTGCGGGACCTGGCCGTTGGTGATGGCGGCGCCAAGCGACGCGAAGTACTGCTGGTTGGGCTGCTCCTGGTCGAGTCCGTTGAGGGCCGCGTTGACGGTGGATTGAGTCGCCCACCAATCGGACATGACGAAGCCGGGGAAGTTCCAATCGCCTTTGAGCACCTGGTTGAGTAGATACTCGTTCTCGCAGTCGTATTGCCCGTTGGTGAGGTTGTAGGAGCACATGACGGACTGTACGTTGGAGTCCTTGATGCCGATTTCGAAGGCGAGCAGGTCGGTTTCGCGGCCGGAGCGCTCGTCGATGATGGCGTTGGCCAGGGTGCGGCCTGACTCCTGATCGTTGAAGGAGAAGTGCTTGATGCCGCCGATAACGTGCTGCGCCTGGATTGCGTTGATGTGGGCGGCGGTGATTTTGCCGGCGAGGAAGGGATCTTCGCCCTTGGTCTCAAAGGTGCGGCCGTCGCGCGGCTCGCGGCCGATGAGGTTGATGTTGCCGCCGAGGTTGACGTTGATGCCGTAGTCGGCAAGCTCGGTGCCGATGATGTTGCCGTACTTGGTGGCTTCGTTGAGATCGAAGCTGGCGGCGTTGGCGATGGAAGAGGGAAGTGCAGTGGCGGGACCAACGCCGTTGCCAACGCCGACGCTGCCGTCGGCGAGGTAGAGCTCGGGGATGCCGAGACGCGGAATGCCAGGAACATAGCCGGCTGCGCCGAGTGGGACGGTGTAGCCGTAGGTGAGATTTGTGGTCACGCCGCCCTGCACGAGCTGGAGTTTCTCAGCCTGGGTCATGAGGGTGAGCATGGCGGCGGCGCGGGTGTCGGGCGTTTGGCCGGCGCCGAGTCCGGGCGTGGCTGGGCCGGTGAGCGCGATGGTTTGGGTGGGCGTTGCGGAGTTGTCAGTGACGGTGAGCGTGGCGGAGCAGTTGGCGACGGTGGATGGATTGAATGTGACGTAGATGGAGCAGGCCAGGCCGGCGGCGAGCGTGGAGGCGCAGGCGTTTGCGCCGGTGGTGACGGCGAAGGACGAGGCGTTTGAGCCGGAGAGCGCGATTGACGAGATCTGGAGCGGGGCGGTGCCGATATTTACCAGTTCAAATGGCCATGCGGCGCTCGTGGTCCCAGTCATCTGGCCACTAAACGTGTAGGAGGTGGCATTGAGCGAGGCGATGGGCGCAGAGTTCGAGCCACCTGAGCCTGATGCGGGCCTACCGCAGGAGGAAAGCAGAAGAGCGGCTGGGAGCAAGCAGGAGAGTGCGGTCCGCACTGTGATCAAGTTGAGAGAGATGCGACTGTGGCTGGAATCGTTCCTCGGAAGGAGAAAGGCGCGAAGAAAACAACAAAACATAGAGCCCTCACAGAAACCCGGAGTGAATGAACCCAACATGATAGCCCCTGGAGAGAGCGAGTGCATTGTGATGCACGTATCGAGATAGTGAACTTTTTGGCTATTTGTTGATGGGGGCGGGATTGACGGCGAGAGGGGATGGCGCTAGAGTCAGGGGCAGATACCGGATTTGGTCGCCTACACCATCCCGCGTTGTCGTCCAACAGCCCAGAGCTCCGGCTCGGCCCTCTGGAACGCGCGGAATGTCCCAGCAAAACAAAGAGATATGCACGATGGTCGTGCGCGGCTTTCTGTGTTTTTTGGCCTGCCAGGTTTTGCGGGGCAAGGCGCGTTGATGCCTGCTAACCGCAGTGCCGATGAAGTTTTGTGTTTCCGCCCGGAAGTTGCCAGCGACTGCAGCAGCCGGAATCTAATCAACGCTTCATAACGGAGTGGAGGCTACCGATTCCTTTGAAGATTGCCCTCGAGATCACGCCCAACCTTGAGCCGCTGTTCGGGACTCGCGATGAAAACCTCAGGCTGATGGAAGACAAGCTCGGTGTGCGGATCGATCTGCGCTCCGACGCTGTGCACGTAGAGGGACCGGACGAGGGAGTGGCGCGGGTGGAGCGCATCTTCCAGGATTTTGAGGCGCTTCGAAAACAAGGGATCAATCCGCACAACGGCGAGCTGAACGGGATGCTGCGGATGGTGACGGCTGATCCGCTGACGACGCTGAAGTCGCTGGCCGACAGCGGCAAGCAGCGCTCGGCGGGTGTGAAGCGGACGGTGCAGCCGCGGTCGCCAAATCAGCGCAAGTACATTGAGGCGATCGAACAAAACGATATGACGTTTGGCGTGGGCCCGGCGGGTACCGGCAAGACGTACCTTGCGGTGGCGATGGCCGTGTCGGCCTTCAACGCGAAGAAGGTGAGCCGGATAGTGCTGGTGAGGCCGGCGGTGGAAGCGGGCGAGAAGCTGGGCTTCTTGCCGGGCAGCTTGCAGGAAAAAGTTGACCCATATCTGCGTCCGCTCTACGACGCGCTCTACGATTTGCTGGAGCCGGAGAAGGTGGACAAGATGCTGGAGAAGAACGTGATCGAGGTTGCGCCGCTGGCGTTCATGCGCGGGCGCACGCTGAACGACGCGTTCATCATCATGGACGAGGCGCAGAACACGACCATCGAGCAGATGAAGATGTTCCTGACGCGCATGGGCGCGAACTCGAAGGCGGTGATCACGGGCGACATTACGCAGATCGATCTGCCGAACCCGCGCAAGTCAGGGCTGGTGGACGCGATCAACGTGCTGGATGGGGTGGAGGGGATTCAGTTCTGCCACTTTGCGGATGTGGACGTGGTTCGTCATGCGCTGGTGCAGCGGATTGTGCGCGCGTATGAGAGCGTGAAGCCGCAGCAGCAGGAGTTGCCGCTGGGCGTGGGTGAGGCGATCGAAGTTGGTGGGCAAAGCCGCGATGAGGGGCAGCAGGGGCAGGCGGTGCATGTGGCGAAGCCGCAGTAAAGCTACAGCGCGGTAGAACTCCAAACTCCGAAGAACTTGTGCGGCCACCCGTGCAAAGCGTGGTGATGCGATGACCGATTATTCGGGAATGACCGTCAACGAGCGTCTTCACGTTGCCGGAGTCGTCGGTGCGTGGGATCAAGCGGCCAAGAATGAGGATCGAGAGAAGCTGACAGAGATTATGAATCTGGTGGGGCTAGAAGACCAGGCTTCGATCATCATCGAAGCGGAGATCGGGCGCTGGCGATCCCACAAGCCGAAATGAATGACATAATCTGATCTGGCGGAGCGCGAATCGTTGCCTTGTTCTCCCATTGGACGTACGCTAGGTCAGGGACAGAAACCCAGGGAGACGCTCCATGCCGCAACTTGTAGCCATCGATCTCCCTCAGAGTCTTCCCCTTTCTGAACGCGACCGCGCAGTCTTCTTCGAGGCACTGGTTCACCCACCCGAGCCCAACGCGCGATTGCGGCGTGCATTTCTCTCGGCGCGGGAGCGGGTCATCCGTTAAGGAGGCTCTGCGCAACCGCGGGGCTACCGCCTGGTGATTTTTGCAGGGGCTAAAGCCCGGTCATCTTTTTGGGCCTTATCGGCACGACTAAACAGCTCGCTGAAAAAGTCCGAAGGAAAAGCGAAGTCGGCTAAAGGTGGGTTAGCAGGGGCTGAAGCCCGACTCGTTTTGCTGACTTTATTGGCCCGGCTAAAGCCGTGCCGTTGTTACAAAGCCGCTCGGTTGAGTTTTTCAGCAAGCTGTAAAGTCGTGCCCTGATACAGTGCAGGTTTTGCCGATCGTGGACGCGATCGACGCGCGTGCGGCAAAGTTCTACGCCGCACATGGATTCATTTCGCTTCCGGAGTCGATGCGGCTGATTCTGCCGATGCGGACGATCGCTGCGATGATTCAGGCTTAGCGTAGAATTGAAGGTGAATCGGGGCAGTCCGCCACGGCGGACTGCTCCGAGCACGATGATCATCCTCGACCCAGATCTGGAACCTGACCCCGCGACGAAAATGGATTCGCGGAAGCAGAATCCTGCGCGAGCGAGTGAAAGCAAGGCCCCCATCAAAAAGAAGAATGAGATCGATCTGCCGACGGCGCGGACGTTGTCGCGCTATTTGAAGACGGCGCAGGAAGCGGTTGGGCTGATGGGCGAAGTGACGGTTCTGCTGACGACGGATGAGGCGATCCGGGGGCTAAACCGGCGGTTTCGCGGAAAGAACAAGGCAACGGATGTGTTGAGCTTTCCGGCGGAGGATCAGCCAGTCAGCAGGTCAGCGAGTCAGCGGGTAAGTAAGTCAGCAAGTCAGCAAGTCAGCGAGTCAGCGGATGAGCGTGTGGCCGGGGATCTGGCGATCAGCGTGACGACGGCGCTGCGGCAGGCGAATGAGCAGGGACATCCGCTGTGGATGGAGATCAAGGTACTGATTTTGCATGGGCTGCTGCACCTGGCGGGATTCGATCACGAAGTGGATGACGGGAAGATGGCGCGGCGGGAGTTGAAGCTGCGGGCGAAGTTGAAGCTGCCGCAGGGGTTGATTGAGCGGGCGGAAAACGAAGCAGCGAGTCAGCAAGCCAGCAAGTCAGCGGGTCAGCGAGACAGCGAGTCGGCAAGTCAGCGAGTTAGCAAGTCAGCGCGAAGGCGCAAGGCGGTCGCAACAAAGAGGCGGCAAATTTGAGCGCGGCGGCCATAGTCATGGTGCTGGTGTTGGCGGCGGTGTTGACGCTGGCGTCGTATATTCGGCGCGTGTATGCGGAGTTTGGAAAGATTCTGACGCGAGAGATTGAAGAGAATCTCGACGCGTGGGAAGAGCTGATTGAGCCGCACCTGGGGCTGACGCGGGAACATGCGGCGATCTGCGCGGGTGTTCTTGAGCAGCTATCGCTTGCAATCATCGCACTGGAGTTTGGTGCGGTGCTGTTTGATCGCGGGCTGCACCTGGGACGGCCGGGTTATGCAGAGATTGCGCAGGCGGTGCTGGGCGTGGTGCTGGTGGTGGTGGTGTGTGACCAACTGCTGCCGGAGATGCTGTTCAACCGCACGCGCGGGCGGTGGGTGCGGCGGATTGCCTGGGCGATACGCATACTGCTGTGGCTGATGACGCCGATTACGGTGTTTGTGCGGTTCTTCTTTTCTGTGGGCTCATTGAATGAGGTGCCGGCGAGCGCGGAAGAAGAGACGGCGGGTGACGTGGAGGCGCTGCTCGAAGCTGGCGAAGAAGAAGGCATTCTGGAGGAGAGCGATCGCGAGCTGGTGCGGTCGGCGGTGGAGTTTGGCGACATGCTGGTGCGCGAGGTTATGACTCCGCGGCCGAAGGTGTTTGCGGTGCCGGGCTCGCTCACACTGGAGGAGTTTCTTGTCGAGTTGAAGTCTAATAATTTTTCGCGCGTGCCAGTGTATGAGGATTCGTTGGACAACGTGACGGGGATTGCGTTTGCGCATGATCTGCTGCAGATATCGGACGAGGATGCGCGGACGCGTACGGTGAAGGAGATACAGCGACCGGCAGTGTTTGTGCCGGAGACGAAGCGCGGATACGAACTGCTGCGGGAGATGCGCAACGAGAAGCAGCACATGCGCATTGTGATCGACGAGTATGGCGGTGTGGCTGGTTTGGTGACGATTGAGGATTTGTTGGAGCAGATCGTGGGCAACATTCGCGACGAGCACGAGGTGGAGACGCCGATCGAGGAGCCGCAGCGCGAGGCGGACGGTGTGTGGGTGGTTCCGGGGAGCTTTCCGGTAGACCAGTTGCCCGATCTGTTTGGCGAAGAGGTGGAAGTGGGTGATGCGTACGAGGCCACCACGCTGGGCGGGCTGGTGAGCGAGGTTGAGGGGCGGATTCCGCATGCGGGCGAGGTGGTGCTGCTGGACGATGGACTGCGGATTGAAGTGGTGGCGTCGACGGATCGCAGGGTGGAGCGGGTTAGGGTGTTTCCGCCGGTGGAGAAAGTGCAGGGAACAGGGAACAGGGAGTAGGGCGCAGAGAATCGAGATTTCAGCCGAATGCACATCAGGAATGGGGCTAGAATACGGATATGAGCACGCTCCTTCGATTTGAATCCATCTCGTTGCCGCGTAGCATGGCTCTGGACCCCGTCCTGTCAGATGAGGAGTTCGAAGCCTTTTGCATCAGAAACGAGGATGTTCGGGTTGAACGCACGCGCGAAGGAGCGATCCGCATGAATCCTCCCACAGGGGTACTTACAGACGACGGCAACTCCGAGATTAACCACCAGCTTCGTAGTTGGTGGCATACGCACAACAAGGGTCGCGTTCTGGGATCGAATGCGGGGTTCTTCCTTCCTGACAGCTCGATGCTGAGCCCGGATGCCGCTTATGTCACTGGCGAGCAATTGAAGGGCGTGACGAAGCAGCAGTTGACTGGGTTTCTTCGGGTTTGCCCTGCATTTGTAATTGAGTTGCTGTCCTCGTCCGACAGCGTGGCTGCAACCGGCGAGAAGATGGAGCGCTGGATCGCGAACGGCGCGCAACTGGGCTGGCTGGTCGATCCTTCCCGGCAGATGGTCACGATTTACCAGACCGGGCGGCAACCTGTTGAGAGTTCAGCGCTCAAGGTGGATGGGTGTGGGCCCGTCGAAGGGTTCTCGCTCGACCTAGCCAAGGTTTGGCGGTGCTACGAGGTTCCTGAAGAGTAGTTCCTGGAGTTGCCCCGACCGCCAATTTACTCCACCTTCTGCGCGCGCCACTCTTCTGCGGTGAGTTCCCAAATCTCTGAGGGTTGGCGGCCGGAGACGTAGCTGGCTTCTTCGGTGCCGATGACGCGCATGGCGTGTTTGAGTGAGATGCGACGCGAAGCGGTGTTGGCGATGGCTTTGCAGACGCGCAGGTTGGGCTGACCAAGTACGTCGAACCAGAAGTCGTTGGCCCAGGCGCAGGCTTCGGTCATGAGGCCGTGGCCCTGATGGCGCGGGTCGAGCCAGAATCCGCGATTGTGAGACTCGCCGAACTTGAGGCCGAGAAAGCCGATGATGCGATCGGGATCGATGGCGAGGCGGAGGGTCCAGTTGAAGGATTCGCCGCGTGCGGATTCGGGGAGTGCGATGTCGCGAACGTACTGGAGCGCGCCGCCGGGCGGGTAGGGCCAGGGGACAATGTCGCGCAGGAACCGAACGATCTCCCACTGGGGAAAGAGCGCCTGGATCTGGCCGGCGTCTTCGAGCGCTAGCGGGCGGAGGATGAGACGCTGGGTGCGGCCTTCGTTTTTTGTGGGATCAGGCGGCATGGGAAAGATGATAGCAATGGGGCGGGGATTGGGTTGAGTTTGCCGGTTGTTTCGTGGTACGAACTTGTTCCGTCCCACCCTTGGCGCAGGAAACAAAGATGCGCCAAGGATGGGCCCGCTAGATTTGCAGGGGCTGAAGCCCGTTGTTCTTGTGAGTCTCTTTTGGCCCGGCTAAAGCCGTGCCGTTGTTACAAAGCAGTTGGCGGGGTTGGGTAAGCGGATTCCGACCCTTGGCGCAGGAAGCAAAGACGCGCCAAGGATCGGGCACCCTCACATTTTGGGTTGGTTGAGAAGGGCGGGTAGAGAGTTGTCGGCTCCCACCCTAACCGCGAAGAACTGCGGTTAGGATGGGGCACCCGGCATTCCGGAGAGGCTTCAGGCGATAATGAAAGATAGGAGCAAGAGACTGCATTGAAATCTGGATTTGTTGCCATACTGGGCCGGCCGAATGCCGGGAAAAGCACGCTGTTGAACGCACTCACCGGCGAGAAGGTTGCTATTGTTTCGCCCAAGCCACAGACGACGCGGAACCGGATTGCGGGCGTGGTGGAGGTGGCGGCGAAGAAGGGCCAGCATCCGGCGGCGCAGATTGTGTTTGTGGACACGCCGGGGGTGCACAAGCCAGGGACGCAACTGGACCGGCGCATGCTGCAGGAAGTTTACGAAGCGCTGGAAACGCGCGACCTGGTTCTGGTGCTGATGGATGCGACGCGGCGGGTGCAGTTGGCGGAAGCGGACGATCAGGAGGAAGAGAAGAAGCGCGATGTGTGGACGAGCGAGGATGAGTTTCTCTTCGGACTGATCCGCAAGCTCGACTGCCCGGTGTTTCTGTTGCTGACCAAGAT
>Ga0302267_10001708_pt1 | contig 27541 bp, 22 predicted proteins | sample III_Bog_E1_3_FD_194555 | JGI IMG/M metagenome (GOLD analysis project Ga0302267, IMG submission 194555) | Peat permafrost microbial communities from Stordalen Mire near Abisko, Sweden - III_Bog_E1_3 | ecosystem: Environmental > Terrestrial > Soil > Wetlands > Peat | place: Sweden: Abisko...
ATTAATGACATTTTGGAGTTCCAGATTCATGACCCGATGCCCCTCCCCTCGCATATTCTCCAGGGAGCGTTTCGTCGCTGCGCTGGTCGGTGGCCGCAGCTAGAGAGACTTCTGGCCGCGACGAGAGAGGGGATCGCTGCAGGGCACGGGTGGCTGACCAACCTCTACGAATGTTGGGTGTCTGCTGGGGGTAGAGAACTCCGAACGGTCGTGCTCGCAGCTGGTCTGCCTTATCCATTCGCTCCGATCTATTCTCTCGCAAAGGAGGCGGCATCCTTCGGTCCGTGGTCGCCAGGCGAGATTGATGAAATCTGTGCGCTCGCAAGAAAGCAGAGTCAGCACGGCAAATTTTCGCTCTTGAACGCGCTCATGGGTACCGCTGGGATGGTATGGAAAGATGATGATGAGCCCATCCAGATGCTGGTGGCGATGGTTCGACGGGGAGGGTATCTGGAAGCGGCGTACGAGCTCGCGCGGGCTGGCTATCATCGGGCTGAAATGTTGGCCTTCCTGGGCAGCGAGCTACGCATCGAGGGAGAGTCGTCCCGTGCTCCGAATGCCGTCTGGTGGATGTCTAAGCTCGGGTATGGAACCGATGTTGTCGATCTCTTGGAGAAGCACGCGGCAGAAGGTCCTGGGTTTGTCACCGAGCTTGCTGATTTGTCACGTCGAAGTGATGCTGCCCAGGCGGCGCTTCGAAGAGTACAGGAACGCGTCCGGAAAGACCCTGATCATCAGATTTTTTTTGCCACACTTATCGCTGCTGCCCGGAGAGGAGTGATGCTTGCCTCCGAGGACGAGATCCTCGAGCGCCTCCGCGCCATCGATCGGAAGGACGTTCGACATGCTCAGACTCATGTCCTCCTGTATGAGCCTAGCCTTCTCCGTGTCGGAATTCGTGCGGTCGATATTTTTTTCTCGGAGAGTACGGACTCCCAATATCAGACACTGTGGGCGGATGATGCCAGTACTATTGATCGACGTCGCGGTGGCGACGGACTCATTGCTCTGTGGCTCAAAATTCTAGGCTCCCCTGTTTCGTCTATCTCTATTGTGATGGCTGGTCATATTTGGCGAACGGCTGATGATGGGGCTCTTCGCGAGCGTGCCAGACGGCATCTCCTTGGATATTTGGGAGAAGGCCACGGAGACGGCACTCGCCTTCTCGCGGCGCGAAACCTCGGCGTTCGCGACGCCGCCGGTTACGAATGCCACCGCGTTCTGGCGCGAACGGCGAATAGTGAGTCGATCCGGTTCGGTGCCGCCCGCTTCGTGGGTGATCGCGAAAGCCTCAATGCCCTCGCCGAGCGAGCACAAAATCCGCACTGGCGCGAGCAGGCTCAGGTCGCCCTCGACCTCTACGGCCACCTCGACTTTCTCAGCAAGGTCGGCCGCCCCCGCCACGCCCGCGTCCGCTTCCATGGCCGCGACGTCGGCACCCTCGAAGAGACCATTTCCCTCGGCGGCGCCACCCGCTTCACCTACTTCGCCGCCTACCTCGCCATCCCCGGTGCCCGCCCCATCGCCCCCAACCTCAGGCTCCGCCCCGAGCCGTACGAGTGCGACACCCTCCACCCCTTCTTCGCCAACCTCCTCCCCGAGGGCGCGCTCTACACCCGCACCGCCCGCCGCCTCGGCCTCAAGCGCAGCGATCGCTTCGGCATGCTCCTCCACGTGGGCGCGGACGTGATGGGAGCGGTCGAGGTGTTGCCTGCGGAGCCTTCTTGAGGGAGCCGCCCGCCGTCTGCTGGATCTGCCTCGACGAGGCCCCGGACGCGACCGGCGGGCGCTATCATCGTGCCTGCCTGGAGGCGCTCTTCGGCGTCCCCGAGGCGCCCAGTGTCGCCTTCGGCCAACTCGAAATCGCGAGCTGGGCCGACGACCACGCCGGCAAGCTCTCGATCTCCGGCCAGCAGCCCAAGGGCCCAGCGGCGCTCACCGACGACGGTGCCGAGCTCATCCTCGTCGAACGCGACAGTACCCACATCGTCAAGCCACCGCAGGTCTCCCGCGCGAGCATGATCGAGAACGAGCACCTCACGATGCGCCTCGCGCGCCTCGTGGGGCTCGACGTGGCGGAGCACGGGCTCATCACGCTGCGCGACGGTGCGGTCGCTTATCTCACGCGCCGCTTCGATCGCCCCTCTGGCAGGACGGGCCCGCGCGTACACGGCGTCGACTTCTGCCAGCTCGCCGGCAAGGAGCCGGATGACAAGGCCGACTCCACCAACGAGCAGTGCGCGGCGCTCGTTCGAGAGTACGCGGCGCCCGGATCGGCGCTCACGCTCTTCAGGCTGCTGCTCTTCTCCTACTGGGTCCGGAACGGCGATCTCCACCTGAAAAACCTCATGCTCCTCGAGCGAGCCGACGGAGATTACGTCTTCTCGCCCGCATACGATCTGCTCTGCACGCAGCCGTACGAGGGGAACAACTGGAGCATGACGTTCCCTCTGCGTGGCGAGAAGCGGAACGCACCCCGCCGCCTCTGGCTCGACTTCGCCGAGGTCGACTGCGGGCTCGATCGGGCCCAGGCGGCGGCGGTGATCGACGCCATGCTGGCGAGGCTTCCAGATGCCGAGGCGCTCATCGAGCGGAGCCGGCTCCCGACTCCGGAGGCGAAGCGGGAGCAGGTTCACTGGCTCCGGAAGCGGACGAGGCAGCTCGCGGGTCGGGTGTGAGGCGTCGTCGGTTCGCCACCCTCGCCCTGCTCGGCCCGGGCCTCCTCGTCGTGGTCGCCCTCGTCCCCCGCATCCTCCACCGCAGCGTCTCCACGGCAGCATCGACAACACCCCCCAGCCCGCTCTCTCCGTGGGAGTGCTACTCCCTGGCGAAGCGCTATGCCGCCGACTGGCAGCAGGTCAATCGCTGCACGTCCGACGAAGACTGCATCGCCACCCCCGTCCCCGGGGCCCTGGTCCGCCTCGACCGCTGCGCTCGCTACGGCCCGAGGTCGGCGGACGCGGGGGCGGCCGAGGCCCAAGCCCAGGCCTGGCTCGCCGGCGGCTGCGCGAAGGACTTCGACGCGTGCGTGAGCGTGCCCGAGCCGGTGTGTCGCCAGGGTCGCTGCACCGATCGACCGCCGCCTCCGGTCCCGGCCGGTTGGTATCGCGCGGAGGTGGAGGGCACCTTCGCTCTCTTCCTTCCGCCCGACCTGGTCGAGCAGCACATGATGGGGGAGGACTCCATCGAGCTCGGGTGGGGGAGCGAGCGGATGACCGTGAGGCTCGATTACGGGCCATGGTCGATGAGGGTGGACACCCCGCCGTCGCCTCGCGTCTCGCTGGAGGAGATCACCGTCGGTGGGGAGCCTGCCAAGCTCCGCATCACCAGGCCTGCGCCCCAGCCGCCCGGCACCCGCCGCGAGCCGCGGACCGAGGTGGCGGTCAACTTCCCACGCGTGGTGGGGGCGCCGAGCAGCCGCTACCCGGTGGCCCGGTTGACGGTCGTGATCGAGTGCAAGGGCCTGGCGCCGTGCCCCGACGCGGAGGCGATCGCGCGCTCGATCCACTTCTACTACGCCCCCGTCGCGCGCAGACCGTGACCCTCGGCGCGGGCGAGCGAGGAGTGTAGTCGTGGTCCCCCGGCGGATCCTCCCGCGCCGGATCTTTCCGGACCCCTCCCACCGTTGAAATCCCCGTCGCTTCGCGCGTATCTTCGCATCACGGAGCAACGTCATGAAGACCTCGATTCGCGCGTTCGCGGTGGCCGGTTCGTGCGTGGTCGCCCTCGTCGCGGCCTGCTCGGCGGGCGGGGGTGGCAGTAAATTCACCGGCACCACCGGCACCAGCTCGGGCGGCGCGGGGGCAGGGGCGGGTCAGCCCGGCAACTCGGGCGGCGGCGGGTCCGGCCTGGGGCTGGTGGGCAGCACGGGCACCGGTACCGGCATCATGCCCACGTGCAAGTCGAATTGCAGTGATTTCCCCACCGCGCCGGTCTTCGCCAACGGCGCGCCGACGACGGCGCCGGCGTCGTTCACAGGGACGGCGAGCGGCACCGGCCCGTGCATCCTGGAGCCGCAGGCGGGCTCGCTCTTCCCGCACAACTGGCTGCGCCCCCGGGTCAACGTCACCAGCGCGGCGACGCTGTTCCAGATCACCTTCCACGCCGCGGTCGAGGCCAACGACTACGTCGTCTACACCACCACGCCGACGTGGACGATGCCCAAGGACGTGTGGACCGCCGTCGCCAACAACGTGATCGAGCAGGACATCACGGTCACGGTCAAGGCCAGCACCGGGGGCGGCTCGTTCAGCGAGAGCACCACGACGTTCCGGGTGGCGCCGGTCGACGCGGGCGGGTCCATCGTCTTCTGGAACGCCACCAGCCTCACCGCGTACACCGACACCTCGATGCTCTACGGCTTCTCCCCGGGGGACGAGGGCGTCGTCACCACGCTCACCCCGACCCAGATCACCACTCCGATGTACCAGACGTCGGGCCAGCTCCAGAGCGCTCCTTCGTCCTCGAAGGGCGTCGCGTCGCCCGCCGGGACGCCGAGCTGCATCGGCTGCCACACCTCGACCCCCGACGGCAAGGCGGTGAGCTTCACCGGCGTCTGGCCGTGGAACGTGGCGCTCGCGGAGGTCGAGCAGGGCAAGACCGGGCAGCTCCCCAGCTACGTGACCGAGGGAGGGCAGATGATGGCCCAGTCCCCGTGGCAGGGGATCACCACCTTCTCGGCCGCGGACTGGGCCACTGGGAGGTACCGCTATGTGACCTCGTTCGCTCCCCGCGTCGCCTCGACCGATCCCTCGATGGTGTGGGAGTTCTGGAACGGCGCGGCGAACGAGACCGGCACGGGCCTGGACAACCTGATCTGGATCGACCTCGCCGCCAACGTCACGGTGCCCAACGTGATGACCACGAGCAACCCGGGGACCGACATCACCACGGCGCTGGTCAAGGCCGAAGGCACGCTCTGGGGGACCATCGCGCGCACCGGCGATCCGCGCGGCGCGGTCACGCCCAACTGGAGCCACGACGGGACGCGGATCGCCTACACCTCCGCGGACTCGACCTCCGACGGGCACGTCGGTCACGGCCCCAACAGCTCGACCGCGCTCACCGAATCGGACATCTACTCGGTGCCCTTCAACGGCGGCGCCGGCGGTCCCGCCACTCCGGTGATCGCCGAGGCCGGCGTCGGCGAGTACTACCCGGACTTCTCCCCGGACGACCGGTTCATCGCCTACAACCGGGTCGCGACCATCCCGGCCTACCTGTACCACGTGCCCAATTCCGAGCTCTACGTGACGCCCTCCACCGGCAAGGGGACGCCCACCCGGCTCGCCGCCAACGATCCTCCGGCCTGCACCGGCCTCACCACCGCGACGATCTACAACAGCTGGCCCAAGTGGTCGCCGCTGGTGACGACGGTGAGCGGGGAGAGCTACTACTTCTACACGTTCTCCTCGGCGCGCCAGTCGACGAGCACCGTCCCCGGCTCGGGCGGCAGCCCGCCGGAGGCCACCTCGGAGCTCTTCCTCGGCGCCATCAAGGTGGACGCGACGGGCAACGTCACCAGCTTCCCGGCGATCTACCTGTGGAATCAGCACAACGTCGTCACCACCGACGCCACCACGATGATGTCCACGGTGACGGTGGCGGGCGGGACCAACCTCACGCCCGCCTGGCACGATTTCGTCATCCCGCCGGTGCCGCCCGTCATGACCCAGTGAGCGATCTCTGCACAGCAGCCGGGCGGGCACGAGGCCTGCCCCTGCGCGGCGGATGCATCGCCTTCTCCTGCTCACTTCGGCTCTCCTCGCCTCGGCGACTCCGGGGTGCGCCACGGACGCCGAGCCACCGCCCCTGACGGCGCCCATCTCCGTCCAGGGGCCCAGCGCCGAGGAGATCGGGCGCTATCTCTTCCTCTTCGGGGGCTGCAACGACTGCCACACCCCGGGATGGTCCGAGTCGGACGGGAAGCTGCCCGAGGCGGAGTGGGCGCTGGGGAACGCCGTCGGTTACCGCGGACCGTGGGGCACGAGCTACGCGGAGAACCTCCGGCTCGCGGCGGCGGCCCGGACGCCGCGGCAGTGGGTGCAGCTCTTCCGGCAGAGCGCGGGGCTGCCGCCGATGCCGTGGCAGAACTATCGCACCGTGGCCGAGACGGATCTGCTGGCGATCCAGAGCTTCCTCCGCAGCCTGGGGGCGCGCGGCGTGCACGCGCCGGACACGGTCCCGCCCGGCGCCGAGCCCTCCACGCCGTACCTCGACTTCACCCCGCGCCTGCCGGCGTCGCGCGGGCGCTGAACGGGCGGGGGGGCGCCACTGGGAGCCGTCGCCGCGCCGTGCTAGCCACGCGGCGTGTCCGACCCCTACGCCTTTCCTCCGGACGATGCCGAGCCGGCGCAGCCCTCCTTTCCGGACGAGCTCAACGAGCCTCAGGCGGCGGCGGCGGGGCACGTCGACGGGCCGCTGCTGATCTTCGCCGGGGCGGGCAGCGGCAAGACCCGGGTCATCGTCTACCGCATCGCCAACCTGGTCGCCGTCCACCGCGTCCCGCCCTACCGCATCCTCGCGGTCACCTTCACCAACAAGGCCGCGGGGGAGATGAAGAAGCGCCTCGGGGACCTGCTCGGCGAGGAGGTCGCCAAGGACCTCTGGGTGGGCACCTTCCACGCCGTCTGCATGCGCCTCCTGCGCAAGTACTACGAGGCGGCCGGCCTCGAGCGCAACTTCGTCATCTACGACGACGGCGACCAGCGCACGGTGATGAACCGGGTGATCAAGGCGCTCGACCTCGACGACAAGCGCTTCCCCCCGCGGCAGGTGCTGGGGCGCATCCACGCCGCCAAGCAGGAGGCCAAGGGGCCGGAGCACCTCGAGCACGAGAGCTTCATCGGGCCCGTGCTCAAGCAGTGCTTCGAGCTCTACCAGAAGCACCTCAAGGACGCGAACGCGGTCGACTTCGACGACATCCTCCTCGCCGTGCTCCGCATCGTCGAGGACCCCGAGAGCCTGCCCGGCCGGGAGATCTGCGGCCGCTTCCGCCACGTGTTGGTCGACGAGTTCCAGGACGTCAACCAGGTGCAATACCGCCTGGTCAAGGCCATCTCGGCGGCGACGCGGAACCTCTGCGTGGTCGGCGACGACGACCAGAGCATCTACCGCTGGCGCGGAGCCGACGTGCGCATCGTCCGCGGCTTCCGCCGCGACTTCCCCGACGCCACCATCGTCAAGCTGGAGCAGAACTACCGGTCCACCAACAACATCGTCAAGGGCGCGCTCGGCATCATCAAGCCGGCCCAGGACCGCGAGCCCAAGGAGCTGTGGACCGACAACCACGACGGCGATCCGGTGGCGATCGTCGCCTGCGACAACGAGCACGACGAGGCCGCCTTCGTGGTCTCGCGCATCAAGGACGCGGTCTCGCGCGGGCTCTCGCCCCGGGAGATCGCGGTCTTCTACCGCATCCACGCCCAGTCGCGCGTGCTCGAAGAGGTGATGCGGGCCGAGCGGGTGCCTTACCAGATCATCGGGGGCATGCGCTTCTTCGAGCGCGCGGAGATCAAGGATCTCCTCAGCTACCTGCGCGTCGTCGACAACCCCAAGAGCGACGTGGACCTCCTGCGCGTCATCAACGTCCCCTCGCGCAAGATCGGCGACACCACCATCGAGCGCCTGGTGCAGACCGCCGACGCCGGCGGCACCTCCCTCTTCGAGGCGCTCGGCCCCTGCGCCGAGGGGGGCTCGCTCGGCAGCGCCGCCAGGAACGCCGTGCTCCGCTTCCGCGATCTCCTCCAGACCCTGATGCGCGGCGCCACCGATCTGCGCCCCGCCGAGATCGCCGAGGCCGTGCTGGAGAAGTCGGGCTACGCCAAGATGCTCGAGGCGGACGAGAGCACCGAGGCCGAGACCCGGCTGCAGAACCTCCGCGAGCTGGTCGGATCCATCCTCGCCTACGAGGAGGAGACGGCGGCCGCCGCCGAGCCGTCGACGCTCTCCGGATACCTGGAGCGGGTCACCCTCCAGAGCGACGCCGACACCCTCGAGGACGCGCCGCGGGTGGCGATGATGACCGTGCACGGGGCCAAGGGGCTGGAGTTCGACACCGTCTTCCTCACCGGGATGGAGGAGGATCTCTTCCCCTTCCGCAGCCAGGATCCCAAGCGCGGCGAGGACCAGGAAGAGGAGCGCCGCCTCGCCTACGTCGCGGTCACGCGCGCCCGCCGGCGGCTGTGGATCACCCATGCCGGGCGCCGCTACATCTTCGGCGACACCCGCTACGGCCTCGCCAGCCGCTTCCTCGCGGACCTCCCCCGCGCCTCGGTCCGGCAGGAGGTCACCCCCGCGCTGGCGGCCCTCAGCGGCGCCCGGCGCGAGTCGTCCAGCTCCGGGGGCGGCTCCTTCTCCTCCCGGCCGCGCGCCCCCTGGCAGCACCCCCAGGCCCAGGCGGCCTCGAGCATGCGGGGCGGCGCTCCTGCTCCGGCCCGCGCGCCGGGCGAGCGCTACGTCGAGCGCGACGTCGAGCACGACAGCGGCGGCTCCGGATCCATCCACGAGGGCGACCGCGTCGAGCACAAGACCCTGGGCGTGGGCGTGGTGCTCAGCGTCGCGGCGGGCGCCGATCCCACGGTGACCGTGAAGTTCTCCGGCTACACCCCCAAGGCGATCAAGGCCAGCTTCCTCCGCCGCGCCGGCCGCTGAATCCTTGCCGCGAATTGTGCCCGCGCGGAAGACGGGGTACGGACGGTGATGCTGAGCGCACGAGAAGTGGGCGTCGTCGCCCGGAGAGAGCTCACCAGGAACATCCGCAGCGGCAAGGGGATCGCGATGTTCTCGCTGTTCCTCCTGGGCGGGCTGGTGTTCAGCATGCTCGTCTCCAACATCATCGGGATGCTGCTCAAGCGCCTCGCCGAGAAGGCGGAGCTGGGCAACCTGCCGCCCGAGCTCCAGCGGCAGCTCTTCGAGTCCTACCTCGCCGAGATGTACGGGAGCGAGGCCACGGCCAAGCACCTCGCCGGCTCGCCCGCGATCCTCTACTTCCTCTTCAAGGGCACGCTGGTCTTCCTCCCGCTGCTGGTGCTCCTCGTCGGCTTCGATCAGCTCGCCGGCGAGATCCAGCACCGCACCATCCGCTACAGCGTCGGGCGCGCCAGCCGCGCCTCGATCGTGGTCGGCAAGGCGCTCGGGATCTGGGGCGTGGTCTCGGTGATGGTGCTGGTCCTGCACGTCACCGTGTGGATCCCGGTCCTCGCCCGCGGCGGCGCCTCGGTCGGGGAGATCGTCTCCTGGGGCGGGCGCTTCTGGCTCTTCTCCTGCGTGTGCGCGGCGTCGTACGTGGGCTTCGCCTGCATCGTCAGCTCCCTCTTCCGTACCCCCATCGTCGCGCTCTTCGTCGGCGCGGGCATCGGCGCGGTGCTCTGGCTCGCGCACGCGCTCCTCGGCCTCTCCCCGAAGACCGAGGCGATCACCTGGGCGTTCCCCAACGCCTACGAGCAGCTCCTGGTCCTGCCCGAGGCGGCCAAGGTGCTGGGCGGCGCGCTGCTCTTCATCGTCTGGGGCGCGCTCTGCGTGTCCGCCTCCACGTTGATCATGACCCGGAGGGACGTCTGATGAGCGCTGAAGGCGAAGAGGCGCCGCTCGGTGAGGCGGGCGGCTACCGGGCCGCTCCCAAGGCCAAGGCGCGCTTCGGCAACGAGACGCCGGCCGCCATCGATCTCAAGGGCGTCACCCGCACCTTCGGCGCCCTCACCGCCGTCAACGACGTCACCTTCGAGGTGCCGGACGGCTGCGTCTTCGGCCTCATCGGGCCCAACGGCGCGGGCAAGACCACCACCTTCTCGATGCTGGCGGGCTACCTGACGCCGACCCGCGGCGAGATCTACATCCTCGACCGCTCCCCCGATGCCACCGCCGAGCTCAAGGGCAAGGTCGGCGTCCTTCCCCAGGACGCGCTCCTGCCGGCGGGGGAGCGCGTCGGCGACTTCCTCGTCTACCTCGCCCGCCTCCAGGGCATGAGCTCGCCCGAGGCGCGGCGCTCCGCCGAGAAGGTCCTCGCCGAGGTCGAAGGCGGCGACTGGTGGAAGACCCGCTGCGGCGCCCTCTCGCACGGCATGGCCAAGCGCGTCGGCCTGGCGCAGGCCCTCCTCGGGGACCCGCGGGTGGTGCTCCTCGACGAGCCCACCGCCGGCCTCGACCCGCGCGTCGCCTACGAGGTGCGCCAGCTCGTCAAGTCGCGCAAGGGCCGCTGCACGCTGGTCATCTCCAGCCACAACCTCCAGGAGCTGGAGGAGATCTGCGACTACGCCGCCATCCTCGACCGCGGCCGGCTCATCACCGTGGGCACCATGGCCGAGCTCACCGCCACCTCGTCCGAGGTGCGCTTCGCGCTCGCCCAGGGCCCCGTGCCGGAGGACGCCGTCCGCGCCATCGAGGGCGTCCGCACCGTCGCCTGGCACCTCGGCGCGCGGGAGCTGGTGGTGACCTTCGATCGCGCCCAGTGCGACGCCGAGGAGATCATCCGGCGCGGCACCTTCGTGCTCTACCAGAACAACGCGCGCATCAGCGGGGTCAGCAAGGGCCACGGGCTCGAGCAGCGGGTGATGGAGCTCACGGAGTAGGAGGCGCCTCGTGGACTTCCGCAACATCGGCGGCACCCCCGGCGGCGCCCGCCACTTCTGGGTCGGCGCGCTGATGATCGTGCTGGGCACCTACCTGCTGCTCCACCGGGTCTCGGTCACCGGCGGCTACTACAACTTCGGCTGGCTCGGCAGCGAGGGACGGAGCTTCGGGGTGACCCTGATCCCGCTCCTCTTCGGGATCGGCATCCTCTTCTACGACGGCCGATCGCTGGCGGGTCGCTGCCTCACCGGCTTCGGCGCGCTCATCATCCTGGCCGGCGTGATTGGCAACCTCGACATCCACATGGCCGAGACCTCGCTGTTCAACCTGCTTCTGATGCTGGTGATGCTGGTCGGGGGGATCGGCCTGGTGGTGCGGGCGGTGTTGCCGATGGAGAGCAAGCGAGAGGGGGACCGGCGTTAGCCGTGCCGCGCACCGAGCTGAAAGCGATCATCCTGCGCGGCTACGTCGACTGGCTCCGCGAGCAGGGCCTCCTCGAGCTGATCAAGGGGCGCGTCGACGAGCCGCTGCGGGCCCTGCTCCAGCACCCCCCCGTGTCGACGCAGTGGCTCGACGCCGGGACCACGACGCTGCCGCTGGTCGACGCCCTCGCCGCCCACGGCGGCCTGCCCATGGTGCGGCGCATGTCGTACGAGGCCGCGATCGGCCCGATCCTCCGGATCGTGCGCCCCATCGCCGAGGGCATCGTCCGGCTGGCGGGCGGCGTGCGCGGCGTGGTGGAGCGCCTCCCGCTGGTGTTCCGCGGCTCGACCCGCAACGTCGACATCACCGTGGCGATGGAGCCGGGGAACCAGGCCACGGTCCTCATCCGCTCCCGGGGGCTGCACGAGTCGCCGGCCAGCGCCGAGGCGTGGGCCGGCTGCGTCGAGGCCATGGTCGGACTGAGCCGTACGCGCGCAGTCATCGAGGTGAGCTCGCTCGAGAACGACGGTGACACCTCCACGATTGGCGTGCTGCTGCGCTGGTGAGCCCCTTCAGGTCGGGAGCGCCGGACACCCGTAGACGAACTGGAGGGTGGTGTAGCCTCCGCTCTTGGCCTTGGTGCACACGTTGCCGGTGAGGGTCGCGGTCGACCCGTCGGGCGAGAGCGTCCACCCGTCGCCGCCGTCGGTGCGCTGGATCTCGGTGCCGCCGGGGTGGGCCGGGTCGGTCGCGATCAGGTAGACCTCGTCGAGGTCCGGCGGCGGCGGGCTCAGCGTGATCGTGCACTGGTCGATCGTCGACGAGGTGATCTGCGCCAGCGCCGTCTCCAGCGTGGTCGGGTCCGCCGGGCTCAGGTAGGTGCCGGTGCCGCCCGCCGCGGCCATCGCGTCGAGCAGGGTCGCGGCGCTCGCCGAGCCGGGCAGGCCGATCGCGTAGGTCTTGATCCCGCGCGAGAACATGTCCTTGATCGGCGCCAGGATGTCCGCCTGGACGGTGTCACAGGTGGGCGCCCCGTCGGTGAGGATCACCACCGCGCGCGCTCCCACGAGCGGCGACGGATCGGGCAGCGCCGTGTCCGCCGCCTTGAGCGCGTCCACGGTGGGCGTGCCCAGGATCAAGGTCCATCCCGGCGCGGAGAAGTGGCCCTCGAAGTCGGTGATGAAGGTCTTCCCCGGCTCGATCGCGATCTGCGGGGCCGTCCCGATGGGGGCCACGGTGCTGCAGGTGTTGCCGGTGGCCGTGGTGGGGAAGAAGATCGCGCCCACGCTCAGCAGCCCCTGCTGCGGCGCGAGCGCTGCGGTGAGCGCGTCCTCGGCGACCTTGTACTTGGCGCCCGCCGTGCCGCCGTCGGCTTCCTTGAACGCCTGGTTCATGCTGTCGGACTGGTCGAAGACGACCACGATGTTCCCCGGCGTGACCTTGGAGTTGAGCGCCACGCTGCCGCAGGCGTCGCCGTCGCGGCCGCCCCCGTCCAGGTTGCCTGCATCGAAGCCGAAGGTCCCGCTGCTCGCGATCATCGAGCCGCTGCTGGTGCCCCCGGTCGCGGCCATCGAGCCGTGCCCTCCGGTGCCGCTCCCCGCGCCGTTGCTGGTGGCCCCACCGCTGCCGCACGCGGCCACCAGGCCGCCCACGCTCACCGCCGCCGTCGCCGCGCTCATCCAGCTCGCTTTCATGCTCGCCTCCACCGGGCACGATAGCCGGAATCGGGGCACGGTTGCCCGTCGGCGGGTCACCCTCCCTGCGGCCTCACCGTCACATATGGCGAGATCGGCCCCTGCACCCGCATCCGCCGGAGCCCCCGCGCGAACATGAAGAGCCCCAGGAGGAGCGGCAACACGCCGATGATCACCCCACCGAGGGCCATCTGCAGCACCCCGCCCGGCACCTGGCTGCGGTCGAACAGGGCCGCCCCCGCCAGCACCAGCACCACCAGGCCCCCGAGGCAGGCGAGCGCGCCGCCGCTGAGGAGCATCACCCACCCCCTCACCAGCGAGCCCGTCGTCGGCGGCGCGGCGGTGAGCACGCCGGGCGGCGGGGCCACGCCGTACTGGAGCGCGCGGACGGCGAGGACGTGGAGCTGATCGACGCGGAGGCGGCGGGTGCGGCTCACGGCGAAGGTCCACTCGAAGGCGAGCGCGCCCAGCGTGATCAGCAGGAGCAGGTGGGCCACCGGGGGCGCCTCGCCGAGGCCGAGGCGCTTGAAATCGGCGAGGGTGAGGAGGGGAAAGTCGTAGAGCCCGTGCAGCGCGAAGGCGAGCAGATAGCCGGTGAGGATGAGCCGGAAGCGGTGCTTCGGGGTGAACTTGGCCTGGCCCACGTAGTAGCCGAGGATGGCGCCGCCGAAGGCGTGCAGAGGCACGGCGGTGACGGCGCGCAGCGCGGCGAGGCCGATGCCGCCGCCGCTGACGTAGAGCACGTTCTCCAGGGTGGCGAAGCCCAGCGAGGCCACGGCGCCGTAGACGATGCCGTCCATCGGCTCGTCGAACTCGGGATGCCGGTCGCAATAGGCGAGCAGCACCAGGAGCTTGAACCCCTCCTCCGGGGCGGCGGCGCCGAAGAACGCGTCGAGGACGCCGTGCAGGTAGGGATCGTGGATGGGCGCGAGGAGCCGGGCGACCGGCAGCTCGACCATCAGCACCGGGATGACCGAGAGCACGCCCAGCCCGAAGGTGGCCCAGAGGACGCGGCCCGGCTCGGGCTGGACGTCGCCGGCCCAGAAGTACCAGATGAGAAGGAGCGAGGGGACGACGGCGGAGGCGGCGGTGAGGATGAAGAGCACGAGGCCTCCCGAGGCGCACGGTAGCCGACGGGGCAGGGGATCTCCACCGCCGCGCGGTCAGCTCGCCTGGGTCGGGGAGCGCGGCAGCTCGACGCGGAAGGTGGTGCCGTGCGCCTCGTCGCTCTCGACCCGGATCTGCCCGTGGTGGGCGCCGACGATGGCGTGGGCGATGAAGAGCCCGAGGCCGAGCCCCTCGGAGGCATGGCTGTCGGCGGCGTGCCCGCCGCGGCGGAAGGGGTTGAAGAGGTCGGCGAGGAGCTCGGGGGGGATGGGAGGGCCCGCGTTGGTGACCGCGAGGAGCACCCGGTCGCCGGTGCCGTCGACGGACAGCTCCACCCGGGTGTCGGCCGGGGAGTAGTCGACGGCGTTGTTGAGGAGGTTCTGGACGACCTGGGAGATGCGGTCCGGATCCCAGCGCCCGCCGGTGGCGCCGCGGGAGTGGAGCGCCAGGGAGCGGCCCGGGTGGGTGAGCGCCACCTCCTCGAGCACCTGCTGGCAGATCGCCCGCAGGTCGCTCGCCTCCACGGTCACCGGGATGCCGCCGCCCTGGCGGGCGCGGGTGAAGTCGAGCAGATCGCGGATCATCCGCGCCATGCGGTCGGCTCCCCGGACGATGCGCTGGAGGCCCTCCGCCACGGGGCCGCCGGGCGCGGCCTGGCCGAGCAGGCCGTGCGCCGAGAACGAGATCACCGAGAGCGGCGTGCGCAGGTCGTGGCCGAGGATGCCGAGGAAGCGCTCGCGGAACTCGGCCTCGCGGGCGCGCTCGCGCTCGGCCTGCTTGCGGTCGGTGATGTCGCGGATGAAGCCGGCGAAGGCCGGCGAGCCCCCGGTGGGGAGCCGGATCACCGAGAGCTCCGCATCGAACAGCGAGCCGTCGGCGCGCATCGCCCGCAGCTCGACGCGGCGGCCGACGATCCGGCTCTCCCCCGTGGCCAGGTAGCGCAAGAGCCCGCGGCGGTGCGCGTCGCGCAGGCCCGGCTCGATGATGAGATCGGCGAGCTCGCGCCCGAGGACCTCCTCGCGCGTGTACCCGAAGGTCCGCTCGGCGGCGGGGTTGCACTCGAGGACGCGCCCGGAGGCGTCGATGAGCACGATGGCGTCGAGCGCGCCCGCGAGGATGGCGGCGAGGCGCAGCTCGGTGCGCTTGCGGTCGGTGATGTCGACGTTGACGGCGATGCCGCCGGTGATGACGCCCTCGGGCGAGCGCAGCGCCAGCGCGGAGTTGAGGATGGTCCGGCGCTCGCCGGAGGGGTTGATCATCTCGAACTCGTCGTCGCGGGGAGCCTCGCCGCGGAGGGCGCGCGAGAGCGCCCACTCCTCGGGGGCGATGGGCTCGTCCGAGCCGGGGTGGTAGCCGCGGTAGACGTCGTACTTCGCCGCGCTCTGCGCCAGCGGCACCTCCGGCCCCCAGATGCCCCGGACCGCGTCGTTGATCGCGAGCATGCGCCCCGCCGCGTCGCAGATGAAGACCCCCACCGGGAGGAGCCGGAGCGTCAGGTCGAGCCGTTCTCGCTCCAGCTTGCCGACGGCGATGGCGCGGCGCACCACCGCGCCGGCGACGGTCGCCATCGCCTCGTCGAGCGCCCCGTGGACGAGGACGGCCGCCTCGCCCGCGAGCGGCACGCCCTCGGCGGCGCACCCTTCGAGCAGCGCGGCGCGGAGGTGGGCGAGCTGGGCGAGCATGGCCGGCAGGTCCTGGGCCGCCGGCGCCTCCTCGCCCGTCGGGCCCCAGAGCTCCCCGGCGTCCTCGGGGGCGCGGCCGCGCTCGCCTGCGAGGCGCGCGGCGATGCGGTCGAGCAGGGCGGTCACGTCGAGGCGCAGCGCAGGCGGCGCGCTCGGGTGCGGCTCGCCCTGGAGTCGCCGCTCCCAGCGTTCGAGGAGGAGCCCCCTCCGGCCCTGGAGCAGCTCGAAGAGGAGCCGCGCCGGCTCGGGGTCGGGAGCGCACTCTCCCATGCGCGCGATCTAAATCGCCGTGCACGATTCTGCAACGGCAGTCCGCACCGCGAAGCGTCAGCGAGCGGAGGCCATCGATGGCACCCAGCCTGGGTGCCCTCCCGAGCCTCCGCTCCCTGACGCTCCCTGACAGTCGCGGCGCGGGTGGCAATGCCCGCACTGTTCGAGAATCTCGCTCGGTGATCTAGCACCGCGCGGGCGGCGGGGAACGCGCTCGGGCGCTCCCCAGGACGACCGTCCCGCCGGCGCGAGCGGGCGGGCTCGAGCTCTCAGGGCCAGGCGACCGCGCCGGCCTCGTCGAGGGCGAGCACCAGCTCCCCCAGCATGCGCCCGCGCTCCTCCAGCGCGCGCGGGGTGCAGACGGCGGCCAGGGTGCGGCGGGCGCGCTCCTTCCAGGCGGCGTCCCCGGTGATGCGGCCGAGCGCGGCGAAGAAGCGGGCGGCCATGACATTGTGGATGAAGGGGCGGGTCCGGTGCGCGAAGACGCCGGCCGCAGCGGGGTCGGGCGTGCGATCCCAGAACGCGCCCGTCGCCTCGTCGGCGAGGTCCCGCGTCATGGCCGCCGCGACGGCGAGCGCAGCCGCGCGGTAGGGGCCGCCGTCCTTGCTCGGACCCATCGCCTCCGCGAGGCGGGCCAGCGCGCGCCCGAACGAGGCGGCGTCCGCGAGGTAGCGGGCGCCCTGCGCGGTGCGCCGCACGGCGCCGTCGGCATCGACCAGGGTGCGCTGCACGACGCCCGCCGCCAGCCGGGCGCGGGCGAGGGCGGCCGGGTCGTGCGAGGCCTCGTACAGGGTGACGAAGGCCGCGACGGCGAGGCCGTTCTCGTGGCCATAGACGTGGTCGTCGACGCGCGGCACGCCCAGCGCCCTCCGCTCGCGGTCGCCGAGGCGATAGTAGACGTCGCCGTCGACGAAGGTCTGGCGCTCGTCGTGCGCCCCGGCGTCCGCGTCCTGGCTCACCAGGAAGGCGCCGTCGGCGCTGGAGAGGAAGGTGCCCATGTAGCGCGCGATGCCGACCGCGTCCCCGAGGAGCGCGGCGTCGCCGGTGCGAGCGTAGGCGCGCGCGTAGGCCTCCAGGTTGGCGGCCTGGAAGGTCATCAGCTTCTCGTAGTGGGGCTCGGTCCACGTCGTCCCGGCCGAGTACTGGTAGACGCCGCCCCACACCGGATCGAGCAGCGCGCGCTGCTTCTGCAGGGTGAACACCGCGCGCGCCAGAGCGGCCGCGTCTCCGCGGGCGGCGCGCACGATCTCCAGCTCGGCGTTGGCGCCGAGGGGCGCCTTCTGCTTGTGGCCCCAGCCGCCCTGCTCCTCGTCGTAGTAGGCGTCGAGGTCGACCAGCGCGAGCCCGGCGATCCACCCGAGGGCGGCGGGCGGCGCCGGGACATCGCCGGGAGCCACGGCGAGGGACGCCGGCGCGGCGGCCGCGGCGGTCGCCTTCAGCAGCTCGGTGAGCAGGCCGCGCAGCTCGTCGGTGGGGAGGAAGCCGCGGTATTTGCCGAGCTCCTCGGCTTCCGGCGAAAAGACGATCGTCGCCGGCCAGCCCCAGGCTCCGTAGCGCTCCGCGAGGTCCGGGTGCTCGTCCACGTCGACGCGGATGGTCACGAAGCGCTCGCCGAGGATGCGGCCCACCTCCGCGTCGCGGTAGGTGGTCTCGTCCATCACGTGGCACCAGTGGCACCATTCCGCCGCGCCATCGAGGAGGATGAGCTTGTGGTCGCGGCGCGCCTCGGCGAAGGCCTCGGGCGACCAGGGGCGCCAGGTGAAGCTGCGGGCGCCGCCGCGGGCGCGGGCGGCGGCGATGTCGACGGCGGGGGGCGTGCCGGCGCGGACCAGGCCGCGCGGTGGCGGCGCGTCTGTGGCGGGGAGGGGTGGCGGCGAGCTCGCGGCGAGGCTGGGGGCTGCCCCCAGCGTGAGCGGGGGAGCGCAGGCGAGGGCGCTCGAGGCGAGGAAGAGGACGCCCAGGTCACGGAGCTTCACGCCAGCACTACGGGCGGGTGGGCGGCGCGGTTTCCGCGCGGTCACAGATCGAGGGGTCGAGGCGATGGGAGGGTGGAGAACGTCGATGCACCCCCTGGAAAAGACTCTGCAGGTCTCGACTGTCTTGCTGGCGCTCCTGGCCGGATGCGCCACGGCGCCTGCCCCCGAGCTGCGCGCCCCGGAGCCCGCTCCGGCCGCGCCCGTCGCGGCCCTGACGCCCGCGCCGCCCGCGCCGCTCCGGGGGGCACCGCTGCCGGTCCAGGCCCCGGCGCCGCTCGTCGCGGTCCACGTCGCGCCTCCTCCCGCGTCCGAGCTGCCGCCGCCGCACTCCGACACCCTCCCGAGCGGGTTCTCCAACCCCATGCCCGGCGGCGTCTTCGCGGGATATCAGGCGGACACTGGCCTCGACATCGCCGGGAGCCCGCGGCCCGTCTACGCCCTCGCGGCCGGGACGCTCGACTACTCCGAGCCGGGGCACACCCTGTGGACCGGGCGTGGCGACACCGCCAACTGCGTGCGCTTCCAGCTCGATGAGCCCATTCCGTACCAGGGCCACACCATCACTCACGTCTACTATGCGCACCTCTCCAGGCTCTCGACCTTGCAGCACGAGGGCGAGGCGCCCCGCCGTCACGTGGAGGCGGGCGAGATGCTCGGTGTCTCCGGGGTAGCCAGGCACAGCCCACACCTGCACATCGGGCTGCTGCTGGACGGGGAGGTGGAGCAGTACTGGGGGACGTTCCTGCTCGCCGACGAGATCCGCCGGGTGCTCGGCGGCTACAAGAACGGTGACCGGCTGCCGCGGCTGGCGGGCGATCGGGGGTAGAGCGCAGCTTCATGCGCTCGGAAAGGACGAGGACGGCTCCCGGCCGCGCGGGCGCCCCTCGAGCTTCGGGTCCCGCTCGAAGCGCAGCCGGAGCGCCTCGTCGTCGAGCCCGGCGGCGATGGCGAGGGCGCGCTGGAGGACGAGCGCGCCCTCCGCGCCGCCCAGGATCCGCCCCAGCATCGACAGCGCCATGGCGCGCAGCCGCACGTGCCCGCCGTCGCCCGCGTGCCGGCACGCCTCGCGCGCGAGCGCGGCGCCCTCGTCCCGGTCGCCTTGCTTCCAGCGCGCGTAGGCGAGCCCGTTGGCGCGACGGCAGAGCGCGAAGCTGGGCGCCCGGGCGACGGCGATGGTGCGGTACAGCGCCTCCGCGCCCGCGTGATCGGGGGCCCGCGCCCCGCGCCCCTTGTTGCGCTCGTAGGCGAGCTGATCGATCCAGCGCGCGTGCAGGCAGGCGCGATCCTCGGCGGGCATGTCCTCTGCGAGCAGCGGCGGGACGGCCGCCAGCAGCTCGGGGACGCGGGGGACGTCCTCGCGGCTGGCCACGAAGGCCTCGGCGAGGAGCAGCTCCGCCTGGGCCTCGGGGGGCGCTTGCCGGCGCTCGGCGTGGGCGCGGCGGAGGTGGACCGCGGCGCCGGAACGGTCCGCCAGCCGCAGCGCGCAGGAGGCGTGCGCCAGCGCCAGCCACACCCGGGAGGCGGGGGCCTCGCTCACCGGGGGCCGGTCCCAGAGCCGCACCAGATCCTGGCAGACCGGCACCGGGAGGTCGGTGAAGCGTGAGTGGTACGCACCCATCCACCGGGTCCGCGCGTCCACCGCGCCGGGGAGGCCGAAGGCGAGCAGCGCCCGCGCCCCCCAGGCGCCCCCGTCCTGCTGGGCTCGGGCGCGTAGTCGGCGCAGGGCGCGCTCCACCGAGCCGGCGTCGTCGACGTACCCGCGGTGTGCCGAGAGGCGCTCGGCCGCGGCGGCCAGCGAGCCGTGCAGCGAGACCAGCCAGGCTACGTAGTCGCCCCACGAGAGGCCCGCCGGTGAGGCCTGTCCGGGATCGTGTCCGGGCGCAGGTCGAGTCACGTCGCTACTCTGGCGCGACATCGAGGAGAGCAACATGAAAACCGAAGCCGCCCCCCACTTTCTCGTCATCGATCTCGAGGCCACCTGCGACGAGGAGCGCCGCCTCCCCTCGCGCCAGATGGAGATCATCGAGATCGGCGCAGTCCTGGTCGAGCCCGAGAGCCTCGCGCCGGTCGCCGAGTTCCAGACCTTCATCAAGCCGGTGCGGCACCCCCTGCTCACCCCGTTCTGCACCAAGCTCACCTCGATCACCCAGGCCGACGTCGCCGGCGCGCCCGGCTTCGCCCAGGCGATCCGTCAGCTCGCCGGCTTCATCGACGGGCGCGACGTGCTGTTCTGCTCGTGGGGGGACTACGACCGGCGCCAGTTCGAGCAGGATGCGCGCTATCACAAGGTCGGGCTCCCCTTCGGCGGGCGGCACCTCAACGTGAAGAAGCGCTTCTCGGCCGAGCTCGGCGAGGAGACCAGCTACGGGATGGCAGGTGCCCTGGTCCGCGTCGGGCTCACGCTCCGCGGCACCCACCACCGCGGCATCGACGACGCGCGCAACATCGCTCGCCTCCTGCCCTGGTCACTGGGCAGGACCTCCGCGTCCGTGGGTCAGGCCGCCAGCGGCGCGTGAACGGCGGCGGCGGGCCGCTCGAAGCGGCGGGCCACGATCACGAAGAGCACCGTCGCGACCGCGACGATGACCGTCTGGATGGAAAAGAAGACGCCCGCGGAGACCTTGTTCCACAGGGTCTTGTCGAAGATGCCGGCGATGAAGTCCCCGCCGAACACCGTGAAGAGGAAGGCGGCGGTGACCACGCTCTTGGTGCCGGGCGCGGCGACCTTGAAGGCGAACTCGAGGCCGACGACGCTGACGCAGAGCTCCGAGAGGGTGACCACCAGGGTCGCCAGGCACAGCCACCACACCGTCACCTTGCCGTCGCCCGCGGCGAAGCCGATGGCGGCCATCAGCGCCATGCACACCACCACGATGAAGAAGCCCAGCAGCATCTTGCGGGTGTCGGGCACGTCGACGCCGCCGCGGCGGCGCTTGAGCTGGTCCCACAGGGTGTTGAAGACGGGGGTGAGGATGACGATGAGGACCGGATTGAGCCCCTGGATCTGGTCGGCCGTGGTGGAGAAGCCGAAGCCGAGGGACAGATCCATGTGGTCCTTGGCGAAGTAGATCCACGTCGACGCGGACTGGTCGTAGACGAACCAGAAGATCGCGATCAGCGAGAACAGCCCGGCGATGCGGGTCAGGGTGGCGCGCTCCGACGCCTTCTGCTCCTCCGTCTTGGGGGGCAGGTTGCGCACGTGCTCCACGGGGTAGTGCTTCTTGCCGATGGCGAAGAAGCCGAAGGCCACCACCATCAGGGCGGCGGGGATCATCAGCGCCACCGCATAGCCGTGCTCCAGGCTGCCGGTGCGGGCGTGCTCGTAGTCGCGGACCTTGGGGAGGGTCAGCGTGGCGAGGGCGGAGCCGATGTTGATGGCGGCGTAGAAGTAGCTGAACGCCTCGGTGAGGAGGGCGCCCTTCTTCTGCTCCTCGTACATCTGGCCCATCAGCGTGCTGGTGTTGGGCTTGATGGACCCGGAGCCGAGCGCGAGCAGGCCGAGCGCGATGAACAGGCCGGTGCGCGTCTCCAGCCCCCCGAGGATGATGTGCCCGAGCACGTAGGGGCCCGAGAAGTAGAGGATGGTCTTGTACCGGCCGAGCACCCGGTCGGCGAGGAAGCCGCCGAGCAGGGGCGTCAGGTACGAGGCCGCGATGAACGCGTGCATGATGGCCGCGCCGTCCTCTTGCTTGAAGAGGAGCACCTCCGTCATGTAGAGCGCCAGCACGGTGCGCATGCCGTAGAACGACGCGCGTTCGGCGAGCTCGCCCCAGAAGATGAACCAGAAGCCCTTGGGGTGTTCTTTCAGTCGTGCGATCGCGCTCATACGTGTGCCACGGTCCCCGGGTAGAGGGCGCGGATAGGAGCACAGCCGCCCCTTGAAAGCGACCCGGTCCTCTGGCGGTTCGCCCGAGTGCGCAAGGAAACCTCGGAGGGCACCGGCGTCACCGCAAGCCTGCGGCCCGCGCCGCGGCCGGCAGGGTGAGCCGGACGACAGGGCAGGGCGCTCCCGACGGACAGGCACGCTCGCGCCGGCGCGATGCGTCAATGGCGCGTGGCTACGGCCGCGCGAGCTGTGGTAGCGTCGCCTCTCACCGCCCTTGACCTTGGCCCCGGACCGGGAGCATCCCCCATGAGCACCGCCCTACTTCCGCGAAACGTCGTCCTCGGCAGCGCCGCTGCGGTGGGGGCCATGGCCGCGATATTCGTCGCCTGTACGGACTCGTACCAGCCGCCCCACGCGGGCACCGGGGGATCGGCAGGCTCCAGCGCCAGTCACGGCGGCGGCGGCGGGGTGACGCTCACCGACTCCGGGCCGATGTGCCCGCTCACCTGCTCCAACGACCTCAAGAGCGTGGTCGACTGCAAGGGCGTCGTGCAGGCGACGTGTACGGTCAATCAGGGGTGCGCCAACGGCGCCTGCATCGCCGATCCCTGCATGGCGGCGACGCTCTCCAAGAGCTCCTACGGCTGCGATTATTACGCGCTCAAGACCGTGCAGCGCCCCCAGGCCGACGGCGCCTGCTTCGTGGCGTTCGTCGCCAATACCTGGGGGCTGCCGGTCCACCTCACCGTCGAGCGCGGCGGCGCCCCGCTCGACCCGCAGACGTTCGCCATCCTCGGGAGCAACCTCAAGCCCCCGTACACGCCTTACAGCGACACTGCGGGCATCCCGGTCGGGGACGTGGCCCTGGTCTTCCTCTCGCGCCTGAGCAACGGCTCGGTGGTCAATTGCCCGATCGCCGCGGCCTCCAGCGCGGAGACCGGCGTCCCCATCGATCTCCTCGGCGACACCGGCAACGGCGTGGGCCAGGCGTTCCACCTCACCACCGATTATCCGGTGGTCGCCTATCAGATGACCCCCTATGGCGGCGGGCAAGCGGGCGTCACCTCGGCGACGCTGCTCCTGCCCACCAGCGCCTGGGACAAGAACTACATCGCCATCAACGGGTATCCGACGGCCCAGCCCAACGAGCCGGCGGGCAATCCGTCGCTCGACATCCTCGCGTACCTGGATGGCACCCAGGTCACCCTGCTGCCCAACGTCGCCGTCGTCGGCAACAGCGACGGCGGGGTGCCCGCCGCGGCGCCCGCCAACGTGCCGGTGGTGTACACGCTCAACGCCGGCCAGTTCCTCCAGATCACCCAGCCGCAGGAGCTCACCGGCAGCCCCATCCAGGCCAGCAATCCCGTCGCCGTCTTCGGCGCCCACGCGTGCATGGATGTGCCCTTCGGGCAGCCCCTCTGCGACTCGGCGCAGCAGCAGCTCCCGCCGGTGCGCGCGCTCGGGAGCGAGTACGTCGCCGTCCGCTACCGCGGCCGCGGCGCCGACACCGACGGCGGCGTCCCCGACGGCGGCTCGGACGAGGCGGTGCCGTGGCGGCTGGTGGGCGCCGTCAACGGCACCACCCTCACCTGGTCGCCGAGCACGCCCCCGGGCGCGCCCACCACCCTGGGCCTCGGGGCCGCCGTCGACTTCATCGCGCCCGGCCCGTTCGTGGTCACCAGCCAGGATGCCAATCATCCCTTCTATCTCGGCGGCTACATGACCGGCGGGGGGGAGCCGCCGCCCACCCCCAGCGGCTTCGGGGGGGAGGGGGACCCGGACTGGGTCAACGTGATCACCCCGGCGCAGTTCCTCAACGACTACGTCTTCTTCACCGACCAGACCTACCCGGAGACCGATCTGGTGCTCATTCGCACCCCGTCCAAGGTCGATGGATCGTTCGCCGACGTCACGCTCGACTGCGCCGGCAACGCCACGCCGGTGACGGTCGCCGGCTGGCAGTCGATCGGCAGCTACGAGTACACCCGCATCGACCTCTCCACCGGGGACTTCGTCAGCGTCAACGGCTGCTCCAACGGGCGACAGGAGCTGTCGAGCGCGCTGCCCTTCGGCGTGACCGTGTGGGGCTGGGGGCACGCCTCGTCCCAGACGCAGAACGTCTCCTACGCGTACCCCGCGGGCGCCGGCTTCCAGCCGATCAACACCGTCGTCGTCCCCACGGTCCAGTAGAGACTCTCCCGAGCCTCTTCCCAGAACGGAGAGAAACCGATGCTCCCTGCTCCCCGCCGCGCGTGGGCGCCGGCCGCTGCGGCCGTGGCCCTCACCCTCCTCGTCGCCCCGCAGGCCGGTGCCCAGCCGACCACCTTCGCGGTCGACCGCCTCGACATGGCCGGCGCCCCCGGCGACGGCATCGGCGTCTGGCGGCCCGACATGGCCGACAAGACCCGGTTCTTCGGCCAGCTCGGCCTCGGCGTCGCGGTCAACCCGCTGCGCGTCGCCAACTACGTCGACAACCTCGACGACGTCGGCAAGGTCAAGGGCAACCCGCTCACCCGGCAGGTCATCACCTACTTCGATGCCGGCGTGGAGATCCTGGGGCGCGTGTCGCTCCAGGTCGCCTTCCCCTTGATCGTGAACCAGGCCGGCAACGAGACCATCGCCCCGCCCGCGGGCACCCAGCAGCAGGGCCAGTTCACCGCCACCTCGCCGGCGGCCGGAGATCTGCGCGTCGAGGGGCGCGTCGTCGTCTTCCGCAGCGAGGCCCGCGCCTTCAAGCTGGCGCTCCGCGCCGCGGCGTACGCGCCCACCGGCAACAAGCTCTCCTACGGGGGCGACAACGGCCCCGGCGCCGCCTTCGGCTTCGCCACCGAGTACGACGCCAAGCTGGTGGCGGTGACGCTCGACGCGGCCTACCGCCTCCGCCCCACCGTCGTGCTCAACGAGCTCCCGGTGTCGAACGAGCTCACCTACGGGCTCGGCATCTACGTGCCGCTCCGCAAGGGCACCCTCCGGCTCGGCGCCGAGCTCTTCGGCGCCTTCGGCGTCAACCCGAGCAAGCAGGCCGTCTTCAACAGCGCGCCCCCCGGCGCCAACCCCAAGAGCAACGTCGGCGACCTCGACGCCACGCCGCTCGAGTGGATGCTCAACGGCAAGATGTTCTTCACCACCGCGCGGCAGGTGTACGCCGGCCTCGGCGCCGGCACCCGCCTCACCGGCGGCTTCGCGCCCGATTTCCGCGCCGTCGCGGTGCTGGGCGGCTCCTTCGGGGTCACCGACAGCGAGCCCGGGTCACCCGGCTCGCGCTACGTGTTCGAGACCTCGGACACCCTCGACACCGACCACGACGGCATCCCCGACGAGGTCGACGCCTGCCCCTTCGAGCCCGGGGAGATGAGCAGCGATCCGGAGAAGATCGGGTGTCCCCGGTACATCCGGCGGGTCAAGGGCTCGAACGAGATCGAGGTGCTCAAGCGCATCGAGTTCGAGTTCGACCGCTCGACCATCCTGCCGGTGAGCTTCCCCATCCTCGACGAGGTGGTGAGCCTGCTCAAGGCCAACCCCACCATCAAGCAGCTGGCCATCGAAGGCCACACCGACAACCAGGGGACGCCGGACTACAACCAGAAGCTCTCCGAGGAGCGCGCCGACAGCGTCATGGCCTACCTGGCGAGCAAGGGAATCGAGGCCCCCCGGATGACCGCCAAGGGCTACGGGCTGACCAGGCCGCGGGCCAGCAACGACACCGACGAGGGGCGGCAGAAGAACCGGCGGGTGGAGTTCCACATCACCCAGCAGGCGGCGGAGGCGGCGAGGAAGTAGCGGAAGCGTTCACGACCAGGACTGGGTGAAGGCCACGGAAGGGCCAAGCGGGAACCACCCGAGCGACCACCACACGTCGAGCCTCGGACACGCCGTCTCGAGGCGCGTCCGGCGCGCGGGCCGATGCGGTCCCGCAAGGGGCCCCTGCTCCGCCCCAAGGCAGGATAGGCTCGCGGGCCATGTCACTCCGCATGCCGCTCGCGCTTCGGCTCCTGTCCGCCTCGTCGCTCGCGCTGCTGCTCGCCACGAGCTGCGGGGGCTCCGGGGGTGGCGTGGGGGGCGCGGGTGGCGCCGGTGGCATGGGTGGCAGCGGCGGCGCCGGCGAGGGTGGAAGCGTCCCTTGCGGCGACATGACCTGCACCGGCGGCAGCGTGTGCGTCGTCCAGGTCGACGACACCATCACCCGGTTCTGCGCCGCCGATCCCTGTACCCCCAAGCCGCTGTCGTGCGACTGCGTGCCCATCCTGTCCTTGGACGCGGGCTGCGGCTTCAATTTCTACTGCGTGAGCGCCACCGACGGTCAGATCTCCTGCATGCCTTACCCGGACGGCGGGGAGGCCGACGCTGGACCCGGGTGAGGCATCCGAGCGCGGTGGATCACCTGCGCCGCAACTCCCAACGGGCCCCTCGGTTACCGCCATACTTTGCGCGCCAGATGGGAATTCCACTTCCGGAGCACCGATTGCCACGGTGGTCCCCTCGAAGGGGGCGATGGCGCCGTCCACGGCCCGCGTGAAGGGCTATTTCCCGCGCGCGGACGCCCGCTGCTGGGCCCGCGCCTCGTCCGCGGCGTGCAGCGCCAGGAGCGCCCACTCCGCGGCGTCGGCGACGGGTCGCTCGTGCCCGCACACGCCGTCGCTGGTGCAGTACTGGTCGGCGGGCTCGAACGTATCCCGGCGCAGCACGAGCAGCGCCCGGCGCCCGGACGGTAGGCCGAGCTTCCCCAGCGCCGCCGCCGCGTGCTCACGCACCTCCGGATCGGGATCGCCCGCGAGCGCCGCGATGCGCAGGGCGGCGGCCTCGCGCGGCGCGAGGGGGATGCGCGTCTCGCACGCGTGCATGAGGTTGCTCACCTCGCGCTTGCGCTGGCTCGATCCGTAGCCCCCGCCGAGCCCGAACGACGACTTGACGCACGGGTCGTCGCCGCGCTCCGCGGCGACCTCGCTCAGGGCATCGAGCGCCTCCACGCGCGCCGCGCGGGCGCCGCGCTCCGCAACGCCGAGCAGCCGACTCAGGCCTGCGCCCTGCTTGACGTCCGCGTATCCGGGGATGGCGCGCACGCGCGCCGCCCAGGCCTCCGTTCCGCGCTGCGCGAGTCGCGCCAGCGCCTCGCCGGACCGGGAGGGCAGGCCGTGCAGCGCTCGCTCCAGCGCCGCGGCGTCCTCGCGCTCGAGCGTGAGCAGCGCGCCCGCGTAGAGGCGAGCCACGCCTACGCCCGCCTTCGCCAGGCGCTCGGGGCCGTAGAGGTGGCGCCCATCGGAGCACACCGCGAAGAGCCGCTCCGCCGCCGCGCCCCGGCATCCGCGGCGCTGCTCGGCCACACGGATCGCGCCCGCGATCTGCTCGTCGCGGCGCGCCTGGGCGAGCGAATCGTGCGCGGCGTCGCCGGGGCTCACGCGCCGGTAGAGCGCCTCGGCGACGTCGTAGCGGCCGAGGATCTCGGCCGACCGCGCCGCGTCGCGCATCAGGAACGACGCCTGGGCGCCGCTCCGCCTCGGAAGGTCTTCCTCGGCGATCCGCAGCGGATCGGGGTAACCGAGCGTGCGGAGGTAGGCCTCCGCGGCGTCGAGGTGCCGCGCGACGTCGCCGTCGAGCAGCGCGTCCTTCGCCCTCTCGGCGAGCTCTTTGCGGGCCGCGCGATCCGGGTGCGTCGCGGGGAGCCGGCCGGCCGCGAGATCCTCCCGCGCGCTCCCCACCTCGGGCCCGGCCTCCGTCCCCGTCACGATCGCGTAGAAGTAGGCGAGATCGTCGAGCTCCGCCGCCGTCGGCCAGCGCGCGACCAAGCCCGTGGACGGCGCGGCGGCGGGCACGACCACGGCGAAGTCGTCGAGCGCGCGCCGGGCGTCCACGAGCTCGGCGACGGTCGGCGGCGCGCAGACCCGCGGGCTCGCGAGCATGCGCCGCTCCAGGATGCGCCGCACGGCGTCCCGCGCGTCCCCGAGCCCGCGCGCCTCGAGGCGGACCAGGAGGCGCAGCGACGCGTCGCTGGGGGGC
>Ga0302267_10001710_pt1 | contig 27515 bp, 28 predicted proteins | sample III_Bog_E1_3_FD_194555 | JGI IMG/M metagenome (GOLD analysis project Ga0302267, IMG submission 194555) | Peat permafrost microbial communities from Stordalen Mire near Abisko, Sweden - III_Bog_E1_3 | ecosystem: Environmental > Terrestrial > Soil > Wetlands > Peat | place: Sweden: Abisko...
TCCGGGCGATGAGCGAGCGGGCATCCGCGTTGGAGATTGAACTTCAGCAGCCGCACTCGTTGGAGATTGCCGCGGTGGGCCACGCGACTGCCGTGGCTGCCCATCGAGAGGGACTTCGAGTGGTCTTTGTCCCGGAAAACTACCTGGCCGAGGAGCTGGTGGCAGGATTGCTGGAAGGCGTCGGGCCAAAGGCGGTTGGGCTGCGAGTTCTGCTGGTAAGGGCCGCGGTTGCTCGCGATGTAATTCCCGATGCGTTGGGGGAGGCGGGCGCTGTGGTGGATGTCGTGGAAGCTTACCGCAATGTCGTTCCGGATGCCGCGCCTGACGAGCTCCGCGCGGCCATTGAGCAGGGAATTGATGCGGCGACGTTCACCAGTTCGTCAAGTGTGACTCATCTTGCGGAGGCGGCTCGTGCGGCTGGGCTTGCGTGGCCGTTTGCGGGGGTTCCGGCGGTGTCGATTGGGCCAATCACCAGCGGGACATTGCGGGAACTTGGTTGGGAGCCTGCGATTGAAGCGAATCCATCGGATATTCCGGGACTAATTCAGGCGGTAGTCGTCCTGTTTCGGTCTGCGCATTCCCAACAATCACATAGTTAATGCTTGCTGATGGGGACGCTCGGAAATGCGACACACGCATCCGTGTTAGTTCACTGTGATCTTGATCGTGTTGGTCCTGAAGCACTCCGGGCTTTCGCTCAGATGGCACACATATCCGACGACAGTATATGTATTTGAAGGTTTAAGTTCCTACTCCTGGCTTAGAACGTCATCCCACTCCCATACTGCATGCGCCGGAAATGTAAACGTGGACTTGTGGCTGCTTGGCATTCTGTCGGTAAAGCACGGACTGAAGAAGTGTGATTCGCATCCAATTTCGGACTCAGGCGGCAATTTGCCGCTGTCATCTCTGACTTCATAAGATATGTTGCCTGGAAAGAGGAAAAGATCGTGGTCGGACACATTCTGAAACCCAAAATGAATTTTAGGACCAGAACCTTTTGAGTTCGCGCTCTGCGCGATTGAAATCGTCGCTTTGGCTACAGGAGATGATTCGGCAATGTTGCGATGAACTACTCCGATAACAGGCAGTTTCCTGGGGCGTAGAACATTTCCATCGGCCGATTGCCCTTGCGCTGCAAAGACGGTTAACAGAAGCACCACCGCCGTCTTCGAAACTGTGATCAATTCGGTTCTTCTGTTCCAATTCATAACTCCTCGTAGTGCCCGGGTTCTCAAAGAGAAAGGCAGAATTTCACGATTGCCAGGTCTTGTCGTTCGAATTGCAGAGCTGCTCCAGGTTGCAGCGGTCGCACTTCGGCTTGCGGGCTTCGCAGACCTGACGGCCGTGATGAATGATCTGGTGCGAGAAATCGATCCATCGATTCTGGGGAATCACGCGCATCAACTCCTGCTCCACCTTCTCGGGCGTGTCTCCTTCTGCAAGGCCTAGGCGGCGCGCGATGCGGAAGACATGCGTGTCCACCACAACTCCTTCGCCCTTGCCAAAACAGACTCCAAGCACCACGTTGGCGGTCTTGCGGGCAGCGCCGGGAATGGTGATGAGCTCGGCCAGGGTCTGCGGAACCTCACCAGCGAACTCCGCAACGAGCTTGCGCGCTGCGCCCTGAATCGACTTTGCCTTGTTGCGAAAGAATCCGGTTGTCCGGATCAGGGTCTCGAGTTCCGGCAAGTTCGCCTTGGACATGGCCTGCGGGTCAGCGAAGCGGCGGAACAACTCCGGCGTCACCATGTTGACGCGAACGTCGGTGCATTGCGCGGAAAGTATGGTGGCAACCAGCAACTCCCACGCTGAGCGATGGGTGAGCGCGCATTTGACGTTGGGATAGGCTTCGTCGAGCCCCTTCAGAATGGCGGCTACCCGGTCTGGCGCAAGATCTCCCCGGCGCACGGATTTAGCGGGCTTCGCCTTCGGCTGTTTCTTAGCTGCCTGTTTCTTCGCTGGCTTTCGATTTGTCATGACTACAACCCGTAGAGTAACTCAGTCGCGCGACTGATCGAGAGGTCAACCTGGCTGGGAACTGGGAGAAACCGCAGCCAATCTGCTTTGAGAGGCAAGAATTTCTGGAATGCGGCTAAATAAAAAGCGACACTTTGCCGATAGGCTGATTGGACTGGCCGCGCATCGGAACCGTGCGAAAATGCCGTTCCAGGGGCAAATGATCTCGCTAAAGAAGTATCTCGATTCGCCTCACGCTGACTCACAGTCCGACGCCAAGCCGGCATCGGAAGATCTTCTTTCTTTTGCCGTGAAGGCGTTGCGCTCCTCCCTGGTTGAGATGGGGAACTGTAGTTTGTGCGCCTGCCCGCCCATCGGAAAAGAACTGCAGCAAAGCCTCGGCAAAATCGAAGCCAGGCTCGAGCGCGATTCAAGCCGCGAGGCGTTGGAGTCGACGGAGAGAAGCGTCCAGCAGCATTTGCAGGATTGGGGCCGGCGAACTGCCGGTCATTACCGCCGAAAGACCGAAGAAGTGCGGGAATTGCTGATCGTAATGGCCCACACCGCCGAGTCGGTGGGCGCGCGAGACGTGCGTTATTCCGGGCAGATGAACGACGTTACGGCCAGGCTGCAGCGAATCGCGACATTGGAAGACCTGACGGAGATTCGTTCTTCCATCAAAGCAAGCGCGGTGGAGTTGAAGACCTCTATCGATCGAATGGCCGCCGAGGGAAAGGCGGTAGTCGATCAACTGCGGAAGGATGTCTCGGTTTACCAAGCCAAGCTTGAAGAGGCCGAAGAGACTGCTTCCCGCGATACGCTGACCGGGTTGCGCAGTCGTGTGTTTGTCGAAAACCAGATCGTTCGTCGAATCGCGGACAAGGTTCCGCTGTCGGTCGCTATTGTCGACATCGATGGTTTCAAGAAGGTGAACGACGATCATGGACACCTGGTCGGCGATGAGTTGCTGAAGCAGTTTGCCACCGAACTCCAGTCGGCTTGCCGTTCCATTGACGTAATCGGGCGCTGGGGTGGTGACGAATTCATCATCCTGCTGGATTGCGACAAGGCGGAGGCAACTGCGCAGATCGATCGCCTGAGGAATTGGATTTGCGGAAACTACACTGTCCAGGGGCGATCCGGCCCCAGTAAGCTGCGCGTGGACGCCTCCATCGGCCTGGCGGACCACAGGGGCGACGAGACAATAAAGCAAGTCCTGGCTCGGGCCGACGCTGCCATGTACCGGGACAAAGCGGCCTCCCGCACCCGCGGAAGTGCTTCGAAAAGCATCGGTTAATAGGCGCATCCCGCACTGAAAACCGCATAGGACGAATGGCTTCCTAGCGGCCGCAAAAGCGCGCTCAATCCTTATATCTTCTTTCGCCGTGTCCGCCGTCACACACCGGTGTTCATTTGCATTTTTCAGGACACTGTTTCTCATCAAACCCAGTCGCGGAACCTCCTCCTCTTCTTTCCATCTTCCAATCTTGAGTTCTTCCCCATCTCGCGAGAAGGTGAAGGAGTACCAGTTGTTAGCACACGCTAAGGCGAGGAACTGGAAGAGAAGTTTGAATGGGATTTGGCTGGGCATGCAAGCGCTATCCGCTAACGACGCCGCCAAAAAGAAAGGGTGTCATGAGGCTATTGATCGCTGAAGACGACAAGGCTTTGGGGTTGTTTTTGAGCCGGGGACTGGAGGCGGATGGGCACCGCGTTCATCTGGTTCACGACGGGGGCGCGGCCAGCGAGGCATTCCGCCAGGAGTTGCCCGATCTCACCATCCTCGACCTCAATATGCCTGTCAAAGACGGCGAGCAGGTGCTTCAGGAGTTGCGCGCTCTCGAAGCGGACCTGCCGGTTCTGGTCCTTACCGCACGGCAGGAAGTCGACACGCGGGTGCGCTGTCTCGATCTGGGGGCCGACGACATGATGATCAAGCCCTTCAGCCTGCACGAACTCAGGGCGCGCTGCCGGGCCTTGCTTCGCCGCAAAAGGGAGGCGCGTCTCCAGTTGCGCGCCGGCGACCTGGAACTGGACCGGATGGATCACACGGCCCGCCGCGGGACCCAGGGGATCGTGCTCACCAACAAGGAATTCGCATTGCTCGAACACCTGATGCTCAATCGCGGCCAGTGTGTTTCGCGGGTCGAACTGCTGGACTCGGTGTGGAACCTGGAACCCACACAAACCACAAACATTGTGGATGTTTACGTGAATTATCTGCGCCGCAAGCTCAAGGATCCGGCCCCCGGACAACTGATCCGGACTGTGCGCGGTCATGGCTACACGGTGCCTTCCGAAGCCGACCTCGCCCTCACGCTGGCTTCCGTCCTGCCCGTTGCTTCGGCCAGGCCCGCGGCAATTGGCGCGGTCGCTGAACTGCACCAGGTTTCATCAACCTTCATTCGTTAGGAGAACTCTCATGCAGCCTGTTCCAGTCACTTTGCTTTCCTCTACAAACCGCCCCCGCCAGCGCACCGCACTGGTAGCGAGCAGCGATTCGAGCTTTCGCCAGCGCCTTTCCGATATACTCACCGGCCTCCGCTGGCAAGTGCGCACAGTAGAGAGCGGGGCCCAGGCCTGGGCCGAGGCTGAGGCCTCGACTCCTGAAGCTTTGATCGTCGACTCGTGGCTGCCCGATCTGGAACTGGCGGAATTTCTTACGGTTTTCCGCGGTTCCTTTCCCAAGGTGGACCTGCTGACTACGGAGAGTTCTCCGCTGCAGGATACCCCCAGGGGCCCCTACCGCCAGGAGTTGCTTTACGCTCTTCGCCGCAGCCAGGATACCGATACCGCGGTTTGGAACACCGCGCCCTCGCTAAGCCATTCGAGCCCGTCCCCAGCCGCAGGGGATACGGATTCCGGGCAGAGTGCGGTGCATTCCGCCGACGCGCGGGCAGTTCGTTTGTCCCAGGTCGTGGCGTCAACTCCAGCCACCGTCGAGCCCAAGCTCTCTTCCACCGTACCGTTTCGGGTAGAAACGTCTGTTCGCGAAATCGCCCACGCGACCGTCGATCGCCTTCCAGAACTGATCGGGAACGCAAACTGCATGCTTGAGGTCAGCCGCCGTATCCGCCTGGTTGCCGCGCGGTCCACTCCCGTGCTCATCGAGGGGCCCACCGGCTCCGGCAAGGAACTGGTTGCCGAGGCTCTGCACAGGCTGTCAACCAGGAACCATAAACCCTTTGTCGCCATCAACTGCGCGGCTATTCCGGAAGCGTTGCTTGAGGCCGAACTCTTCGGCCATACGCGCGGCGCTTTTACAGGCGCGGTCAGCGGACGCACCGGGCGCATCGAGTCCGCGGACGGGGGCACGCTGTTTCTCGACGAAATTGGCGAAATGCCCCTTGCGCTCCAGGCAAAACTGCTTCGCTTTGTAGAGTGCGGCGAGTTGCAGCGCGTGGGCGACAACGAGACCGTGAAGGTGGACGTCCGGATTGTGGCCGCCACCCACCAGGCGCTGGCGCAGCAGACTCTTACGGGCGGCTTTCGATCCGATCTTTATTATCGTCTGGCAGTCTTCCTCATCCGCACTCCGTCGCTGTCCGAGCATGCGCAGGACCTTCCACTGCTAGTCGATCACTTCATGGCAAAAATGGGCCGCGAAGAGCCTGTAAAGCGCGTGGATGCGGGCGCCCTGGCGAAGCTTTCCGCTCACCAGTGGCCCGGCAACGTGCGGGAGCTTGAGCATGTGCTGGAACGCGGCGCCATTCTGGCCGGCGACCAGGCCGTTTTGAGCGCGCGGGAGATCGACTTTGGGTACGCGGTCAACTGACCGGTGATTGAGGAGAAGTTCCAATGAGCATGGAGATTGAAACCCGTTTGAGCGATCAAATAGCCAGGTATCTGGATTTAGCTGCGGCTGAAACCAAATTGACGGCAGCCAATATGGCCAACATTGACACACCCGGGTACAAGGCCATGGGAATGGACTTTGAGGCCGAAATGCGCGGCGCCATGAGCGATGTGGATTCCGGGCGCGCGCCCGGGAAGGTGCGTGTCAGACCAGTCGACGGGCTGATCTCGCGTCCAGACGGCAACAACGTCACCGTCGACCGCGAGAGCCTGAACCTGGCCGAGGCGCAGCTCCGGTTCAAGATCGGCATCTCGCTGGTTCGAGAGGAGAATCAGCGCGTGATGGACGCCATCCACGCGGACAAGTAACGGATTCCCAATAAGGGTGTGGAAGGAGCAGCCGCAATGAACCTGTTTGGAATGATGGAAACCTCGGGCGGCGCCATGCAGGCCGAACGGATGCGCGCCGAGGTGGTGGCGGCCAACATGGCCAACGCGGAGACGACGCGAACCGCTTCGGGCGGTCCGTACCGCCGGCAGCATGTGATCTTTGCCGCCAACACGGGCGACCCGGGATTTGCGGACTCCCTTGCCACCGCTTCGGGAAGCGCCGCGCCGGGAGCGGCTGGCTCCATTTCCATGCCCGCGTTGAATGCGGGCGGCTCGGGACCGGTGGCTCCGGGTGTGCATATCGCCGGAGTTGTCGAAGATCCGGCGGCTCCGCTCAAGCGATACGATCCGGGACACCCCGACGCCGGGCCTGATGGCTATGTCTCATATCCGGACATTAATCCCATCACAGAGATGGTGGACCTGATGGGGGCGACACGTGCTTACGGACTGAATAGCTCCGCTGTGCAGGCGGAGAAGGGCATGATCGGCGCGGCGCTGGACATTGCCAAGTCTTGAGTCCCCTGGCACGGCCGGCCAGCCTGGCCTTGAATGAGGCCAGAATTGAACGGAAAGCGAAGGTAGAAGGAAATGATCAGCGGAATCAGCCCCATGACCGTCGCAACTCCGGTATCTCAGGCACTTACCGGTCTCAGCGGTGCGCCCGGAACCTCGTCCGGCAGCCAGACAGCTCCATCCACCCCGTTTGGCGACCTTCTGACCGATTCGATTGGGCAGGTGAACAAGCTTGAAGATCAGGCGCACGCCGCCGTAACCGGACTGATGAGCGGCTCGGGCGTCGACGTACACACGGCAATGATCGCCACCCAGAAGGCAAGCATGGCCTTTGAGCTGACGCTGGCGGTGCGCAACAAGGCCGTGCAGGCCTACCAATCGGTGATTGGGATGCAGTTCTAAGCGGGGCGCGGCGAGAAAGCGGCGGTAGGGACCAGGCATGGCGATTGGAACACAATTGGAGAAAAGCATCCCCCTCAGGGCCGGACAACCCGAGTTAGGGGACCGTGCCGCCGCGTTGTGGGGCCTGGCGCGGGTTCGATGGGCAGCCATGCTGCCCGCGCAGCGCGGTTGGGCTGCGGCGGCGGGGGTGCTTCTCGCTCTGATGGCCGGCGGCCTGCTCTGGTATGCGCTGCGAACGGATTGGCGAACTCTCTATGCGGATCTCGACCCGGAGGACGCGCGCCAGACCGGACAGCTTCTGGCCCAGGCGCAGATCCCCTACGAACCGACGGAGAATGGTTCGGGAATCCGAGTACCGGCGCCGCAATTGGATAAGGCTCGCCTGCTGACTGCCGCCAAGGGTGGAGTGAAGAGCGGGCGGCTGGGTTTTGAATTGTTCGACAAGCCGAACTGGGTGGGATCGGAGTTTGACGAGCAGGTCAACTACCAGCGGGCACTGGAAGGCGAGCTTGAGCATACCGTGGGCACCTTGAGCGATATCGAGTCGGCGCGGGTCCATCTGGTCTTGCCCCACGATTCGCTCTTCCGCGAATCCGAACGCCCGGCAAAGGCATCGGTGGTGCTCAAACTGCGGCACCGTACGCTTATGGAAGGCGAGCCGGAGGCCATTCGCAACCTGGTTTCCTCCGCCGTCGACGGGCTCAACCCGGATCGGGTCGTGCTGGTCGATGCGGCCGGCCATCAGCAACTGGGTCCGAAGACGGCCGACGCGATCCGTCTGAGCGCCGAGGAAGCCCTGGAAGAAAAGCTGATAACAACCCTCGAACCTGTCACCGGGCCAGGCAATGTGCGGGCCTCGGTCACGCTGGACTACGATCCCGCGGCAACCGAGGAGACGCAGGAGACCTACGATCCCGACCAGACGGTGACGCTTTCAATGCAGCGATCCGAGCAGACGTCCGGAGGAAAGCCGGTTGCCGCGGGAGTTCCCGGCACGGCCTCGAATGCGCCCAACACCCAGGCGCTGCCTGTCTATCCCCAGTTGACCTCGGGCGAGGAGACCGCCAAGACCGAATCCGGGACTTACGGAGCATCGAAGACTGTGCGGCACCAGGTGGAGAACCCCGGCCGGGTTAGCCGCATGACGGCGGCCATCGTGGTGAATGACCGGATGGCGCAGGCCGCCTCGCGCGGGAAATCCGCAACCTGGCAGCCTCGTTCTACCGACGAACTGCGCAACCTGACCGCGCTGGCGCAGGCGTCGGTTGGATTCAATCCGGCGCGCGGCGATTTGCTCACCGTGGAAGATTTGGCCTTCGATGAGAACAAGTCTCTACAGCCGGTTTCGCCATTGGTCCAGGGACTGGCAACGGTTGAGAGCGCGCCGGTGCTGGTAAAGTATGTCGCTCTTCTGGCCGGAGTCTTTGTGGTGCTGACCTTCGGCGTGCGCCCGGCTCTTCGCCGCGCCAGTCCCGCGGCGCTGGCCAAGGGCAGGGATGAGCAGCCTGACAAAGAATTGCCGGCGGAAACCTCGGCGGCAAAACTCCCCGCCGCGAATCCACCCGATATGACTCTTACAGACCCGGAGAGAGCGAGAACTCAGGAGATTTTCGAGCAGGTTACACAGCATCTCAAGCGCGAGCCATCCCAGAGCTCCCGGTTGTTGCAAAGCTGGATTCATTCCGACTAGGGGCAGCTCAAATCGTAGCCGAGGTACGGGCCAGACAGGGAATACGGAGAACAGCAACAGCAAAGGCGTGGAAGGGAAAGGAACTTAGCCGTGGCTGAGCAGGGAAACGAAAATGGGGCCGTGCGCCGGCAGTCGGCGCAAATGTCCGGGCTCAGGAAAGCGGCAGTCCTGCTGGTTGCCGTTGGGGAAGAGCCTGCCAAGGAGATTCTGCGGGCGCTGCCGGAAGCGGACGTGCAACGGATAACCGAGGAGCTCGCCGATCTGCGCGGCATCACCTCGGAATTGTCCGCCGAGATCATCGAGGAATTCTGGGAGCTGCTGGAGACACAGAATTTCGTCGTCCAAGGGGGAATCGATTATGCCAGCCGCCTGCTGATCGACACGTTCGGCAAGGAACGCGCCGATGACCTCCTGACTCAGGTGCGCCGCTCCCAAGAGGCAGCTCAGGGCAATCTGGCCAAGCTGCAGCGCACCGACCCGCAGCAGCTGGGGAAGCTGCTCGATGCCGAGCATCCGCAGACCATCGCGCTGGTGCTGGCGCATCTCGACCCGCGGCGCGCATCGATGGTGCTGGACAACCTGAGCGAGGACCACAAGGTCGTCTCCATCCAGCGGCTTGCGGAGATGCGGCAGTTTTCGCCGGAGATGGCGCAGAAGGTAGCCCACATTTTGCACCGGCGCCTCGAGAATGTGGGCGATACGGCGCGCAAGAGCTATTCCGGGTTCAAGGCGGTGGCCGACCTGCTCAATCGGCTCAACGCCGAGGAGTCAAAGAAAATACTGGAGACAATTGAGGACGGTCAGCCGGAACTTGCGCTGAGCATACGCAACCTGATGTTCACGTTTGAAGACCTGGTGACGGTTCCGCCTGCCACCATCCGGGAGATTGTTTCCGGAGTGGACAAGCGGCAGTTGGCGATGGCCCTGCGCGGAGCCAACGAAGAACTGCGCGCGCAGATTTTCAAGTCCATGAGCTCGCGGGCCGTGGAGATGCTGAAGGAGGACATGGAGGTGCTTGGTCCGGTGCGCTCGCGCGAAGTGGCGCAGGCCCAGCAGGAGATCCTGAACCTGGCCCGGCGCCTGGAGGCCGAAGGCAAGGTGATTCTGAAGTTAGAAACCGGAGACGAGATGCTGGCGTGAAAACAGGAGTCAGGGATCAGGGGTCAGCAAGACCCATAGCGGCAGGAACGTTGAGTAACGAGGGAACAGCGAGAAGCGAATTAGGCACAGGGGGAGCCGGTTGCGGCACCTGAGCCGGTAACTGCCCTCGTGATCTCTAAAGAAGGAGAACCTTGCGGCAGACGGAATCACCAGTTCGATCGGGCAAGCCGATGCGCATCGAAGTCTTTGAGTATCCGGCCGGGCCCGAGGAACCCTCGCTCCCGCATTGGGGTGAATGGGCAGGAACGGAACCGGAGTTAGGCGAGGAGAAGCTTCTGGCCGAAATGTCCGCGAAAGCGCCAGCCGACGCGATCTCAGGGGCGGAGGAAGCCCGGATGCGCGCGGATTTCGATCGACGGCTGGCCGAGGAGACGAAGCGATCGTTTGACGCCGGCCGCGAAAAAGGGCGCGCCGAGGGCCGCCAGGCGGAAAAAGACACGCAGGCGCCTCAAAAAGCGGCGGTGGAAGAACAGCGCAGGCGCCAGGGGGCCGAACTGATTGTGAGCTTCACCGAGGAGCGGGACAGGTATCTGCGCGCGGTTGAACATGAGGTGGTGGAGCTGGCGCTGGCGGTGGCGGCGCGCATCCTTCGCAGGGAGTCGCAGATGGATCCCCTGCTGCTGACCGGGGCGGTGCGGGTGGCTCTCGGCCAACTCTCGGGATCGACCCAGGTGCGGTTGCGCGTACCTCCGGGTGAACTGGACCTTTGGACCGAGACCGTTGCTTTGTTGCCGAAACTGGCCGTACAACCCACGGTGCTGGCCGGAGCCGGGATGCTGCTCGGCGATTGCGTGATCGAGACAGACCTCGGCTCGGTGGATCTGGGGATTCGCTCGCAACTGGGCGAGATTGAGCGCGGATTCTTCGACCGCGCCGGGGAACCCAAAGCTGCAACCTCCGATGCGAATGAGAAAGCCCGTCAACTCAGCGGGACCAGCAGATGAACACCCCCCCAGTCACCCAATTGAATCGCTACTTCGAGAGTCTGAGCCGCTTGCAGCCGTGGCGCTGGCGCGGGCAGGTTCTCGAGTCCGTGGGCCAGACCATTGAATCGGCGGGTCCGCTGGCCTCGGTGGGCGAGTGCTGCGAGATCCTTGACCAGCACGGCCTGCCGCACCTGGCGGAGGTCATAGGGTTCAAAGGCTCGAATGTGCTTTCGATGCCGGTTGAGACGACCGAGGGGATTCGTTTCGGAGACACCGTGGCGGCCATGGGTGTGCATCCGCAGATTGAGGTGGGAGCCGGGTTGATGGGACGGGTGCTGAATGCGATGGGCGCGCCGATCGACGGGGGGCGTCCGCCCGCCGGTTGCCATAGCCTGCTTCTGGATGGGGCGGTGCGTTCCCCATTCGATCGCGTGCCCATCCGCACGCCGCTGGGCACAGGAATCCGCGTATTGGACGGGCTGCTGACCGTCGGCCGCGGCCAGCGAGTGGGCATCTTCGGCGGATCGGGAGTAGGCAAAAGCACGCTGATCGGCATGATGACCCGCAACACCGAGGCCGATGTGACCGTGGTTGGGTTGGTGGGAGAGCGCGGGCGCGAGGTGGGTGAGTTTCTCGAGGACTCGCTCGGCGTGGAAGGCCGCGCTCGCTCGGTTGTCGTGGTTTCCACCTCCGACCAGTCGCCGCTAATGCGCATGAGGGCGGCGCTGGCGGCCACAACCGTTGCCGAGTTTTTCGCCGCTCAGGGCAAGCATGTGCTGCTGGTGCTCGATTCGCTGACGCGCTTTGCCATGGCGGCGAGGGAGATTGGCCTGGCGGCCGGAGAGCCGCCGACGGCCAAGGGCTATACGCCTTCGGTTTTTGCCCGGCTGGCCCGGCTGGTGGAGAGGACCGGACAGTTCCGGACAGGCTCGATCACCGCCTTTTACACCGTGCTGATGGAAGGCGACGATCAGCAGGACCCGCTTGTGGACGCGGTGCGGTCTTTGCTCGACGGCCATGTGGTGCTTTCCCGCAACCTGGCTGCCGAGGGATGGTACCCGCCGGTCGAGGTGCTGGACTCGATCAGCCGTTTGATGCCGGCCGTGACCAAGCCCGATCACCGCGAGCATGCGGCGCTTTTGCGGCGGCTGATGGCGGTCTATGCCCGCTCGGAAGATTTGGTGCGCATCGGGGCCTACAAGCCGGGATCGGACGTCGATCTGGATCGCGCTCTGCGCTGCCGCGGCGCGATGCGGGCGTTCATGACCCAGACCTCGACCGAGCGCGTTCGCTTCGCGGATTGCGTTCGCCGCCTCGGGGCGCTGGCCGAGGAGGTTTGAGCCGATGGCCGCCTCGCGCGCTCTGCGCCGTCTGCTGCGTATCCGGGAGATCGAGGAAGAGCAGTGCAATATTGCGGTCGAGTCGGCGCTCGCGGAACTCAACCGCCTGGAAGCCGCGCAAGCCGCCGCCGCCGAGCGGGATCGGCAAGGGCGCAGGCTGCTGACGGCAAGCGCGCGCTCGGGGGAGTTGGCTGACCGGCTGGCGGCACTGGAAGAGAGCAGCGCGGCCGTACGTCATTCGGCTCATCTCGCTCCAAGAATCGAGTTGGCCAAACAGGAAGTGGACAATCTCCGGCGTCAGTTCCTTGGGAAGCGTGTCGAGCGCCGGCAAGCCGAGACGCTGATTCAGGAGGAGGGGGCACGGGTGGAGATAGAGGAGGGCCGGCGCAGCCAGCAGGCGCTCGACGACTGGCACCGGTCCCGATTGCATCGATCGCATGCTGAGTCCCGGACAGCCTCGCCTGCGGTCTCTGGATTCCGCGTTCTGGAAGATGATCGCGCAGCCGGCGAATCTTGAGAAGAAAACCGGAATTCGGTTTTCCCGGCATTCCAAATCGGGATTGCGTTTCCTTTTCGTGACAATGCTCTAACCTTGAGCGATTTTCTTTGGCATGGCGGCTGCTCCAATTCCGGGCATGACTGTTGCCGCTGCAATCGACGTTACACCTGGGGGGCGCTCCGACACTGGAACGAGGCAGACGCAGGCGGGAACGCCGGGCAAGTCTCAAAGCACACTTTTGACCGGCTCACTTCCATCGTCGACCATTGCTGGCGGCGCGCAGAGTTTCCGATCCAGTTGGCAATCGGTTCTGGCCGCCCTGGGCGCGGGGACGAACCTCGGGGATGGGCAAGGAGCTGGAGCGAACGATAGCGGAGCCTCCGCTCCAGCGGGACTCGAAATCGATAGGATGAAAGCGGCGGGGAAGGGTTCAACGGCGCCTGGCGCCGTCGCAGCCACCGCCCTGGATGCGACAGGGAGTGGGCAAGGCCCTTCCAGTGCTCGATTTGCCGCCTCGCGTTCCGCAGCGGTAGCGAATCCGCAGCCGACCGCCAGCCTTGCCGAAAACGCTTTCTCCAAAGCCCATCCGTCTGAATCTGTTCAGGATGCGCGCTCAAGCGGCCCGACCAGGAATACCCGCGTTGAAAAAGCCTCCGAAACGCTGCCGCCAGTTCCGCCAGAGAATTCTTATGGTCTTTCCTGCACGGTAATTTCCATTCCCATACTCGCCGAACCCACGCGGCCCGCCCCGCACCCTGGAACGCCGCCTCCGACGGGCTCGCAGGTGGATCCAGGCCGGCCGGATGCGGCCGAAGGTTCCGCGGTGCTCGCTCCCTTGGCTCCCGGAGCCTCAGGGGCTGCGATGAACCGGCTGGGAAAAGAGGCGTCGTCTTATCCATCCAGATCCTCCACCGCTCCGGCCAACTCGATTTCAGACTCTTCGGACGCAAAACAGGCTCCGGCACAGATCCGGCAGCGGGACAATACGCCCTCGCCAAGCCCAAGTCAGGCGCTATCGGAAACCGTGGAGCCCGAGGCTTCAGGCCGGCCCAGTGTTTTGAGTCAACTTCCGGACTCTCAACTGGAAACGGCGCAGCCACACCCAACGCATCCGGCCGCGCTTCTTCCCGCCGGCGTTGTTCCGGCGTCGGCGAGCTCCAGTCCAGCGCCGGCCCCAGCTAGCTCCGATCTCATCCAGCCTGCGCCAATTACCGCCATTCCCGCCGAAGCCCAGGCCATCGAGTCCAAATTCCCGGCGACGACGTCAGCGGGCGCGGGAAGCACGCGAACCGCCACCGAAGCGTCCTGGCGGTCCGCTCATGGGACCAGCAGCGGACAATCGGTTCCTCAAGCCAATCCGCTCCATGGGGCACAACCCGGCGTTCCGGCTCAGGAAGCGCCGAGCGTGGCGCCGGTGCGCGACTCTGCCGCGATGGGAGCGACTACCAGCGAAGGTTCGGGATTGGCTTCTTCCACAACCAACAGCGGCGGATCGCCCGGCGATACGTTTGCCGCCATCGACGGGGGAATCGCCACTGGCTCGCACACCTGGATTCATGCCGGCGCGCAGCGGGCGGAAGCTGGGTTCCAGGACCCGAACCTGGGCTGGATCGGTGTCCGCGCGGATACCAGCGGAGGCGGGATTCATGCCGCGCTGATTCCTGGTTCGGCAGATGCGTCCCTGGCGCTTGGCGGACACATGGCTGGATTGAATACCTATCTGGCCGACCGCCATACACCGGTCGACTCGCTGACGCTGGCCGAGTTCGATAGCCGCTCCGCGGGGTCGGGCGCGGGTCGGCAGGGAAGCGAAACCATGCACCAGGGAGCGGGGCGGGAGGATGGGCAAGGGGCCTATTCCGAGGCGCAACCGAGCTCTCGAACCGGCACCGCCGCAATCGCGACGGCAGCTTCTTCGGAGCATACGCCTCAGGCAACCGGTGCGGATTCAACTTATGACACTCGAAAACCGGGGGGCGCGCACATATCGGTAATAGCCTGAAGGGTCAGAGAATGGCCGGATGAGGTTGGCAGAGAGTCACGAGTCGGCTGGCGCGACAGCCGGATGGAACAAGGCACAAAGTCAAGGCGAATGAGCAAGAAAGAAGGCGGAAAATGGCGGCAATGGCAAGTATTCTGAATCATCCAATGACGGCGGGGCAAGCTCTGACCGGCAAAAGCGCAACTCCGATGGCAAGTTCAACACCCGCATCGGGCAGCACTGGCGGAACGAGCGGCGCCGGCAGTTCAAGCACCAACTCGGCGACTGTCTCGGCGAATGATTTTCTTACCCTGCTGGTGACCGAGATGCAGAACCAGGACCCCACGGCGAACGTCGATCCCAACGAGTACATTAACCAGCTTGTTTCGGTGAACAGCCTGGAACAACTGATCGACATCAACCAGACTTTGACAACCGATTCGAGCACCACTTCCGCTCCCACCACCCCGGTCACGGGCGCAACTCCCAGCAGTCTTACCGGCAGCGGCGCAACAGCGCAGGTTCACACGCCCGCTCACAAGGGCGGCGCCTTGGCCGCCGCAAGCCAACCCGCTGCCGCCTCAATAACTACGGCGAGCGCTGCCGCAACACACGCCAAATCTTCGCTAACCGCTCCCGGCAACCTCAGCATTCCCGAGACCAATCCAGCGGCGCAGCGGGTGGGAAATGCACTGAACGGACGGTCCCACGCGCAGACGATCGCCGGGGGTTCGTTCGGAGTTCAATGAATCTCGATCACCCGCCGGCCCCAAGACGGCTCGCGTAAACCAAGGATGGCAGACAGAGGAGAACCACAATGGCAAGTTTCTATATTCCGCTTTCCGGACTCAACTCCGATTCGACGGCCCTGAACACGATCGCGAACGACCTCTCCAACATGAGCACCACGGCTTTCAAAGCCCAAACGACCAACTTCTCCAGCCTGTTTTCGCAGCAGATTGGATCGACCGGCTCCGGGGATGCGATTCAGTTGGGCGAAGGAGTGCAGGTCGCTTCCAATGAGACCAGCTTCTCCGAGGGATCGAGCGACACCACCGGCAACTCGACGGACATGGAGTTGAATGGCAACGGCTTCTTCGTTCTCAACGACGGAGGCAGTAACGTTCTAACCCGCGCGGGCGACTTTTCCCTGGCTTCGAACGGAAACCTGATCTCCTCGGACGGGCTGAGCGTGATGGGCTATCCGGCGGTAAACGGGGTTGTGAACCCCAATGCCGCGCTTTCTTCGATCAACATCCCGGTGGGCCAGGTGGAAGCGCCACAGGCCACCACCACATTTGGAATGACCGCTACGCTCGACTCCGCGGCAGCGGTGGGCACCAGCGTCCCCGGACAGGTGCAGGTTTACGATTCTATGGGCAAAAGCTACGAAGCCACGGTAACTTACACCAAGACGGGGACCAACGACTGGTCTTACAACGTCTCGCTGCCGGACACCATGGTTCCGGCGCCCGCAACCGCGGCTGCGGTTAGCGGTACCGTGACGCCCGCCAGCACCGTTTCAGGCGCGAACACGGTTTACACCTACAACTTCACCACGAGCGACGGCGCATTGGCCACGGTTGACCCCGGAACCACCCTTTCGATCGGCGGAACGGCGGTGGCGGTGCCTGCGGCCGGAGAATCGGTATCCGCCTTCCAGGCCCAGATCAATGCGATTGTCCCGGCAGCGGCAACTCTCAGTGGCGGCGTGTTGACGGTCACTCTGCCCACCGCCACGGCAACCGCGGGAAGCGTAACCCAGGATATGACTGGCTCCACCATCAATTACAACTTTGGCTCAAGCGGTGGAACCGTGGCAGGCGTCGATCCGTCGACAAACCTTGCGATCACCGGGGAAACATCCACCGGCGCAACGGCGACTATCGCCCTGCCCGTGGTTACCCCAGGGGAGACGGTTGCTACGTATGCAGCAGCGCTGAATGCCCAGTTGGGCCTTGCCGGCATAGACAATGTGAAAGCCTCATCCACGCCTGGGGGACAGTTGTCTCTTACCGGCGCCAATATTTCTACGACTGGCGCCGTGGTACAGGATCCGGTCTCATCCTCCAACGCAAGCGGGTCAATGATCTTCGATGCGAACGGCAACCTGATCAGCCCTGCGGCGGACGTGAGCGGCATCTCGTTTTCGGGACTCTCCGATGGCGCCGCAACTCTGAATATGACGTGGAACATCCTGGGTGCGAGCGGGAGCCCGACCATCAGCCAGGTGGACACAACCTCCGCCATTGCCTCGACCACGCAGAACGGATACGCCAGCGGTGAATACCAGAGCTTCACTGTCGGCACCAACGGCACGGTAACCGCCACCTACTCGAACGGCCAGCAGCAGAATGTAGGACAACTGGCACTGGCTAACGTATCGAATCTCCAGGGTCTGCAGGCTATGGGAAACAGCGAATATGCTGCCACGCTGGCCAGCGGTACGGCTGCGATTGGGACGTCGGGCACATCCGGCCTTGGCACGGTGACGGATGGCGCGCTCGAAGAGTCCAATGTGAACATCTCCGCCGAATTCTCCGACCTGATCATCGCCCAGCGCGCCTTCGAGGCGAGTTCCAAGGCGGTAACCACCTTCGACACCATTACCCAGGAAACCATCAACATGATCCACTAAATCGGAATTGAGGCGGTCTTCAGATCGCCTCGATGGATCAAAGTCATGTTCTCTTCAAAAGGGGCTTCACGGTCCGCACGCCGGGGTCTTCTTCATCTCGTCGAGTATCGGCTGGGCTTGAAAGAAGACCTCCGGCGGATTACCTCCCGCCGGCTTGGCATAAGAAAGGCGCAAGCCGGGCAGGGAATTGAGATATTGCATAAAGTAACGCGGGCTCTCCATATTGGGGCTGCCCATCCCGGGATTCTGGTATTTCAACTCCCCTGAGCGCAAGACCGCCCATCCTTTGATGAACGGCTTCCACTTGATGTAGCCCTCGAAGGTCATCTTGATGTTCACATTGGGGTATTTCGGCGCATTAGGCATTTTCTTTGTGGCATGGAATGGCGGCACGAATGCGCTGTCCGTCACGCCTCCAAAGCTCGCAAACCACCACAGGTCGCGTTTGCCGTTGTTCTCCTGGCACTCAATCGTGAAGCGCGGCGGCGGCGCAGCGGTGGATGCATCCGCGCCTGCCGGAAGCGAGAGCAACAGGCGCACATAATGAATGCCAGATTCGGCATCGATTCCTTCCAGCCGCATCAGGTTGGGCACGCCGGGCACCGGCTGCGGAATTGGCGCATCCTGTTCAAAGTGCTCGATCGCGTCCACTGTTTGAGATGTAGTTTGCGCGGATAGCGCAGCCGAGATCAGCAGAAAGGGCGCGAGAGCCAATTCCGCGAGTCGAATTGCATTCTTCAAATGAGTCTTTGAATACATTAGAGCCGGCCTTTGCGGGAACAATGCAATCCATACTACAGAAAATTGCGCGTTAGAGATCGCAAATTCGAACATGGCAGCCCCGGTCTTAAGCAATCGGCCCATCTCGCGGGTCGGCCGCCGTCGCGTGCCTGATACGATCGAAAACAGACCTGCAAGTCGTTGACCACCTTGTTCGGGAGCAACCATCATGCGTCGATTCATCCTCGCAATTGCGGTTTTTTCGGCGGCCTCCGCCATCGCCCAGTCGGTTCCAGCAGCCATTTTTACCGACCCTCCCGCAGACGCGGCTCACCCCGCCGCAATGGCTGTGCTGCACATTCCCAGCCATGGGGTGTTAATCAATGGACTGGTCTACCGGCCTTCCGGGGCAGGTCCATTCCCGACGTTGGTCATCTGCCATGGATTGCCTGGCAACGAGAAGAATCTTGACTTGGCGCAGGCCGTGCGCCGGGCAGGCTGGAATGCCGTGACGTTCAATTATCGCGGTTCCTGGGGAAGCCCTGGCGTCTATCGCTTCGCTCAAAACCGGGAAGATGCGGATTCCGTTCTGGCCTACCTTCGCGACCCCGCCATCGCCACCCGGTTGGGAATCGACACCAAACGTATCGCCATCGTCGGGCACAGCATGGGCGGCTGGGTCACTGTGCATACAGCCGCTCATGACCACGCGCTGGTCGGAGCAATTCTCATCAGCGCCGCCGACATGGGATCGATGGCTATGCAGCCGCGCGAGAAGGTTGTCGCGTTGATGACCGACAACATGGAATCCCTGACCGGAGTGACGGCTGAAAGCATGGCCGATGAGGTGATTGCCAATGCCAAAGCGTTTCAATTCTCAAGCGACGTTGCCGGCCTGAGCCAGACGCCGCTTCTGGTACTCTCGGCCAACGACGGGCTTGCCCCATCGACCGATGTGCTTGTGAAACAGGTTGTCGCGGAAGGGAATCAAAATGTGAAGGCAATCCACATTGCAACCGACCATGGCTGGTCCGATCACCGCATCTTTCTCGAAGCGACTGTGATCAACTGGCTCGCGCAGCTCAAGTAGCCCGGCAGGAGAATCTCCGATCCGCTCTATCGGGGGCGAAGCTCGATAAACAGCCCCTTGCCGGTGGCCAGAACCGTTCCTTTTTCAGTCAGAATTCTTGCTTCTGTCCAGTGCGCGCGGCCTTCGCTGCGCAAAACGCACCCTTCGATGCGAATCGGCGCGAGGCTGGGAACCGGGCGCAGGTAATCGATCTCCAACTGGCGAGTCATGGCTGTCAGTCCCTTGGCACGCACGGCCTTGCTCATGGTCTCGTCCATCAATGTGGCGATAATGCCGCCGTGCAGGTAGCCTGGCGGGCCCTCGAAGGTGTCTGGAATCGCCGCGAGGCAAACAACAGAATCGTCCGCCGCAAGCAGAAACTCGAGGTGGAGTCCCGCGGGATTGGCCGGTCCGCAGCCAAAACAGCGATTCTGCGCAGCGTGGGCCATCGGAGTCAGAAGTTCGGCCTTTTCCGTCATTCGTTCTCCCTGGTGCGCGTTTCCCGAATTTCCCGGATAGACGCGAAGGTCAGTCCAGATTGATCATACGCAAAAGAAAACCCCTGCCGGCAAAGCAGGGGCTTTCAGGTTGAGCGGAATGGCGGGCGGAAACTATGTGCCGCTGCCAATCTTCCTGCGTACAACGCCTGCCAGACCCAACAATCCACTGCCGAGAAGCGTAAACGTAGCCGGCTCCGGCGTGGCAGGCGGAGGCGCTGTGTTGATTCCCGCGGTATTGATGGTGAAGTCCAGCGCCGCTCCGGAGGGATCGAGATCGACGTAAAACAGCTCGATCGTATTATTGCTTCCGGAGAGGACCACCGAAGTACAGTTCGTTGGAGAAGCTCCATGAACCCCGCCGTCATCGCAAACAATTTGTCCATTGATATAAACGAAAGCCATGTCGTCGGAGGATAGAGTAAAGCTGACCGTCTCCGGGGATGGCACGCTTAACGTACCCGACATAATGGCCGCCTGGTAATAGGTCGAGTCATTCGAGCCGGTACCGTTGGGTGAATAAAAATCGTTATTGGCGTACGGGATCGACACTGTACCCGTGCCGGTCTGGGTAACGTCGGACGATCCGCCAGAGCCTCCGTTGTTCAGCGTTGGGCTCCACCAGGTGAGTTCACCGTCGCCGAGGACGTCGTCTGGAACTGGGCCATTCTCGCCGCCGGGGTTCAGAACCGGCAAACCGTTTACACCCAAAGTACTTTGTACATAGTTTGAGCTGTTGCTGCAGCAAAGTCTGCCGCCGTCGTTATCGGAATGGGCGATTTGAAAATAGGTAATGTTCAACAGTTGGTCGGCATGGGCCGCGGCAAAGGGCGTCAGAACAATGGCCCCAAGCAGCGCGTTAGCCAGATTTCGAGTAAGGAATTTGCGCGTCACTACTGATCCTCCTTCGGGAAAATCCGAATCTTGTCGAAAAACATGAACCGGGTATCGCAGCACTGACAAATTCAATTGCGGGATTCAGCTATTCAATTTGGGAAACAAGCAAGCCGATGCATACGGTTCACAAGAATCGAGTTACATATACTTGCGACTTTGACTTGCATTTCCATGGCCACTTTCGTTCTGTGGTTTTCGGCCAATTTGGGTGACTACTTCAAAGTCGATGGGTAAGCATGTGCAAACAATTGCACTGAGAGGGAAAATTCCTTCACAGCCAACATAGCCAGATTTTCACCGTACGCAATCCTGCGCCCAATCCTAGAGGACTCCAGTCAACACCCGTTCAAACTTCTCGCTGTCAACGTTGCCGCCGCTGAGAACAATCCCGATCCGCTTGCCAGCCAGGTCCTCTTTCTCCTGGAGAGCGCCGGCCAGTGCCGCGGCTCCCGCGCCCTCGGCCACGTTGTGCGTGTCCTGGAAATAGGCGCGCATAGCCTCGGCAATCTCGGCATCGCTGACTTCAACCATGCGCGCGACGTTGCTCCAGATAATCTCCATCGCATCCATGTTGGGAGTCCGGCACGCCTGCCCATCGGAGATCGCGGTCGTCGCCGGAGCCTCCACGATTTTGCGCTGCTTGAAGCTGAGCGAGTAGGAAGGGGATTTGGCAGCCACCACGCCGATGATCTCCGTCTTCAGCCCCAGGGCATTCCGTGCCGCCGCCACTCCGCAGATGGACGAGCCTAGGCCAATGGGCACATAAACCCTTTCGAGCGGGGGCGCTGCCTTGAAAAGCTCCAGGGCATAAGTCGCCGTGCCCATCACCAGCCGTTCATGGAAAGAATCGACCATCGCGAATCCTCGCTCGACGGCGAGGGTGCGGGCAAACTCAAGAGACGCCTGAAAGTCGTGGCCGTGCTCAACAAGTTCGGCGTCCTGGGCCTGGATGGCGCGATTCTTGTCTTTGTCGTTGCCGTGCGGGACCACGATGACGGCCTTGAGTCGCAGCAGCCGCGCCGCCATCGCCACTCCCTGGCCATGGTTTCCACGTGTGGCGGCCACTACGCCGGCCAACTCGGGCTGGGTCTCCTTCAGCCAGTACCCATGAACCAGAGCGCCGCGCAATTTGAATGCCCCCACGGGCGTGTGGTTTTCGTGCTTGATCCAGGCCTCGGTACCGGTCACAGTTCCAGCCGGCTTTCCTGCCGAAAGGCGCGCCTCGATTAGCGGCCACCGGTATTGGGGCGTGGGCGGCATGTGGCGATACACGATGGACTGCGCGTCGTGAATCTGAGATAAGGTGGGAAGCTGCATGAAACCAGCATATCGAATGCGAAGGAACCCGCGCTCAATCTTCTGAAAACCGCGCGGAGAATCCATTCCAATCGATGAGAATTTCGGTCTATCTGTCCTGAGTGGCGTAAACAATCGACGGCGACACCCGCTGGCGCCAAGGGAATCCGCCTTCCAATTCCGCTCAAAAAAATTGGGTCCGCAGACCAGATGCGGACCCCCTGCATGGTTTACAACCTTGGAAGTTAGTTCTCCGAGGGGAAGTTCCCCAATACACAAATCGAGTACTGCATACCGGTCGGCGCGAATGCCCGCATATCCGGTACTGCGAAGTCCGTCGTTCCGTCTCCGCCAAACTTGTTCCCCATCGTCGAAAACAGAGCGGTGTTGCCGACAATCGGCAGCAGGCGCCCATCTGCGGGAATTGCCGCGCCTCCGCCTCCATACGAGTTCACGCTCAAGATCAAATCGCCGATCATGCAGGTCGCGTCGAAGTTCAGATTCTCCTTTGCGTACCCGCTTGTCCCCAACTGATCCGATATTGCCGTCAGGTTCGCCGGAATCGCCCCGGTCCCAGGAGCGCCCGCCGGTCCTTGCGGTCCCGTGGGTCCAGCTGGTCCAGCAGGTCCAGCCGTCCCTGCAACGCCTTGTGCCCCTGCGGCGCCTGTAGCTCCTGCAGGCCCAGCAGGACCTTGTGCTCCGGTTGCCCCGGTCGCTCCCGTAGCTCCAACCGCACCTTGTGGCCCCGTCGCACCCGTGGCGCCCTTCGGTCCGGCCGCTCCAGCAGGCCCTGCCGCACCCGCAGGACCCGTCGCGCCCGCATCGCCTTTGGGTCCAGCCGGTCCAACCGGCCCCTTCTCGTCCCACGAGAGAAAATGCTCATCGCTTTTGCATTCGCTGCTCGAAGCCACAACCCGCAAATCGCCGGTCCCGTTATGCGCGCACGCATGGATGACCGTTACGGCCTTTGCCTGCTGTGCGCCTGCCGTTGCCAGCAGAGCAAGCGCTATACAGCCCAATGTCTTCAATCCTGTTCCACTCCATTGCGTTCTGTTCAAAGTCATTCGAATTCACTCTTTTACCGAACCCTTGGGGGATTCCGCTGCCGGCTTCTTTCCGAATCGCGGTGAAGGGTTCGCAGGGCGGGGCATAGGCCCCCTCCGCTCTTAGTAGGGTGGCTTCCGATTCCAATTTGTGACGGCGATTTTCAGCGGGAACCGATATTCCTCGTCGTCGCTGGGCGCGCCAATTTAGACGAACAGTTGGGCTGAGCCCGCCGGAAGCGACAATCCCGACAGGCCGTAAATCCAGGAGGGTTGACGGCAACGCCTCCTTCCGCGCAGACTTTCACTACTGCTGAGCATCGAACCGAATGGAGGTTTCCTCGAATCATGATGAACCGGCGAACTGCAATCAAGCACCTTGGCGGCGCGGCAAGCGCCCTGCTGTTGACCGAAGCCCTGCGTGCCGACGGTTTTTCCGCCGGCCAAACTCCTGCCGCAACCGCGCCTCCGGCTGCGCCACCGCCTCCAGCGGGTCCCTTTACGCTGCCGCCATTACCCTATGCCTACGACGCGCTCGAGCCCACCATCGATGCCGCCACCATGCATCTGCACCACGACAAGCATCATCAGGCCTATGTGAACAACCTGAATATCGCCATGGCCCAACATCCTGAGCTGGCCGGCAAATCCCTTGACGACCTGCTGACGAATCTCAGTTCTTTGTCCGAAACCGCCCGTCCCCCCGTGCGCAACCAGGGCGGAGGCCATGCCAACCATTCCTTCTGGTGGCCGACTCTGGGCAAAAGCGGCTCGGCTCCCACCGGTGAGCTTTTGAAGGCCATCAATACAAGGTTCGGAAACGTCTCCTCGTTCCAGGAGAAGCTAACCGCGACAACGATGACAGTCTTCGGCAGCGGCTGGGCCTGGCTGGCCAAATTGCCAGACGGCACAATCGAGCTCGCGACCACCCCCAACCAGGACAGCCTGCTGACTGTTGGCCACCAGCCAGTAATCGGCATAGACCTGTGGGAGCATGCCTATTACCTGAAGTACCAGAACCGGCGTCCCGAATACGTAAAAGCTTTCTTCCAGGTACTCAACTGGGATTATGTCAGCGCGCAGTTTGCCAAGAAGGCGGATGCTTAGGGTCCTTTCATTGGCAATGCAACGGAGCGGCTGGGCGGCGTTTCTGGCGGGGACGGCAGCCAGTATGGGTGTCCTTGTTTCTGGCTGCCACTCGGCTCCGGCGCTCACCGGCCAGCAAGCGGCAGGGAAACACCTCTACCAGGCCCGTTGCGCCCACTGCCACGAAGACAACGACCTCGCCCTGAAGAAGGTCCCGCCGGACTTGCGCAGCGTCTTTGACCGGCAGACGCTTCCCAGTGGAGCTCCCGCCACGGACGCGGCAGTCCGGCAAAACGTCCTCACCGGCAAGGGAATGATGCCTTCCTTCGCTGGCCGCTTCACGGAAGAACAGATGGCAGCGCTGCTGGCCTACCTGCACACCGGGTTGCGCTGAAGCAGGTGTGACCCAAATCACGCTATACTCAGGATTATTATGGCAACCGATAAAACCTTCTACCTTGAAACCTTCGGATGCCAGATGAACGCCCATGACTCCGAGAAGGTGATTGGCACCCTGCTTCACGAGGGTTACCGGCAGGTGGAAGTGGAAGAGGACGCCGGCCTGATCCTCTACAACACCTGCTCCATCCGCGACAAAGCCGAGCAAAAGGTCTTCAACCGCCTCAACGACTACAAGAAGCTGCACAAGGCCGGCAAGCGCTTCGGCGTATTGGGCTGCGTGGCCCAGCAGGAAGGCGAGAAGATTTTCGAGCGCGCGCCGTATGTCTCGCTGGTTTCCGGGTCTGCCTCCTACCGCAAGCTGCCTGAGATGCTGGCCCGGCTTGAAGCTGGCGAGAACCGCATCACGGGCCTGGACGACCGCCAGACCGATGAGACCTTCGAGACCGAGTTTACAGCCCGCCAGAACCCCTACCGCGGCTACATCACCATAATCGAAGGCTGCGACAAGTTCTGCTCGTATTGCGTAGTGCCGTACACCAGGGGCAAGGAGCGCAGCCGCGGGTCCGATTCCGTATTGGCCGAAGCTCGCCGCATCGCCGACATGGGCTACACCGAAATCCAGCTTCTGGGGCAGAACGTGAACAGCTACCGCGATCCGGAAGGGAAGCGAAGCTTCGCGGAGCTGTTGACGGCCGTCGGTGAGGTGGTCGGAATTCGGCGCGTTCGCTTTACCACCAGCCACCCTCGCGATTTTACTCGCGATATTGTCGACGCCATCGACGCGGTGCCGACGCTCTGCGACCATGTACACCTTCCCGTGCAGTCGGGCTCCGCCAGGGTGCTGAAGTCGATGGCGCGGGAGTACACCCCTGAGTGGTACCTGGAGCGGATTGCCTGGGTCAAGTCCGCACGACGCTCCATTTCGCTCTCGACGGACATCATTGTCGGATTTCCAGGCGAGACAGCGGACGATTTTATCCAGACTATGGACCTTCTTGCGGAAGTCGGATACGATTGCGTCTTCGGGTTCAAGTACTCCGCTCGACCCAATACACCCGCGCTTACCATGATCGATTCCATCCCGGAGACGGAAAAAGCGACTAGGCTTCAAGCATTGCTTGACCGGCAGCGTGAAATACAAAGAGTCAATTATGCCAAGCACTTAGGGCAGGTAATGGAAGTGATGATAGAGGGACTTAACCCGGCGCGCGGCCAGGTCACAGGACGAAGCAGCCAGAACAAGCCGGTCAACTTCATTTGTTCGCAACCCATCGCTCCGGCGCCTGGCAGCTACTGCCAGGTAAGAATCACTGCAACTCATCCGAACAGTCTGGTGGGCGAAACAGTCTAAGATTGGAGCAGACGCGACGAGGGAAGGGAGAGCCATGGAAAGCGACCTGAAGAAACGGATCGAGGCATTGCGTACCGAAGCCGACGAGCAGGCACGCAAAGGGCATCTGGACCGCGCGGTCGAGATTAGGCAAGCTGAGTTGCCCAGGCTTGAAGCCGAGCTGAAGAAATTGACTGCGGCGCAGGGCAAGGCTGAAGTGGATGCCGGCATCATCGAAGTCCGGATTCGGGGGCTGATGATGGACCCGGCCACCAATATGCCCATCGTTGTTCTCAAAGATGTTGCATCCGAAACGGTGATGCCCATATGGGTGGGAATCTTCGAAGCCAACGCAATCGCTATCGAGATCGAGAAGGTTGCCGCGCCGCGGCCAATGACGCATGATCTTACTAGAAATCTCATCCACCACATGGATTTCAGGCTGGAACGTGTTGTAATTACAGAACTTAAGGATGATACATTTTATGCGGTTTTGTGGCTTCGTCATGGCGACGAACCGATGACTGTGGACGCTCGACCTTCCGATGCCATCGCCCTGGCGCTGCGCGCCGATTGCCCGATCTATGTTTCGGAGCAGGTGATGCAAACCGCAAAGCTGAACACTACCGGACCACCCGAAGGCCCGACGGCGGAGCAACTACGCGGCTGGCTAGAGGGCCTGAACGACGACGACCTGGGACGATACAAGATGTAGAAATACCGCGGACTAGGAGTCTGTCGGGAATAGATTTTCAACCTTTTAGAATCACTAACTTACGAATTCTACGGATTTACGTATGCGATTGATTCTAAATGGGTTACTGAAAGCAATTTCCCTATCTCCGACACACTCCTAGAGCGGTATCGATTTAAGTATTTACATATCCGCAAGCAGAGAAGAAGTTTGAGCATTCGTTGGGTGTGAGGGCATTAAGCAGCTTTCCAATCTCGTTCCAGAGCGCGTCGATGGTTCGTTTCGCAGCTTTGCGCAGTAGCGCTTTGAGTTTGGAGAAGAGCTTCTCGATGGGGTTGAAGTCGGGAGAGCAAGGCGGCAAGTAGAGCAGGGTTGCGCCAGTTGCATGGATAGCTTGCTTGACGCCTGACACCTTGTGACTGCTGAGGTTGTCCACAACAACGATATCTCCCGGCTGCAGCGTCGGGCACAGGAACTGGCGCACATAGGCCAGAAACATCTCCCCGTCCATCGGTCCGTCAGTGACCATCGGCGCGGTCAATCTACTGCGGCGCAGAGCACCAACGAAGGTTGTCGTCTTCCAGTGCCCATGCGGTGCTGAACCGATGCGGCGCTGGCCCTTTGGAGCACGTCCGCAGCGCCGTGTCATGCTGGTCGATGTCCACGTTTCATTGATGAATACCAGCTTTTCTGGATTCATCCGCGGTAATGCTTCAACCCATTCTCGTCGCATCCGCCGCACGTCCTCGCGCTCTTGCTCGCTGGCGTGCAGGGTTTTTTTTGAACGTGAGATTCCATTTGTTCAACTGATGCCACAGGGCGCCGGGCTTAATCAAAACACCCTGCCCGGCCAGCCGTTCGGACAACTCCGACAAGACAAGATCGGGTTCAGCCTCGATCCAGGCGCGCAGCACCGATTCCAACTCCGCCACGCGGGACCGGCGATGGCCACCGATCTGAAAGCTGGTCCGTTTGCCCGTCTTCTGTTCTCGATCTCGAACTTGGTAGACCCAGACACGGCTCACTTCCAGACGCCGCGCAATCGCTGTCGGCCTTTCTCCACGGCCCAACGCCCAAAGCACACGCTCCCGCAAGTCCTGCGAATACGATTGCACCCTGCCTCCTTCTTCCGGCAGGATTATTATCGCACATATTGTTAATAGTTAAATTAGAACTGCTTTAGC
>Ga0302267_10001711_pt1 | contig 27514 bp, 19 predicted proteins | sample III_Bog_E1_3_FD_194555 | JGI IMG/M metagenome (GOLD analysis project Ga0302267, IMG submission 194555) | Peat permafrost microbial communities from Stordalen Mire near Abisko, Sweden - III_Bog_E1_3 | ecosystem: Environmental > Terrestrial > Soil > Wetlands > Peat | place: Sweden: Abisko...
GCGCAAGCCGCTGGACCGCCCCGACTATCGCGACTTTGCGGTGAAGGTGGAGAAGCCGGGGCAAGTGGAACTTTCGTCGACGGCGAATTTGGCGGTGTATCTGGCCGAGGTGATGCGGCGGAACATGACCAGCTTCCGCGTGTTTGGGCCGGATGAGACGGCGTCGAACAAGTTGGACGGGATCTACAAGGCGAGTCCGAAGACGTGGATGGAGGAGCTGAAGCCGGAGGATGCGGACGGCGGATTCCTGTCGCGCGAAGGCCGCGTGATGGAGATGCTGAGCGAGCATACGCTGGAGGGCTGGCTGGAGGGCTATCTGCTGACGGGCCGGCATGGGTTCTTCTCGAGCTATGAGGCGTTCGTACACATCATCGACTCGATGTTCAACCAGCATGCGAAGTGGCTGGAGAAGTCGAAGCTGGAACTGCGCTGGCGCGCGCCGATCTCGTCGCTGAACCTGCTGATCACGTCGCTGGTGTGGCGGCAGGACCATAACGGATTCACACATCAGGACCCTGGATTTCTGGACATCGTCACGAACAAAAGTCCGGAGGTGACGCGGATCTATCTGCCGCCGGATGCGAATTGTCTGCTGTCGGTTGCGGACCATTGTCTGTGCTCGACGGACTACGTGAATGTGATTGTGGCGGACAAGGCGCCGCACCTGCAGTACCTGACCATGGACCAGGCGATCGACCACTGCACCAAAGGGATCGGCATCTGGGACTTCGCGTCGAACGACGATGGAACGGAGCCGGATGTAGTGATGGCGTGCGCGGGCGATATTCCCACGTCGGAGTCGCTGGCGGCGGTGGCGATCCTGCGGGAGCGGTGTCCGGAGGTGAAGATACGGTTTGTGAATGTGGTGGACCTGTTCCGGCTGATGCCGGAGAGCGAGCATCCGCATGGGCTGAGCGACAAGGAGTTCGACTCGCTGTTTACCACGAACAAGCCGGTGATCTTCAACTTCCATGCGTATGCGTCGCTGATTCATAAGCTGACGTACCGGCGGACGAATCACGCCAACATCCACGTGCGCGGGTACAAGGAGAAGGGGAACATCAACACGCCGCTGGAGTTGGCGATCCTGAACCAGGTGGACCGGTTCAACCAGGCGATGGATGTGATTGACCGCGTGCCGAAGTTGCAGGCGTCGGCGGCGCATACGAAGGAATGGCTGAAGGACCAGATCATCGAGAGCGTGAACTATGCCCACGAGAATGGGATCGACCGGCCGGAGATTACTTCGTGGAAGTGGCCGGTCTAGAAGACTGTCCTGCCGGACGGGCCCACTGCGCGTGGGGCGGTCACTTCGTGACTTGTGCCGACCTTCGCGTGGTGCTCCCGATGGTCGCCACTATGATTGGGTGACGCCTGGCGGAGGGACGGTCACGCCTTCCCTGTATGCCCACAGGACATTTGCTCTAAGGGGCTGGTGGGGCAGGTGCGGTCGCTGTGGAGTCCGGATGGGCGGAGTTTTTGCCGATGGTGAGGGGGATTTCGAGCGTGCCGGCGCGGTTGGAGAGGGTGTCAATAACGCCCATGCGGAGAGTCAGGGACCCGGGCGGAAGATCGATGGCCTGGAAGAATTGGAATGGTGTCTGGAGGAAGCCCTGGTACTCCTCCGGTGTGAGCGGGAGCCGCATGGTCTGGCTGCGCTGCGCCAGGACTTTGGCTTCCGTGCTGTACGCGACCAGATCGAACTCAAGCACCGCGGTGGAGGTGCCCTCCGAACTCTTCTGGTAGGAGAACTGGGTCGGGTCCAGGGTAAAGAGGACGTCGTAAGGCAGGGGAGTCTTGCCTGCAAGGGCGAGGGCCTTGCGGGTGGAGGCGGGTTTGGTCGGCGAGTTGGCGGGTTCGGGCTCGACCTTGGCGTTGAAGACGAGTTGGGTGGCGGGCAGGGAGCCAAGGCCCATGGTGTCCTGCGTCATGTGCACCTGCAGGACGGCATCCGGCGGCGCGGGCTGCTCGGAGTTGTAGCCGCCGCGGTAGGTGAGGCGCACGCCGGGGCGGTCCACGGTGATCTGGATGGAATGGTAGTGGCCGTCGTTGGTGGCGCGCGGGGGAACGTAGGCGAGGGTGTAATAGTGCGTGGAGTCGGCGACGACTCTGGCGACGGCGCCTTTGAAGTCGTTGGTGTTGTAGATTGCGGCTCCGCCGGTAGCTTCGGCAATGCTGTCTGCGCGGAGATTGCCGAAGCCGATGCCGGTGAGGGTTGCCATGTTCGCTGCGGCGACCTTGGCTCCGGTGTTGCCGTTGATGACGAGGTCGCCGGTGATGTTGGCGTCGGGAGCGCGGACGCCGGCGGCGCTGAATGGGTAGACGGCGATCTGCTCCTGGGTGAAGCGGTCGAAGGTATCCATAAGGCGGTGGGTGAAGGTCATATCGGGCGGGCCACTGATGGACCAGGAGAGGCCGCCGTCGCGTGTGATTGGCAGCAGAGGCCTGGCGAGCCAGATGAGGTTCTTGCGGCCGTGGACTCCAGCGGCGTAGGCGGCGATCTGGTCGGCGGCGGCGATGGGATCGGCGGAGGGGATGGTGCAGACAGGAAGCACGAGGTTGAGGTTGTCAGCGCTCATCGAAGCGGCTGCGTGCGGGCCATCCGTAGTGAAAGGCTGTATGAGCCGGAGACCGATGTCGAACCGGAAGCCAAAGATGGCAACCTGGGTTCCGGAGGGCATAGTGCGGAGATAGTCCGCGATGTATCCCACAGCGGGCGCGGGTTTCAGAGGAGGGCATGGGAGGTTGATGTAAAGGATCTGGACGGGGCCGCTGGCGGGGAGGGTACGGGCGTTGGACCAGGTGTTGGGCGGGAGTGTGGGCGCGGTTGTGGAGCCGGGTTCGGGAGAGGCGTCTTTGCTGGTCTCCTGAAAGCCGCGCAGGGGGCGGGGTTTGTCGTCCTCGGAGATGGTGAAGTCGGAGCGCTTGAGGCCGCGGACGGGTTTGCCTTTGTCGTCGGTGACGAGGACATCGACGATAGTCTCGCGGGAGTAGACCTGGATGGTGGGGGTGGCATGCTGCGCGGCGTCCATCTGCTGGGTGACGTCGACGGACTCGACCTGGGCGTGTGCCGTGAGGGTGAGGGCAGTGAACAAGGTGAGTCCGGCGAGGAGCGATCTCATTGACCTGCCTCCGGGGGTGGCATGTTTTTGGCTGGGGTGATGGGGACTTCGAGGGTGCCGAGTTTATTGGACACGGCATCTTTAACGCCGGTGCGGAGGAAGAGCTGGCCGGGCGGGAGGTCGAGCTGCTGGAAGAATTTGAAGGGTGTCTGCAGAAATTGCTGGTACTCGTCGGTGGTGAGGGGCAGGCGCATGGTCTGGCTGCGGAGGGTGACGAGACAGCCGTCGATGTCATAGGCGGCCACGTCGAACTCGAGAGAGCCGGTGTAGGTCCCATCGGTGGCCTGGGTGAAGGCTATCTGGCTGGCGGGGACGGCGTAGAGGAGCTCGTAGCGGGTGAGGTGCTGCGACTTGAGCTTGGGATTGAGCGCGCCGAGGATGGGCGGGTCGAACGGGTCTGGCGGGGCGATGGAGGGTTGGATGCGCACGTCGAAGAGGAGTTGCGTGGCGGGCGGAGCTCCTTGTGCCATGGCCGTTGGCATCTGCTTTGAGGTAGCGCTGTCTGCGGAGGCGGATTGGGTGTTCTCGGCGCTGTAGGCGGTGCGGTAGACGAGATGGACGCCGGGCTTACTGACGGTGATGTGGATGGAGTGGAGCTTGCCGTCGTACGCGGCGATACGGGGCGCGTAGGAGAGTGTGTAGTAGCTGGAGCCGTTGTCTATGGCCTGGACGATGAGGCCGATGCGGTCGTTGTTGTTGTAGAAGGCCTGGCCGCCTGTGGCTTCGGCGATGGCTTCCATAGTGAGGTGGTCGGTTGCGATGTCCATTTGAACGCCCATGGTCGCGGTTGCGACCTGGGCACCGGTGTTTCCGGTGATGGGGCCGCCAGGGGTGACGATGGGAGCAGCGAGGCCGTGGGGGTCGAGCGGGTCGATGGCGACCTGCGCCTCGGCCAGATGATCGTAGGTGAGGCGGATGTCCTGTGTGGCGTCCACACAGCCATTTGGGAATACCAGGAAGGACGGCTGGCGTCCGATCCAGATGAGGTTTTTGCGGCCCTTCAGCCCGGAGAGATAGTCGGCGATCTGGTTGAGCTGCCGCAGGGTGGCGTAGATGTGTTCGCGGAGGACGGTGCAGGAATCGCCAATAACGACGTAGGGGTCGAGCACGGTGGTGAGGCCTTTGGGCAACAGGGAAGGGTCGGAGGTGGGGCTTTGGATGACTGTAAGTCTGGAGGCTAGACCCATGACGGCGACCTGAGTTCCGGCGGGGAGGCGTTTGAGCAGGTCGGGGATGTCCTCTTTATGCACGACGAAGGAGTTACCGCCGTCGTTTATGTTGTCGAACAGAAAGATGTCGAGGGGCCCGGTGGCGGAGGCGGACTGGAGATTGGTGTAGGTGTTGGGCGGGAGTTTACGGAGTGAGACGGAGGCTTCTGTGGAGAGTGGAATATCTTTGCTGGTTTCCAGAAAGCTACGGATGGGTTGGGGTTTGCCGTCTTCGGTTACGGTGAAGTCAGAGGGTTTGAGGTTGTGGACCGGGTGGCCGTCTTTGTCGGTGACGAGGACATCGACGATGGTCTCGCGGGAGTAGACCTGGAGGGTGGGCATGGTTTGTGCGTGGGCGGTGAGCGATGCGGCGGCGAGGGTGAGGGCGAAGAGGAGGGCGGCTCGGGTTAGGGGCATGGGGTGGTCCTCTTGGGGCGGAAGAACAGACAACGGCAAAGGCGAAAGGCTTAACACCGATGAACACCGATTGGATCGATTAGGACGGGGTACAGGATGAAGCGGTCGGGACGGTGGTTGTTGGAAGCCCACTCATCGCGATGAGGCTGCGATGAATGGGGCACACGGTGTGTTTCTCGTGAGGCTGGGGAACAGACAACGGCAGGTGCAAAAGCGAAAGGCGAAATACAAAGGCGAAATACAGGGGTCCTTCACTGTGTTCAGGATGACGGCGGCTTCTATTACGGCTTCAATTATTGATTATGGCTTTCACTATTTTGGTGCTGCGATCTGGTTTGGTGATGCGGCTTGAGTGGTGGGTGGTGTGATGGAGGCGACGGGGACTTCGATGGAGCCGGTGCGGTCGCTGGCGAGGTCGTGGACGGCGATGCGGAGGAAGAATTCGCCGGTGGCGGGGACGTCGATGTCGAGATGCGCGCCGGCGCCGCTCTTGAGCATGGACTGGTATACGACGGGCGGAAGGACGGGGTTGATGACCTTGCTGGCGGAGTTGAGGATGGCGGTGCCGTCGGGCGAGTAGACGTTGACGCCGTACTCGAAGTTGGCGCGGTAGTTGCCGTCGGGGGACTGGGCAAAGTCGAGGGCGTGGGCATCGATGGTATAGGCGAGGGTGAAGCGGCGGTAGGGCGGGTGCATCTGTTTGGCGTCGGGAATGTTGCCGATGGGGAGGGCGGGTTCGGTGCCGGGGACTGCCGTGACTTTGATGTTGAAGAGAACTTGGGTGGAGTCGAGCGAGCCGCGCATGAGGGCGTTCTGCATGGGTGTGAGTGTGGCGACGGGCTTGCCGTGGGTGTCGACGGCGGGGTCGACGGCGTAGTAGCCATTGCGGTAGGTGAGGTGGAGATTGGGCTGGGAGACCTTGACCGTAATGGTGCGGAAGCGGGTGTCGAGGGTCTGGTTGGTGGGAGTGTAGGTGAGGGTGTAGAAGTTCGACCCGAAGTCGATGGCGTCAGCTACGGCGCCGCCGAGATCGTTGGAGGTATAGACGGCGTGGCCGCCGGTCTGGTCGGCGCGCAGGTCCATGTTGTGGTGCTCTTCGAGACGCTTGCGATTGTCGGCTTGCAGGCCGCGGCTCTCGATCTGGTTGATGGCAACGTGGGCGCGGGCGAGCAGGTCGGTGGCGGCGTTGAGTGCGTCCCGATAGTCGTAGCAGGTGCCCGCGCCGGGTAGGTACTCCGGCGGCCACTCGGTGGGGAACGAGCCGCTCATCCAAATCAGGTTCTTGCGGCCAGGCATGCCGGAGAGGTAGCGGGCCAGTTGGCGCATGGCGTTGAGAGTGTATTCGGCGCGCTGGGAGGTGCGCGCGGTGTCCGTCTCGTCGCATGGATCATTGGGCATGGGTGGGGCGTGGTCCGCGATGTCCGCCGGATCCTGGTTGAGATCCTGAGTAGGCGGAGCAATTACGAGGTTCTTACTGCTGGAGACGGCGGCTTTCAGCAATTCGTGATCCGTGGTGATGCCCTGGACGATGAAGAGGCGGGTGCTGAGTCCAAAGACGGCCATGGGCGTACCGGACGGCATGCGCTGGATGAAGGCGAGCATCTCCATCTGGACTCGCTGCTGGACCTGGGTGGGGGTGTTGAGATTGTCGATGAGCAGGATGTTGAGGGGACGGACGCTGGCCGGCGCGGGCATTGCATTGGTGAAGGTGTTGGGTGGAAGGATGAGTGCGGGCGCGGGTGCGGCGGTTGGTGCGGTGTCGGTGCGATGCTCGTCGAAGCTTGCGAGCGCCATGGGCTGGCCGTCTTCGAGGAGGGTGAAGTCGGACTGGGGGAGGCCGTGGACGGGATGGCCCTTGTCGTCGGTGACGGTGACGTCGACGATGGTGAGCGGCACGCGCTGGCGTATGGTGTACTGGGGCTGGGCGGACTGCTGCGCGCGGCCGGGCGAAACGGCTGCCAAAGCCAGGAGCGCTGCGCCCGTGGCCACGAAGACGGGTATGCTGGTGCGGGTGCGACGGGCGAGCAGGTCCATGCCGGAAGTCTCCCTATGTCTGCGGAGAATGATAGCGGAGTATGGACGACAGGGAACAGGAAACGAATCGAGGTAGGGGGCGACGATGACGACGCAATACTATACGGGGCCGCGGTATGGCTATGGCAGCCGCATGCTGGGAATCCTGCTGGCGGTGCTGCTGGGGGTGGCCGCGTGCGCCGTGTTTGTCCGGCATGCGCGCAGCGGAGTGCTGGGGCGGATCGCAGGGCTGATTACGGGTAGGGCGACGGCGTTTGACACGTCTGTTCCGGCGGTGGTGCAGAAGATCCAGCGGCTGAGCCGACTGGAGACGGTGGTGTACTCGATCGACACGGTGGTGGAGGGCGACCGGTCCTCGCCGATTCTGCCGGATGCGCTGGCGGGCGACCGGCTGCTGCTGGTGGTGCACGGGCAGAGCATCGCAGGGATCGACCTGACGCTGCTGAAGCCGGAGGATGTGAGCATCGACGCGGGCGGGCGCGGGATCCATGTGGCGCTGCCGGCTTCGCAGGTGTTTGTTACGTCGCTGGACAACCAGCACACGCGGGTGTACTCCCGCGATACGGGGCTGCTGGTGCCGGTGGACAAAGACCTGGAGACGGAGACGCGGGCCAAGGCGCAGGACCAGTTGCAGCAGGCGGCGCTGGCGGATGGGATTCTGGATGCGGCGCGGAAGAATGCGAGGGCGACGGTGACGACGCTGCTGTATTCGGTTGGATTCCAGCAGGTGGATGTGCACTGACGGAGCATGTCGCGAAAGTGGTACCTCGCGCGGGAAATTCATGGGAATCCGCAGGCGGCCTGCGCTATGATTGTGGGCATGAAGTTTCTCCCCAAACTCGGTGGATGTGGGTGTTCGGCGCAAGACTCGGAAGAGATGGGGTCGCCGGCGGAAGCGCAGGATGCCGATTTCGCTGCACTGGGTGCGGAGGATTCCAAGCTGCTGAAGACCGTGGGCTGGGTGTCTGCGGCGCTGGGCGCGGTGGCGCTGGGGTTGCTGGTGGGCCGCGAACTTCGCCAGCGGTACAAGTTCAATCGCCGAACCCCGTACGACCTGTATTCGCACTCCGGCGATGAGCTGCCGGATGTGGACTGCGGAGTGGGCATTTAGGGAAGGCCTGAACAAGTCCCGGAATTGCCTGGGCGGGGCCATCAACGACCGAGATTCTGACCCAAAGGCGGGTCAGAATGACGCTTCTGGGGGCGGGCGGACTGAATCAGAGCATTCTTTCGGCGCTCTGCCGTGCGTTGCCTGATTTACCATCGAATGCGATGGAAATTACGAAAAAGATAGCACTTCTATTTCCCGGCCAGGGGTCGCAGTACGTCGATATGGGCCGCGATCTGTATGAGCATTTTCCCGCGGCGCGATCCACATTTGCCGAGGCGGATGAGGCGCTCGGGTTTCCGCTGTCGCAGATTATTGCGAAGGGGCCGGAAGGGACGCTGAAGCTGACCGAGCATACGCAGCCGGCGATCCTGACGGTGTCGATTGCGGCGGAGCGAGCGCTCAGCCAGGCGTTGGCGGCGCGCGGCATGGTGCCGGGGATGGCGGCAGGGCACTCGCTGGGAGAGTATTCCGCGCATGTGGCGGCGGGGACGCTGAGCTTTGCGGATGCGGTGCGCGCGGTACGGCTGCGCGGACGCTACATGCAGGAGGCGGTGCCGGCAGGCCAAGGCGCGATGGCGGCGGTGCTGGGGCTGGACCCTGGATTGATCCAGATGATCTGCGAGCAGGTCACGGACCAGTTGACGCCGCTGCCGAAGACGCCGGAGGCCGAGGGGTTCGATGCGCGGCTAGCGGTGGTGTCCGCTGCAAACCTGAACTCGCAGGGGCAGACGGTGATCTCCGGCGCGGCTGCGGCGGTGGAGCGCGCGGCGGAGTTGTGCAAGCAGGCCGGGGCCAAGCGGACTGTGATGCTGCCGGTGAGCGCACCCTTCCACTGCGCGCTGATGCAGCCGGCGCAGGACCGGCTGGCGAGCGATCTTGCGGGACTTACATTCAATGACCCGGCGTTTCCGGTGGCCGCCAACGTGGGCGCCTCGCTGGTGACGACAGGCGGCGCGGCGCGCGAGGTGCTGGTGGCGCAGGTGACGGGCGCGGTGCGATGGGTGGAGTGCATTCAACTGCTGGTTGGGCAGGGTGCGACCCACTTTGTCGAAGTAGGGCCGGGCAAGGTGTTGGGCGGACTGATGCGCCAGATCCTGGGCAAGGAGACGGCGGTGCCGATACTGAACGTCGAGGATAGGGCGTCGCTGGAGAAGACGCTGGCGGCGCTGGCATAGGGATTGAGAGCGAGGGAGATGACGATGCAGCCAGGCGATATGGTGGAAGATTTCACTCTACAGAATCAGGACGGCAAAGCGGTCAGCCTGAGCGACTACAAGAAGTCGCCGGTGGTGCTGTTCTTCTATCCGCGGGCGGACACGACGGGCTGCACGCTGGAGTCGTGCGGCTTCCGCGACATCTTTGCGAAGTTCAAGAAGGCGGGGATCGTAGTGCTGGGCATCTCGCGCGACACGGTGAAGGCGCAGAAGAAGTTCAAGGACAAGTACGAGCTACCGTACGATCTGCTGGCCGATCCGGAGATGGTGCTGATTAAACGCTATGACCTGCTGAAGGAGAAGAAGATGTACGGCAAGCCGGTGACCGGCGTGGCGCGGACGACCTACCTGATCGGCGCGGACACGGGTAAGGGGCAGCGGCTGCTGCATGTGTTCCCTGAAGTGAAGCCGGCGGGGCATGCGGAGGAAGTGCTGGCGATGGTGAAGTCGGCTGGGGCAGCCGGGAAGGGCTGACGTGCCGGGAACGATTGCAGATGTAGCCATGGGTGCGGTGGGATTGGGGCTGCTGAGTGGTGGGCTGTTGTATGCGGCGAACTGGCCGACCTCGCAGATCTTTGGGCAGACACTGATTGCGGGCGGCGATGCGCGCGAGGTTGCGCTGACGTTTGACGATGGGCCGAACGAAGCGGCGACGCCGGAGCTGCTGGACGTGCTGGCGCGTCACGGTGTGCGGGCGACGTTCTTCAACATGGGAAGCTTTGCACGGCAGCGGCCGGAGATCGTCCGCTCGGTGGCCGCGGCAGGACATCTGCTGGGCAACCATACGATGAGCCATCCGAAGCTATCGCTGACGAGTGGCAAGCGGGTGCGGCAGGAACTGGCGGACTGCAATGCTGCGCTGGAGGACATCACCGGAGCTGCGGCGCGGTTCTTTCGTCCTCCGTTTGGAGCGCGCCGGCCGATGGTGTTGCGCGCGGCGCGCGAGCTAGGGCTGACGCCGGTGATGTGGAACGTGACGGGGTTCGATTGGGACCCGATTGGTGTAGATGGAATTCTGGGCAATCTGGAGCGCGGGATTGCGAAGAACCGCCAGCGGGGTTGCGGGTCGAATCTGCTGCTGCACGACGGCGGGCACCGCGGCATGGGCGCGGCGCGCATGGACACGGTGCGCGCGGTGGAGCGGCTGCTGGACGCGCATGCGGGCACGGAGACGCGCTTCGTGACGGTGGATGCGTGGGCGAAGGCCGAAGGCTAGCGGTCCTTCGCAGGCGGGCGCGAAATACGGGATTCTTCGCTGCGCTCAGGATGACGGAGTCCATATTCTCCAAGACTCAGGCGAGATTCTCCAAGACTCAGGCGAGGCATGGAGATTGCGGGTCAGGCATTGGCTGTGGTGGGTGGCTGCTCTGCGGCGTTGATCCTACGGAAGACAATCCATGCATATTGCGCCGCGGAGATGGGTGCGAGCCATGCGATGGCGCGCAGCAGGCCGATGCGCAGGGCCGTGACGTGGAGGGCCGGCCATACCTGGTCGACGAGGACGACCGTCAATCCAAAGATTTGAATCAAGGTGTTGAATTTGCCGACCAGGCTGGGGCGGAAGTCGCGCAGGGTTCCGGTGGCGAAGAGGAGGGTAGCGATGAGCAGGATTCCGAAGTCGCGGCTGAAGACGAGGACGGTGACGTAGCGCGGTACGATGCCCATGTGGGTGAGGACGAGGAAGAGAGTGCTGAGGAGGAGTTTGTCGGCGATGGGGTCGAGATAGAGCCCGAGGGTGGTGCGCTGAGAGAGCCAGCGGGCGAGCAAGCCGTCGAAGCCGTCGCTGAAGCCTGCGAGGATGAAAAGCGCGAAGGCGAGGTGGTAGCGGCCGTCCAGGATGGCGATGACCAGGAAGGGAATGATGAACAAGCGCAGGAGCGTGAGCAGATTGGGAATGGCGCCGAACTGTTTGAGGAGTGGCATGTTAAGGGGCACCCCCATCCTAGACTATTTGGGACCGATTTTCGTGGCATTTTGGAAGGGGGCGAACGGGGATGGTGGTTGTGCTGGAGGGCGCTTGCATATAGACTGAGAGGACGCACCAGAGGCGCGTAGCTCAGTTGGTTAGAGCGCTACCTTGACACGGTAGAGGTCAGGAGTTCGAGTCTCCTCGTGCCTACCATTCATCCCAGAATGGTTCATCCCCCCACGCATCATCAGGGTTCAATCCACCTATCCGTTGCCGAGCAGGCACGTGCTCTGTGCGCGGGGCTGTCTCTGGTCTATTGCGCATGCGCTTCTGCGCGATCACACGCGGAGAGAAAAAGCGAGGATTTAAGCCGCAAAAGTCCCGTGCGCCGACTTAGGGGCGGGATGCTTTTTCGGTGAATTGCGGTCTGGGTTATGCCTTGACGACTTTGCCCGTCTTGATGCAACTGGAGCACACGCGGATGCGCTTGTTTGCGCCCTCGACATGCGCCTTTACCGGGTGCAGGTTTACGTTCCAGCGCCGGCGGGTTGTGTTGTTGGCGTGGGAGATGTTGTTACCGAACTGCGGCCCTTTGCCGCAAAGATCACACTTGGCTGCCATGGTGGTGCTCCAATCCTGAATTGCAAAGCTCCCGGGCTCAAGGGCTGAGGACAGCTCAATTGATCGCAACGGGGAAGGTAGGGACGAGCGGATCCAGCCGCCGGCATCTACCGTACTCGGAGAAAACCCGAGCTTTTATGATACCACGCGAACCGGGGCCGCTCCCAGGAGGGCCGGCCAGCTTACTTCTTTTCGTTCTTTTCGTTCTTCTCGAAGGCGAGGGAGGCGCTGTTGATGCAGTAGCGCATGCCGGTGGGGCGGGGGCCGTCGGGAAAGACGTGGCCCAGGTGAGCTCCGCAGGTGGCGCAGGTAACCTCAACGCGGCGCATGCCGTGGTCGGTGTCCTCGTGGGCCTGGATGGCCTCGGGCGAGACTGGCAGCCAGAAGCTGGGCCAGCCGGAGCCCGAGTCGAACTTCTTGTCGGAGGTAAAGAGGGGGGCGTTGCAGGCTCCGCAGTGGTACATGCCGTCGTCGTGATTATCCACGAGCGCTCCGGAGAAGGCGCGCTCCGTGCCCTTCTGGCGCATGACGTGGAACTGCTCCGGCGTCAGCAGTTCGCGCCATTCGTCCTCGGTCTTGTGCACCTTCTGCTTGGGGGCTGCTTCGGCGGGGGTGTCAGGCATGGGTAGGGTCCTCCGAGGGATTGGATGCGCGGGGTGGGCGAGCGACTCTCGCGGATGGGCTAAGGCAGGCTGGCGATGAGGTCGATCTCGATGAGTGCGTCCTTGGGCAAGCGCGCGACCTCCACGGTGGAGCGAGCGGGCGGGACGACGCCCTCCGGCGCGAAGTAGGTGGCGTAGACCTCGTTCATGACGGCAAAGTCACTGATGTTCTTGAGATACACGGTGGTCTTGACCACGTGGGCCATGCCGGAGCCGGCCGCCTGGAGCACGGCAGTCAGGTTTTCCAGCACGCGGAGGGTCTGCTCGCGAATGCCGCCGGGGACGAGCGCTCCGGTGGTGGGGTCGAGCGGCACCTGGCCGGAGCAGTAGAGAGTGTTGCCCGCGACTACTGCCTGCGAGTAGGGCCCGAGGGCAGCAGGAGCCTGGGTGGTGGAGATCCTGGTCTTTGTTTGGATTCCGAGTTGGGGCATAGGGTTGATTGTCTCGCGGGGTGAGGTGCGGCGCAACCGAATGCGGGCGGCCGGAGCGCGAGACGGCGGCGAGCGGGTTATCCCCGGGCGTGCTCCAGGACCTGGATGTGCCGATTGCGAGGGGAGTAGCTGGAGAGGCTGAGCGTCCAGACGGTGCCGCCGTTTTCCGGATCGGTTGCGACGTGCTCGAATCCCAGCTTCCTGTAGTGATCGGCCACCATCGCGTTTTTGCTGGTGGGAATGTATCGTCCGCGCAGTTGGCGGATGCCCAGCGCCGCAGCTTGCTCCACGACGGCATCCAGCATGGCCAGCTCCATTTCGCGCTTGAGCACGCGGCAGCTCATGAGCCAGAGGTCGAGGTGCAGGATGTCGCGCTCGCGGCGGCCAAGCACGATGGAGATGAGGCCGTTGTCGCCAAAGCGGTCGCTCAATTTTCCATAGATGCCAAGGAAGTTCTCGTCCTTGAAGATGGCCTCGATTTGAGCGAGGGTGTAGCGGCGGGTGGTGAGGTTGAACTGGTTTGTCTTGTTGATGAGTTGCGTGATGCGGTCGAGGTAGAGCGAGTTGAACCGTTCGATTTCGGCGGTCATCTCCAGCGAGGCAATGTATTCGCCGTAGGTCGCAAACGTGGCTTCCATCTGGGTGCGCGCCGCATTGGATTGATAGAGCGCGGCGCGGGAGAGGTCTTCCTGCGACATGGAGACGGACTCGAAGTAGCGGCCGCCCTCGATGATGGCGGCGTAGCGGGTGACGTCGTTGCCGATCTCCGGAACCGCGACGGAGGGGAGCTGGGCGGAGACGAGGGCGCGTTCCGCGGGATTGTCGTCGGCGAAGACGAAGCTGTCGACGCCGAGATTCAGTTCCTTTGCGATGGCGAGGATGTTCTCGTGCTTGGGCTCCCAGTTGGCCTTGAAGGCGGAGAAGTGCTCCAGTTTAAGGACGGAGTCGGGGTGCTCAAACCCCTGCTTTGCGATCTCCTCATTGTTCTTGGAGCAGACGGCCAGCAGGATGCCGCGGCGCCGCAGGGCGAGGCAGTACTCCTGGAAGGCGGTGTAGGCCTCGGCGACGGGGGTTTCGCGGCCGATCTGGATGCCGTCGAGGCCGTCGTCGCCGATGACGCCGCCCCAGAGCGTGTTGTCGAGGTCGAGCACGAGGACTTTGCGGCTTTTGCCGTAGATGGCCCGGACCATGGAGGCGAGCGAGCGCGCCATCGCGACGCTGGCTTCGCTGGTAGTCAGGATCTTGTAGCTGAAGTAGCGCGTCCAGTCGAACCAGCGATCCAGACCGATGCGGGCCGAGAGACTGTGGATGTCGTGGAGCAGCAGGCGGGGGTCGGACTCGGCCGCGCGGGCGAATGCGGCATTGAGTTCCAGGAAGAAGCGGGTTGCGCCGCCGCTGGAGACGGAGTCCATGTTGCCCAGGATGGCGAAGGGCGGGAGTTCGAAGTTGTTCTGGATGATCAGCCCTGAGACATTCTGCTGGATGGACTGCCAGATCTGCCGGTAGCGCCCGAGCTCGGCTTCGACGCAGGCCTGGAGGTCGGCAGGCGATGCGCTGGTGGGCGGGACGGCGCGGACGTTCAGGAACGAGGTATGGATGTAGACGATGTCCGGAGCGAAGGCGATAAGGTCGGCGGGGTCGTGCACGGCATCCTCGTAGAAGCGGCCGTACTCGGACTGGTGGAACTCCGGCTTGAACCCGGAGGCGAGCAGCAGGATTTCCAGCAGCTCTACAATCTCCTGCGTGGTGGAACCGCCCAGGACTGCGATGCGGACGGGCTGGAGGTCTGCGCAAGCGGAAAGCTGGCGGCGGAGGCGCTTTCGCTTGAGCAGGAGATCGTCGGTCGAGAGCTGATCGGGATGCATAAGTGCTTCCCTCAAGATTACTCGAGCGGCGCGGAGGAAGTTCCTGGAGGTGGCAGGCGCCAGTGGGCATCGGTTGGGCTGAGACGCCGGTTTATTCGGTGGAAGGGGCGCTGAACGCGGATGGATTGAGCACAACCCCTGCAGCAGTCGTCCGTCGTTGGCGTTCTGCGCGTACGGTACTCGTTATACTGAGGTTCGCGCACCCCTGCAAAAATAAAGAGATATCGATTGACTGTCGAGAGCGGAGAATTCGTCGAAAGCGTCCGTCCTGAGGGGCGGCCCTACTACCCAGCCCTCGATGGATTGCGTGCGGTCTCGTTCCTGGGTGTCTTTGTCTGGCACTATTTTGGGGATTCCGTTTGGCTGGGCTGGTGTCGACATCTTCTTTGTCCTTTCCGGATTCCTGATCACTGGCATTCTGTACGATACGCGCGACGACGTGCATCGGGTTCGCAATTTCTACATCCGGCGTACGCTGCGCATCTTTCCGCTCTACTATGGGGTGTTCATCGCTATCCTGCTAACAACGCCGTGGATGCACTGGGCCTGGACGTGGCAGTGGCTCGCGTGGCCGCTCTATCTGGGAAACTTCCTGCGCTTCCTCTATCCGCACCTTCACAACGACTTTGTGATGGCTTTCGCGGACGCGCATCTGATGTCGAAGGTAAGCCCTGGGTCTGAACTGGACCTGGGGCATTTCTGGTCGCTGTGCGTGGAGGAGCAGTTCTACCTGGTGTGGCCGTGGATTGTGTTTGCGGTGCGCGACCGGCGCAAGCTAATGGCCATCTGCACAGCGTGCATCGTGGCCGTGCCGATCGCGCGGACGGTGGCGATGGCCCATCTTCCGCAGGCGCTGGTAGACGGGGAGGTGGTGCTGCATGCGACTCCGTTCCGTTTCGATACCTTGATGGTGGGCGCGTTGATCGCGCTGTTGTATCGGGGTGCGCATCGCGACCTGATGCAGCGAACGGCGCGGATGATCCTGTTGGCTGGAGTTCTGTGGCTCTTGTGGTTTGAGGCGTCGCTGTATATGTTTGGCTCTTCCAAGTACCTGGATGTGGTACAGCGACGCCCGTGGCTGCTCTCCGTTGTTGCAGTCTTTGCCGGCGCACTGTTGCTGCGTACTCTGATTCCCGGCACGGTTGCGTATCGCATCTTTCGTCTGCGCTGGCTTCGTTGGCTTGGCACGGTGAGTTACGGTGCATATGTCTTTCACGACATTCCGCACCGCCTATACCTGACTTTCCTGACGGCCCGTGCCCCCCTCCATGCACACAAGCTGGCTGCGCTTGCCGGATTGGGGACGACTCTGCTGTTGTCGTTTGTAAGCTATCGGTTCTTCGAGTCGCCGATACTGCGACTGAAGGACCGGCTCACATCGGACCGGCCGTAGTCATGGATTCATAGTAGAGGGGAGCTCCGCGGTTAGATCTTCTGGACGCGCTGGACGTCGCGGACGCCCTGGACGCGGCGCATCTTGTCGACCAGGCGGTTGAGGTGACGCACGTCGACGGTCTCGATGACGAAGTCGATGACCGCGCCGCCGTCGGCGACGGCGTTGGAGCTGGAGGAGCGGATGTTGGTGCCGTCGTCGGAGATGATGGCGGTGAACTCCTTGAGCAGGCCGGCGCGGTCGTCGCACATTACGGTGAGGCGGACGGGATAGGTCTGGGCCTTGGGAGCGCCCCCTGCGCCTGCCTGGTTGTCTCCAGAGGTAGGGATGGGGGCCCACTCGACCTGGATACGGCGGTCCGACTCATAGAGGAGGTTCTGCACATTGGGACAACTGCGGGCGTGGACGGCGACGCCTTTGCCGCGGGTGACATAGCCTATGATGTCTTCGCCACGGATGGGGTTACAACAGCGCGCGCGGTAGACGAGCAGGTCGTCCTGGCCTTCGACCTGAAGCGAGTCCGACCCTTTGCCGAAGAAGACACGCTTGACCGCGTCGGACATGTGGTCAATGGTGTTGCCGATGACGCCCTGCGTGGATGCAGGCTCTGCGGCGATGGTGGACCCGGGCTCGAGCTTGTTGAGCACCTGGCGGGCGGAAAACTTGCCGAAGCCGATGGCGGCCATCAGTTCGGCGTGCGTGGTCAGGCCATACTCGGCGGCGACTTTATCGAAGTCGGCTTCGCCATATTTTGAGAGGCCCAGCTTGTACTTGCGTGCCTCGCGGTCCAGCAGCTTCTGGCCGATTTCCATGGCGCGCTCGCGCTGGTGCTCGTTGATCCAGTGCTTGATCTTGTTGCGGGCGCGGGAGGATTTGGTGAAGCTGAGCCAGTCGCGGGAGGGGGCGTGGCCGGTCTGGGTGGAGATCTCGACGATGTCGCCGTTGCGGAGCTTGGTGCGCAGGGGAACGATGCGGCCGTTGACCTTGGCGCCGATGGTGGTGTTGCCGACCTGGGTGTGGATGGCGTAGGCGAAGTCGATGGGGCTGGCGTCCTTGGGCAGCACGACGACCTTGCCCTTGGGGGTGAAGGTGTAGACCTCCTCCGGGTACAGGTCGATCTTGAGGGTCGACATGAACTCGTTGGGGTCGGACATCTCGCGCTGCCACTCCATGAGTTGGCGGACCCAGGCGAGGCGGGCTTCGTCGCGGGCGGAGACGTTGTCGCCGGCCTTGTACTTCCAGTGGGCGGCGATGCCTTCCTCGGCGACGCGGTGCATCTCTTCGGTACGGATCTGGACTTCGAACTGGTGGCCGCCGGGCGCGATGAGCGTGGTGTGCAGCGACTGATAGAGGTTGGGCCGCGGCATGGCGATGAAGTCCTTGATGCGGCCGGGCACGGGGCGCCAGATGGAGTGGAGCAGGCCAAGCACAGCGTAACAATCGCCGTCGGACTTGCAGATGACGCGGATGGCGAGCAGATCGTAGACCTGGTCGACGGGAATCTTCTGGTCGGCGAGCTTCTGCTGGATGGAGTAGAGGCGCTTGATGCGCCACTCCACCCGTCCGGCGATCTTGTGCTCGCGGAGCTTGTCCTCCAGCGTGGTGACGATGCCGGAGAGGAAGACTTCGCCTTCCCCGCGGAGTGCGTCGACCTCGTTGGAGAGCTGCTCATAGGCGAAGGGGTCGGTGTAGCGGAAGGCCAGGTCTTCGAGCTCTCCGCGGAGTTTGCCCATGCCCAGGCGGTGGGCGAGCGGCGCGTAGACATCGAGGGTTTCGCGAGCGATCTTCTGGCGCTTCTCCGACGGCAGATGCTCCAGCGTGCGCATGTTGTGCAGGCGGTCGGCGAGCTTGATGATGACGACGCGGACGTCTGTGACCATAGCGAGGAGCATCTTGCGGATGTTCTCGGCCTGGTGGTCTTCGCGGTTGGCGAACTTGATCTTGTCGAGCTTGGTGACGCCTTCGACGATGTGGGCGACCTGCTCGCCGAAGCGCTTCTCGATCTCGGCGGTGGTCACATCGGTATCTTCCACGGCATCGTGCAGCAGACCCGCGGCGATGGCGGTGGAGTCCATTTTGAGCTCGGCCAGCACCAGGCCGACTTCCAGGGGATGGACGACGTACGGTTCGCCGGAGGCGCGCTTCTGTCCTTCGTGATGCTGGAGGCAGAACTGCCAGGCGCGGCGAACGATCTCCAGGTCGTCGCCCGGACGATTGTGGTGGACTTCCTGGAGCAGGCGGGCGAACTTGGCGTCCAATTCGTTGACGGTGGCGGCGCTGGAGCCAGCGAGATGTTCCGCGGAACTCTCCTCGATGGATTGGGCTGGATCGGTCGATGCGGCAGCGGGGGCATTGCCTGCGGACGCGTCTGGGCGCGACCGGTCCACCGGCACACCAGGGGGCAGAGCTGCTCCCAGCTGCATGCCTGCGTCGTTCGTGAGTGGCTCGGGACTCGTTCCCTCCAGGGCCGAGGGTGCGGCCTTGCCGGGTGTTCCGGAGGCCGCTGGAGTGTTTGCCATGCCTCATTATAGAAGGCGCGACCGAAGCCGCCGGAAAGAGGCTGGATTCCAGCGGCTTCGGCCTGCAATCCAGAGCATATTTCGCAATGGGTGTAGACCAGGAACGGCCACTTTATTGACGATTCGGAGGTCCGGGAACGGAGCTTCGAGGTACAACTTTCGCGTCAGAACAATGGGGCAATCGGTGCGGCGCGAGGACGCAGCCGGGTGCAAAGATGAGTGCGAATACATTGATTTATAAGCATCCGTCGTAGTATTGGCGCAGGTTCCGATGGGCGCGGGGATGGTCGAATGGCGTTGAAAATGTCCTGGTCGAGAACTAGACTAACGCCGTTGGAACAAATTTATTGAAGACGCGTTTGTCGATCTTCGTTTCTTCAGGACTGCTCAGGGTGACACCCATGCGATCTCCCCTCGCCTTCGTTTTCTGTCTTCCTCTTGTCCTAGCCGGGTGCTCGCTCAGTTCCACCGGCACTCCGTCGCCAGACCAGGGAGCTGCGATTCGCGGCTCTGTCTACGGCGGCCAGCAACCCATCTCCGGCGCTCACGTTTATCTGATGGCTGCCAACACGACCGGTTACGGCGGTGCCGGCATTGCGGCTTCGTCGAACAACCTCTCTCTCTCCGCGCTGGACCCGGCGAAGGTGCTAACCAGCGACTCCGTCGGCACGTATGTGCTGACCGACAGCAATGGAAATTTCTCCATCTCCGGCGACTACGCATGCACGCCGAACACCCAGGTCTACCTCTACTCCCTGGGTGGCGACCCGACCCCGGGAGTGGCCAACAATGTGGCTGGCCTGATGGCGGTTCTGGGAAACTGCCCGAGCACGGGCAACTTCCTGACGGCAACCGTTCCGGTTACCTATGTTGTCGTCAATGAGGTCTCCACGGTCGCGGCGGCGTACGCGTTTGCTGGATTCGCAACCGACGCCACACATGTCTCCAGCTCCAGCACGGCGCTTGCGCAGATCGGGATTCAGAACGCATTTGCCAATGCCGCCAACCTGGCCGATCTTGGCTCCGGCACAGCACTGGCCACTACGCCGAATGGCAATGGGACGGTTCCACAGGCCGAGATTTATGCCTTGGCCGATATCCTCGCGAGTTGCGTCAATACCAATGGAGCAAGCACTGGCCCCAGCACTCCCACTGCTTGCTACACCTTGTTCAACAATGCCTTGTCTGCGGGGACGAGCGGCTCTGTGCCGACGGACACGGCGACTGCTGCCATCAACATTGCGCACAATCCCGCAGCGAACGTCGCCAACCTGTTCGGCCTGATCGGCTCCAACCCGCCGTTCCCCACGGGGTTTGCACAGCCCAACGATTTCACTGTGGGGATCCAGTTCGCAGGAGGTGGCCTGAATAATCCCACCGCCATCGCGATTGACGGCTCCGGCGACGTGTGGGTGACCAACAATGCCCACGTCAACGTGATTACGGAGCTTTCCAGCATGGGGATTCCGCTGCCCCTGCCGACCTCGGTGGGATACAAGGGCGGCGGCCTGAATGGCATCCTCAGCATTGCGATGGATGGCTCCGGCAACGCCTGGGTTCCGGACAACAACACCACCAAGGTCTCCGAGTTTTCCAGTACAGGTTCGGTGGTTCCAGGAGCGCCCTATAGCGGCGACAATCTGAGCTTCCCCTATGCGGTCGCCATCGATGGCAATGGCAGCGCGTGGGTGACAAACTTTGGCGGCACGCCCAGCCTGACCGTGATCTCGAGTGCCGGTTCCATTACCTCCGGCGCGTCCGGATACGGGAGCGACGGCAGCCTGCTGCGGCCGAATGCCATTGCCATCGACGGCACCAACCATGTCTGGGTTGCAGACGTCGACAACAGCAATGTGATCGAGTTCAACAATTCCGGCGTCGAGAGCTCTCAATCTCCCTATAGCGGCGGCGGTATCGAGGTTCCCAAGGCCATTGCGATGGACGGCTTCGGCAACGCCTGGATTGCCAACTACGGCAATCCGGACCCGAGTAACGTCGCCAAGCTCTCTCCGGCCGGGGCTGCGCTGTCGCCCTCTACCGGCTACACGGCCGGCGGGATCAACAATCCATACTCGATCGCAATCGACGGCGCGGAAAATGTGTGGACGGCGAACAGCGGCGGCAGCAGCGTCTCTGAGCTGACGAACGGTGGAGTCGCCATCTCGCCCTCGGCCGGCTACACCGGCGCCAACGTGGGACAGACGGACGGAATCGCGCTCGACGGGTCCGGAGACGTCTGGACGATCAATCCTTTTGCGAATACAGTGACCGAGATCATTGGCGCGTCCGCCCCTGTGGTCACACCGCTGGCAACGGGTGTGGCCAACAATACCCTGGGAACCAGGCCGTAATCGGAGCGATCAGGGAGCGACGGGCGGCCCGATCAGGGGCGTACGCACAGGGGAAGCCTGACCGATGAACTCGGTGAGGATGTTGGTGCCAAAGTTGCTGATCCACAGATTGCCGCTGGCGTCGATGGCAATGGCGTAGGCCTCGTTCAGGGCCGCATCCGGCGCGAATCCCGCTGCAGGAGATAGCGTAGTACCGGCAGCCACGCCGGCCGTGGCCACACCCGCGAGCTCCGTGATGGAGGGGCCGCGGTAGTTTGCGACCCAGGCATTGCCCGCTCCGTCGATGGCAATGCCCTGCGGATGAACCAGTCCGCCGCCTGAGTACGGTGTGGTGCCGGTAAGAACTACCCCAGCGCTGGAGATCTGGCTGACGTTGTCGCCGTAGTAGTTGGTGATCCAGGCGCTGCCATGCTGATCGATGGCGATTCCTGAGGGCGAGTCGCAGCAGGTGTACGCCTTGAACTGCGAGCCGTCCGGGGAGACCTTGGTGACGTTTGTCCCGCTCTGGTCCGCTACCCAGACGTTGTGGCTGGTGTCGATGGCGGCGGCGACGGGAAAGGCGAGTGTGGCCGACGTGTATCCGGACGCGCCGGAGAGCGCCAGGCCGGAGCTGGAGAGGTGGGTCAGGCGCGAGTCGCCATAGTCCACCACCCACGCGCTGCCGTCCGTATCGATTGCGACCGCGATGGGGAAGTCCAGGCCGGCGCCGGTGAAGCCCGTGGTGCCGGCATGCGACGCCCCGGACGAGTCCAGCACGCTGACGCTGTTGCCCGGAAACGGGGCATTGGGCTCATTCGGAATCCACGCATGGTCGTTGGCGTCCACGGCAAGTCCATAGGACGCGCTCAACCCGTCTCCGGTGATTCCCTGGGGCAGGAGGGGTTTGCCCAGCGGGGAGAAGACGGAGGCAACGTTGAAGTAGCTGGCGACCCAGACGTTGCCCGTGCTGTCGACGCCCAGGCCGGAAGGCCCATTCATTCCGCCGCCGGTGTAGTTGACGAACAGGGTCCAGTCGGCGGGCGCAGCGGCAAGTGCCGGGGCAAAGACCGAACTGGCGGTGGACAGGGAGAAGACGCTTGCAACCTGCGCCGCCGGATTGCGAACCAGATTCAGCGCGGCATCCAGCGTGTTCGCCGGGGCCGAGCCGCCGGCGGGTGTCGTTGCGGAAAACAGGGAGTTGCAAGCGCTTCCAGCCGGTGCGGAGCTGGTGCACGTATTCAACAGGTTGGCGACGGAGTCGATCCGGGGTGCGGGAGAGGAGCCATTGGACGCGAAGGTAGGGCCGGGACTGATGCCTGCGGCGATGTCCGTGAGCGCGAGGGCGGTCGCAACCGCATTCTGCAGGCCGGCCGAGTTCGTGGCCGAGGCACCGAGAATCGCGCCGGAAGACAGGAACTGGGAGAGCGCATACGTCGCAGCAACTGTGGTCGCCTCGTTGACGACGATCTGGCTGGACGCTGCAATCTGGTTGCAGGCTCCCAGCACCGTTAAGATCGCGACCGCGGAGTTGGCGGAGGGTGCGGCGCCTCCGGGTCTGCCGCCACGCGCCACCACATAGACCTGCGACGTGCCGGCGGGACAAGCGTACCCGGCAGGAACGGTAAACGTCCCGTTGGCGTCGGTGGTGAGGGAGCTGGCCAGAAGCGCGGTGGCGGCTGAGCCATTGCCGCTGGTCCCGGCTGAATACACCTGCACAGATGCGCCGATCAGGGGTAGTTTGCCGGCGAGAGCCTTACCCGCGAAACTGACTCCGGCGTAGCTGCCGGCTGGGGGCGGCTGAACGGCCTCGACACTGCTGGGCGAGCTTCCGCACCCGGCGGAGCCGAAGGCCAGGACGGTTGCAATCAGGATCGGGAGGAGAGCCGGGGATTGAGATTTAAGCAGCTGCGCAGCTTCAATGCGCTGCGCAAGCGGATTTTGAGCAGCAACACGGATGGTCCGAAGACCGCTTCGGAATCTGGAAAAAGCGGACATGCATTCGGGCCCCTGGTTTTCAGAGTGTCAGAGCGAAGGCCGCGCCCGTCTACTTCGCGGAAGAGCTCCGGCGCGACTTCATGCGGGCGCGAATGGACGAGAACAGAGCGCCTGCGGAGCCGACAAGGGCGAGCACGATCGTTGGATTCTCTGGAGAGTCATCGCAGCCGGACTGGGCGCGAAGGGGCATGGCGACCAGAAGTAAACACGCAGACCACACGAAAAGCCTCAATGACTTGTTCAAGGTCACCTCCACAGCGCACTGTATTTTATTAGGACTTCCTAAGTCAATCCCATAGTAGCAAAGTCGGAGACTGCGGGAGAACTTAGGCCCCGCGCCGGGAGCCAGATCGACACTATCCGCCCCCAGCGCTCTAGTAGGCCACCAACCGAATCGTGCCCAGCAGGCCCGAGGTCGGGGGCGGCGCGGCCAAAGCGGCACGGGCAGACGCTGCGGGCGGGGCTCCTGCGGTGCCCGCAGGTCCCCGGCGTCGTGCCCCTGGTGCGGCTCCGCCCTCGGCGGCTGGGGGTGCGCCGGCTCCGATGGCCGCAGCGCCGCCGGGCGTGGGGCCGTCTGTGGAAGGCATACCCGCAAGCCCGGGCGCGGCGGCTGGCGCGGGAGCAGGTCCAGCGGGTGCTACGGCAGCAGGCGGGGCACCGCCAGGGCCGCGTTGACCGGCGACCGTGGCATGTACTTCTATCTCAAGATCGTTTGTGCCGGGCTTGAGTGCGCTGGTTACGTCCCAGCGATAGGGCTGCCAGGAGCGTGCCCCTACGTCCTTGCCATTAATCTTCACCTGGGCGTAGTCGCTGACGTCCGCGATCTCCAGATACACGTGCTTTCCTGCGGGCACTGCGGGCGCGGTGAACTGGCGATGATAGGTCGCCGGTCCGGCGAAGCCGGTTGTGCCCAGGCTCTCCCACGATTGCAGCGGCGTGGTAAGCTGCTTGCCGTTCAGATCCAGCGTCCAGTCTCCGTCCAGCAGGGTGAGTTCCTTGCCGTCGGCAAACGATGGCTCAGCTGCGGCCACTCCGGCGGGCAGCGGCCCCACCACAATCACCTTGGCCTCGTATGGCCCCAGCACCAGCGGCACCTTCACGGAATCGCCCTCGGCCGTTGCGGCAGCCAGGGGGTGAATCTCACCGGTGGCCAGGTCCCACGCCTGCGCTTTGCCATGTCCGACGATGGTAGCCACGCGCGCCTCCGCCTTGTTGCTCTCGTTGAAGAAGTAGTACATGTCGCCATCGCGCCAGGTGCGGTGGGTGTAGGTGAGCCTGGGGAAGTCGGCGTCCAGCTTCACATCCGGCTTGGGGAGTGCCGCGATGACGGCCGGCGTAATGTCGCCCGACGACTCGATCAGGGTGGCAAAGCTGAGGTCCGGGACCTCCTTGGCGTCCATGAATGTCTTATCGAGAATCAGGCGCGGAGTCTTGCCGACGAAGATGACCTTGCCGCCTTGTTTGGCGAAGGCGCGCAGGCGCTCCAGGCCGGTCCGCGTAATCACGGTCATCGATGGGAGCACGATGGCCTTGTAGGTCTGGCCGCTCAGGTTCTTGAAGCCGCCATTCTCCAGCGTGGCGACCGAGCTCAGCGACTGCTCGTCAAAGTAGTCCCAGTCGACCTGGTGCTCGAACAACTGCCAGCCGAGCTTGGTGGTGCTGCGGTTGGCGTCCTGCGCATCCTGTCCGCCCAGCCAGATGGTATTGCCGGGGTGGTACAGACCCACCTGCGCCGCGGGACGTCCGATGGCCATCAGGTAGCCGGCGCGGTTGGTGTACCAAGCGATCATCGGCGCCTCGGGCGGGATGGGCGGAGGGGTTGCGACTGCGGCCGAGGGGTCGCCGAAGCCGCGTGTGAGAGGGATGCGGATCTGAAGCGCGTTGACCCCGCGGACGGCCTGGAAGTCGAGCTGATACTTGCCATCGACGCCAGTGCCTCCGCCTTCTTCCGCCCAGACCTTGGGCTTGCCAAAGAGATGCGCCGCCGAGGAGGCCAGCTTGGGGAAGTTGTTGTTGATGTCCCAGGTGCCGTCGGGCGTGTGCACAGCACTGGGGATGAGCTGACTCAGGTTGTCGATGCCCGGCACCTCCACATACCGTTCATCGCGGAAGTAGTCGCCCTCGCTGTGTTCGAGCGCAAGCATGGTCTCTTCGTGATTCAGGTGGACCAGGTACTCTACGTTGTACTTCTTCGCCCAGGCGGCCTGCTCTCCAAAGAAGGAGTCGCGGAAGATGCTGCTCCACACGTCGTAGTAGTCGGCGCTGGCAAGCTGGCCCTGCAGTGTGGGCTTGTGGTCGAACCACGATGGGATGTAGGGCGCCAGATCGTAGCCCTTCTGCGCCTTGAACTGCTCGAGCAGTGTGGGCGTCCAGGGAATGCCGCTGGAGTAGTCCGGCTCGTCGCCGAAGAAGCCGAGGACGATCTTGCCGAATTGATCGCCCACAGCCGCGCGGTAGGTCTCGTGCACGGTGGTCAGGAAGGCGTCGGTCGCCTTGGGATCCAGGTAGTCGATCAGCGTGTAGGTGCCGTCCTTGGCGCGGGTGCCGTCCGCGCGATTGAAGTTGCGGGTGGGCGAGCTGAGATAGACGTGCCGGACAAAGACAATCTGCCAGGACATGCGCGGCTCATTGGGCGTGGAACCCTCCGCCGGCACCAGGTATTTGAGCTGCATGTCGGCCGGAATCGGGATGGGAATCACGGTCTTCACAGCCTGCGATGCGTCGGACTCCACCGCCATAATGTCCAGCGTGTTCGCAGGCACGGGCATGGTGACGGTCTGGCCCGGGGCCACGTGTACGGTGATGTCGGCGACGATGTCCTGCATGCCAAGCTGCGGGTAGCGCTCGCTGATGTAGCCGCCGGCAAAGCCGCTGGGGTAATCGGACTCGTCCTGAATCCACGCCCGCATATTGCGCTTGGCCAGTTCGGCGACCGTGAACTTGACCTGGTCCATATGCTCGGGCGAGAGGTATTTGCCTTCGCCCGGCGCGCGCCGTCCGGGAGAGAGATTGATGATGAAGATGCCATTGGCCGAGAGGCGGTCAAGGTCGCGGACGATCCTTGCCCGGACCTCCTGCGCGTCGTACCCGCTGGGCGCACCGTTCCAGCTCTGAAAGGGCTGAATGGCGCCGTACTCGTGCGGCGGAGCCTTGAAGTTTGCGGCGGCCTCACCCACCGATGGAACCGTGATCTGCTGCCAGGGACGTTGTGCGAATGCGCTGGTGGACAGCAGTGGGAACAAAGCGAGTGCGAGGGCGAGCTTCATGAAGGACTCCGATTCCTGGTGAGGATGATGCGCCCGAATTGTACGCTTGCGCAAAGCGGGCCGGCATTCGGTTGCTTTTCTGTGTACGGACTCGACCGATGCAAGGTTGCAACGGTATCTTCTGTGCAAGCGAGGGATTCGAGATGGGCGGAGTTTGGCCTCAGCCGTACGAGTTGCTGGGCAGGGGGATGGGCTTTTCAGCGCTCTTGGCCATACTCCCAACCTTGCTGCTTCTTTATCTGCTGGCAGTCAGGCGCAAGCCGTCTTGGATTGCGGCGCTCTCCGGGCTGGCGGCGACATTCGTGCTGGCCACGCTGGCCTACCGCATGCCGGTAGGCCTGGCCGTCGGCAGCACTGCGCTGGGTGCGTGCTTTGGCATCTTCCCTATTTCGTGGATTGTGTTCTGGGCGCTGATTCTCTACGAGATCACGGTGACGACGGGCAAGTTTGAGGTCATCCGGGATTCGATCGGCTCCATCACCTCGGACAAGCGGATGCAGGCGCTGCTGATCGCCTTCGCCTTCGGGGCCTTCCTGGAAGGGTGTGCGGGGTTTGGGACGCCTGTGGCCGTGGCGGCGGCCATGATGGTTGGCCTGGGATTCTCGTCGCTGTACGCCTCGTCCATCTGCCTGCTGGCCAACACCGCTCCGGTGGCGTTTGGATCCATCGGCATTCCACTGATCACGCTCGCAGGCATCACCGGACTGCCGCTGGCCAGGCTGAGCGGAATGGCCGGCCGGCTGACCTCTCCCTTTGCGTTTTTCCTGCCTGCGTATCTGATCCTGGTGACCAGCGGACTGCCCGCGACGCTGGAGGTGTGGCCGGCGGTATTGACCTGTGGGGCGGTGTTTGCCGGCATCCAGTTCTGCGTCTCCAACTTCATCGGCCCGCAACTGGCGGACATTCTGAGTTCCATCGGGGCGATGGGCGCCCTGGTGCTGCTGCTGCGCTTCTGGGAGCCCCGGCATTTGGAGCAGCATGATCGCGAGGTCGATGTCTCCATGAAGGCGGCCACGGATGTTCTTCCGCAGCGGGCGCACGATCCTCGCTCCGGGCCGCACTACTCGCCGCGCCAGATCTGGTCCTCGTGGATGCCGTATGCGCTGCTGGTCGTCTTTGTGCTGGCGTGGGGATATCCGCCGGTTGCGCTCCGCTTGAACAGCGTCTCGCATGCCTTTGCGTGGCCGGGGCTGCACAACCGGATTCTTCGCATGCCGCCGGTGGCCCCGGCTCCGACGAAGTACGCCGCGATGTTCAATTTCAACTGGCTCTCGGCCTCGGGCACAGCCGCCATGCTGGCGTCGCTGCTGGCTGCGGCGTTCTCCGGCATGGGGCCGAAGGCGCTGGGCGGGATCGTCGCCGGGGTGGCGCGCAAGCTTCTGTGGCCCACGATTACCGTCGCAGCGATGCTGGCGAT
>Ga0302267_10001719_pt1 | contig 27407 bp, 24 predicted proteins | sample III_Bog_E1_3_FD_194555 | JGI IMG/M metagenome (GOLD analysis project Ga0302267, IMG submission 194555) | Peat permafrost microbial communities from Stordalen Mire near Abisko, Sweden - III_Bog_E1_3 | ecosystem: Environmental > Terrestrial > Soil > Wetlands > Peat | place: Sweden: Abisko...
TCAACGGCTCGCCGATGGCGCTCACGCGAGCTCGAGCTACCGGAACGCCACCTCCTTCTCCGCCACGCTCTCCTTCACCGCCTCCCGCTCCCGCTCCAGGAAATCCCGTACCGCCCGATCCAGCCCCGGGTGCGCCAGATGGTGCGTGCTGTGCGTGATCGACGGCTCGAACCCCCGCACCAGCTTGTGCTGCCCGCCCGCTCCCGGCTCGAAGCGCTGGAGCCCCCGCTCGATGCACTCCGCGATGGAGTGGTAGAAGCACACGTTGAAATGGAGGAACGGCCGCTCCTCCACGGCGCCCCAGTAGCGGCCGAACAGCGTGTCTGCCCCCACCAGGTTGAACGCCCCGGCGATGACCCGCGGGCCCTCCCGGGCCAGCACGATCTCGATGCGTCCGGGCAGCTTGGCGCACACCTCCTCGAAGAAGGCGCGGTTGAGGTACTGGCGGCCCCAGGAGAACTTCTCCACGGTGGTGAGGTAGAAGCCGTACATGGCGTCCAGGTCCGCCGGCGCGATCCGACCGCGGGCGGTGGAGAGGACGAGGCCCTGCTTGTCCATCTCCTTGCGCTCGCGCTTGATCTGGTTGCGACGCTTGGAGGAGAAGCGAGCCAGGTAGTCGTCGAAGGTGGCGTACCCCTGGTTCTGCCAGTGGAACTGGAGGCCGTAGCGGTGGGCCATCCCGGCCGTGGTGAGGGCCTCGGCCTCGGCCTCGGTGGGGAAGAGCACGTGGGCGCTGGAGAGCTTGGCCGCGGAGACCAGCTTGCGGAGCACGGTGGCGAGGACCGGGAGCAGGGCGGCGCGCTCGGCGGCGTCGGCGACGAGGAGGCGGGCGCCGGTGGCGGGGGTGAAGGGCACCGCGACGATGAGCTTGGGATAGTAGGGGATGCGCGCCCGCTCGGCGGCGCTGGCCCAGGCCCAGTCGAAGACGAACTCGCCCTCGCTGTTCTCCTTCAGGTAAGCGGGCGCGGCGGCGACGAGGCGCTCCCCCTCCCAGAACGAGAGGTGGTGGGGGATCCAGCCGGTGTCGCCGCCGACGCAGCCGGTGGTCTCCAGCGCGTCCAGCCAGGCGTGCGAGAGGAAGGGCGCGGCGCTCACGCCGTCGAGCGCGTCCCAGAGGGCCTCGGGGATGGCGCGGATCGAGGAGTGAACGCGGACGTCGAGGGGCATCGGTGGCCCATCAATAGCGCAGCTTGCTATGCTGCGCCTCCATGCCCGACACCGAAAAGCCCAGCACCGACCTGGGCGAGCGCTTCCCCCGCACCCCAGGCGAGATGGCGGCCCTCCGCCTCCGCGGCGCCGAGGCGGCCCGCGATCTGTGCGCGTTCCTCGACCGATCGCCCACCCCCTTCCACGCCGCCCGGGAGGCGGCGGCCCGACTCGACGCGGCCGGCTTCCGCGAGATCTCCGAGCGGGACGCCTGGTCGGTCGCCCCCGGCGAGCGCGCCTACGTGATCCGCGGCGGCTCCACCCTGGTCGCCTTCATCGCCGGGACCGAGTCGCCCGCCACCGCCGGCTTCCGCATGATCGGCGCCCACACCGACTCGCCCAACCTGCGGGTCAAGCCCAACGCCGACGTGAGCAAGAGCGGCTTCCAGCAGGTCGGCGTCGAGGTCTACGGCGGGCTCCTCCACTCGACCTGGATGGACCGCGATCTCTCCATCGCCGGCCGCGTCCTCTGCCGCGGCACCGGTAACGACGGAGGGCGCGTCGAGGCCCGCCTGTTCGATCTGGTCCGCCCCGTCGCCCGCGTCGCCAACGTGGCCATCCACCTCAACCGCGGCGTCAACAAGGACGGGCTGGTGCTCAACGAGCAGAAGCACCTCGTCCCCATCGTCGGCCTCGGCAAGGAGGCGGTGCTGCGCGAGAGCCTCGCCCGGGCCCTGGAGATCGAGGCGAGCGCCATCCTCGGCTACGACCTCTCGCTCTACGACACCGACAAGGCGGTCATCGGCGGCCTCGACGGCGAGTTCGTCTTCTCCGCCCGCCTCGACAACCTGGCGAGCTGCCACGCCGCCGTCACCGCGCTCGCCGCCGCCACCGCGCAAAGCCCCACGACGCGCCTCATCGCCCTCTACGACCACGAGGAGTGCGGCAGCCGGAGCGCCATCGGCGCCGCCGGGAGCGTGCTCAAGGACACCGTCGCCCGCATCGCCGAGGCCCACGCCGACCGCCAGCCGCAGGCGCTGTCCCGGGCCATGGCGCGCTCGCTGCTGGTCTCCGCGGACATGGCCCACGGCGTCCACCCCAACTACGAGGCCCAGCACGAGCCGCAGCACGCGCCCCACGTGAACCGGGGGCTGGTGATCAAGTCCAACGTCAACCAGTCCTACGCGACCGATGGCGTCACCGCGGCCCAGTTCGAGCTGTGGTGCGAGGCGGCCGGGTTCAGCCCGCAGCGCTTCGTGGTGCGCAGCGATCTCCCGTGCGGGAGCACCATCGGTCCCATCACCGCGGCCGAGCTGGGCGTGGCCACCGTCGACGTCGGGGCGCCGATGCTGAGCATGCACTCGTGCCGGGAGATGTGCGGGACCCTGGACGTCCACCTCACGGTGGAGACCTTCAAGGTGGCGCTGGGGTAGGGGGCCGCGCTACGGCGCCGGCTGGACGACCGTGCTGCTGGCGAGGGAGACCGCGGTCTGGGCCAGCAATCGGCCGTTGATCGAGGCGCCGGTGTTGAGCGTGATCGCGGTCTTGGTGAGGATCACCCCCTCGCAGTGCGCGGTGGTGCCGATGGAGGCGAGCCCGGCGACCTCCCAGAAGACGTTGCCGGGGAGGGCGCCGCCGGCCAGCACGACCTTGACGGCGTTGCTCACGGTGAGATTCTGGGCGATCTGGAAGATCCAGACGTCCGTCGCGCTGCCGGTGAGGGTGACGTCGGTGGGGATCTGGAGGCCGGTACCCCAGCGGTAGACACCGGCGGTGAGGGTCTTGCCGCCGATGTTCCCCGCGCCCAGCTCGCTGACGTCGGCCGCGCGGCCCGCGGCGTCGGTGAAGGCGAGCTCCATGTCGCCGATGGCCGTGGTCAGGGTCAGAGGCGTGGGCACCGCGTAGTCGGCGGCATACAGGCGGCCGGTGACCTGCGTCGAGGTCGACCACATCTTCGCGGCGTCGAGCATCAACGAGAAGCCCGTGATGTAGGTGGCGGCGGCGGGGCTGATCCCGACGTCGCCGGTGATGGCGGAGGGCGAGACCGTCGAGATCGCCGACTTGGCGAGGACGGCGTAGCCGGCGGCCGTCCCGAGATCCACCGGGGTGCCGGGCACGGCCACGGCGGCGGTGGTGAAGCTCCAGACGTAGCTCGACCCGAGCTCGACGCCGCCCGTGCTCCTGGCCCCGGTGGTGATGGTCGCGGTGAGCGTCTCGTTGCTCGTGAAGTCGGCGGCGGGCGAGAACGCCGCCGTGCCGTTGGCGTACGTCACGGTGCCCGCGACCGCCACGCCCGCCGAGGTCACCGTGAAGGTGCTGGCGGTGATCGTGGTGGGATCCATCGCCTCGCTGAAGACGGCGCTCACGTTGGCGTTGAAGTGGACGCCGGTGGCGCCGTCGAGGGGAGTGGTGGAGGTGACCTTCGGCGCCTGGGTGCTCGACCCGCCGGTGCCGGTTGAGCCGCCGCTGCCGGTCGAACCGTTGCTGCCGGTGGAGCCGTCGGTGCCGGTGGAGCCGTTGCTGCCGGTCGAGCCGTCGGTGCCGGTTGAGCCGCCGCTGCCGGTCGAGCCGCCGCTTCCCGAGACGCTCCCACCTCCGCAGCCGGCGGCGAGAACGAGGACGGCGGCGAACGGAACGAGCATGGATCGACGCATGGGGGCACCTTCGGGCGCACCTCGTCGGGAGTGCCCGTTTCGTGCAGACCCGTGGACGGGCAACAGGACGGGCTCCCGGAGGCGCATCGCTCGCACTGCAAGATGGGCGCCGGGTGCGACGGTGGCGCTGGAATGGCCCCTTTTTCGGCATCGGGAGCGCTCCGGGTCGCGCCCGGCGCTGCAGCCATGCCACACCCGTGGCGTTCTTGCGACGTCGACGTCAGTAGCCGGCCACGAGCCCCAGCGATCCCTCCCAGTCCAGCGGGGCGTTCTGCGGTGATCCCACGCTGCCACCGAGGCGGAGGTAGAGCTTCTCCGTCCATGGGATCGGCGCCCGACCCACCAGATCGACCCGGGGGCCGATGGCGTCGAGGCTGGAGGGGCCCTGTCGGAAGAGGCCGCCGTACAGGTCCACCCCGAGCCCGGCTTCGCTGGCGACGCCGAAGCCGCCATAGAGACCGGGGCGGAGGAGCTGAGTGACCAGCGGGGTGCCGAAGCCGACGATTCCGTAGATGCGGTGCAGCTTGCCGAACGAGATCGAGAGGTCCGGGTAGAGGGTGAGCGCAGGGGTGGTGTCGGTCGCGTTCGCCCATCCCTGGTAGATCCCGCCGCCGAGCTCGAAGCCGACGTAGCGCCCCTCGTACCCGGTGCGGAGCCGGCCGCCGAGCATGAGCCGGTCGGGCGTCGCGTCCGCCGGTCGGGCGCAGGTCTCGCTGCTGCACGAGGTGATGGTGACCGAGGTGGCCTCCCCCCCGATGGCCGCGTCGCCGAGGAAGCCGCGCCCCTGGTCGGCAGAGCGCTCGCGCTGGCTGACGGTGACCTGGCTGCCGACGCCGCCGTAGTGGGCCGTCCCCATGGGGCCACAGATCCAGCCGCCCGAGGTCTGACCGCCGTAGACGGCGCCCTCCGCCTCGACCCCGACGGCCTGGGCGCGGTGGCCGGCCGAGAGGATCAAGAGGCCGACGCCCGCCGCAAGGAAGACTCTTCGCGTTCTCATGCTCCGGCGGGATTGCACGCGGTGTTCCCGCCGGCGTCGGAGTCTCGACACCGCGAAATGAGCACGATCTCGTCGTGGGAGAGGGGTGTTGGGCCGGACCGCGATGCGCAGTGCGCGGTCGACCGCGACACCGTGTTCCCACCTCAGCTCCGAGCGTGGCTCCGCAGGGCGAAGCCGATCATCTTGTAGAGAAGGCGCGCCCCGACGTTGCCGTCCCACTCGTCGCCGTCGGGGCCGGGCGCCACCTCGCACAGGTCGAAGCCGACGATGGTGCGGCCGCTCTCCTGGATGTAGGCAAGGAGCGCCGCGACCTGGAGGAAGGAGAGCCCGCCCGGGACCGGGGTGCCGGTGTGGGGGCAGAGCGCGGGGTCGAGGCCGTCGATGTCGAACGAGAGGTACACCTGCTGGGGCAGCTGCTCGATGGCGGCGCGGGCGATCTTGGCGAAGGGCTCGCCCTCGAGCTCGCGGCGGGCGCGGTCGCTGTCGAAGAGCGCGCGGATGCGGCCACCCGAGGTCTGGATGAGCACGTGCTCGGCCTCCGAGAGATCGCGGATGCCGATCTGGACGATGCGGGCGACGCCGGGGAGGCGCGTCGCGACGTTGTGCATGATCGAGGCGTGCGAGAAGCGGAAGCCCTCGTAGGCGTCGCGGAGATCGGCGTGGGCGTCGAGGTGGAGGACGCCGAGGCCGGGGAAGCGCTCGGCGTGCGCGGCGATGGATCCGAACGGGGAGGCGTGGTCGCCGCCGAGGACGCCGACGATCTTGCCGCGGTCGAGGTGCGCCTTGACGATGGCCGCGACGCGATCGTTGAGGCGCCCGGAGAGCTCGTTGACGCGGGCGAGGGCGGAGGCGAGCGCGGGGTCGTCGCCGAGGTCGCCGCCCGCAGCGATCACGGGCTCGGCGGCGGAGCAGGCCTCGGCGTTCCAGGCGACGATGTCGGGATCGACCTCGAGCAGGGCGATGCCCGCCTCGTAGGGGCGGCCGGTCTGGAGGTCGAAGAGATCGACCTGGCGGCTGGCGTGGAGGATGGCCGCCGGGCCGCGGGCGGTGCCGCGCGCGTAGGACGTCGTCGGCTCCCAGGGGACGGGGACGAGGACGACGCGCGCCTCGTCGGCGGTGTGGGGGAGGCCGTAGATGCCGCCACCGAGGGCAGGCGCGCCAGGGTCGAACGTGTCGCTCACGGCGCGCGAGACTCGGGGCCCGGACGCGGGTCGTCAACCGGTGGGTGGTCGTACGCAAATGTTGCGTCGCAGGGGACGGGCCTCCGGGATGAATTGCCCGTTCCGGACGCCGGAAATTGCGCTAAGGAAGGAGCGTCGAGATTTGGACGCATCCTCCGGACGGGTACCCAACATGCTTCGCTATCGCGCCGACGTGAAGACGCTCCTGTTCGTGGCGATCTACTTCGGTCTGGTCGCCGTGCAGTGGTTCCATGCCCCGCAGGGCCTCGCGGCCGCGGCGCCTCTCTTCGTGCTCACCTGCTGGTTCTCGTTCTTCGGGGCGGTGGCCACCCACAACACCGTGCACTCGCCGGTCTTCAAGAGCCGGACGATGAACCGGATCTTCCAGGTGGTGCTGACGCTGACCTACGGCAACCCGGTGAGCTCCTACGTGCCGGGCCACAACCTGTCGCACCACAAGCACACCCAGTCGCGCCGCGACGTGATGCGGACCAGCAAGACCCGCCACCGCTGGAACCTGCTCAACGGGCTGTTCTTCATCCTCCACGTGGCCGGCCCCATCCTCAAGGGCGACCAGCGCTACTTCAAGGCGATGTGGAAGCGGAACCCGCCCTGGGCGCGGCAGATGGCGATGGAGTGGCTCATCCTCCACGGCACCTACCTGACGCTGGCGATCATCGACTGGAAGAAGTTCCTCTTCTACGTCTTCATCCCGCACAAGTACGCGGCCTGGGGCATCATCACGATGAACCTGCTCCAGCACGACGGCACGGACGAGACCACCGAGTGGAACCACTCCCGCAACTTCGTCGGCAAGATGGTCAACTGGTGGACGTACAACAACGGCTTCCACACCATCCACCACATGGAGCCCGGGCTGCACTGGAGCCTGGCGCCCGCCGAGCACGCCAGGCGGGTGGCGCCGTTCATCCACCCCAACCTCGACCAGCCGAGCCTGCTCGCCTACCTGTGGCGCACCTTCGGCTGGCCGGGGCAGCGGGTGACGTACGAGGGCAAGCCGCTGGTGCTCCCGGAGGAGGGGCCGGACGAGGAGTGGATCCCGGGGCCGAAGGAGACGCCGACGGATGTCTCGCTGGGGGCGATCGCCTGATTCGGTAGGGGAGGACAGACTCGCGCCCTGGCGCCTCTGGCGCGCCGCTCGGGAGTGGGTTCTCCTGGGCACCGATGCGCTCCTCTCCGATCCTGATCTGCACCGCCTCCACCCACGAAGATGCCTGCATCAGCACCGTGATCGCGGCCGTGGAGGCGCGGGGCGGGCAGGCCATCCGGCTCGACACGGATCTCTTCCCCTCGGCGACCCGGCTCGATCTCCGCTTTGCCGACGGCGATCGAGCCGCCCTCGCGGTGGGCGGGCCCGCTCAGGAGATCGATCTGGCGCGCATCGCGGCGGTCTGGATCCGGCGCATGGATCCGGGCGTGGGCCTCCCCGCGAACCTGGACCCTTCGTATCGTGACGCGGCGCGCGTCCAGGCGGAGCGCACCTTCTGGGATCTGCTGGAGTGCGTCGACGCCTTTCAGCTCGATCCGCCCGAGTGCCTGCTGCGAGCGCCCGGCAAGGCCCGCCAGCTCCAGCTCGCGCGCGCGATGGGCCTCGCGATCCCGCGCACGCTCATCAGCAACGACGCTCGAGCCGTCCGCGAGTTTGCCTCCACCTGCCCGGGCGGACTGATCGTCAAGGTGGTGGACAGCTCCTCGCTGATGCAGCAAACCGACCGAGGGCTCCAGCCGGTCTATGCGCGCCGGCTGACAGCGGACGACCTCGCCCACATGGAGGGGCTCGAGCTCTGCCCGATGATCTTCCAGGAGCTGGTGCCCAAGCGCCTGGAGCTGCGCATCACGGTCGTGGGAAGCCGCGTCTTCACCGCCGCCCTCGAGCCTGCTCCGGTCGAGGACGGGATCATCGACGTGCGCCAGATGCTCGGCCCCGAGCGCGCCTTCCGTGCCCACGCCGATCTCCCGGAGGACATCCAGGCCGGACTGCTGGCCATGCTGGACCGGCTGGAGCTCAACTTCGCCACCTTCGACGTGATCCTCACGCCCGACGGGCGGCACGTCTTCCTCGAGCTCAACACCGTCTCCTATTTCGACTTCGTGGAGAGGTCGGCCGGGCTGCCCATCTCGGCCGCCATCGCCGACCTCCTCCTCGGACGCGTCGCCCCACGCGTCGCCAGGCAGGGGCGTCAGCCTCGAGCCTCGAGCCTCGCCGCGGCGGCTGCTCGAGGGGTGTAGAAGAAGTAGGTGATCGTGGTCTTCTCCCCGCGGAGGACGCGCGCCCCCTCGTGGTAAGAGGCCGCATCGACCGTGCCGTCGGTCAGGTAATTGTACCAAAGCACGAAGCGCCCCCGCCGGGCGGGCACCGACAAGGGCCCCGCGGGAGCCCGGAGAAAGACGGTGTCTCCTCCTTCCTGCGGCTCGGTGAGACAGAGCATTCCGGTGGCCAGCAGGACGAGATCCTCGAACGCGTAGGCATCCACGTGCGGAGGATGCCACTCCCCGGGAGAGTAGCGCCGGAAGCGAAAGGTATCCCCCAGGGCGTTGGTCAGGCCGACGGCGGCCATCATGCGCAGCGCCAGCGCCTCCAGCACGGCGTCGCCGGCGATGGGAAGCTCGAAGTGGAGGCCCGTCGCGTCGTGGACGGGCTCGACCCCCAGGGAGGCGAGACGGCGCTCGTCGCCGGCGGCGCGGAGGACGTGGTCGAGCTCGTCAGCCGAGGCGAAGCCCTCGGCCACGTGGACCGATGGCGAGGCGTGGAGGAGCTGGAGGGAGGGGGGAGGAGGCGGGGACCGGACCACGAGGGTCATCCGGAGAGAGAGGGCAGCCGAAAAGCGGTGCGGATCAGATGTGGGGGACCTTGTTGCCCTCCTCACCAGCCTTGATGCTGGTGCGGACGACCATGGGCTTGCCGCTCATGCTGCGGGAAAGGAACGGGACGGTGGCCTGAGCCTCCTCCTGAACGGGGGCCTTGGGCTCGAGCTCGGTGACCTGGCCAACTTGATCTTTCATGCGCGGCTCCTTGGTGATCGTGAGGGAGATCGCAGGCTATCCAGCCCGCTTTCACAGGGCAAGGGCCCCGTCGCCCAGGAGACTTCCGCTCCCGCGGCGCGCCCAACCTTTTCCGGAGCCGTTTCGAGCGCTACGCTGCCCGCCCATGGTCGACGAGCTCTGCACCACCTGCGGCGCCCCGCGCGCTGCCGGGTACGCCGCCTGCAAGTTCTGCAAGACCCCGTTCGTCGCGAACACGCAGACCGGCGCCATCCCCTGTCCGCGCTGCAGCACCCTCAACGAGATGGGCGCGCAGAAGTGCGTGCAGTGCCAGGCCTGGGTCGTCGTCCAGTGCGTCTTCTGCCACGCGCTCTCCCCGCACAACGTCCCCGGCTGCCTCAAGTGCGGCGAGGCCTTCGCGGGGGCGCCGGCGCGCCTCGCAGAGCAGCAGCGGGCTCAGCACCTCCAGCAGGGGCTCAACATCGCAGGCACGGTGGGCAACGTGGCCGCCTCGTTCCTGGGGGCGGCGGTGGGCTCGGGGGCGTTCAGCGGCAACGACGGCTACGAGCACCACCATCACCACCACTACGAGCAACGCGAGGACTCGGGCGCCGGGGGCTTTCTCGGATCGCTCTTCGGGGGCAACTCGAGCGGGGACGTGGCGCCGGCGACCACCGAGTCGAGCGGCGGGGGCTTTTTCGACTCCATCCTCGGCGGGAGCAGCGACTCCAGTAGCAGCAGTGACGACTCGAGCAGCAGCAGCGACGACGACTCGAGCAGCAGCGACGACGACGACAATAGCTGAGCGCCCCGCGGCACCGTCTCACGGGCAGCGAAGGGCGCCTTCGAGCTTGCCGGTGCGTCCCCGGTAGATCAGGCCCGACTCCACGAACTCGAGCGCCGATCCCGGAGCCCCCGGCATGCAGAAGATGGCGGAGTCGGTGGTGGCGTCGCCGGTCTCCAGATCGAAGTCGAGCGAGGTGACGGTGCCCACCAGATCGATGCCCTTGCCGGACCCGAGCGCGTCGAGCGCCTGGAAGATGCCGGCCGGGCCGACATCGACGGGGGTCTGAGGAGGGAGGAGACGGGGGATGGCGCGGGCGAGCGCGACTCCGGTGACGGGCTCGGCGCCAACGGCTGCGATGGCATAGGCGGCGGTATAGAAGGCGTCGTAGGGCGCGCTCACGGCGTCGAGGGCGGTGACCTTGGTGGGGAACACCTCGTTGTGGCGAAGGACGAACTTGGCCACCACCGGCGTGCTGGTGGGGCTGTCCGAGCTGAACAGGCGCTTCCTCAGCTCCGGGTGCTGGCGGACGACCTCCAGCAGCTCGGCAGAGGAATGGCTCACGCCCGCGTAGCGCGGTCGGAAGCGCTCGCCGGCGGGCCAGGCGCGCTCGACGGCGGGGACCAGTCGCCCGTCCATGTCGTTGACGACGATGTGGGGGCGGAAGGCGGCGATCTCGGCGGCCACGCGCTCGGCCTGCGCGCGCTTGCCCGCCTCCTCCGTGGCGTCGGCGAACGCGACCTGGCGGAACGCGTCACCGTTCTCGGCGACGCTCTTGCCGTTGAAGCGCAAGGTCGCGACCAGATAGTCAGCACTGCCCAGGCCGCTCGCGTTGCTGACGCGGCTGGTCGCGACGCGCAGGGGCTCGCCGGGCGCGAGCAAGCGGGGAACCGCGCGCAGCTCGGGCTCGATGACGGCGCTGACGAGAGCGGCCACCGGGGCATCCATCATGTCGCTGCTGACGGTGGTCCGCCACACCAGGCGCGGCTGGCCCGGCGCGTGCGGGAGGGTGCGGAGCATCGTCGCCGTGTTGGAGGCGAGCGCCAGCACCCCCCTCGGCGTGAAGAACGAGGCCGCCAGGTCGGCGACCTCCTTGCTGCGGTGAAAGCCGATGACCACCGGCACGCGGACGTCCGAGACGAGGTGCGCCGCTGCGCGCGACGGCTCGCGGGCGTCGTCGCAGGAGACCACGGCGAGAGGGCGTCGCGGACCGCCGTCGCGTGCGGGCGGCAGGCCGTTCACGGTCTCGGCGAAGTCGCGTCGAGCCAGCTCCACCGCGTCGCGCGAGCCGTCGCCGTAGGCGGCTGCGTCCGCGCCGCTGAGCGGGAACATCGAGCCGATCCAGATCGTGGCGTCGTTCTCCACGTCGCCCGGCTCGGCGAGGACCTTGCAGTCCTCCGACTCCAGCGGCACGCACACGCCGTCGCTCTTCCTGCAGATCGCCGGGCGGCCCTGGCTCCCGGCGACGCAGGCCCGGTTCTCGGTGCAGCGCGGAGCCGCCAGCGCGGCGCCTCGCGCCTCCACGCAGCGACTGGCGGACCCGCAGGTGAAGCCGGCTCCGCAGTCGGTGTCGGCGAAGCAGGGCGCCTCGCCCACGTGGGGCCGCTCCTCTTCCCCGCCGGGGTGCCGCACGCGGGAGACCACCAGCGCCGCTCCGGCGAGCAGGGCGAGCACCACCGCGACCGTCGCGCCGCGGCGCTCCGTGGGCCGAGGCGAGGCTCCAGCGCGGGGGCCCCGATCGGGAGGCCCCTCCGCCGGGGGGCCGGGGGCGGAGCCCGCGTCGTGAGGCCCCTCGGTGACCGTGGCCCTGGGCGGAGAGGGGGGATCGGCGCTCTCCCCGGAGAGAAGAGCCCCCACCGAGCTGGCCGGCAGCGTGGCGGCGCTCTCGCGCGAGGTGCGGCTGGTGGTCACGGCGTTGGCGCGCGAGGAGGGGCCGAGCGACGAGGCGCCGACCGGCTGCGTCTCGCCGACGCCGAGCGACGAGACGCCGACCTGGTGCGTCTCGCCGAGGTAGACCGCCGCCGTGGGCACGCCGGGGTCCGGGGAGGCACCGAGCGCCGAGGACACGGGGCCGACGGCGGAGGGGGACACGCGCTCCGCCAGCGCTTCCAGGCACGCTTCGTCGAGGGCGTCGCGCATGGCCCGAGCCGAGGGCCAGCGCTTCTCGCGCTCGAGCTCCAGAGCGCGATCGATGAGCGCGACGATGGGGGCGGGGATCTGGGGCGCCACCTCGGCGAGCGAGCGTGCCCGGACGGTGGCGGCGAGGACCAGGACCTCGCCGGCGGTCTCCGCCTCGTGGACGAAGACGCCGGAGAGCAGCGTGAAGAGCGTCGCGCCCACGCTCCAGACGTCCGATCGGGCGTCGACGTCGCGGCTGCGGCCGAGGGCCTGCTCCGGAGGCATGAAGGCGGGCGTGCCCATCGCGGTCCCGGCGCGGGTGAGGGCGCTCGCCCCCGCCTCGGGCGCCTCGCCGCCGCGGGCGATGCCGAAGTCGAGCACCTTGAGGACGCGGTCGGTGGTGAGGAAGAGGTTCTCCGGCTTGACGTCGCGGTGGACGACGCCCTTGTCGTGCGCCGCAGCGAGCACGTCGAGGAGATCCCGGCCCAGCGCCAGCGCCTCGCGCAGGGGCAGGCGCCCGCCGAGCCGCTTGGCGCGCGCGTGCAGGGTCTCGCCGTCGAGCAGCTCCATCACCAGGAACACCGCGCCGTCGTCGTCGGTGTCGTTGTCGAGCGCGCGCACGGCGCCCGGGTGGTCGATGGAGTTTGCCACGTACCCCTCGCGGAGGAAGCGCGCGCGGGTGTCGGGGTCGGCGGAGGCCTCGGGGTGGAGCACCTTGATCGCCACACGGTTGCCGTTGCGGTGGACGCCCAGGTACACCGCCGCCATCCCCCCCGCGCCGAGCACCCGGTGGAGCACGTACTTGTCGCGCAGCACGGCGCCGACGCGCCGCTGCGCGCGCTGCTCGACCGAGGCGAAGGGCAGGGGCATGCGCCGCGCAGGCTACCAGGGCCGGGCCCCGAGGGGCAGCGCGCCCGCTCCGGCGACGCAAGGGATGGAGGTGCCGCCCGCCCGCCGCCGCGCCGCGGTCAGGATGAGCCCTGATCGACCGGCCGCTGCCGTCCCTTTCCGCTTGCCCTGTCGCGCAGGCGGTAAGAACATCGCCGCCCATGTCAGCCCACCGCCGCCACAATGGCCCGCGCCTCCAGCGCGATCCGAATCACGACAACGAGCCGCAGCAGGCCTCCGACACCTACGCGCCGGAGGACCTCCCGGCCAAGGTCGACCTGCGGCCCCACTGCCCGCCCGTCGTCGATCAAGGTCAGACCGAGAGCTGCACGGCCAACGCCTTCGCGGGCGCCTACGGCTACCTGGAGGGGCGCATCGCCGGCAAGGAGGTCCCTGTCAGCCGCCTGTTCATCTACTACAACGAGCGCGCGCTCGAGGACTCCGTGGCCAAGGACGAGGGCGCGGTCATCTCCGACGGCGTCAAGGTGCTGAAGCAGTTCGGCGCCTGCTCCGAAGCGGCCTGGCCGTTCGACCCGAAGAAGATCGAGGACAAGCCCCACGGGGCCGCCTACGACGAGGGCAAGGGCCACGAGATCGACCAGGCGGCCACGGTCGCGGTCGACCTCCACGCCATGCGGCACTGCCTGGCCGAGGGGTATCCGTTCGTCTTCGGGCTGGAGATCGACGACTTCGAGCCCGACGCGAAGGGCTTCCTCACGCAGCCGACCACCAAGAAGGGCCTGGGCGGCCACGCCATGTGCTGCGTCGGCTACGACGACAGCAAGAAGGTCTTCATCGTGCGCAACTCCTGGGGCACCAAGTGGGGCGACAAGGGGTACGGCTACGTGCCCTACGCCTGGATGACCGACGCGGACGCCTGCTCCGACCTCTGGACCGTTCGGCGCGCTCACAACCTCGATTTCTCCATGGTGGACGCCGAGGGTGACGACGAGGAGGAAGACGACGAGGACGCGGACGACGAAGAGTCGGACGACGACGCGGACGAGGAGGAGTCGGACGACGACGCGGACGATGAAGAGTCGGACGACGACGAGGACGACGACGAGGAAGAAGAAGCTGACGACGACGCGGTCAAGACCGCTCCGTAAGTCCCTTCGCGTCCGGGTCGCGAGCGGCCCCGACCCCCGGCCTCCTGCAGAGGCCGGGGACGAGATCTTCGTGGGGCGGCCCCGGGGCCGCCCTCGCGGCTACGCCCGTCCCTGCACAGGACCCAGACATGCAAATCGACTTTCACCACGGCGTCACCTACGTGACCGCGCGCCTGGCCGGCTTCTCCCACGTCGAGGCGACCACCGTCGCCGGCGCCTCGCAGTACGTGGACGACGCGGTGAACTCGGGGACGATCTCGTTCGACAACGGGGCGATGTACGCGCGCATCAGCTCCGCGCACAAGATGCTCGACTACCGCAACTTCGAGGCGCTCGCCGACCACCTGGTGTGGCTGCCGTTCCATTTCCTGCCGGGCAACGGCGGGCTCCGTGCCGGCCTCCACCCGGAGGGCTCGTTCGTCCAGAAGCTGGTGTGCTTGCCCAACAGCCCCGTCGCCCAGGACCTCATCCGCTCCGTCATCGGCGAGCGCCACCGGCGCTACGCCCTGCACCGGCTCGGCGTCACCATGCACACGTACGCGGACACCTGGGCGCACCAGGGGTTCGTCGGCGTGCCGCACGTGGTCAATCACGCCACCCACCTGACGGGCCCCGGCGGGGAGCCGGACCACTCGCTCAAGGACCGACTGGAGAACTTCTTCATCAACAAGGCGCTCCCGCTCGGGCACGGCGCCGTGCTCTCCAACCCCGACAAGCCGTACCACGTCTGGGGCTACACCAACGGCCACGGCCAGCGCGTCGAGCGCAACAACCCGCGCGACTTCCTCGACGCGGCGGACCACATGTGCCGGGTGATGCAGTGCTTCCGCGCCGGCGACGCCGATCTCAAGGCGCCCGGGCTGCTCGAGGGCGACCGCGCCGCCATCTGGAGCCTGCTCAACGGGCTCCGCCAGGAGGACGCCGCGGAGCGCCACGCGGCCTGGCTCGCCGAGATCAGACGCGGCGCCTTCTCCTTCGGCCCCGACGACGTGACGTACACGGGCGAGGGCGACGGCTCGTGGAAGCACGAGGCCCTGGGCGCGCACGATCCCAAGGCCGAAGAGCACAACTACCGCGACGAGTTCCTCGCCAGCGACTGGAAGCTGTTCCACGACGCGCTCCAGGCGCACCGCTTCGACGTGATGCTGCACATCCTGCCCGAGTACGGGATCTGCGCGGCGTAGCCGGTCATCCTGCGGAACGCCCGAGAGCGTTCCGGGACGGGTCATCCTGCGAAGCGTTCCGGGACGGGTCATCGGGCGAGGTGCGGGCGGAGGTGCTGGAGGGGTGGGGCGGTGCCGCATCGCGAGCCGTGGCAGCGGCGCCACGCGGGCGATCGATCCCGACGATGAGAAAAATCGGCGGGCCCGCGCCTCTGTGCTTCACGCGGCGGCGTTTCCGGGTCACATGCCGGTCCAATCACCGGCGCCGGGTCGGTGAACCGCACGACGACGACGGAGGTGCCGATGCAGAGCTTCGAAATCCCCAAGTACGAGAAGGCGCGCCAGGAGTTCGAGAAGGCGTTCTGGGGCGGACGGCGCGAGGGGCTGCGGCGGCTGGAGGCCGGCGAGGCGGAGCGGGTGCCCGAGGCGAGCTCGGTCGTCTACGTCGACGTCCCTCGCGACGACATCCTCGACGGCGAGTGGAGCAACCACACCGATCGGTTCTTCCAGGCGGGCCTCACCGCCGCCCTCGCGACGCGGCTCCACGAGGGACCGAAGTTCGTCTCGCCGGGCACGCCCAAGGAGGCCGAGGTGTCCGAGACCGTCATCAAGAGCAACGAGTACCGCTGGACGATCCTGGTGGCGTGACGGTCAATCAGGGCTCGGCTTCGGCCGGATCCTGTCCGGCGAGCACCATCGAGAGGAGCCCCGCGACCTCGAACTGCTCGGCGCAGACCTCGAGCGGGTAGAGCGCGGCGCCCAGCCGGCACCGGAGGGCGGCGCGTGCCGCGACGGCGTCGGGGCCGACGATCTCCAGGTGCCCGCCCGGCCCGCTCACCAGCCCGGCGAGCTGCCTGGCGCCGAGCCCCGGCACCGCGCGGAGGACGGCCGTGGGCCCCTCCACGTGCGCTCGGTAGAGGCGGAGGCTCCCGTCGCCGAGCCCGGCCGCGATGTGGCCCGGGACGAAGGCGACGGCGCGCACGGCCGCGTCGGCGTCGTGAAAGCGCTGCAACGCCTTGCCCGCCGGGGAACGCAGCGTGATCGCGCGATCGCCCTCCCCGGTGGCGATGTTCCCGTCGGAGGCGATGGCCAGCGCGACGACCTGCCCGGCCACGAGCACCCGCTGCGCCGCCGCAGGCGTGCTCGCGGTGGGCTTGCCGAGGAGGATCTCGCCGCGCTGATCGGCCACCACCATGCCCGCGCCATCGGGGGTGAAGGCCGCGGCGCGCGGGTCGGGGCCATAGGGCACGAACCGCAGGCCCTCGCGGGCGGCCGGGCTCCAGAGCGTCACGCCCTCCTTCGAGGCGAGCAAGACCGCGGCGCCATCGGGGGAGAAGCGCACCGACCGCACGGGGCCAGCCCCAAGGGGCAGCAGGTGCGGCGCGCTCTCGCCGCTCGCGGCGAGGATCTGCACCGAGGGGGCCGCCGTGCCGACGACGAGGCGCGCGCCGTCGGGTGAGAAGGCGAGGCACTGCACGGCGCCCGCCGCGTCGAGGAAGAGATCGGGGCGCCGCCCCGCCACGTCGCCGAGCGCGATGCGGCCGCGATCGAGCCCGATCGCGAGCGTGGTCCCATCGGGCGAGAGGGTCAGGGCGCGGGCGTCACCGAGGTCGTCCGCGCGCAGGCGGTCCGCGCCCGTCCGCCAGATGAGGACGCGGCCGCCAGCAGCGGCGGCGAAGGTCTTGCCGTCGGCGGCGACGGCCAGCGCGTCGACCGGTCCGCTGCGCGCGATCAGGCGCGGCTCCGTGGACACCGCTCCGGCAGGGAGGATGGCCACCGATCCGTCGCGGTAGACGGCGGCGAGCGCGCCTGCTGTGGGCGCGAGGGCGAACGCGGCGAGGCCGCCGTGATCGGCGCCCGGAGTCGACGCCGGAGCGCCGGGGGCCTCCGCCGGCGAAGCGCCGCTGAAGTCGCCCACGGTGAGCTCGGGGCCGACGGTGACCGCGACCAGGGGGTGCTCGCCGCCCGCGACGAGCGACGCGCGCTCGGCCCCGGCGCGCGCGAGGATGACGGGACGGGGGCGGCGGGGTTGCGAGATGTCCCAGCGCAGGCGTGCGTCGGCGGTGACCACGTCGAGGTGGTCCCCTGCAAACGCCAGGGCTCTCACCTGCCCGCGCGCGGGCAGGGTGCCGGCGAGCGCGCCGCTCGACGTCTCCCAGAGGGAGATGCGTCGGTCGTCTCCTGCCGTCGCGAGCCGCGCTCCGGTGGCGTCGAACGCGAGAAAGGCGGCTGCGCGGGGCGGCCGCAGCGAATGGAGGGAGGCGCCGGAGACTGCGTCCCGGAGCTCCACCGTGCCGTCGTCGGCGGCGGAGGCGAAGGTGTGCCCGTCCGGCGCGGCGACCACGGCGCGCACCGGGCCGCGGTGCCCCTGGAGATCGCGCACGTGGGCGCCGGTACCGGCGTCGAACACGCGCACCACGCCACCATCGAGGCCGGCGAGGAGGAGGCCCTCGGCAGAGGTGAAGGCGAGCGCCAGCACCCTCTCGCCGGTGCGCACGCGGAGGGTCGGGTGCAAGGTGGCATCGAAGACGGTGATCTCGTCGTCGCCCCCCACCGCCAGCCGCTCGCCTCCAGCGGACCAGGCCAGTGTCGCTCCCGCCTGGATCGAGGGCGCGCCGGTGGACAGCTCCGGGCGAATGGCCACCGTGGCATCGTCGTAGGCGGCGCGGTCCCAGAGAGCCTGCGCTTCGGCGAGCGCGCCCCCGAGGCGCGCCTCGAGGCCGGCCTCGACCAGGGCGCGCGGGTTGGGGTGCCACGCCGCCCAGGCCTCGAGGAACAGGGCTCTGGCCACGACGTGATCGCCCGCCCGGGAGGCGGCGCTGCCGCGGCGGAGGAGCGCGGCGGACTTGGCGCGGCGCTTCTCGTCGGGATCGAACAGCTCCGGCGCATCGTGGCGGCGGCCTCGCTCGACCACGGCAAGGCCGTGCTCTGTGGCGATGGCGCGCGCGGCGGTGGCGGCGGCGCGGTCGGCGTCTCCCGCGCGGTCGGAGCGCTCGATGCGGGTGGCGAGCTGGAGCGCTTCGGCCGAGCGACCGACGGCGGCCAGCGCGCCGACCCGGAGCGCCCAGGTGGCCGGGGCCTCGGCGGCGCAGACGTCTTCGGCGCGCTGGAGCACCCGCACGGCGCGGTCGACGCGCCCCGCCTGGAGCAGCGCGGGCGCGCGGGCGAGGAGCTCCCGGGCGTGCTCGCAGGCCGCGCTGGGGGGACCCGCGGCGGCGGGGTTGGGGGCCCAGATCGGAGGGCCGCGGTCGAAGCAGGCCGCGGCGCCGAGGAGGAGGACGAGGGGAGCCCTCCGCAGGGGGTTTGGGGGCAGAGCCCCCATCGAGAGAACCTTGCGGCCACGGCGCATGCGCTAGTCCTCGAGCCGTACCGTCGCCGTCAGCGATCGCGCCTCGCCTGCGAACGGAGGCACGCGCGCGTTGCGGAACTTGCGCGCCACGCACTCGCCTGCCCGGGTGCCGGCGAAGGGCTCCCCGAGGACCTCCGAGTAGACGACGTCGCCCGTCACGGCGAACGTCACCTTCACCTGCGCCTCTCCGGCCGGCGCGCCGGCGCTGCGGCAGCGCCTCGCGCTCTCGGCGGCGGCGGCCAGAGCCGCCTCGGCGGCGCGCGACGCGAAGGGCGGATCGCGCTCCGGTGCGGCGCTTGCGAGTGCGGGTGCTGGGGTTGCCGTGGTTGCTGCCGGCGGGGTCGGGGCAGCCGCGGCACAGCGGTACGCGTTCGCGGTGATCGCGACGCAGTTGGGACAGCCGCCGCTCGTCGACGCGCCGCGGGGCTGCGAGAGCGTCTCCCCGTCGCGAGGCGCGGCGCCCTCCGGGCGACCGGCGCCGAGCTGCCGGGAGGTGATCACCAGCGTGTCGCCGCCGCGCTCGGCCGTCTGGTTGCGCAGGTAGATCTCGACGTCGGCGGCGTTGGTGTCGCCGGCGCGGCCGTTGTAGCCGGCCGAGCCCCGCAGCGGAGCCACGAGCGCACAGCCCGGCCGTGGCGCGCGCGCAAGCTCGACGCGCGCGCCCGCCGGGGTCAGCGGCGCCGGGGCGCAGGCGGCCAGCGCCAGCGCTGGAGCCCACACCCCGACTCCGCGTTGCCTGCTCCCGCGCGCCCTGATCTCGATGGTGGCCATCCGCGTCGCCTCCCGGCAGGGCGCCCTGCCCGAGCGCGGCGACGATAGCACCATCGGCCGGTAGCCTCCTCCATCGTCACGCCGAGGATGTGCCGATGGAGGAGCCGGCGCGAGCGCGCGCCGAGGGCGCTACTTGTTGCCGGCGGGCGCCTGGGTCGACGCGCCCTGGCTGGGAGCGTAGGTGCCGATGGGCGCGCCGATGCACGAGGGCACCGGGTTGGCGGGGATCATGGCGTTGGGGGCGGCGTAGGTGGGCGCCGAGTAGACGGGCGCGAGGAAGCTCGGCGCCGAGTAGCTGGGCGCCTGGTAGACGGGCCCCTCGAAGGTGGGCGCCGGGTAGTTGGGCGCCGTGTAGGTGGGCGCGGTGTACGACGGGAGCGTCGAGGGCGCCTGGTACGAGGGCGCCCCGTAGGAGGGCGCGCCGAACTGCGGCGGCTTGTAGGTCGGCGCCGCGAAGGTGGGCGCCGGGAAGTTGGGCGCCCCGAAGTCGGGCGCCTGGTAGCTGGGCGCCTGGTTGATGCCCGAGCAGTTGCTGGGCGCGACGGGCGCCAGACCGGGCACGCCCTGCGCGACGTTCCCGGCCATCTCGATGGAGCACGAGCTCGCGGGGAGCTGACCGAGATCGGCCAGCGCCACGGACCCGTCCTGCTCGGCGTCCGGGCTCGCCGCACATCCGGCGAGCACCACCGGGACCGACATCACCAACAGAGCCACGGTCTTCACGAAATTACGCATTGCTTCCATCCCCCGTGTTCGACGGTGTCGAACGCGCGTCCGGAGCGCCGCCGCGCGAGTGCAGCAGCGGTCCGTCGCCCCCTCTCTGTTCGGCGCGACCCCGCGGATGTCAGCCCCTCCTCACCCCTTTGCAGGGTGGCCCGGATCGGGATCGGTGAGACGCTGAAGGCCCGCGCGAGACGTATTCGCCGGACCTTCCTCGGCGCGCGGGCGGAGGGCGCGAGAGAAAGGGACGGGAGGGAAAGCCAGGGAGGCCTCGCCCGCGCGCCACGCCGCTCGCTCGCTTGCGCGGGCGCGCGCCCGCCTTCACAGCCCAGCGAGTCCATGCCGCGCGACGTCCGGAGACCCCCTGCCACGCATGCGCTCGCCGCGCTGCTGAAGGCGCACCGCGAGGCGCTGCTCGCCACCTGGACCCGGCGCGTGCTCGACGACCCGCGGGTCCCGGAGGCGAGCCGGCTCGCCGAGCCCGATCTCCGCGACCACCTCCCGGAGCTGCTGGACGACGTCGTCCTCCGCCTCGAGACCGTCGACGGCGGCGAGGCCAGCGGCCGCGAGATCGGCGGCAGCGCGTCCGCGCAAGACCACGCGCGACAGCGCGGCGCGCTTGGCTACCGGCTCACCGAGGCGCTCCGCGAGCTCTCGCACTTCCGGGCCGCGATCGTCGATCTGTGCATCGGCGAGGACGTGGCCCTCGAGCTCGACGCCGCCCACCTCCTCCATGCGGCCATCGACGAGTGCATGATCACCGGGGCGGCCGAGCTGGAGCGCCTCGAGGTGGAGGGGGTCCGTCGCCAGGGCGAGTTCCGCGAGCGCTTCATGGGCATCCTCGGCCACGACCTGAGGAACCCGCTCCAGGCCATCGTCTTCGTCACCGCGGCGCTCCTGAAGCGGCCGGACACCACCGCGGGGCAGCTGCAGCTCCTCCTGCGCATCAACGGCAGCGCCGGGCGCATGGGGCGGATGATCGCCGACCTCCTCGACGTGACCCGCGTGCGCCTCGGCGGCGGGCTTCCCATCGCCGCCGGGCCAGCGCGGCTGGACGACATCGTCCGGCAGGCGATCGAGGAGCTCCAGGCGGCGAACCCCGACCGCGTGGTGGAGCTCTCGGCGTCGGAGGTGGGCGGCACCTGGGACGGGGACCGGATCGCGCAGGTGGTCTCCAACCTGGTCGGTAACGCCCTCGATCATGGCCCGCCCGACCGGCCGGTGCGCGTGGGCGTGGCGCGGGACGAAGCCGGGGCGATCCTGACAATCACCAACGAGGGACCGTCGATCGCGCCCGAGGTGCTCTCCACGATCTTCGACCCCTTCGTCCAGGGCGCGCCCGCGATCCGCCCCGGGGGCCTCGGGCTCGGGCTCTTCATCGCGCAGCAGATCGTCTCGGCGCACGGGGGCTCGATCACCGTCGCCAGTGCGCCCGAGGCGACGACCTTCAGGGTGTGGCTACCGACGGGGACACCAGCAGAAGCATCCCGGGCGGCGTGAACGCCATCCCCGGCCGGCCACGGATCGACTATACGGCGCCGCAATCCTGGAGAAGATGCCCATGGTTGTCCGAGCCGCTGTCGCGTTCGCTCTCTTCCTCCCCTTGGTCGCCGCCTGTGGTGGCAGCGCCACGCCCGCGGCGCAGACGCCCGAGCCCAGCGCATCGTCGTCGGCGAGCTCGCCCGCCGCCGATGGCAAGGCGCTCGCCGACATCAAGCGGGGCTTCATGACCGACTGCAGCACCAGGGTGCCCAACGCCCCCGACTACTGCGAGTGCGGGTGGGAGCAGATGACCCGCACCTTCACCGACACCGAGCTGCGCTCCGAGGGGGCGGCCGATCCGGAGAAGCTCGCCGCGCTCAAGGGTCGCGTCGAGTCGACGTGCCGCACCAAGCTCCCCGAGGACCTGTTGAAGGGCGGATGGGTCAAGGGGTGCGTCGGCGATGACCCCCGCAACGCTGGCTACTGCGCGTGCAGCTGGGGCAGCTTCCGCAAGCAGTTCTCCGCCGCCGAGCTGGTCGATCCCGAGGTGGTCAAGACCGAGCGCTTCGCCTCCACGAAGAAGCTGTCGGTCAAGGCCTGCGGACCGAAGTTGTCGGAGGAGGGTGCCCGCGCCTTCTTCGTCAAGACGTGCTCCAAGGGCGACGGCGAGCTCAACCCCTTCTGTGGCTGCGCGTGGAAGGCGGTCCGGGGCCTGGCGTCTGCTGCGGAGATCCAGGCGGATCTCGTCGACGTGGAGACGGTCAAGGTCGTCGTCGCCAAGTCGTGCAGCAAGCTCCACCCGGCCAACCACTGAGGGGCATTTCGCGGGACGCCTGCGAGCGTCCCGCGACCGGAGCCTCAGAACCCGCGGACCGCCCGCTCCAGCTTCTTCTCTTCGGTCTCGCTGAGGAGCCCCACCGCCACCACGCTGAGGCGCTCGGGCCGGAACACCAGCTCCGCGGCGGCGCGCACGTCGGCGGCCGTGAGGGCCGCGAGCCCCTCGTGGCGGGCCATGGGGGTGCGGGCGATGTCAGCGAGGGCGGCCAGGCCGTAGAAGCCGGCGACCGAGTCGGGGTCGTCGAGCATGGCCTCGACGGACCAGAGGTGGCGATCGCGGGCCTTGGCGAGCTCCTCCTCGGTGGGACCGTGGGCGGCGAGGTCGTGGACCAGCGAGAAGATCTCCTTGGTCACCTGGAGGGCCCGCTCGTGGGCGGCGCCCGCCGCGACGTCGAGGACCCCGTCGTCCTCGTAGGTCTCGAACATCCCGGAGACGTCGTAGCAGAGGCCGAGCCGGTCGCAGATGCGCTCGTAGAGGCGGGTCGACATCCCGTCGTCGAGGACCCGCATCAGCATCTCCATGGCGGGCTCGCGCGGATCGTGCTCGCCGAGGGCGCGGAAGGCGACGCGCAGATCGGTCTGGCTGGAGGTGTTCTCGACGAAGGAGAAGCGGGGCTTCTTCTGCACGTCGGGGGGAGGCGCCACGGTGGCCCGGTGGCCGCGGGGGAGAGATCCGAAGTGCTGCTCCACGGTGCGCGCCATGGCGTCGACGTCGCCAATGCGGCCGGCGACGCAGAGCACCGCGTTCTCGCCGGTGTAGTGGCGGGCGTGGTGCGCCCGGATCATCCGGTCGTCGAAGCGGGCGAGCGAGTCGAGGCCGCCGGTGATCGTGTAGCCGAGCGGGTGCTTGTCGTAGATGAGGGCGCGCCCGATGTTGTCGGCGTCGACGTCGCGCCCGTCGTCGTCGAGGTCCTCGAGGATCTCCTCGCGGACGATCCCGCGCTCGACCTCGATGTCGGTGAAGCGTGGCGCGATGGTGACCTCGGCCAGGAGGGCGAGGACGCGGGTCAGATTGACCGGGGGCACCGAGACGCTCATCACCCCGTGGTCGACGTGGGTGGCGGCGTAGAGCGTGGCCCCGAGGCGCTCGAACGCGAGGGCCTGATCGTGCGCCGTCGCCAGCGAGGCCGTCCCGCGGAACACCATGTGCTCCAGGAAGTGGGAGATCCCGTTGTCCTCCGGCCCCTCGAAGCGGGAGCCGACGCGGAGGTAGAGCGAGGCCACCGCGCGGTGCACGCCCGGCATCGGGACGAGCACCACGTCGAGCCCGTTGGGCAGCTTCAGGTCGTGGTGGGTGAGCATCCGGCGACTACTCGCCCTGGTCGTCGTCGACCGGCGGCGCGCTGTTGTCGCCGCCCTTCTGGACCTTGTCCTCCACCAGGGCCGCGGTGAACTTGGCGTCGGAGGCGAGCTGGCTCGAGAGGCGCTTCACGTACAGGGACAGGGCGTCGCCGGCCTTGGCGCCGCGCATGGCGCCCATGTAGACGTCGCGGACCTTGTCCCAGGCTTCCTTGTTGGCGGGCGTCTTCTCCTTGAGCTGGATGGCGACGTAGCCGAACTCGGCGGGGATGGCGTCGTTGGGGGCGTCCCCGGGCTTCTCGAGGCCGAAGGCGATCTTGGAGAGCTCGGCCGACTCGCGCACGCCGGGGATGGGGGCGTTGGCGACGTTGAAGGGCATCGTCGTCTCGAGGACCGGGACCGCCGGGTGGTTCTTGAGGGTGAGCGGCTCGCGGTCGTCGGCGTTCTTCTTGTCGTCGACCTTCTTGTCGTCCGCCTTCTTCTCCTTTTTCTTGCCGCCCGCGTCGGGCACCTTCAGCTCGGAGAGGTAGAGGTCGAGCGCGTCCTTGAGCGATTTGCCGCCCTTGACCGCCGCGGCGACCTTCTTGGAGGCCTCGACGGCGAGGCGCTCGGCCTCGTAGCGGAGGTAGAGCTCCTTGCCGGTCTGGGCCCGGCCGAGCTTCTCGGCGTCGGCGTCCTTGGCGACCTGGTCGAGCTTGACGAGGTAGAAGCCGGCCTCGACCGGGATGACCTCGCTCACCTTGCCAGCGGCGAGGGCGAGCACCGCCTCCTCGAGGGGCTTGGGGACGTTGCCCTTGGCCATGCAGCCGATGTCGCCGCCGTGCGGGGAGGTGACGCTCTCGCTCATGCCGCGGGCGACGGCGGCGAAGTCCTCGCCCTTGAGCACGCGCTCGCGGGCGCGGTCGATCTTGGCGCGAGCCTTGGCCTTCTCCTCGTCGGAGGGGGCCTCCTCGAGCTTGACGAAGATCTCGCTGACGCTGCGGCACTCGGGGAGCACCTGGGCCTTGCGGCCCTCCCAGGTCTTGTCGATCTCTTCCTTGTGGGCGTCCATCCAGGCGTCGACGGTGTGGGGCGAGGTGTCGACGAGGAGGTCGGCGTAGTAGCGGCGGTCGAAGCGGACGTAGTCGAGCGTGGCGGTGGAGCGCTCGCGGGCGAAGCGGTCGAACGCCTCCGACTCGCTGATGCGCACCCGGGACTTGATGAGGTCGCGCATGCGCGCGGCGACCAGCTCGCTCCGCTGGTACTCGCGGAACTCGGCCGGGCTCATCTGGCTGACGTAGCGGATCTGCTTCTCCGCGTACTTGGCGTCGAACTTCTTGGTCTTGGGGCTCTTCACCGGGATGAGCCGGACGCCCTCGTCGTTGAGGCCGCGGCTCTGGCCGAGGGACTCGGCGATGGCGACGGGCAGCGAGACGTGCGCCCGGCCGGCGGCGATCTCGGCGGTGACCTCGGCGTCGCTGACGCTGATGCCCAGGCGCTTGGCGTCCACGCCGAGGACGAACGCCTCGACCAGGCCGTCGGCGACCCGCTTGCCCAGGCCCTGGGAGCGGGACTGGGCGGGGTCGGCCCCGGCGGCGACGAGCCTCCGCGCGGCGACGAAGGTCGGCCGGCTGATGCACGTTCCGCGGACCTCGACGGCGCACTGTGGGCCGGTGTCCGTCCGTCCCGCGTTGCTGGCAGGCCGGAATTGCAGGATGAAAACGACGGCGATGGCCATGACGGCGATCGCCCCGAGGGCAGAGCTGAATTTGTTCACAGGCGCTCCAGCGCGGCGGGCATAGCACGGGTCGGCAGAAAGCTCACCCCCGGTCACGATCCCCCCGTCACCGCTCGGGGGGCGGGAGCCCGGCCGGCCGCACCAAAGGCGGCGGACCGGCCTTTACGGCGGGACGGGACGTGATTAGGTCGCTGCCCCATGGCTACGACCAAGAATCAAACGCGCGAGTGCGGCCTGTACCGGGCCACCAAGAGCCTCCCCGGCCACGAGGAGCAGGTGCCTGCCAACACCCTGGTCTACTTCCACAATCACTCGTCCAACAACGGTCCGCTGCCCAGCGTCATCCCCCCCGACCACAACGTCCACAACCGCTGGCACTTCCACGCCGAGACGGCCATCGAGAACGTGCGCAGCCCGAGCTGGGTCGACTCGCTGGAGAAGATGCCCAACCAGGACTTCTACACCCTCCGCCGCGAGCTCCCCTTCGACGGCGGCTCCTGGCCCAAGGGCTCGATCGTCCAGCTCGGCTACACCCGCGCCGCCGAGCCCATCCTCTTCATCGCCCGCGTCCGCACGTCCCTCGCCGAGAACGACCTGTTCTTCTCGGACAAGGGCGTCGGCATCAAGCGCGAGCAGCTCTCCCTCCTCGAGCCCGCTGTCATCTACAGCGAGCCCGGCGACGGCTCCGAGCACGCCACCGCCCCCACCCACTGAGCGGCATCCTGGAGAACGCCCGAGAGCGTTCGTCCCCACGCCCGGGCGCCGTCCGTGTATCCTGGCGGTTAGCCTGGTGATTCGACGCAGCCTCACGCCGCCGGCCGGGACTCCGGCCCCGGGCCTCCTTCCCATCCGGCGCGCCGGCGGGGCGCGTCGTAATGTGAGCTACCGGGTCGCCTTCTTCCGCGGCCTCGACGAGGTGCCCGGCTGGGCGCTCAACCTCAGCCGCGGCGGCGTCCGCGCCATCGTCGAGGAGCGGGTCGAGGTCGGCGAGGAACTGCAGGTCCACATCGACGAGATCGACGTGGTGCGCCGCGGACGGGTGGTGTGGACCCAGGACGAGCCGGACGGCACCATCGTCGGCTTCGCGTTCAACGAGCGGCTGGAGCCGCCCCCCGGCGTCGAGCTCGACCCCTCGCTGGAGATCTCCCGCGTCTCCCTTGCCAGGCGGCTCGACATGACCGAGGCCGAGCTGAGCGCCGCCCTCGACGACACCGAGCCCGTGGGCCACCAGATCCCCGGCACCCCAGCCCCCCCGGCGCCGACGACGGGGGCTCCCCCGAAAGCCTCGGAGGGCGACCGCTGACGATGCCTTCCCGCGATGGGCTTGACGTGCCCTGGTCCAATTTGCGATGAGATGCCTGCGCTGAAACCACGCTCGATGCCGACGGTCCCCGAAATCAAGAAGGCTCTCAAGGAAGCGGGGCTCGAGCTCTACCGGACGCGGGGAGACGTGGTCTTCCTCGCCGATCGCGTCCGCGAGAACTTGCTCATGGACGCCGGGACCTTCGTCCGCGCCTCTGGTGGCGCCGGCGCGCTGCGGGTGGGCTTCCTGGTGCGGGCGCAGCGCACCCACTTCCCGAACGAGGTAGAGGAGCGCCTCTTCGAGCGCGCGCGCCACCTGGGGACGTCCGCCGTCGCGCGTGGCTACCTGGAGACGTCGGCCGAGGTGCGCAACGTCCTCGATCCCGGGGACGACCAGCGCACCATCGACCACTGGTGCGAGGTCTCCTTCGAGAAGGATGTCGACGATCTCGCCGCCGCCGTGATCGAGGCCCGCTTTGCGCTCGCGCTCGAGAAGGTCGCCGCGCCACTGCGCGCCCCATGACCGCTCACGATGGGGGCTCTGCCCCCAAACCCCCGGCGGAGGGCTCCCCGCCTCGGGCGGGCCGATCGCGGAAGCTGCTCGGCCCCGGCGGACCGCTGGCGCGCGCCTTCCCCGGCTACGAGGAGCGGGCTGGGCAGCTCGACATGGCCGACGCCGTCGAGCGGGCGCTGGGGGACGATCGCACCCTGCTCTGCGAGGCGGGAACCGGCACCGGCAAGACGCTCGCCTACCTCGTGCCGGCCATCCTCAGCGGGCGCAAGGTGGTGGTCAGCACCGCCACCAAGGCCCTCCAGGAGCAGATCCTCGCCAAGGATCTGCCGCTCATCGCCGAGCACCTTGGCCTCGATCCGCAGGCCGCGCTGGG
>Ga0302267_10001720_pt1 | contig 27405 bp, 25 predicted proteins | sample III_Bog_E1_3_FD_194555 | JGI IMG/M metagenome (GOLD analysis project Ga0302267, IMG submission 194555) | Peat permafrost microbial communities from Stordalen Mire near Abisko, Sweden - III_Bog_E1_3 | ecosystem: Environmental > Terrestrial > Soil > Wetlands > Peat | place: Sweden: Abisko...
CCTAGGGCAAAACACCCGTGAACGGCAAGCCGGGAAGCGAAATCGCGAGATTCCGGAGTCAGACGATCTGCATGAAGAGAACCTCGACCTCGGGATTCGACAGCGTAGTGCAATCAAATCGCGTGATTTGAGGGTTCGCTCCGATGAGGCGATCCCCGCGCCGAGCGATCGACGTCTACGAGGTTCGCGGTGGAATGAGGAATCCGTCAGCGCGCTCACTTCGCGGTGTGGGACCTCTAGTTCGGGCTTACGTAGCCGTCGAGGGTGGAGCCCCGTTGATCGGCTTCGGCCATCACTTGATCGACGCCGATCTCTACATCGGAAAAGCCCGTGCGATCGCCATCTCCGTTCACGACGTCGGGTCCCTTCGCCTCGCGCGTGTCGCTCGTCACGATCGCGGCGTGCACCGCCGACCTCGTACTGCGAGAGAGGCCATAGATCGCGACATCGCCTGCGGACGCGACGTAGCCACTTGAGAGTGGGTGCCACCGGCCATTGGCGAGGCCCCACTCGTAGAAGCTGACGACCGCGCCGTTTATCTCGTTCGGGTCATAGCCATAGACAATGGGCACGCCGGCGATCTTCCAGGCCCACGCAGCGAAGTCGGCGCACCACTCTTCGGAGGTTTCACCGTTCGGACAGTTCGCCGTGCCAGCGTCCCAGTACGCACTGAACTTATTGCAGTAGGAGTTGGCCGGTTGAGTGCTGTAGCCGACTTGGCTCTCGGCGATGGCGACGATGCGTTGGCGAAGACTCATTCCCGCCAGGGTCGATGAACTGGGTAACGAGAAACCGTCAGATGTCTCGAACCTTTCGCGCACGACGATGGCTACTACGACCAGAACGACGACCGTCACGACGGCGAGTTGACGGCGACGTCGGGAGCGCCGTCGACGTGCGCGACCGGAACTCGAACGACGCCACGCCTCGTCTGTCCGGGGCTGCTCCACGGGCAGAGGTCGACCGCGTGCTCGCGCCATCGCTCACACCGCGCGGCGACGGACCAGCCACACGCTCATTGAGATGAGCGCCGCCGAGAGAGCGAGTAGCCACACTCCTTCGATCCACTGGAAGGTCCAGAAGCGGTCGGCTGGTTGATAGCTCGTCACTTGGACATAGCCGCGCTTGACGAGGTACTGCCACGCCGCGAGCGAATGGAGGTTCGGGCCGCCACCTAATTTCCCGGAGACCAGTGCCGGAGCCTTTCGAAGGACTTGGAAGAGCGCGGACTGGCTGACCGTCTGGCCGGCCTTGGTTGCCCAATGTTGGTTCACAATCCAAACAGTCCTGGGTACGTTCAGCGACTTGGTCACGAGCGGCGCCACATAGTGATCTTGCAACCAGACCCCGGTCGCGGTGGCGAGTCCGGCGTAGGCGACCATCGTGGCTACGATCGCAGGCACGACCCGGCGGATCAGCATGCCAGCGAGGGATCCGATGGCGAACGCCACCAGGGTCCACCCGGCGAATGCGAGGCCCCGCAGGTCGAACAGGCTCGGAGACAGCGACGTCAACTCGGAGAGACCTCGGGTTTGGTTGACGGCGTCGAAGTACGGCTGGTAGTACCAAGAGAACAACACACTCATGGCGCCGGCCACAGCGGTCACCACTACCGCGAGTCCCACCAACTTCGCGAGAGTCCATCGCCTCCGACCAAATCCCTGCGTCCAGGCGTAACGATACGTACCGGTCTCCATCTCACGAGCCAGCAACGGCGCCCCGACGAAGGCTCCGATCAACGCAGGCGGCAACTGCAGCATCCAGCCGTTCGTCAGAAATCCGCCAAAGTCATTGAAGCCGCCCGTCAACTGCAGGCACGCCGCAGATCCAATGGGACGACAGGCCAGAACGAGCGCGTAGGACTGGTGAAGTTGCGCCCCGAGTATCCACGTGTACGTGGCGATCGCAACCACCGCAGCGCAAAGACCGATGAGTGCCGTTCGGTGCTGGCGCCAGGTCACCCACGCCATTCGCCGCCAGGGCACCGGCCGCGAACTCGCACTCTCATCAGCTCGGTCCAACACCGTTAGCGTCGTGGTCACCTCGTCACCTCCGAGCCCGTGTCGTCGATGCTGTTGAACGCACTGGCAGTGCCAAGAAGTCGGGCTCGCGTAGATAGGCAAGCGCGAGTTCTTCAAGGCCGATCGGATGCGACTCCCAACCACTGGGCACTCGCCCACGGTCGGTCGTTTGAACTATCAGTTGGGTCTGGACCTCGCCGCGACGGGAGTGGACCACCCGGTACGTGGTGTCCGTCAATACCTCGTCGGCCCGGCCAGTGAGGACGCGATGGCTCGAGAGCAGGTCATCGACCTCGCCGTCGACTTGAACCCTTCCTTGCGACATCAAGACGAGGTAGTCCGCGACCCGCTCAAGTTCTGCGAGCACGTGCGATGACAGCAGCACGGACACACCGTCGTCGACCGCCGCGGCGAGCACGGTGGCCATGAAATCGTGCCGGGCGATCGGATCGAGCATCGCGACTGGCTCATCAAGGATGAGCAGCGTCGGACGACGAGAAAGCGCCAAGGTCAGCGCCAGTTGCGCCCGTTGGCCGCCGGACAGTTTCCCCGCCTTGCGTGTGGGTGGGATCCCCAGTTCGTCGAGTCGCGTCTCGGCGTAAGCCCAGTCAAAACGGAGGTTCAGGTTTCGGGTGAGGTGCATCATGTCGGTGGCTGAGAGATTCGCGTACAGGGGCGTGTCCTGAGCGACGTACGCGATTCCGTTGCGCGCGGTGCGAGAACCGGGCGTGTGTCCACCGAGCACCGTGAGGCCTCCCGCGGACGGCACCAACAGGCCTACTGCAAGGTTCAACAACGTGCTCTTCCCGGCACCGTTGGGACCGACCAACGCGACCACGTGACCGGAAGGAATCGTGAACGTGCAGTCACGTAACGCCTGCGTGCCGCCGTAGTTCTTGCTCAGGTTGCTCGCCTCGATGACGTTCATGCAACGCCCTCCGCCTCGTCGTCGATACCGCGCGAACCTGCCCCACCGCGACGCTCGTAGAAATCTCGAAGCTCGCTGGCGACGAGCGCCGCGATTCCGCTGTCATCGAGACCTGCCGTATCGGCCTTCGACAGCCAGCCCCGCAAGGAGCGCCGCAGTCCCGTTAGTTCGGGGAGCGTCACCGGTCCAAGGGAGGTCGAGATGAATGTTCCCTGCCCCGGGCGCCCGACGATGAGACCCTTGGTCTCAAGCTCGCGGTAGGCCTTCGACACCGTGTTCGGGTTGATCGCAAGAGAGGTGACCACGTCCCTGACCTTTGGCAGTTGACTGCCCGGCTCGAGGTAACCGAGACGTAGCGCGTGTTCAACCTGCTGGACGATCTGCAGATAGGTCGGCACGCCGGAGGTGGGGTCAAGGCGGAACTCGAACGACGACATTGATCTACTCATCTCTCTAGAGGACTCTCCATGGCGCAACCCATCTTTCTGTCCTGTTGTTCTATTAACATAGGACAAGATTAGAGCGCCGACACTCTGGGTGTCAAGGTCAAAGTTCTTCTCTGGCGTGTTCGGGTGATCCAGGTGGGGACCGACGGCGAAATCGTCGGTGCCGAGGGTCTGGTCGCCACGACCCGGAATCGGCCAACGCACGAAGTCCGTCTCGACGTTCGGCGCCAGTCACTAAGGAGCAGCGATGCGCCCGAGCCGAGATAGCGCAGAGGGGGCCGGGGATCGCGGGCCCGAGGATCGCGGTCCTGACCTACGGCATCGACGATGAGACGGCGATAGGGGTGGTCGAGGGAACGATCGACGTCATCTCAGAGGCACGGGGAGATATTTCCTCGCGACTAGCAAACGGTTTCACTCGTACTGCAGAATCCGCCAGAGCCCGGAGGCTCTGGCGGACCGTGCGTTAGATAGCTCGTCCGCCGAGTTCGTCTTCGGGGTTCGAGAGGTCGTTCTCCGGCAGGGCCGACTCGTCGTAGGTGGCGGTCCCGATGTTCTGGAACGCCGACAGGTCGGCACTGAACGTGGAGTCGGCGCCGCCGAGTTCGCCGAGCAGGCTGGCGAGGTCGAGGTCATCGTCGCTGACCTGCGCCCAGGCGGGCAGCAGTTCGGCGTCGGGCATGTCCAGGCGCAGTTCGCGCTGGTTGTAGTACTCGAGTCCCGAACCGGCCGGGATGAGCTTGCCGATGATGATGTTCTCTTTCAGCCCGACCAGGTGGTCGCGCTTGCCCTCGATGGCCGCTTCGGTGAGCACCCGGGTCGTCTCCTGGAAGGAGGCGGCCGAGAGCCACGAGTCGGTGGCGAGTGAGGCCTTGGTGATACCCATCAACTGGGCACGACCGTCGGCGGCCTCCTTGCCGTTGGCTTCGATGTCGTCGTTGGTGTCGTTGAAGAGCTTCACGTCGACCATCGCACCGGGCAGCCACGGGGACTCACCGGCGTCGACGATCTGGACGCGTCGCGTCATCTGACGAACGATCAGTTCGATGTGCTTGTCGTGGATCGACACACCCTGGTCGCGGTAGACGTTCTGGACCTCTTCGACCAGGTACTGCTGGGTCTCACGAGTTCCTCGGAACTTCATCATCAACTTCGGGTCCAACGGACCGTCGTGGAGCGGCGTACCGACCTCGACCTCTTGGCCGTCCTCGACGAGCAGGTGGCGCGCGATCGAGATCGACTCCTCCTGGACCTCGCCGTCGTTACCGACGACCGTGACCTTGCGTTCGCGACCGACCAGCTCGACGCGCACGACTCCGGAGAACTCCGCCACCTTCGCGGCGCCCTTGGGCGTACGGGCCTCGAAGAGCTCCACCACGCGCGGCAGGCCGTGCGTGATGTCGCTCTCGGTCACACCACCGGAGTGGAAGGTACGCATGGTGAGCTGCGTGCCGGGCTCGCCGATGGACTGTGCGGCGATGACACCGACGGCCTCACCGAGCTCGACCAGTTGGTGCGTCGCCAGGGACAGTCCGTAGCAGTAGGCGCAGACGCCCTGGACGGCGTCACAGGTCAACGTCGTTCGAACACGAACGCGCTCGACGGCCTTGTCCTCACGGAGCAGTTCGACGTCGTCGACCATCAACATGGTGCCGGTCGTGATCGTCGTGCCGTCGGACAGCGTGACGTCCTCGGCCAGCACACGACCCCAGAGTTTGGTCTCGAGGTGCGCGCGCTGTCCACGGGTGTCGGGCGTGACGTGCTCGATCCACATGCCGCGCTGCGTGCCGCAGTCGAACTCCTTGACGATGAGCTCCTGGGCCACGTCGACGAGTCGACGGGTCAGGTAGCCGGAGTCCGCGGTACGAAGCGCCGTGTCACCGAGGCCCTTGCGGGTGCCGTGGGTCGAGATGAAGTACTCGAGGACCGAGAGGCCCTCGCGGAAGGACGACTTGATCGGACGAGGGATCATCTCACCGCGCGGGTTGGACACGAGGCCCTTCATGGCGGCGATCTGACGGATCTGCTGGCTGTTACCACGCGCACCGGAGTCGACCATCATGCGGATCGGGTTGTCGAACGTCGCGTTCATGGCGCGGTCGGTGGCGTCACCGACCTCCTTGTTCGCGTTCGTCCAGATCTCGATCTCCTGCTGGCGACGCTCGTCGTCGACGATGACACCGCGGCGGTAGTTGGTCTCGACCTTGGCGGCCTGCTCCTCGTACTTGTTCAAGATCGCGGCCTTCTCCGACGTCGTGACGACGTCGTCGATGGAGATGGTCAGACCGGAACGCGTCGCGTAACGGAAACCCAACGACTTGATGGCGTCCAGTGACTCGGCGACCTCTTGGCGGCTGAAGCTACCGGAGATCTCCTCGACGATGGTCCCGATCGGCGTGGCGTTCTTGCCGATCAACTCGTTCACGTAACGGAAGGAGAACGGCAGGGCCTCGTTGAAGAAGACCCGTCCGGCCGTGGTGATCAGTGAACGGCTCGCGCCCCTCACCTCAACGCCGGCGGCTTCCAGACGCGTGTCGAGTGAGGATCCCTCGCTCGGTCGAATCTGGATCGGCGTGCGAACGCCGATGGTCTTGTCGGCCAGGGCGTTCTCGATCTCGTACACGTGGCGAAAGACCGGCGGGTTCGAGAGTTCCTCGTCGGCCGGCAACGTCAGGTAGTACGCACCGAAGACCATGTCCTGAGCGGGCTCGGTGATGGGTCGACCGGTGGCGGGCGTGAAGATGTTGTTGGTCGAGAGCATCAAGATGCGGGCCTCGGCCTGGGCTTCGGCCGACAGCGGTACGTGCACGGCCATCTGGTCACCGTCGAAGTCGGCGTTGAACGCCTTACAGACCAACGGGTGGATCTGGATGGCCTTGCCGTCGACCAGTACCGGCTCGAAGGCCTGGATACCGAGACGGTGCAACGTCGGGGCGCGGTTGAGCAACACCGGGTGTTCGCGGATGACCTCTTCGAGGACGTCCCACACGACGGCCTTGCGGCGCTCGACCATGCGCTTGGCGCTCTTGATGTTCTGGGCCATCTGGGTCTCGATGAGTCGCTTCATCACGAAGGGCTTGAAGAGCTCCAGGGCCATCATCTTGGGCAGACCACACTGGTGCAGCTTGAGCTGCGGGCCGACGACGATGACCGAACGGCCCGAGTAGTCGACGCGCTTGCCGAGCAGGTTCTGACGGAACCGGCCCTGCTTACCCTTCAACATGTCCGAGAGGCTCTTGAGCGGTCGACCGGACTGACCGGCGACCGGGCGTCCACGACGGCCGTTGTCGAACAGTGCGTCGACGGCCTCTTGGAGCATGCGCTTCTCGTTGTTGACGATGATGTCCGGCGCACCCAAGTCGAGCAGACGCTTCAGTCGGTTGTTGCGGTTGATGACGCGACGGTAGAGGTCGTTCAAGTCCGAGGTCGCGAAACGTCCGCCGTCGAGCTGCACCATCGGGCGCAGGTCCGGCGGGATGACGGGAACGGCCTCGAGGATCATGGCGCGCGGGTCGTTCAAACGACGGCCCTGGTCGTCACGTCGGTTGAAGGACTGCACGATGGCGAGACGCTTCAAGAACTTGGCGTGACGCTGCGCGCTGAGGGGCTTTCGCCCGTCCTTCGCGTCGATCATCTCGCGCATGACCTTCTCCTCTTGGTCGAGGTCCATGCGGTCGATCAGTTGCAGGATCGCGTCGGCGCCCATGCCGCCTTCGAAGTACTCGCCGTAGCGGAAGTCCATCTCGCGGTACAGCACCTCGTCTTCGATGATCTGGCGTGAGTGCAGTCCCTCGAAGGTGTCGAAGGCCTGCTTGGCCAACTCACGCTCTTCGGCGAAGCGCGAACGCACGCCGTCGAGCTCCTTCTCGGTGCCGCGCTGCAGTGCGCGAAGTTCGGACTCCTTGGCGCCGTCACTTTCCAGCTTGACGGCGCGAGCCTCGATCTCCTTGAGCTTGTTGTCGAGCGCCTTCACTTCGCGCTCGGCGATCTCCAAGGTCTCTTCGGCGAGTCCCTGACGCAGTTCGGCGAGGTCGTCGTGACGCTTGTCGACGTCGACGAAGGTGACCATGTGGGCGGCGAAGTAGATGACCTTCTCCAACTGCTTGGCCTTGAGCTCCTCTTTGGGAGCGGTGCCCATGAGCAGGTAGGCCAGCCACGAACGCGTACCGCGCAGGTACCAGATGTGCACGACCGGGGCCGACAGGGCGATGTGGCCCATGCGGTCACGACGGACCTTGTCACTGGTGACCTCGACGCCACAGCGCTCACAGACGATGCCCTTGAAACGCACGCGCTTGTACTTGCCGCAGGCGCACTCCCAGGCCTTTTGGGGCCCGAAGATCTTCTCGCAGAAGAGACCGTCCTTCTCGGGACGCAGCGTGCGGTAGTTGATGGTCTCGGGCTTCTTCACCTCTCCCGAGGACCAACTGCGGATGTTCTGGGCCGTGGCGAGTCCAATGCTCAGTTCGTCGAACTGGTTGACGTCTAACGGGCTCATGACAACTTCCTTTCGGCGGCGCGTCGAGCGTCCTCTTCGTCAGATCCGCGCTCCGGTCGACTGATGTCGATGCCGAGTTCGCGCGTTACTGAGAAGAAGTCCTCTTCGGTGTCGGCCAGGTCCACGTGGGCCCCGACCTTGTCGCGCACTTCTACGTTCAAACAGAGTGACTGCATCTCCTTGATCAGGACCTTGAAGGATTCGGGGATACCCGGCTCCGGCAGGTTCTGGCCCTTCACGATCGCCTCGTAGGCGCGCTCGCGGCCCTTCATGTCGTCGGATTTGACGGTCAGAAGTTCCTGCAGCGCGTAGGCGGCGCCGTAGGCCTCGAGGGCCCAGACTTCCATCTCCCCGAAGCGCTGACCACCGAACTGCGCCTTGCCACCGAGTGGCTGGGCGGTGATCATCGAGTACGGGCCGGTCGAGCGCGCGTGGATCTTGTCGTCGACCATGTGGGCCAACTTCAAGATGTAGGCGTAGCCGACCGAGATCGGGCTGTCGTAAAGCTCACCGGTGCGACCGTTGTAGAGCGTGACCTTGCCGTCGTTGTCCCCGTCGAGCAAACGTTTGCCGTTTTGACCGTCGACGTTGAGCGTCTCGAAGGTGTGCTGGATCGTCGGCTTGTCCTTGGCGCGCTCGGTCTCGTCCCAGTGCGCGCCGTCGAAGGACGGGGTCGCGACGTAGACGGCCGGCTCGGTGCGCGGACGGGTCTTGCGGTACGGACGAGTCGCGGGGTCGGCCTGGTCAGCGTGACCGGAGGTGCCGACCGTCGGATTGACGTCGATGCCCGCCCAACCGTGACGTGCGGCGTACCCGAGGTGACTCTCGAGGACCTGGCCGACGTTCATTCGACTCGGTACACCGAGGGGGCTCAAGATGATGTCGACGGGCGTGCCGTCGGACATGAAGGGCATGTCCTCTTCGGGCAAGATCTTCGAGATGACGCCCTTGTTGCCGTGACGTCCGGCGAGCTTGTCGCCCTCGGAGATCTTGCGCTTCTGAGCAACGTAGACCTTCACCAACTGATTCACGCCGGGCTGCATCTCGTGGTCTTCGTCGCGGCTGTAGACCTTGACGTCGATGACCTTGCCGGACTCACCGTGGGGAACCTTCAGTGAGGTGTCGCGCACTTCGCGCGCCTTCTCACCGAAGATCGCGCGCAACAGGCGCTCTTCGGGCGACTGCTCGGTCTCACCCTTGGGCGTGACCTTGCCGACGAGGATGTCGCCGGGCTCGACTTCGGCGCCGATGCGCACGATGCCGAGGTCGTCTAAGTCCGCGAGGATGTCATCGGGCAGGTTCGGGATGTCGCGAGTGATCTCTTCGGCACCGAGCTTGGTGTCGCGAGCGTCGATCTCGTACTCCTTCACGTGGATCGACGTCAGTACGTCGTCACGCACGAGACGCTCGTTCAAGATGATGGCGTCTTCGTAGTTGTAGCCCTCCCACGGCATGTAGGCGACGAGCAGGTTCTTGCCGAGCGCGAGCTCGCCGTTGAACGTGCTCGTGCCGTCGGCGAGCAGGTCGCCGTCCTTGACGACCTCGCCACCGAAGACCAACGGCTTCTGGTTGATCGAGGTGTCCTGGTTGGAGCGGCGGAACTTGTTGAGGTTGTACTGCTTCTTGCCGAGGGCCTTGCCGTAGCGGTCGGTGACGTCCTTGTCGTACTCGACGACGATGCGGTCACCCGAGACCAGCTTCACCACGCCGTCGCCTTCGGCGATCAGAACGTCGCCGGAGTCGAGTGCGGCGCGCGCCTCCATGCCGGTACCGACGAACGGCGCCTCGGGCATGATGAGCGGCACGGCCTGCTTTTGCATGTTGGCGCCCATGAGTGCGCGCTGGGCGTCGTCGTGCTCGACGAAGGGGATGAGTGAGGTCGCGACCGAGATGATCTGCTTGGTCGACACGTCCATCAACTCGACCTCGTCGGGCTTGACGAAGTCGATCTCAGACGTCGTGGACGACGACTTGTTGGACGAACCGACGCGAAGTCCGGTGCCGACGGGGCCACGACGCACGAGCACGCGCTCGGCGCGGATGACGCCCTTGTCATCGACTTCGGTGTTGGCCTGGGCGATGACGAAGCGCTCTTCTTCGTCGGCGGTGAAGTACTTGATCTCACCGGTGACCTTGCCTGCCGTGACGACGCGGTACGGCGTCTCGATGAAGCCGTACTCGTTGATGCGCGCGTAGTTCGCCAAGTAGCCGATGAGTCCGACGTTCGGGCCTTCGGGCGTCTCGATCGGACACATGCGCCCGTAGTGCGAGGAGTGGACGTCACGGACTTCGAGGCCGGCGCGCTCACGTGAGAGTCCGCCTGGTCCCAGTGCCGAGAGACGACGCTTGTGCGTCAGACCGGACAACGGGTTGTTCTGGTCCATGAACTGGCTGAGCTGGGAGGTCGCGAAGAACTCCTTGATCGCCGACATCACGGGACGGATGTTGATGAGCGTCTGGGGCGCGATCGCTTCGACGTCCTGGGTGTTCATGCGTTCGCGCACGACGCGCTCCATGCGCGAGAGGCCGGTGCGCAGGGCGTTCTGGATCAGTTCGCCGACGCTGCGGATGCGGCGGTTGGCGAAGTGGTCCTGGTCGTCGATGTGGTACGTGGTCTCCTTGGCGGTGCGGTCGCGCGCCAGGTTCAACAGGTACGTCGCCGTGGCCAGGACCTCGGCCTTGGAGAGCACGTGCATGGTGACGTTCGGACGCTCCAACAGGTCGCCGAAGAGTTCGACGTTCTTGGCGACTTCGTCGCCGAGCTTGCGGTCAAGCTTGTAGCGACCGACGCGACTGAGGTCGTAGCGCTTCTCGGAGAAGAAGGCGCCCTCGAAGTACTGACGGGCCGCTTCGATGGTCTGCACTTCGCCGGGACGCGCGCGTCGGTAGATCTCGAGCCACGCGGTCTCTTGGCTGGCGCGAACGAAGTTCTCGGGCGTGTCCTCGAGGTTGTACTTGTCCATGTGCTTGGCGATCTCGAGGTGCGCCTTCTTCCAGTCCGCGTGGAACTGGTCCTCTAAGAAGTCGAAGTGCGCGACGAACTTCTCGAAGAACGCCTCGTCCATGACGGTGTCGAGCGCGCGCAGCAGCGTGAAGATCGAGATGCGACGCTTGCGCGCGATGCGCGCGCCGGCGTTGGCCGCCTTGTTCTTCTTCTCTTCGAGGTCGACCTGGAGCCACTCACCGCGACTCGGGTGGATCGTGCCTTCGAAGGCGACCTTCTCGTCCTTGCCGGGCTGGAACAACACGCCCGGTGAACGCACGAGCTGGCTGACCACGACACGCTCGGTGCCGTTGATGATGAACGTTCCCTGTTCGGTCATGATCGGGAAGTCGCCCATGAAGACCGTCTGCTCTTTGATCTCACCGGTTTCGGAGTTGAGGAAACGCGCGCGAACGAAGATCGGCTGGGAGTACGTGGTGGCGCGCTGACGGCACTCTTCCACGGTGAACTTCGGCGGACTCTTCAAGTCCGCGTCGTCGGGGTCGAACTCCAGTTCGAGCGAGAGTCGACCGGTAAAGTCCGTGATCGGCGAGATGGCCTCGAAGGCCTCGCGCAGACCCTGTTTCATGAACAGGTCGAAGCTGTCTCGCTGAATTTCGAGAAGGTTGGGCAGGGGGTGAGCTTCACCGAGTGCCGAGAAGTTAAATCGCTCTGGGCTAGTGGACCGAGACGTCAACGGTCTATCCTCCGTGTTGGTGGGTGGTTACTGCTGGCATATGCCGGGAACACGTACAAAACGGCGTCAGGGGATGACAAAGTTAGGTGCAAGGACACGGTCTAACAACTCTAGCGGGAAATTCAGGGTATGCGCAACTGGCGCTCCTCCCTTTGGAGACGCGCGGCCGCTAGAGCGGTTGCGGTAACCCTAGGCAGGTTCCGGCCCGGGGTCAAGTACTCCCCCCCAAAGAAAATGTCCCGGCCGACTCCTCGGCCGGGACACCTCTCTAAAAGCCTTTAATTACTTGACTTCTACCGTCGCACCGGCGGCTTCGAGCGAGGCCTTGGCCTTGTCGGCGTCGGCCTTGGAGACCTTCTCGAGCACGGGCTTGGGGGCACTGTCGACGAGGTCCTTCGCTTCCTTGAGTCCCAGGCTGGTGAGTGCGCGCACTTCCTTGATCACCTGGATCTTCTTCTCGCCACCCGAGGTCAAGATGACGTCGTAGTCACTCTTCTCGTCCGCAGCCGGCGCGTCAGCGGCTCCGCCGCCCGCGGCGGCCGGTGCCGCGACCGCGGCCGGGGCCGCGGCGGTGACGCCGAACTTCTCTTCGAACTCCTTCAACAGCTCGCTCAGCTCAATAACGGAAAGCTCTGCGATGCCGTCAAGGATTTGCTCCTTGGTCAATGTTGCAGCCATGGTGATTCCTCTCTCTTTCGTACTTCGTTGACTTGGTTATTCGGCCGGTTCGGCCGCGGCGTCCTCAGTGGGCGCCTCGGTAGCGTCCGCTTCGGGCTCGGCCGCGGGGGCCTCGTCCTCGACGGGCACTTCAGCTTCGGGCTCGGCCGCGGGGGCCTCGTCCTCGACGGGCGCTTCAGCCTCGGGCTCGGCCGCGGGGGCCTCGTCCTCGACTGCGGCTTCCGCGACGGGTGTCGCGTCGTCGTCGCTCGCTGCCGGAGCAGCTTCCTCGACCCCGGCCGGAGTCTCGGCGACCTCTTCGACCCTGTCCTCGGCCGGGGCGGCTACGCCGCCCTTGGCCTCGATCAAGGCCGACAGGCCGTAGGCGAAGTTTTGCGGGACGGCCTTCAAGAGGCCGGCCATGGTGCGAAGCGGCGAGGCCAACAGGCCCGCGATCTGGGCCAAGAGCACGTCGCGGCTCGGCAGGTCGGCCAGCGCGCTGAGGTCCTTCATGGAGAGCGGTTTGCCGTCGACGACGCCGCCCTTCACGATCAGCTTGGGCGTCTCGCGCGCGAAGTCGCGCAGGGCCTTGGCGACGGCCGAGACGTCGCCGTCAACGAAGGCGATCGCGGTCGGGCCGACGAGGAACTCGGCGAGCGACTCGACGTCGGTACCGGCGATCGCGCGGCGAACCAGCGTGTTCTTGAAGACCTTGTAGTCGGCGCCCAGCGTGCGCAGCTGGCGTCGAAGGGTCGAGATTTGGGCGACCGTGAGGCCGCGGTACTCGGTGACGACGGCCGTGCTCGAGGTGGCGATGCGCGACTTGACCTCGTCGATGGTGGCGACCTTGGCCGGCTGAACCTTGCTCATACTGCTCCTTCGCCGGATACCGCCCGGTTCGGGCCGGGACATCCAAGCGAACGAGTCTCAGCAGAGACTCGAACTCCTCGTCAGGCGGACCACTGGCCCTTATGGGTTTCCCCACCGGATGTCTTCGGCGTTCTTTGCAAATCTGTGGCACAGGTTTCGTGCGGATATACATCGTAGTCGCGAGGCCCGGCCTCGTCAAAAAGCGACTCAGGCCGGAACGGCGACCTCTTCGAGGTCCTTCACCTTGGTCGGGTCGACCTTCACGCCCGGTCCCATGGTCGATGAGACCGTGATGCTCATGATGTAGCGGCCCTTGGCGCTCGCGGGCTTCACGCGCACGATTTCATCGACGACCGCGCGCACGTTCTTGATGAGGTCGTCACGGCTGAAGCTGACCTTGCCGACGCGCAGCTGCACGTTGCCGATCTTGTCAGTGCGGTACTCGACTCGGCCACCCTTGAACTCGGTGACGGCCTTGGCGACGTCCATCGTGACGGTGCCGGTCTTGGGGTTCGGCATCAGACCACGCGGTCCGAGGACTCGACCGAGCCCACCGACCTGACCCATCAGGTCCGGGGTCGCGATCGCGACATCGAAGTCGAGGAATCCCCCGGCGACCTTGGCCACGAGGTCCTCGGCACCGACTTCGTCGGCCCCGGCGTCTCGGGCGGCCTGGGCCGCTTCGCCGGCGGCGAAGACCGCGACGCGGTTCGTCTTGCCGGTGCCCGCGGGCAGTGAGAGCGTGCCGCGCACGATCTGCTCGGCGCGTCGGGGATCGACGCCCAGTCGGATGGCTAGTTCGACGGTCTCGTCGAACTTGGCGCTCGAGAGGGTCTTCACCTTCTCCACGGCGTCGGTGAGGCTGAGGAGTTCCTCGCGGTCCACCTGGGCCAGGGCGTTGCGGTAGTTCTTGCCGTGCTTCATATCTCTCCTAGCTCGCGACCGAGATGCCCATCGAACGAGCGGTGCCAGCTACCTGGAGCTTCGCCATTTCGATGTCATCGGTGTTGAGGTCCTTCAGTTTGGTCTTCGCGATCTCTTCGATCTGGTCCATCGTCACCGAGGCCACGACTTCACGGCCCGCGAGGTGCGCGCCCTTGGCCACCCCGGCGGCCTGGCGCAACAGCACCGGCGTCGGTGGGGTCTTCAAGATGAACGAGAAGGATCGGTCGTCGTAGATCGTGATGTCAACCGGGATGACCGTGCCCTTCATGGACTCGGTCGCGGCGTTGTACTGCTTGCAGAACTCCATCGTCTGGATGCCGTGTGGCCCGAGGGCCGTGCCGACCGGCGGGGCCGGCGTGGCGCCGCCCGCTTCGAGCTGGATCTTGACGACTGCGACAATCTTCTTGGCCATGGTTCTCTCCTTAGGCGTTCTAGAGCTTGGTGACCTGGGTGAAGTCGAGCTCCACCGGGGTCTCTCGTCCGAATATGTCCACGAGCACCTTGACCTTCAGCTGGTCCTCGTTGATCTCGGCCACGTGGCCCGAGAACGTGGCGAAGGGACCGGTTTTGATCTGCACCGTGTCGTTGACTTCGAATTCGTGGGTTGGCATGCGGCGCTTGGTCGGCGCGACCTCGACACCCTCGACGAACGGGTGGATGATGTTGTCGACTTCGCGACGCGTCAGGGCCGTCGGGCGGGTCTTCTCGGCGCCCACGAAGCCGGTGACGCCCGGCGTCGAGCCGATCACGTAGAAGATCTCGGGGTCCGGCTCGCAACGGATCAGCAGGTAACTCGGGAACATGCGCTTGGAGACGGTGACCTTTTTGCCGGACTTGAACTCGGTCACGTCCTCTTCGGGCAGGTAGATCTCGTAGATCTGGTCCTCGAGCTCGCGGCTCTTGATGATGTTGCGCAGGGCGCCAATGACCTTCTGCTCGTGGCCGGCGAAGGTGTGCACGATGTACCAACGACCGGGTCGGTCGAAGGCACTCTCGGCGACGGGCTCTTCTAAGTCCTCATCGAGGATCGTGATCTCGAGGATCTCGTCGTCGGGGACGGTGTCGTGATCGGTCGTTGGGGTCTCAATATCGCTCATGGTCGCCTTACTTCTGGAAGAGGAACGTGACGAACTTGGAAAAGCCGTAGCCGAGTCCGAAGATGAGTGAGGTCATGAAGACCAGGACGAAGAACACGATCAGGGTGTAGTTGATGACCTCGGGCCGGGTGGGCCAGGAGACCTGGCGCATCTCTTCTCGGATCTCGCGGAAAAACTGGCGCGGACCGGTGCGCTGGCGACGGCGACGCTGGACGTCTTGCGTTGAGGCACGGCGCGGCGCGGGGGTGCCGTCGGCACCCACCTGACCCTGTCGCTGCATCATTCGCTTCTGTTCGCGGTTCATCTCACGTCTCTCGTTCGCACTACATTTCCATCGAAGAAACTCTTCGCGCAGGGCAGGAGGGACTCGAACCCCCAACCACCGGTTTTGGAGACCGGTGCTCTACCAATTGAGCCACTGCCCTTCGTGACGCCAGTCACAACGTGACTGAGGCCGTAGGGAAGATGAATCTTACCACCCTCCCCGAGGGGTCTAACTAGCGCGTCTCCTTGTGCGTGGTGTGTTTGCGCTCCCACTGGCAGTACTTCTTCATCTCGATGCGCTCACGGTCATTGACCTTGTTCTTCATCGTGATGTAATTACGGCGTTTGCAGTCCTCACACGCCAGGGTGACCTGTATCCGCTTTTCGTTCTTCGCCATCGTTCTCTCCTCGTATCACTTCTCTGGACTTGCGTCCTGCCTGGTAGCGGCGGCGGGAGTCGAACCCGCGACACCACGATTATGAGCCGTGTGCTCTAACCACCTGAGCTACGCCGCCTGGCGAGCCCTCTGTCGGGATTGAACCGACGACCCCTTCCTTACCATGGAAGTGCTCTACCACTGAGCTAAGAGGGCGCTCGCGTCCACTTTGGCGCGGAGAAAATTGTACTCCGAACGAGCCTATGGCTTCCACCCAGCCACCTGTACCCTTATGTCTCATGAGAACGCGCCTGGTCGAAGTGGACGACGCCACGGCGGTGATGAACATCTACAACCCCGAAGTCAACGAGGCCTCCATCAGCTTCGATCTCGTCCCGCGCACACTGGCCCAGCAAGAGGAGTGGATCGGTCGCCACCTCGACACGCATCCCTGCATCGTCGCGGTCAATGAGGACGACGACGTCGGCGAACTCGGCGCTCGGGGTGAGCGAATACTGGGTTTCGCGCTCGTCTCGCCGTTTCGCGACCGCCCGGCCTACGCCACGACCGTCGAGAACTCGGTCTACGTCTGTCGAGCGGCGCGCGGTCGCGGCGTCGGTGAGGTGCTGTTGCGTCAGTTGATGGCACTCGCCGGTGAATCGGGCTTTCACTCGTTGATCGCGCGCATCGTGGGCGAGAACGCCAGTTCGATACGACTCCACGAGAAATGCGGCTTCACCCTGGTCGGAACGGAAATCGAGGTCGGCCGAAAGCAGGGCGTCTGGCTCGACGTGGTCGAGTTTCAGTACGTTATGCCGACTCGCTCACGCTAGGCAGCGAACTCGCGAACTCCGACTCCTTGGCCGGCCAGGACCACTGCGTCCAGCGTCCCATCGGGATGATCAAGACCCCACCGAGGATCGCGACGGCGACGGCGATCAGGAGCGGATTGGAGTGCACGAGGTCGGCCAATAGCGCTCTTCCTCCGGGCAGACCGATGAACGGCCCCGTAATCGAGAGCGCCAAGAGCCAGAAGTGCTCACGACCCTTGTAGCTCGCGGCGAGCAGCATGAGACCCCACGCGAGGTACCACGGCTGCACGACCGGTCCGAGTTCGACGAAGAGGATCAACGAGAGCGCCAAGGAACGCACCCAGCCCCGCTCTTCGGCGTGCCACAACAGCCAGAACGTGAAGCCGGCCGCCACCAGCAGTCCGATGAGCCGAGTCACCGAGAGGACCGATCCCACCTCGACGCCGTGAAAGCCCACGGCGTGCAAGGTGTTCGTCAGGGCCAGTCCGAGCGCCGTCGCCGGCGCGGCCCAGGAGCGAACGGTCCCGTTCGAGAGCAAGTTGCCCACCCACCCGAACCCGAATCCGGCGAGCCACGTCCAGACGCCGAGCGTCGCGGCGGCGACGAGCCCGGCGATCGCGATCGGTCGCAGGCGATCTCGGATGGACGCTTTCGGCCCGAGCCACGTCCAGGCCACGAAGGCCAGGCCTATGGCGGCCGGGGCTTTTATCGCCGCGGCGCACGAACAGAAGAACAGCGCCCAGATGGGATGCTTCTTTACCGCGAGCGCGATGCCGACGACCAGAAATCCGGCCATGATCGCGTCGTTATGTGCTCCCCCGATCAACGTGAGCAAGACCAGCGGGTTCATCGCCGAGAGCACGAACGCCTCGCCGGGGTCGCGGTCCAGGCCCCGGGCCAACATCACGACGCCGTAGCCGATCATCGCCACGGCGAAAGTCTCGAGCAGGCGAAGCCCGACAACGGTCCAGAGCTCGTGGTGCTGTGAGATCCAGTCGATCTTGCCGTCGAGGAAGAGGAAGAACGGCCCGTAGGGCGCGGGTGTATTACCCCAGAGAGGATCGACCGGGGTGACATAGGGAGTCGATCCCAGGGTGAAGGGACCGTAGAGATATGGGCTGATGTTGCCGAAGGTCATCTCGCCCTGGGCCGCGTAACTGAAGACGTCGCGGCTGAAGAGTGGCGGCGCGATGATCATGGGCGTCGCCCAGAGCAACAGCATCCACCAGAGCGACTTCAGTTTTGCGCCGGGGTGCAACTTCATGATCTCGGCCAGGCGCAACCAGACCCGCATCAACAGCAACAGCCCGCCGTAGACCAGGACGACCGAGAGGATGTACTTCGTCTCACTCGGCGTCACGACGTATTTGGCCGACGGTTCGCCGAAGAACCACGTGCTGGGCAGGTCGAGCTTGAACGGAGAATTGGTGAATGAGCATCCGGCGAGGATGAAGGACATCGCGACGAAACCGAGCAGCGCGGGCTGCCAGAGGAACCTCCAGCCCTCAAAGGGTCCGGGAGTGAAACGGCCGAGCGGCGTGTAGCGGCGTTCGAGCAATGTGACACCGGATTCGAATCGCTCGGCCACTCGCTCGTAGTTGCGGCGCACCAAACTCGCCGTCGACCTAAGCCGGTTCACACCACTCCTCCCCTGCCCATCGCCACCTTATTTCGTTCGGGCCGTTTCGGGCATGGCCAATCCAGCCACGCTGGATTGGCCTTGGTGGGCCAGGAGGGATTTGAACCCCCGTAGGCTAAGCCGTCTGGTTTACAGCCAGATCCCATTGGCCACTCGGGCACTGACCCGTGAAGCATCATAGTTGAGCCACCGTGACGCATTCCGAGCGCGCCGGTCTACCATTTGCCCATGCCCAGTTTCGACATCGTCTCCGAACTCGATCTTCAAGAAGTGCGCAACGCCGTCGACCAAGCCAGCCGCGAGGCCGGCACACGCTTCGACTTCAAGAACACCAACCCCGTCATCGAATTCTCCGACAAGGAGTTGCGCCTGTCGGCCTCGACCGAGGATCGCCTGCGCGCGCTCTACCAGCTCCTCGAAGAGAAGCTCGTGAAGCGCTCGGTGTCGCTCAAGTCCCTCGACCCCGGCAAGATCGAAGAGGCCAGTCAGGGCACCGCCCGTCAGAAGGTCGCCCTGAAGGCCGGCATCACCCAAGACGTCGGCAAGCAGATCAACAAGATGGTCAAGGAGATGGGCGTGAAGAACCTGAGTTCCTCGATCCAGGGTGATCAGGTGCGCGTCACCGGCAAACAACGCGACGACCTCCAAAAGGCGATTGCCTTCTTCAAGGAGTCCGACCTCGCGGTCCCCCTGCAGTTCACCAACTTCCGGGACTAAGTCCCGGTCACCTCTTCGATGTTGAGGTGCTCGTCGATCTCTTCGACCGTGTCCACGCGGAATATCCGATTGAAGACGATGAGTTTCAACACCCAGAAGATGGCGAAGCTCGCCAGGTTGGTAAAGACGACGAGTCCAGTGTTGGCGAGATGACTCCAGTGATGGGCGCGCACTTCGTGGCGCGCCCAGAGAGCGCCGAGTTGGGACACGCCGATGCCGAGGAAGGTGAGCGCCCAAAACGGCACGACCTCTCGCCGGAACTGGCTCTTGCCGCGCTTGCCCCACGTCCAACGGCGATTGAGTTGATAGGCCGGGATCGAAGCGACGAGATTGCCCGCGAGGGTTGACCAGATGACGCTCGGGATGATGTTCAGTCCGTAAAACGCCGAAAGGGCGACGAACGAGACGATCGTCGAACTGCCCGAGACCATCGTGTAGCGAATGAGTTTTCGGCCCTGGTGAGTCTTGGACCAGGACCGCAGCGAGTGAAGACGAGTGAGCACTACGAGAACCTTAGTTTCGCCGCTCTGACGTCAATGGGTGGGCCCGACACGGCGACAACGACGATGGCGACGTGTCAGTCGTTCCAGATCGGGTCGACCGTCGCATCGGGAATGGCGGAAAGCTCCTCGGCCACGAGCTCCTCGTCGATCACCTTGAGTTTGTCGAAGTGGAAGATCTTGTTGAACACGACCAACTTCAAGACCCAGAAGATCGCGAAGCACACCAGATTGGTGAAAGAGACCAGCGCCGTATTAGCCAGGTGGCTCCACTGGTGCGAACGAACGATGTCGCGCGCCGTGAAGGCACCGATCTGGCTGAAGGCGATGCCGGCGAAGGCCAGTGACCAGTACGGGACGATCTCCTTGCGAAAGGCGCTCGGCCCGCGCTTGCCCCAGGCCCAGAGTCGGTTGAGGTGATACGACGGCAAGGTCGCGATGACGTTGCCCGCGAGCGTCGCCCAGATGACGCCGGGAATGATCTTGAGTCCGTAGAAGATGAAGATCGCCGAAAATGAGACGCCGGTCGTGATGACCGAACTGGCGGTGTAACGAATGAGCTTCTTGCCTTGGCGGGTCTTAGACCACGCCTGGAACGAGTCGAATCGTTTGCGCATTGAATCCAGTCTAATTCCTCTTCGGTGTCGAGCCCCTAGGGCCGAAGGCCCGAGATGCAACAATGGAACATGTCCGAAGCCCTTGTGTTGCTTGTCGATTTGCTCGACCTCGAACAAATCGAGGTCAATACTTTTCGAGGTCGACACCCCGAAGAGGAGCGTCAGCGCACGTTTGGCGGACAAGTGGCGGCCCAGGCCCTGATGGCAGCGGGACGAACGGTCGAGGTCGGTCGCGTGCACTCCCTTCACTCGTACTTCCTGCGACCGGGCGATCCCAGCATCCCGATCCTCTATGAAGTCGACCGAATCCGTGACGGGCGAAGCTTCACCACGCGTCGCGTGGTCGCCATTCAACACGGCCGCGCGATCTACAACATGCAGGCCAGTTTTCACACCGAAGAGGTCAGTATTGAGCACCAATTCGAGATGCCCGACGTTCCTAGACCCGAAACCATCGCTCGACTCGACGAACGAATTAAGGACGAGTTCGGCACCATCGATGAATGGGCCAAGCGCGAGCACCCCATCGACCAACGCTTCGTCGGCGAAATCCCTTGGAGTCCAACTCGCAGCAAAGAGCCGCGCCAGCAGATCTGGATCAAGGCCGACGGAGAGTTGCCCGACGATCCACTGCTGCACGCGTGCGTGATCACCTACGCCAGTGACATGAGCCTCCTCGACTCGGTCCTCGCGCCACATTCGATCCGCTGGGACAACGGCTCCTTCATGGTCGCGAGTTTGGATCACTGCATGTGGTTCCACCGCGAAGTTCACGCCGATCATTGGCTGCTCTACGACATGGACTCGCCCATCGCCCACGGTGGCCGGGGCCTCGCGCGTGGCTTCCTCTTCAATGAATCCGGTCAATTGATGACCTCAATGGTCCAAGAGGGACTCACTCGAGCAATCGACCCCACCAGGTAAAGGAGCAGTGATGAGTCTCAACGATGACGTCGCGGCCTACAGCATGGCCACGTCGCAGTTCTTACACGACGCCGAAATCGTGAATGACGACAACCTCGATCGCCACGTCGAGGGCGGTTGGAGCGCGCGTCAAGTGATCCACCACATCGCCGATTCCGAAGCACAGTCCTACGCGCGGCTCCGTCGCCTGCTCGCCGAACCGGCCGGCTCGGTCATCCAGGGCTACGACGAGGCCGCGTGGGCCGAGTGTCCGCAGCTCGGCTACCGTGACCTGCCCGTGGTGCACTCGCTCGAGGTCTTCAAGGCCGTGCGACTCGCGTCACTGGACGTGCTCGGACGGATTCGAGAGGTCGACCTCGAGTGTTACGGCGAACACTCCGAATCCGGTCGCTACACGCTCGCGACGTGGCTCGAGGTCTACACCCAACATCCGCACGCGCACGGCGCACAACTCTTAGAAGCCGTGAACTCCTAAATCAGGTGCGCGCCGACATTGGCACGTACTTGCGCTCTTCGGCGCCGATGTAGAGCTGGCGCGGCCGAGCGATCTTCACGTCCTGGGCGAGCAACTCCTGATAGTGCGCGAGCCACCCCGAGGTTCGCGGAATGGCGAACAGTACCGTGAGCATTTCGAGCGGGAAACCCATCGCCTGGTAGATCAATCCGGAGTAGAAGTCGACGTTCGGATAGAGGCGACGCGAGATGAAGTAGTCGTCGGCGAGCGCGATCTCTTCGAGCTTCAAGGCGATGTCCAACAGTGGATTCTTGCCGGTGACCTGGAAGACATCGTCGGCCGTCTTCTTGATGATCGTGGCGCGCGGATCGAAGTTCTTGTAGACGCGATGACCGAATCCCTCGAGCAGGGCCTTGCCCTGCTTCACCGTATCGATGTACGCCGGGATGTTGTCGATGCTGCCGATCTTGGTGAGCATCTTCAGGACCGCTTCGTTCGCGCCGCCGTGGCGCGGACCGTAGAGCGCGGCCGTGGCGGCGGCGGTCGCGGAGTACGGGTCACCGTGCGACGAGCCGACCACGCGCATCGCGGTCGTGCCACAGTTCTGCTCGTGGTCCGCGTGCAAGATGAACAAGACGTCGAGGGCGTGGGCGAGGACGGGATCCGGCTCGTAGCGGGGCTCGGCGACCTTCCACATCATCGAGAGGAAGTTCTCCGTGTAGCCCAGGGTGTTGTCCGGATAGACGAACGGCATCCCCACCGAGAATCGGTGGGCGGCCGCGGCGAGCGTGGGCATCTTTGCGATGAGGCGAACGACTTGACGGTGCAGGATCTCGGGATCGTCGAGGATCTTCGCGTCCTTGTAGTACGTCGAAAGCGCGGCGATCGCCGAGACGAGCATGCCCATCGGGTGCGCGTCGTAGTTGAAACCTTCGAGGAAGCGCTTACGGACGTTCTCGTGAATGTACGTGTGGTGCGTGACCTCTTGCTTCCACTCCTCGGCCTGGACTTCGTTGGGCAGTTCGCCGTAATTGAGCAGGTAGGCGACTTCGAGGTACGTGGAGTGCTCGGCGAGTTGTTCGATCGGGTAGCCGCGATAGCGCAGGATGCCGAGGTCGCCGTCGACGAAGGTGATCGCGGACTCCGCGGCCGCGGTGTAGAGGAACCCGGGGTCGTAGAACCACACACCCGGCACGGCATTAGAGAACTCCTTGGCGGCCACGCCACCTTTGTCGATGGGAATCTCTCGAGTTTCACCAGTGCGGTTGTCGGTCACGGTAATGGACTCAGACACAGTTCCTCGATTCATAAATGGGGGCTGGTCCATCGTATGCCAACTCACCGGTAGCGCCGCCAATTCACGAGTGACCGGAGGGTGACAACTCCACTCGGTAACTCTTGGAACGCGCCAGGTTTGGCGAGTCAGGCGCCCCCGAGATTCGAATGTCGAGCGTGGCGCGTTCGCTCGGTACGAGGCCGATTGCTCGGGGCGTAAAGGCGTAGGACTGCAGGGGTGCCAGTTCGACGTGGAAGGTCTGACTCTGCGCCGAGAGCGGTCCGTTGGTCGGCTTCATCGACACCACCAGTGTGACCCGTTGCTCGACGAAACCGGTGTTCACGACCGACACGCCCAGTTGCATCTTCGAGACCGGCGGCAGGAGTATCACGCCTTTTCGGGCCGGTAACGGCGCCGGGACCACCGACACTGCGGCGATGCCGATGCCGCGAACGACGGCGAGTGACGGCGACGCCGTTAGATCCACGACACCGTTGGCCTCGAACAGTTTCGCGCTCACGAGCGTCAACGCGTCCAGGCGAACGGTCCCCGGTTCGTGACGGAGCGCGAATCGATCTTGGTTCCACGTCAGCGCCGACTCGTTGAGCGAGTGGGCCGGGTCAGGCGAGGACGGGCCGTTGAAACTCGGTGACGGCGCCGGCATCGTGAGGGCGTGCGCGATCTTCGCGAACATCTCCTCGTAGTCGTCAACCCGCGTTTCCGTGATGTCGGCGATCTTGTCGTTGATGTCGTGAGCGAGTTTGGGCCGTCGAAGTAACTCGGCCGACGTCGACAAGTACGACAACTGGTGGTCGAGTTGGTTGAGGCGCGCGTCGAAGACCGGTCGCGACAACGTCGCGCCGCTTCCCAGCAGTCGAGCCGTGCGCGCGTCGAAGTCATTCTCTTGAACGATCAGTGTGTTGGCGAGTGCCGCGAAACTTCGATTCTCACTTCGCTGGTTCGTGATCGCGCCGTGGGCCGAGCGCGCAATGTCGCGCGCGAAGACCAGTACGACCAGCGTCACGACCAGCGCAATCGTGAGAAACAACGAATGTCGGCGGCGCTGCGCGCGTGTACGGGCCACGAACCAAGAACTTAGTCGTCGTTGATTTTCTTACTCGTCGTCGAAGATGTCGAGTTCGATGATCTCCGAGGCGCCTTCGGGAAGCGCGTTCTCGTCATCGATCCCCCACTTGCCTTCATTCAACGGAGTCGTGAGTCGATCGACCGACGCGAGTTCGGGTAGGTCCTTCGCGCGCTGGGCGCCCCCGAAGGAACGCATATTTTTCGCAATCGGGATCAATCGACCTTCGATGGAGCTCAACATCGCGTTGTAGTCGCGAACCGCAGTGTCGAGCGATTTGCCCATCTTCCCGACGGGTTCAGCGACATTTCGAATTCGGTCGAATAATGTATTCGCGTTTTGGGCGATCCGTTCAGCGTTCACGGCGATCTGTTGTTGATGGACCATGAAGCCAACCGACCACAACAGCGACAGCAGGTTCGTCGGCCCGACGATGACGACTCGCTCGTTCGCCGCGAAGGCCAGCAGATCCGGATCGGCGTCGAGGGCGGCCGACATCGCGAAGTCACTGGGGATGAAGCACACCACGAACTCCGGCGACGGTGATACGGCCTCCCAGTAGCTCTTCTCTCGGAGGGTCTTCACGTGACTGCGCAAGTCACGGGCGTGCTTGGACTGCAACTCGCGCCGCGCGTCGGCGTCCTCTTCGTCCAACGAACGCTCGAAGGCGTCGTAGGGGAACTTCGCGTCAACCGCGAGCTTGATGCCGTTGGGCAGATTGACGACACAGTCGGGTCGAAGTGATCGTCCGTCTTCGTTCGTCGCCGTCACCTGCAGTTCGTAGTCGATGCCTTGACGAAGCCTCGAGGCGTTCATCACGTTGGCGAGTTGGATCTCGCCCCACGCGCCGCGCTGCGAACTTCGTCCAAGGAGTTGATTCAAGCGGCGCGTCTCGTACTGCGTCTTCTGTTGGGCTTCGAGCAGTTCGGCCGCTTTGCTCTTGACGTCGAACAGCGCACCGGCATTCAAGGTGTTGAAGTCCGCGAGATTCTTCTTGTATTCGCCCAGCAGTTCTTCGAGCGGTTTCAGCGTCGAATCCAATTTCGACTCACGAAGTTTGTGGGTCTCTTCTTGAGATTGATTGAAACGCTGCACCGTCTCATCGAGTGCTTCGGTGGAGAGGACCTTGAAGGTCTGGCCCATCTGGGTCATGGACGTCTCGTGGTCGACGCGCTGACGCTCGAGTCGTTCGTTCGACTCGGACAGTTGTGAGTCGCGCACCTTGAGGTCGGCTTCGGCTCTCAGGACATCTTCGCGAAGCGACTGCGCGTGCTTCACCGTGAGGACCCACGTAATCGCCACGCCCAGAGCGAGGCCCACGACGGCGCTAAGCACTGCAACCATTCGATCCCTTTCGTCCGGACACTCCCACCATAGATATGCCCTGTAACCCGGCGGTAGCCTTTGTCGATGAATCGGCTATTTGGAAACCGCTCGGAGCCGGACGATGAAACACCGTTGATCGCCACCGCCGACGAGGAGATACGCCCTCAAATCGTGCAGATCTTCGCATTGGTGGGTGAGGCGATGGCCGGCGCCACCCACGCCCTGCTCTCGGGTGACCGCGAACTGGCGAAGAACGTGGTCGAAAAAGACAAGGCCATCGACACGCTGGTGAACTCGATCGTCAACGCCGTCGAACTTCAGTTGATCGAGAACGAGTCGCTCAACATCGCTGACCGTCGCCGACTGTTAATACTGCTGCGCATTCTTCCCGAAGTCGAGCGAAGCGGTGACTTGGCCGAGCACATTGCGCGACGCGCGGCGCGCGGACTCGGCGTCGAGATGTCACCGCGAAGCCGTGGTCTCGTCGAACGCATGGGTGAAGTGGCCTCAACGATCTGGCGCGAAGCGACGGACGTCATCGTCGACGGGAAGTTGGAGGCGGCCGGTGCCATCGAAGATATCGACGACGAGCTCGACGACCTGCACGTCTCACTGACGGCGGAACTGACGTCCGGTTCGATGACCCTCCCCGTCGCCGTCGAACTGGCACTGCTGGCGCGTTTCTACGAACGATTCGGTGACCACTGCGTCAACCTGGCGCGTCGACAGGTCGGTCGCAACGGCCCCGACTAACGAAGCGCGAGGAGCTCTTCGGCGATCTGCACGGCGTTGAGTGCGGCGCCCTTTCGCAGGTTGTCATTGCTGATGAACATCGAGAGTCCATTCACGACCGTCTCGGCGCGACGAATCCGGCCCACGTAACACGGGTCCTTGCCGGCGGCGAGGCGCGGCATCGGGAGTTCACAGACCACGACGCCGGTAGCCGTCTCGAGCAGTTCCGCCGCTTCCTCAGGCGAGAGTGGGCGCTCGAAACTCGCGGTGATGGCGAGCGAGTGACCCGTGAAGACCGGGACGCGCACACACGTCGCGTCAACGAGCAGACCGGGAATCTCGAGGATCTTTCGACTTTCGTCGCGGAGCTTCTTCTCCTCGCCGGTCTCGAGTGAGCCGTCGTCAAGAATCGTCCCCGCCATCGGGATCACGTTGTGCGCAATGGTGGCCGGGAACTTGACGCCGGAGTCCAGCGGAAACGCGGACCCGTCGAAGGTGAGGGCGCGCACGTCGTTGCCGTGGGACTTCTCCAACTGATTCGAAAGTTCGTCGACGCCTTCACGACCGGCCCCGCTCACGGCCTGGTACGTCGCCACAGCGATCGATCGCAGTCCGGCCGCGACGTGCAACGGCTTCAGCACCGGCATCGCGGCCATCGTCGTGCAGTTCGGATTCGCGACGATCCCTCTGGGAATGGTGCGCAGGGTGTGAGCGTTGACTTCTGAGACCACCAACGGCACGAGGGGATCCATTCGCCACGCCGAGGAGTTGTCGATCACGATCACACCGGCGGCGGCCATGCGCGGCGCCAGCACCTTGGAGGAGGTCGCGCCGGATGACGTCAGCGCGATGTCGATTCCCGAGAAGTCAGCCGTCGCGGCGTCCTCCACGTCAATGGCGGTGCCGTTCCAGTCGAGGGCCGAGCCCGCGGACCTCGACGAGGCGAAAAAACGAACCTCCTCGACCGGGAAGTCGCGCTCGCGAAGGATCTCGCGCATCACGGTGCCCACCTGGCCCGTGGCTCCAACGACGGCTATTCGCATGAGAGAAGTCTACGGGACGCGATTTTCACGCGCTACGCGGCGTCGAGTCCGAAGGCGGTGTGAAGGTGGCGCACCGCTTCGGCGACTTTTTCGGCGCGCATCACGCACGAGATTCGAATTGAGCTCGTGGAGATCATCTCGATGTTGATGTCGTTTTGGAACAAGGTCTCGAACATCAGAGCGGTGACACCGGGATTCGACTTCATGCCGGCCCCGATGATCGACACGCGACCAATGTTGTCGTCACTCGTCACTTCGGTCGCGCCGATCTCGTCCTTCACCTTGTCGCAGGTCTCACTCGCGGCGGCGAGGTCGGTCTTGGCAACGGTGAAGGAAATGTCAGTGATCCCCTTGGCGCTCGTGTTCTGCACGATCATGTCGACGTTGATACCCCGGTCGGCGAGTTGTCGAAAGAGGCGCGCGGCGATACCCGGCCGGTCCGGCACTCCCCCTACGGTGATCTTCGCTTCAGACGTGTCATCGGTCACTGCCGATACG
>Ga0302267_10001729_pt1 | contig 27281 bp, 19 predicted proteins | sample III_Bog_E1_3_FD_194555 | JGI IMG/M metagenome (GOLD analysis project Ga0302267, IMG submission 194555) | Peat permafrost microbial communities from Stordalen Mire near Abisko, Sweden - III_Bog_E1_3 | ecosystem: Environmental > Terrestrial > Soil > Wetlands > Peat | place: Sweden: Abisko...
AGCCATCCAGCATCCTCTTTACCTCTGAGATTCCCGCCGATCAAGAGTCGTTTGCCTTTGCCCTGGCGCAAGCGGCCGAGTATGGCGCAAAGTTTATCCTTTTCCACGCCTATGACATGCAGGCGATGTCGGCGTCAGATACCTCGAGCGGCGTTCCTTACGAAGGCGCTGCTGTCGCACAAGCCGTGGTCGAGCACCTGGAGCCCCTGGCCCAGCGCGTCAGGGATGCAGGCGTTGAATGTGAGACCGCGGTGCGCCTGGGGCGTCCAGCCGATCAGATTCTGAGCTTTCTGCGTGAGCGGACGGGCGAGCAGGAGATTGATCGCATCGTCATGGGTACACACTCTCTTGGCACTATCGGCGGGCTGCTGGTGGGTTCGACGGCCGAGGCTGTGCTGCGCAACGCCAGGACACCGGTCTTTATCGTCGGCCCCGAGGTGGGGGACGCCGGCTATTGCAACTTCGCCGTGCGAACCGTGCTTTGCGGCATAAGCCTATACAAAACCAGTGCGATGCTGGCTCGCTTTGCCGCTGAGCTGGCCGCCGAGCACAACGCCCGTCTGGTGCTGCATCATGCAATCCGGCCCCAGGAGCGCGCTGAGGTGCTTGAGGGTCGGACGATCGATCAGATCAAGGACGAGCTGGTTTCGCTGGTTCCGGATGAGCTTCAAAGCAGGGTCGCCGTGGAGCCGATTGTGGCGCCGGGCGACCCGACCGAGGAGCTGCTCTTCCAGAGCCGTGTGCAGCAAGCCGACTTGATCGTGCTGGGCGCGCAAAGCCCAACGACCTTTGCCTCCGTGACCCGCCACGGAGTGGCACATAAAGTGCTAGCGCACGCGCGCTGCCCGGTGGTGACCTTGCCGCAGATGGTCTCGGCGGCTTGCGGCGCCAAGGCCGAGAAGGTTCATCCAGCAGAGGTGTTTCTGGCCGGCGCTTTCTAGAATTGCGACTATGCGGAGGGCAAGCCAACCGCCTTCTCCTTTGCATCTTTCACCTCTTGCCAAATCCGGGACCGGCTCGTTTGTTCCGGTCGCGTCGCGCTGTGCCCCATTTGCGACAGTCTGGCTGCGCTCTGACGGGATACCGTCAACTAACAGTCAGATTTCGGAGGCAACGCCAGATGAATAAACAGGTAACCGAGACGCCGGCCTGGACCGTACATGGCCATTTCGGCCGTTTCGCCGCAGCGGCTTCTGGATGGCTGGGGTCAACGTGGGCGTTTGCAGGTGCGGGACTGGTGGTTGTGTTGTGGGCTGCCACCGGCTCGGTCTTTCATTTCTCAGACCACTGGGCGATGGTGATCGGCACGGGAACGTCCATCGCGACATTTCTGATGGTCTTTTTGATCCAGAACACGCAGAATCGCGATGCGCGCGCGATCCATCTGAAGCTCAATGAGTTGATCCGGGCCATGGACACGGCGCGCAACCAGATGATCGATATCGAGAGGCTGAGCGATTTGGAGTTGGATGCGATGCAGGTTACTTACGAAAAGATAAAAACAAGCTGGACTGAGCGTCAGGCACAAACCTCTCGTCGCTCTCAGAACGATGGCGAAAATACCCCTATGAAGAGCAAACCTGGCAATTGACCACTCCCATGAATTCTCTTATTGATCCGCCCCTTAACAGCCTGTGGTGAAAGTCAAAATTGTTGAAAAGCATCCCTCGGGGGCTAAAGCCCAAGTTGATCTTTCGACACTTACGACACGACTAAAGTCGTGCCCTTTCAAAACACTACTTCCACCACGGGCCCTTAAGATATGCATCGTGGTTTCCCACCCTTTCCGCAAAGAACGCGGAAAGGATGGGGCACCCTGTTCAATTTTTTTGGGCCGGATCAGTGGTGGGACGCGGAGCAATCTTCGCCACAACCCTTACGCGCGCAAGCGGTGGCGCAACTTGAGCAAGGGCTTTTCCAGCAGGAAATAAGACCCCAGCGCGGCGGCGATTGCAAAGCCCAGGTTCTGCGGAAATGCGTTGGCCCAAGCGGCTGAATTCCGATTGAGAAACAACTGTTGCCACAGATAGAGCGAATAGCTGAGAAGCCCCACAAACGCAATCGGCTTCCAGTTGAGGACTCTGCCTACCCAGTCATGGGAATAATAAACGCTGCGGTGAATGAGGATTGCAAGGCCAATATTGATGATGGACGTGCCGAAGACCGAAACAACCGTATAGCCCAAGTAGCGATTGACTAAGAGAACCAACGCCACCAATCCAAACGAATACGCCGGCTTGAACAAGCGCAAATACCAATCCTTGCTTTCCAACCAGCCTGCGACCTTCGCCAACAGGCAACCCGTCGCAAGACAGTCCGCAACCATGGGAAACATTTCCAGACCGTAGTATGGGGTTCCTCTCAGGAATAGCCAGGCGCCGGAGCGCGCGACCGGGCCAAACAAAATCACACCGGCGGCGACCCAACCCGCACGCCGCGTTCCTAATAGAACAAAGGTGCAAGGCCAGATCAGGTAGAACTGCTCCTCGACGGACAGAGACCATAGGTGTCCAAACTGCCATGATCTGTCTGGAAGATAGTTTGTCGTGTAAGTGACGGCGTGCCAGATATCCCTTGGCTGCAAATGCACAACCCCAGCCCACCACAGCAGACCAACGCAGGCGATAAATACGTAGGCGGCGGGAAACAAGCGCAGCGCCCTCCGGGCATAGAAAAGCTTGAGGGAGACATACCCGCTCTTTGCGCGCTCTGAGAGCATTAGGCGCGTGATTAAGAAGCCTGAGATGACGAAAAAGACGACCACTCCCAGATGGGCGTAATCCCCGATGCCCAGATCAAGGCGAACAAACCCCCGCGTTCCGCTGAGATGGCCCAGCAGGACAAGAGCAATCGAAATGGCCCGCATCCCGTCAAGGGACGGCAGATGGTCGGACTTCACGGATTTGCTCTGCGGCGAAAGCGTTTCAGTGCCAGTAGATATGCCCAAATAGTCCTCTGCCTGAATGCTGCTCGTTAAGGTCGGCGGATAGCCCTACGAAGGATGCTAACACGCCGGCAAATGAACCCCGGAGTGCGATAGCAGGGCACGTGATGGCTGCGACGAGTTCGTTCAGTTGCATCCCACAATCGGGAAATGCTCCAAGGGGTGGGCTTTCTTGCGGGCGAAAGTGCGGGTTGAGCATTCTTTGTGTTCTCTTTTGCACTGCGAACCATCCGGCCATCATGAGCAACTAGTCAGGAGGTGAATTTATGGACAAGCAACGAGTAAAAGGCGCAATCGACGAAGTGGTAGGTAACGCAAAGCGGCAAGTAGGCGGCTTGACCGGCAACACCGGAACCGAGGTGAGAGGCGCCGCTCAACAGATCAAGGGCAAAGTCGAGACGGCTGTTGGCAAGGCGAAGGATTCGGTTCGCGCCGCCAATGATAATGCCGCCGCGAAGCAGGGAAGCTGCCATGAAACCGGATGCAAACAGAATTAGGCAGTTGCAGCGAAGGATCGCGAACGAGTGCGGTTCACTCAGAAGTCAAGCCGGCGGTGAGGCATAACCGAGATTCAGCAACCGCAGCGAGGCGCATACGGCGAGGGCGCAGCGCTGGGTGAAGGGTGAGCCAACCGCCGGCCTGGAAACGGGAGCATATATGAAGATCTCCGGAATTCTTTTGATCATTGCCGGGTTGTCAGCCATTTTCTGCGGAGGGCTTTCTTACTCGCACCCCAACCAGACTCCGGACATGGGCCTGATTCAAGTGGACGATACAGAAAGCCAGCAGGAGAGCATTCCCCCGATTCTGGGCATCGCGGGCGTTGCAGCGGGTGGCGGGCTGATCTATTTCGGAAGGAAACAGCGGGGATAGCCATGCGGCGGCATATCAGGGACCTCCCTGCGAACTGCTTGCTTCATTTTGGATAGGATGCTCAGCGTCTCATCACTGGTCCCCAGCAACTGCCATGGGGAAACTAAATGGAATCTCCGGCCCGCTGCGAGTATACTTTCCGCAAGGCGGCGGCCGATGAGCTTTGGCGGCCGAGAGTGAGGTGTGTCTTCAGCAGAGACTCAAGTTCACTGACGAGCGACGTTCCAATTTCGGAGACTTCCCGTTGGCGCGCGGTGGTTCGTGTGTTGCGAAGTCCCATGGACGCCTTAAGTTGCGCCCTCTTCCCTTCTTCTTGTGCCCTCTGCGGCTCCCCACTTCCGCATCTCTCTTCTGTGCCCATTTGTGATGTTTGCTGGACGGAATTTGCCGTCCAGAGCGGAAATCTCTGCGCGCGCTGCGGCGACTCGCTGGACACGCCGCTTCAGGCTCCATCGATCTTCGGGTTGTGCCGCGCCTGCCGAATGGCGCCGCCGCTGTTCGAGCGAGCTGTGGCCTATGGGCCGTACCATGGCCGCATGAAAGCGGCGATTCACGCGCTCAAATATGACCGGCTGCAACCAGCGGCGCGCGGGCTGGGCCGGATGCTGGCCGAGGCAATCGCCCAACTGGCCGGCGAGGCGCCCACTGAGATGCTGGTGGTTCCCGTGCCGCTGCACAGGTCAAAGTATGCCGAGCGCGGCTTCAATCAGGCTCGTTCGCTGGCCTTCCATGCGCTTGCGGCGCTAAGAAAGACGCATCCGGAATGGCGGCTCACGCTGGCTTCGAAAACTCTGATGCGCCCACGCGCCACTGAAAGCCAGGCTGGCCTGACCCCGCGCCAACGGCGATTGAATTTGCGTGGAGCGTTCACGGTTTCCGATCCTGCCGCAGTCGCTGAGAAACATGTTTTGGTCATCGACGACATCTTCACAACCGGCTCGACCGCACGCGCCGCAGCTCAGGCGCTCGCAAGAGCCGGCGCGGCATCGGTATGGGTGGCTACTCTGGCCAGAGCAGGCCGCGTGCATGATAACCGCCGCAACGTTTCATTTCGATTAAACGATGCGGAAGACACAGTCACCCCGGCCGGTAAGTCGGCGGCCGCAACTTTGCAAGGAGAAGGCGTTTATTCATTGCACGAGCAATCATCTTTTTGACGAGGGGGCAGAAGATGTCGCTGGGAAAAGCTATGATTCATGCGCGCAAACAGAAGTCCATCGCCAGGACCGCGGCCTTTGCGGGCGAGCAGGCGACCATCTACTCCGCTCACATTCTACAGATGCCTGTTCTGGTGCTGAACGCATCCTATGAGCCGATTAATATTTGCGGCGCTCGCCGCGCTTTGGTGCTGGTGCTCAAAGGCGTTGCGCGCACGGAGGAAGAGCACGGCCTGGTGCTGCACGCGCAGCGCAGCCGCATCCCCATGCCTTCGGTAATTCGGCTGCTCGAGTATCGCCGCATCCCGTATCAAACGCGCGCCCTCTCGCGCAAAAACATTCTGCTGCGCGACCGCAATACTTGCCAGTACTGCGGCGAGGCGTTGCCGCCCGCCGATCTTACGCTGGACCATGTGATTCCTCGCTCTCGCGGAGGTAACTCCACATGGGAGAACCTGGTGGCCTGCTGCCACGATTGCAACCGCCGCAAAGGCAACCGCATGCTTCACGAGATCGACGACATGGTGCTGTTGCGCGATCCGCGTCCTTTTTCGCTGCACACAAGCCGCCAGATTATGCGTATGCTGGGCCGCGGGGATGACCGCTGGAGAAAGTACCTTTTCTATTGAGTAAATATTGGGGATAAGAACCGGGATTAGTCAAGCTGTTAACGGAACTCTTGCGATGCAACATCACTGACTTTCAGCGTATGATGGTTTGTATAACAACCTATCGGGTGAGGAGTCAGAGTGATTCAGCGGAAGTTATCGTTCAAATTCTTATTAGTTGTGCTTACTGCTACAGGTGCCTGTCAGGCTATGCCGGCTCACGCGCTTGATTCATCCCATGGCTGCGACCCACGCGCTTATGGCGCAAAAGGCGACGGCGTCAGCAAAGACACGGCCGCAATTCAGGCAGCAATCGACGGCTGCGAACGGCAAGGCGGCGGCACGGTTCGACTGATTGCCGGGACGTATCTCAGCGCTCCTATCGTGCTGAAGAGCAACATAACATTGCAACTCGACAAAGGCGCCACGCTGCTCGGCTCCGCTGATCATGGCGACTACCCAGCGATGACGATGTTTCACCTTCCCGACTTGCAGCCGCTGGTGAGCGCGGCTAACTCGACGAATGTCGCAATCACCGGCGAAGGCGTGATTGACGGCAATGGAGCGAGCTGGTGGCAGGAGGCGAGGGAGATAAAGGATCACGGCATCCTTGGGACCGGCCACCCGCGACCGAAGCTGATTATCTTCGATCATTGCAAGCACGTTCACGTGGAAGGAGTTACCATTCAAAACTCTCCCATGTGGCAATTGGTTCCTTATTACTCGGACGATGTGGTTATTCGCAATATCAAGGTTCTGGCGCCGGCTAACTCGCCTAACACGGACGCCATCGATCCTTTTTCATCATCGAATGTCGTCATCGATCACGTGTTTGCTGACGTGGGCGATGACAATATCGCGATCAAGTCGGGCCCGATCAACTCGCCGGGACCGGATGATCCCAGCCGTGACATTACCATTACCGACTGCACATTCTTGCATGGGCACGGCCTTTCGATTGGCAGCGAGATTGCGGGGGGAGCCAGGAACATCCGCGCGGAACGCATTCACTTCGAGGGATCGGACAATGGCATCCGCGTGAAAGCGAACCGCGACCGCGGCAACGATGTTGGGCCGATGTTTTTCCGCGACATAGAAATGAAGAATGTGAAGAACGCGCTGATTATCAGCGAGTACTATCCCAAAGTTCTTCCGCCCGATACGGAAGCGGCGCAACCCATTACGCGGCTGACACCACACTTTCACGACATCACGATCGAAAATCTCACAGCAACCGGCAGCGCATCGGCTGGAGCGATTGTTGGTTTGCCGGAGTCGCCGGTCCTCGGTGTAGTTCTGCGCAACGTGAAGATCAGCGCGAAGACTGGACTTACGATAGCCTATGCCGATGTGGCGGGCGAGGGCGCCACGGTGCAGGCTGAGACAGGTGAAGCGATTGTGAAGCAGGCTGGTGCGAAGGTTACGTTGCGCTAGAGCGAAGTTACTCCAATCAAAAGAGGCTGTGCCTGTTGGCGCAGCCTCTTTTGTCGCTAGAGTTACATCCCTGCTGACTATACGCCGCTGAACGCGGAGAAACCGCCGTCGATCGGAATCACTATGCCGGTCACGAATTCAGAAGCCGGCGAGAGCAACCACAGCACGCATCCGAAGAGATCCTTGGATTCTCCTAGGCGTCCCATCGGTGTGTGCCCGATGATCGTTTTGCCGCGCGGTGTCCAGTCGCCCGTCTCCTTGTCGGTCATCAGAAAACGGTTTTGATTGGTCAGGAAGAAGCCGGGCGCGATGGCGTTCACGCGGATCTTCGGCGAGTATTCCTGAGCCATGTGAACGGCCAGCCATTGCGTGAAGTTGCTCACTGCGGCCTTTGCCGCAGAGTAGGCGGGAATGCGGGTAAGAGGCCGGAATGAGTTCATGGACGAAATATTCAAAATCGTCCCATAGCCCTGTTCGGCCATGATCTTTCCGAAAGCCTGGCAGGGCAGAATCGTGCCCAGCACATTCAAGTCGAAAACCCAGCGCAATGCGTCCGTCGGCAGATCAAAGAACTTCAATTCAGCGCTGGTTGTGGCCTGAGGCTTATTGCCTCCCGCGCCGTTGATCAGGCAATCCAGCTTACCCATGCTCTTGATTACGTCCTGTGCTACCTGAGCAACGCTCTCACGATCGAGCGCGTTGAATTTGAAAAAGGAGATCTGCTTGCCGCGCTCTCCCATGCGCTCGATCAGCGCCTTGCCTGCCTCTTCATTCATGTCGAGGATTGCGACTTTTGCGCCGCAGCCGGCCAGTGCGCCGGCCATTTCACCGCCCAGAACTCCAGCGCCACCAGTAATAGCCACTGTTTTTCCGCTGAAGTCGTACATCCTCGTCAGTTCCGCCAGATCAAAGGGAAGTTGCTCCGCCTTCTGTTCAGTTACATCGGCTGTTGTCTTTGACATAGTGCACTCCTTTTTGTTGTTCGTTCATTCAGTTCAGAGAAACTTCAAAGAATAAGATCAACCATTTCGCCCGAGAAAGACGGGCGCGATGTGCCGGTTGTAGAGATTTTCCGTCACGTTCTTGGCGATGACGGCTTCATTCGCTTCGAGCAGACCCAGATAGCGCTGGCCCATCTTCGCTGCGACCTTGAAGCCGACATGCAGTAACTGGCGCAGGCTGCTATTGTAGGCCTTCGCGCCCGGCACATGACGCAAGGCGGCAGTGTATTGGTCGGAAGTCCAGGCACGAACCTCGTCTGGAGATGGTAGCTTCGCCGGGTCTATATCGATGACAGTTGCGTAAGGCGCGCATAACTCCTCGCGGTGGGCATAAGCCTCCGCGTAAATCTCCTTGGCAAGCGCTAGAGCGTCACCACCGGCTTCGGCCAGGCCAATCAGCTCTTCAAGCCAGGTGGTTCCAGCGGTCTTCAGATGCACGCCGGCATTGAAGCGTTTGATGGTTGCGTGAATTGCCGGATAGATGGAGAACTTATCGCTGCCGGAGTGAACGCTGAGCTTGAGATTCTCCGGCAATCCGAAATGCTTGACCGCGTATGCGATGGCCGCAACATCCAGTACAAACTCGCTCTCGAAGCGCGCCACATCGCCAACATAGTCCACACCCTTGTTGAAGCGGCCGCTGAACTTGGGAGCAATGGTCTGAATGGGTATGCCTTCATCGGCGATCGCGGCCAGAATGATAAGTAACTCCGCAGGGCTCTGCGCGCTGTCAGTCTCATCCATCGAGATCTCGGGGATGAAGTTACCCGCGCCCTTTGCATTCTCTATCTTGCGGTAAACTTCGCCGGCCTTCTTAACCGCGGTGAGATATTTTTGCGCGGTCTGGCGCAGAACTTCCGGCGTAATTTCAAAAGCTTCGTTCACTCCTTCGAGTTGGATGTGCCCGAGCAGCCTGGGATGACGCGCGACAAAGTTATCGATGTCAACTGGCGCGGCCGGCTGACCAATAAAGTCGGCCACGTCGAGGGTGTAGAAGTCACATGCCGTGAGGAAGCGGTCGACGGTCTGTAACGTGATGTGATCGGCGTCGCAGAAATACGGCAGTTTCCATGCAAGCGCTTTGACCGCGGCATCGGCGGCAGCGCGCGCCGATGCGGGCTCGGAGCCGATGATGGTGTGCTCGCGGTTTGACTTATTCCACACGGGAACTACTTCAATGCCGCTGTTGAGAGCCAGCACGCACGCATGTAGCTGCGCTTTGGCCTGATGCGCGAACCGGTCTCCGGTTCCGATGGAATACTTCGGAAGTTTTAAACTTTTCTTTTCCATAATCTCTCCTATTTAGAAACGGCTGCGGTGCGCCCACAGCCCTAATCCTGGGTTGGAGATGAAGAATATTTCTTCACCATTGACCCGGTTCGCGCCGAGCGAGAGCTTGCTCGGATCGTAGCGCGTCAGCATCGCATTCAGATCTCCATAACTGAAACCGACGCCTTCGACCTCTTCCCGGGTCAGGAAGGCAGGGCACCAGGTAATCTTGAAACGTCCCTCGGAAGAACCATGAATCAGGTGCGCGGCCGCGCTTAGATCGTTGGCCAGATCGGGGTTGGATTCAACCGCTCTAAGAGTCGCCGGAGTGCCGCGATAGCCGTACTTGCGGATCAATGTGTCGATGGTCTTGTCTTCGCCGAATTCCTTTACGCCCGGCGCGAGAATAATCAGTTCCGCATTGTCAGCCAACGCCATGCGGGTGCGATAGATGGCCTTGTTGCCGATCCATGTAGAGTGGAACTCCTCCGGATCGAGATAGACAACTGCCTTTCTGATAGGCTCGTCGAGCATCTCGAAGTTCACCTTGATGCTAAGTTCCGCGGCGAGTTTGAAGCACTCGACATCGTCACCGATATACAGGCCGCGCACGGCGAGGCCGCCGTCGGCTCTGCGTCCCACTACAGTCTGTACGTAGACGATGGGCAAATCCTTGAGGAAATGATCGGAGGCGTAGTTAAGCACGTTGCGTACCGGGTTAATGGCCCGGCCCATGATCCGCTCCATGCCGTAGACCGCGCCCAGGTAGTGGCTGCGGTTGATGCCTTCTCGCCCACCCGTGCCAACAAGAATGTTCTTGTTGTAATTGGCCATTCCGATAACTTCATGGGGAACAACCTGGCCTAAGGAGAGGATAAGATCGAAGCCGCCCTGGGAGATAAGTTTGTTGACCTGAGCAGGCCAGGCATAACTCAGCTTGCCTTCCGATTGCTCGCGGATAAACTCGGCCGGAACCTCGCCGACCGTCTCGACATCGGTTCGCCAGTTATGAACGCGAAAAAGATCCTGCGGCACATTGCCGAACATGCGCGTAATCTGGTCCGGCCGCATGGCCGTATGCGTGCCGAGAGCTGGAAGAATGGCCTTGAGGCGTTCTCCGTAATATTCCCATGCATAACGCGTCAGTTGGCCAGCGCGGGAGTGTTCACGGCTCTGGTCTGGCGGCACGGCGAGCACGTTGTTGCGCGGGCCCAGCTTGGCAAGACTCTCCGTGAGCAGGGCGTTCAACTCCTGCGGAGACAGATCGGTTTCTATGCTTCCTTTGGCGCAATAAAGGCTCATGCGGTTAACTCCACTTTCTTCAGCCCGGGGGCTAGCGAGACAGTGATGAGCAGCGATACGAGATAAACGCTGGCGGCAATGATGAAGAGGATCGAATAGTTACCATGCGTCAGTTGCAGGAGGTATCCGATGTAAGTGGAAAACAGGAAACCTCCTACTGCTCCAGCCATGGTGCCGATGCCGGTAACCGAGCCCACGGCGCTGCGCGGAAACATGTCGGAAGCCGTAGTGAAGAGATTGGCGGAGAATCCCTGGTGCGCGGCCGTGGACAGGCTAAGCAATCCGATAGCCGCCCATTTTCCGAAATTGTCCGAGTGAAGGTTGTTAATGAGAAAGACGGGGACGACGAGGGAGGCGCAGAGAAGCATCGCCGCCAGCCGGGCGCGCTCGGCCGTAAGCCCCATGCGGACGAAAGAGGCGGGCAAGTAACCGCCGTAGATGCTGCCGATGGCTGAAGCGTTGTACACAATCAAGATGGGCAATCCCAGCCCTACAAGGCTCAGATTGAATTTGTCGTGAAAGTAACCCGGCAGCCAGTAGAGATAGAACCACCAGATGGGATCGGTGAGGAATTTTGGAATTGCATAGGCCCAGGTCTGACGAATTCCAAACAACTTGATCCACGGCGCGGGTGGACCGGGCTTCTCCGGCGGGTCCTGGTTGATGTAGGTAAGTTCGGCGGCGGAGAGGGCTGGATGGTCGGTGGGCTTGTGGTACTTAAGGAACCAGAGCAGAATCCACGACGCCGAGAAAAAGCCTGTGATCAGAAATGCGGAGTGCCAGCCAAAGTAGTGGACGGCAATGGGCACGAGGAGCGTAGCCAGGATCACGCCAACATTGGCGCCACAGTTGAAGATGCCGAAAGAAAGCGAGCGCTCCTTCTGCGGAAACCATTCGGCATTGGTTTTGTTGGCGGCGGGGAAGTTGCCGGATTCGCCAATCCCAAGACAGGCGCGCGCAACGCCGAGTTGAAGCACCGAATTGACCAGAGAATGGCCCAGCGCGGAGAGGCTCCAGAGGGCCATGATGGCTATATAGCCGATGCGCGTTCCGACCTTGTCGACGAAACGCCCCGCGCCTAGCTGGCCGATTGCATAAAAGAGGGTAAAGAAAGCTATAACTGTCCCGTAGCTCGCTTCGGTCAGGCCGATGCCATGATTGGCAACGCTCTGCATGAGAGTGGGCTTGAGAAGCCCCAGAACCTGGCGGTCCATGTAGTTGATTGTTGTGGCCGCGAAGAGCATGGCGCAGATGGTCCAGCGAACGCGGCCTATCCGCGTGCCAGCGGATAGGTCTGCTGCTTCCTGCGCTTCCATCTCCATCTTGAACGCCATTTCTCGCCCCTACAGCTTATACGCTTTTTTCACCAGCCCGTATGTCAACTCATACGCAACTTCAAATGCTTCGTTTTCTTCCAGGCGGTGTTCCGTGACCAGCCGGGCCAGGAATGCGCAATCGACGCGACGCGCCACATCGTGCCGCGCGGGAATCGAAAGGAAGGCGCGCGTGTCGTCGTTGAAGCCGACCGTGTTGTAGAAGCCCGCCGTTTCGGTTGCCAACTGGCGGAAGCGCATCATCCCTTCCGGGCTATCGAGAAACCACCAAGGCGGCCCGAGCCGCAGGCACGGATAGTGCCCGGCAAGCGGAGCCAGTTCACGGCTGAAAGTGGATTCGTCCAGCGAAAACAGAATGATGGTCAGCTTGCTCTCGTTGCCGAACAGGTCGAGCAAGGGGCGCAATGCATCCACATAGTTCGTCGGACGGGGAATGTCGCAACCCACATCGCGGCCATACTTCTCATAGATCTTGCGATTATGGTTGCGCACGCTGCCGGGATGAATCTGCATGACCAGCCCGTCTTCCAGGCTCATCTGCGCCATCTCCGTAAGCATCTGAGCGCGGAAGAGTTCCTGCTGTTGCGCATCGGCCTTGCCTGCCAGCACGCGGCGAAAGAGCTCCGCCGCCTCGGCCGTGGGCAGGTCGGCGGTCTGCGCGGTGGGATGCCCATGGTCGGTTGCCGTGCAGCCGAGCGCACGGAAGCGCTCACGCGCCTTGCGCAGCGCGTTCAGATAGCCGGGCCACGCCATGGTGTCTTCTCCGGTCATCTCGCCAAGCTTCTCAATCAATCCGGCAAATCCCGCAAACTCCGGATCGACCACCGGATCAGGCCGGAAGGAGGGCACAATCCTCGCCTTCCAGCCCGATTCGCGGATCGCCTTGTGATCGTCCAGCGAGTCGAGAGGAGAATCTGTCGTTCCCAGCACTTCCAGATTGAAGCGCTCATAAAGAGCGCGAGGCAAAAATTCCGGCGTGCGTAGTTTTTCGGAGATAGTGTCGAAATAGAGGTCAGCATTTTTCTCCGACAACCGCTCTTCCAAACCAAAAAGCTCCTGAAACGCGAAATCCAGCCAAACTCGCGTCGGGGTTCCGCGAAACAGGAAATAGTGTTTGGCGAAGATGCGCCAGACCTTGCGCGGGTCCTTCATTACCGGCTGCCCAATCTCCAGGTCTTCCAGGGGGATTCCCTGGCTGTAGAGCATCCGGTAGACGTAGTGATCGGGCTGCACGAACAACTTTGCCGGGTCGGGAAAAGGCTCGTTCTTCGCAAACCAAGCTGCCTGCGTGTGCCCGTGCGGGCTGATGATGGGCAAAGCATGGATGTGCGCGTACAGAGCTTTGGCTATCTTTCGCGTTGCGGATTCGGCTGGAAACAAGCGGTCTTCGTGGATCAGCATGGCTGCGACCTTGCCCTTATCGCCGCGAGGCGTAGAGTCCGACCCCTTCAGAGGTCAGACCACAGTATACACACCCGGCTGAAAGACAGCAGAATGCCGAATGAAAATTCTTCAACGCGAAAGAGGGCCTGCAGTGTTACTCTCGTCTTGCCCAGCATTTCAAGAGGATGCGGGCCCTATATGCCGAGGATAAAGCAAGACCTGACCGACACGCACCGGACCATGCAAGTGGTGAACCACATCCGTGCGCTCATTGAGAATGGCACTCTGCGCCCGGGTGACAAGATTCCCCCAGAGCGCGAATTCGCACGCTCCCTGAATATCAGCCGCGCCAGTCTCCGTACCGGGATAGGCTACCTGGCGGCGATGGGAGTGATGAAGGTGAGGCACGGGGTGGGGACCTTCGTCGCTGACGGTCCGGCTGAATTTGGCAAGGCATCTTTCAGCCTCATGGGCGTGCTGCACGGCTTTCAATCGTGGCAGATGTTTGAGGTGCGGTTAATTCTTGAGAGCAATCTCGCCGCCCTCGCCGCTGAACGCGCCACGGAGGAGCACCACACTGCGCTCGCCGAAGAGGTGGCCGAGATATTTGCTTCCATAGATAGTCCCGCCGATTTCCTGATCCACGACGTGCTCTTTCATCGCATTCTTTCGCAGGCCTCCGGCAACCCCATTCTGGGTGCTCTGATGGAGACCATTACATCTGCCCTGTATGACAAACGCCGCAAAACTGTTGAGCGCTCGACAGATCTGCGCGAATCGGCAGAGATGCACCGCATGATTTACCGCGCCATTCGCGCGCGCAACCCCTTGGAAGCGCGTAAACTTATGGAGCAGCACCTGCGTATGGCCCAGGCTGCGCAAGGCTTGGAACGCTCCGCAGCACGGAAGCCCGCCAAGACGGCTTCGCGGTCGACCGCACCGCATGCGGAGCTGGATTCTGCCCGTTCTGACGATCAAAGACCGTTGGCGAGGGCTGACCAGGAATTGCCAAGTTGCCCTCCCGCCCAGTAGGTGCGCCAGCCGAAACACCTGAAAGGTCTGACCATCGGCCCTGCGCCGCGTCGGTTCCATTTTGGGCAAGTCGTTTGTTTTACTGATTTTTAAAGGACGCTCCCACATGTGTGTAATTCTCGCTTGACAGTTCAAGACGTCGTGAACGACACTATTGTGGTTTCGATGGTGGTCTGACCACGGTTGGCAAACCTGATGTACAGGGCCAATTTTGCGGGTCAGAAACCAAAACGGCAAGTGAACAATTTTATGGAGGCTTGAATGAGAAGTATGGCCGTAGAAGGTCAATTGTATATCAACGGAACATGGGCGAGCCTGAAGCACGGGCTCCTGCGCTGTTCCAGGTGGGCATGGCTGGCGGTTCTGGTCGTTGCCATGATGGCGCCCCTGGGCGCAAAGGCGCAGCTTTCAGGAAAGGGACAGATTTCCGGCACGGTCGTGGATAAGACCGGGGCCGTGATTTCTGGCGCCACTATTGCCGCCACAAACACTGCTACCGACATCACGACCACAACGTCCACAACCAGCGCGGGCGACTTCAATTTCCCGAACCTGGATCCGGGCGTCTATACCGTGATCACGTCCGCCGCTGGATTTCAAAATCTGGCTCAGCAGGGCATCCATGTGAATGCGATGGAAACGCAAACATATAACCCTGTTCTGACGGTTGGCGGCTCCAGCGAGCAGATTACCGTGACCACCGAGCTTCCGCAGTTGGAGACCTCCAACGCAACGGTCGGCGCCACCATGGAAAGCGAAGTGTACTCGGAGCTGCCCATCGAAATGGGCGCCTACGGCCAGACCGATCAGCGCCGCGCCACCGACTTCGCGTTCCTCATGCCCGGCGTGCAGGGCAATAACACCAACGGCAACCCGACCACCAACACCGGCGTGGTCAATGGTTCCGGCGCCCGCGGCGCGGCCTCCGCTGTCTACGTTGACGGCGTGGTGTTTGTGCGCGCCGGCGGCAACGGCGACCCGCGCTATGTGTGGTCCGCTATGTCAGTCGACGCCATCGATCAGTTCCAGGTGCAGACCACCGGCTACTCGGCCATTTATGAAGGCCAGGGCGTCATGAACTACACCGTCAAGCAAGGCGGCGCCCAGCAGCACGGTTCAGTCTATGAGTTCTTCCGCAATACTTCTCTGGATACCTGGGGCTTTTTGGCCAAGGCTCCTAACGCGGCAACGATCACGGCGTCGAATCCGACAGGATACGCCATCAAGCCGGTTGAGCATAGCAACGAGTACGGCATCAACCTCAGCGGCCCGCTCGTTCCCTTTGGCAAGTGGAAAGAAAAGGTCTTCTACTACGGCAATTACAATGGCTTCCGCTACACCAGCGCGACGCCGACACCGATGACATTCCCCACGCCAGCCCAGCAGGCCGGCGATTTTAGCGCGGCAGGCAATAACAAAATCTACGACCCATCCACGCAGCTTGCCTGCAGCCAGCACAACGCCCTCACGACTGGTGGCCCCGTCGACAATTATCCTTGCCGGTATCAGTTTGGCTACACTGCTCCGACTACCGGCACAGGTCCAGGAGGCGCCCCTGTCGCGATAGGAGCTGGATCGCCTCCCAACGTGATCCCGTCCGCACAGTGGTCCCCCGTTACATCTCTTATGCAGAAATTGCTGCCACAGACGGGCATTGGCACCGCTCTGCAAAACAACTACATCGCCGCCAACGCAACGGGCCTCACAAATTGGTCGACCACCGACCGCATTGATTTCCTGCCCACTGCATCGGACAATCTCTCGTTCATTTTTGCCGATGGACGACAGGCGAGCTCCGTTCCTGTAGGCCAGACCACTGCGGGCCGCAACGTCGGTCCGGTCCCATTCAGCTACGGTCAGGCCTACGCCCCAAAAACCGCGGTGGGCATCATTGAAGAGACCCACATCTTCACCCCGCACCTGATCAACCAGTTAAAGTGGGGCTATGCCCGCTACAACGGTCCTACCTTCAACCCCGACCAGAATCCTACGGATGCCGCTTCAGGCACGAACGTAGGCCTTTCGTTCAATAACACCACTCCGGTGTCGGGCCAGGCGTTGCAGACCTTCCCCATCGTGCCTTTCGTAGGCTCGAACTCACCTACGGCCTGGGGTGGCACAATCGCCAATTCGACCATAGCGGAAAACTACACCGCCATGGATAACCTGCAGTGGACCGTAGGCAAGCACAACTTCACTTTCGGCGGACAGGTTGCATGGTTGCTGTACAATACGTATTCAGCCGTGGGCGGAACAACTCCCTTCGTGCTCGCTTCCGGCGTCAACGAGACTTCGAACTTCGCGTCAACCGGCGTTACCAACTACAAACTCGCAACCGGTACCGGCATGGCATACGCAAGCTTCCTGCTGGGCCAAATCGACTCGACCTCAGGCAAAAATAATGCCTCTTCGGCGTCGACCTACACGTATACGGACTATTCTGCGCATCCGGGGTATGGAGCGCGCTTCCGCCCCATCTCGCCTTACATCCAGGACAACTGGAAGATCACCCCTAAGCTGACTCTTGACCTCGGCCTGCGTTATGATTTCTTCCCGAGCGTCAGGGAAGTGAAGGACGACGCCAGCTTCTTCGATCCGAATCTTGCCAACCCAGCGGTCGGTGGGCTGCTCGGCGCTCTGAACTTCACGGGGCACGGCACAAACACCTGCAACTGCGACACGCCCGTCAAGAACTATTACAGGAACCTCGGGCCGCGCCTTGGTGCAGCCTATCAGCTTAACTCCAAGACCGTGATCCGCTCCAGTTGGGGCGTCATGTATACCCATGGCGACGCCGTGGGCGGCCTTGCTTCAACTCTCGGAACACTGGGCTTCTCCAACGCGCCGCCTATGTCAGCGGTTAACGATTTCACCGCCATGACCGGGCTGCTGAATGCAAACGATGAGAATCCGACCACCGGTCTTTCGGGAACCATCAATAACCCGACCTATGGCACGGGCAAACTTCCCGCCTATGCGGCTCCGACTGGCGTAAACGCGGGTCCGACATACGGCACCGGCTACAACGGGACGAACAGCACAAAGCCTTCCGGCTCGAATTATGACGACCCGTACCTCGGCGGTCGCGCCCCGGAGTACATCAACTGGACCTTTGGCATTCAGCGCCAGGTGACGAACGCACTTGCTGCTACAGTCACCTACGTCGGATCGGAAGGCCACTTCCTGCAACTCGATAGCAACACGGCCCGCGGATTCCAGTCCAACCAGCTCGATCCAAAGTACTTGGCTCTGGGAACGAGCCTGAGCGACACCGGAGCCAAAGTCGCCACCGATTGCAGCACCATTGTGACGACCGATGGCTTTAGTTGCAACGCTACAGCCTTGGCGAATTTTAACTCGAGTACAGCGTTGAGCGTTCTCCTGCAGCCCTACCCGTTCGAGTCGCCCTCTGACTCCTTCGGATATGTCGGCAATGCCAACTACCACGGTCTACAGGCCACGGCGAATATGCGCGCCTGGCACGGTCTGACGACAAACGCCAGCTACACCTACTCGCGCTCCATTGACGATGCGGGAACCTTCCGCTCCGGCTACGCAATTCCTGCCCAATTCCTCGCCAATAACACTGCATCCACTCCCTCCTGGAAAGTGGATCGCATTGAGCGCACCGTTTCCACCTCCAACCAGATGCATCACTTTGTTGGTACTGCAGTTTGGGACTGGCCGCTGGGCAAGACCATCCTCAATACCAACGGCTATGAGCGGGCTGTCTTCGGCGGATTCAAATTCTCCGGGGTTTACCAGCAGTTCTCTGGATCGCCGCTGGCCATTACTGAAGCCACGGCTCAGACCAATCCGTCGCAGCAGGGCGCTCCGGCGGTCATGAATCCGAACTTCTCCGGATCAGCACGCCAGAATGGGAAATGGGGCAAGGGTGCAACCTACAGCAATTACAACACCCTTAGCTACATCGTTCCCAGCAACGGCGCGACAAAAGCCGCCGCGACTGGGCCTTTCATTGATACAAAGCAGGACCCGAACGACTACAACTATCTGTTCGGCGATGCGCCGCGCACAGCTCCCTATGGCCTCGTTGGCCCCGGCACATATCAGCTTGATCTCGCCATGGTGCGCAGCTTCCCGCTGCATCTCACGTCCTCTTCCAGGCTGAATTTCCGCGCCGAGTGGTACAACGTCACCAACCACACCTTCTGGTCCGTTGCCGACACCAAGATCGACGACTCGAACTTTGGCACGGTGACTCCTTCAGGCAGCAACAACCGCAAGGCCGCTCAGTTCTCGGGTCGTATCGAGTTCTAGCCTTTAACCCTTGCATCTTCACAGAAGAGGCTGCCTTAATCGGCAGCCTTTTCTGCGAGACTCACAGTCTTTATGCCCGGAGTTCAAATGAAGAGTAATCGCATTCTGGCTTGGTTGGTGTTGCTCATCGCAATGGCGGGCAATCTGTGTTTTGCAGCGCAAGCTAAAGAGCGGCCTTGGTCAGAGCGCGCGGCAATCTCAACAATCGAGCGTTGGCCGGATGGCCGCTTTGTGCCCGCCGGCCAGCGCTGGGCCTGGAACTACGAATTGGGCACGCTGCTGGAAGGCATGGACGCCGTGTGGCTGAACACCGCCGATCCGCGCTATTACAAATACATCAAAAGCTCCGTCGATCAGTTTGTCGCGCCCGATGGCTCCATTCCTTCGTGGAAACCGGAAGAAAACCAACTCGACAACATTCTGCTGGGCCGTCAGCTTTTGCTCTTGTACGGCGTCACTCAGGATGCGCGCTACGCCAAGGCGGCTACGCTTTTGTACGAACAATTGCTTCATCAGCCGCGCACCGCGTCGGGCGGCTTCTGGCATAAGCAGAGATATCCCAATCAAATGTGGCTGGATGGTTTGTACATGGCCGAGCCTTTCTATGCCGAATATGCGGCGACGTTTCATCATCCTGAAGTATTTAAAGACATTACTCACCAATTCGTGCTGATGGACGGCCACGCCCGCGATGGGAAGACAGGCTTGCTCTACCACGGATGGGATGAGTCGAAGCAGGAGCGCTGGGCCGACAAGCAGACCGGCCTGTCTTCGCAGTTCTGGGCCAGGGCCATGGGCTGGCACATGATGGCGCTCGTTGACACGCTGGCCTATTATCCGGAAGACAATGCGAGCCGCAAGCATCTGAATGCCGAGCTTGAAAAAGATGCCGCGGCGGTTGCGCGCTATCAGGACAATGTGACGGGCCTTTGGTATCAGGTGCTCGACAGAAGCGGCGCAAAAGGAAACTATCTTGAGTCTTCCGCCTCCTGCATGTTTGTCTACGCGCTGGCCAGGGGTGTGCGCCAAGGCTATCTTCCTCAGCGCTATCTTGCCAATGCGGAGCGCGGATACAAAGGTATTTTGAGCCGCTTCATTGAGGCTAGGCCCGGCGATGAAGTCTCGCTTAACGGAACGGTGAAGGGCGCGGGGCTTGGCGGCGATCCATACCGGGACGGCAGCTACTCCTATTACATCGGCGAGAAAACGATCACCAACGATCCCAAGGGGGTGGGCGCTTTTCTGCTGGCCAGCGCGGAGATGGAGAACGCCGCGAATGCGAAGCTCGGTCGCGGCAAAACGGTTTTGCTTGACGCCTGGTTCAATAGCCAGACGCGGCCTGACGCATTCGGCCAGCAAGTCTCGTTTCACTACAAATGGAACGACCTGAGCAACAGCGGCTACTCTTTCTTTGGTCATATCTTCAATAACTTCGGCGCGGAAACGAAAACTCTCTATGCAGCACCCACGCTCGCGGCGCTTCGCCAGGCGCAGGTCTACATTATTGCTTCCCCGGATATTCCGGCGAAGAATCCGAACCCGCATTACATGCAGCCGGAAGACGCGGCGCAGATTGTGGAGTGGGTGAAGACCGGCGGCGTACTGGTGATTATGGAAAACGATCCGGTGAATGCCGATCTCGATCACCTCAATTTATTGGCCGAGAAATTCGGCATCCACTACAACAATGTGCTGCGTAATCAAGTGGACGGAAACAAATTCGAGATGGGAAAGATTCCCATCGATGGCGCCGGTTCCATCTTCCACGAGCCGCACACTATCTACATGAAGGAGATCTGCACCATTTCAGCGAAGCCCCCAGCCACAGAAGCTCTTCGCGATCACGGGGACATTCTGATGGCCACCGCGCATTACGGCAAAGGAATCGTCTTTGCCACGGTTGATCCATGGCTCTACAACGAATATACCGATGGCCGAAAGCTCCCTGCCGAATATGACAACTACGCCGCCGGCAAGGAACTTGTTCGATGGATTCTCGCGCAGATTCCGAGCGAACTTCCCAAGGCGAAGCCTGCATCATCGAGCACTAAGACCGGTGTCGTTCACAACAATTAGCACGACCCACTGACGTTCCAATAGGAGACTTATGCGTTCAGCTTTCAGTTTTTCGATCTCTGCCTTATCGCTGTTGTGTTTTGCTCTGGTCTTGCCTGCTCAGGACACGCGCAAGGTCACAGAACCGCATATCCCCGCTGCCTGCGTCACACTAAGTGCTGGCATCGCGGCTGAACACGGCGTGATTGCGCCTGAAGATGAGCAGAAATTGGATACCGCGCGCATCCAGCACGCCATCGACAATTGCGCAGCTGGCAAGGCTGTTGTGCTTCGCGCCAATGGGGGGAAGAATGTATTTTTGGCCGGCCCCATCGCCTTGCGCGCCGGAGTAACTCTGGTGGTGGACGCCAATACTGCATTGGTGGCTTCGCGCGATCCGCGCCTGTATGATCTCGCGCCCGGCAGTTGCGGCATTGTCAGCGAGCATGGCCACGGGTGTAAGCCATTGATTTTGGGCGATGGCGCAAAGGGTGGCGGCATCATGGGCATGGGCTCCATCGATGGCCGGGGCGGAGCCAAGCTGTTGGGTCAGGATGTGACATGGTGGGACCTGGCGCATCAGGCCAAGATTACCGATAAGCAGCAAAGCGTGCCGGTGATGATTGTGTTGCGTCACGCGGATGACTTCACCATGTATAAGATCACGCTGCGAAACTCACCGAACTTTCATGTGGGCGTCAACGAGACGGATGGTTTCACCGCGTGGGGCGTGAAGATCATGACACCCAAGACAGCCCGCAACACGGACGGCATCGATCCCGGCTCATCGCGCAACGTAACCATTGCATATTGTTCCATTCATACCGGAGACGACGACGTCGCGGTTAAGTCAGGCAAGGCGGGACCGTCCTTGAACATCTCCGTCTTGCACAACCATTTCTATACCGGTCACGGTATGTCCATCGGCAGCGGAACCAGCGGCGGGGTGGATCACATGCTGGTTGACGATCTGACGATCGACGGCGCTGACAACGGCATCCGCATCAAGTCCGATCGCAGCCGCGGCGGCCTGGTGCATGACCTGCTCTATCGCGACGTTTGCATTCGCGATACGAAGAATCCATTTGTCTTCACGCCGCTCTACACAACCTTTACCGGAGACCAGCTTCCTGTTTATCGAGACATCACGCTCGAAAACGTGCACGTACTGACGGCGGGGAGTTATACATTTCTTGGACTGGACTCGCAGCACAAGCTTGGGTTAAAGCTCGACAATGTATTTGCCGACGATCAAGCTCACTCTTCCATGTTAGTCAAGGATGCGGAGATTGTTATCGGCAGCAAGCGCGGAAATCTGGGACCAAGCGGAGACGATGCAACGGTACAGCAAACGCCCGGCTCAACATCCGGCACACCGCTGGCCTGCGAATCGCGGTTTGTTCCCTTCCCAACTCTTGCGACGGCTCCGGAGATGGCAGGGACGGTTCTTCCCGAAGATGAAACCCTGTATGTTGCGGCCGACGGCACGGGCGATTTTTACTCCATCCAGCGCGCGCTCGATGCAGCGCCGAAAGACGGGGCGCTGGTACTGGTAGCTCCCGGTACCTATCGCGAAGTGCTGACCATTGACAAGCCGAATATCCGTCTGCGGAGCGCCAACGGCGATGCCTCCAAAACTGTTGTAGTGAATGATCGCAGCTCGGGAACGAATGGCGGCACGCTCCACTCCGCCACCGTGAATGTAACGGCAGACAATTTCTTTGCGGAGAACATTACCTTCGAGAACGATTTCAACGCCACGCATCCACAGCTCCCCGCTGGCTCTCAGGCTCTGGCGCTGCGGGTGATCGGCGACCGCGCCGTCTTCCACAATGTGCGTCTGCTGGGCAATCAGGACACCGTTTATGCGGGCAGCCGCAACTGCACTCCAGACGGGCAAAACTGCATCCCGGCGCGACAGTATTTTTCGGATTGCTATATTGCCGGGAATGTCGATTTTATCTTCGGAGACGGCAAAGCTGTCTTCGATCATTGCGAGATTCACAGCACCGCGCATGACGGCGGATTCATCACGGCTCAGTCAAAACACTATCCGGAGGAAGACTCTGGCTTTGTTCTCAATCAATGCAAGCTCATTGCCGATCCAGGCGTAACGAAGCCCGTGTATTTGGGCCGGCCCTGGCGTCCTTATGCTACGGTGATTTTCCTTAATTCCGAAATGGGCAGTCACATCGATCCGGCAGGCTGGCGCGAGTGGCATCCGGGGGAGACACATTCGATTGAAACCGTGTTCTATGCCGAATACAACTCCACAGGCCCCGGTGCGCAGCCCGACCAGCGCGATCCGCATACACATTTCCTAACTCAGGAACTGGCTAAACAGTTTGCGCCTTCTGTCTTTCTTCGCGGCGCGGATAACTGGGACCCTTTGCAACCCGTAAAACAATAGCAGGCAACTTACGTTGCCTGCTAAGTTAGACCATGACGCCAGCCGTGAACTACTTCTATTACCGCATGAATTCGTTCCTTTTGTGTTTGTGCTATCCCACCCATTTCGCAAAAAACGCGAAATGGATGGGGCACGGAAGGTTCTTCTTCATGCGGTCGCAGTCCTAGACAGTATAAGTTGACGACGAAACCCGGCCTCCGTGACCAGTCCAGTTTGTGTGGAAGAACTGGCCGCGCGGCTTGTCGGTACGCTCATAAGTGTGCGCGCCAAAAAAGTCGCGTTGCGCTTGCAGCAGATTAGCGGGCAACCGCGCAGTGCGATAGCCATCAAAGAACGCAAGAGCGGTGGAGAATGCCGGAGTGGGCACGCCCAGCTCGATGGCATGAACCAAAGCCGTGCGCCACGAAGCCTGATAGCCGCTGATCGCCGCGGAGAAGAAATCGTCGAGCAGCAGATTCTCCGGCACGGGCGTCTTGTCGTAAGCCGCTTTGATCTTGCCGAGGAACTGGCTGCGAATGATGCACCCGCCGCGCCACATCAGCGCGATGCCGCCCATGTTCAGCTTCCATCCATGTTCCTGGGCAGCTGCTTTAAGCAACATGTAGCCTTGCGCGTAGGAGACGATTTTGGAGCAGTAGAGCGCCCGGCGCACATCCTCGATGAATTGATCGCGGCCGCCGGGGACCGTCTTCGCAACGGGTCCAGCAAGGATCTTCGATGCTGCAACGCGTTCGTCCTTCAGCGCCGAGAGGCAACGCGCAAAAACAGACTCGCCGATCAGAGTTACTGGCTGGCCGAGATCGAGCGAGCTGAAGACAGTCCACTTGCCCGTGCCTTTCTGGCCGGCTGTGTCGAGAATCTTGTCGACGATCGGTTTCCCGTCTTCATCTTTTTTCGCAAAGATCTGGCTGGAGATTTCGATCAGGTAACTATCAAGCTCGCCCTTGTTCCATTCGGCGAAAACTGTGTGCAACTCATCGGCGTTCAGGCCGAGCCCGCGCTGCAACAGGTCGTATGCCTCGCAGATCAACTGCATATCGCCATATTCGATGCCGTTGTGGACCATCTTGACGAAGTGACCGGCGCCGTCCTCTCCCACCCAGTCGCAGCAGGGGGTTCCGTCTTCGACTTTGGCGGAGATGGCCTGGAAAATATCCTTCACGTGCGGCCACGCGGCAGGATTGCCGCCGGGCATAATCGATGGGCCGAGGCGCGCGCCTTCTTCGCCTCCGGAGACTCCGGTACCGATGAACAAGATGCCTTTTGCCGCCAGATCTTTGGTCCGGCGATTGGAGTCGGTAAACAGCGAGTTACCGCCGTCGATGATGATGTCGCCCGCCTCAAGATAAGGCAGCACCTGGTTGATCGTCTGGTCGACGCTGGCGCCAGCTTTGACCATCAGCATGACGCGCCGCGGCCGCTTGAGCAGCCCGGCTAATTCTTCGATGGACTGTGCTCCAACAACCTGCGTACCCTTCGCTTCGTTAGCCAGGAACTCGTCCACCTTGGAAACGGTGCGGTTGAAAACGGCAACTTTAAAACCGTGGTCGTTCATGTTGAGGACAAGGTTCTGTCCCATGACAGCAAGGCCGATGAGGCCGATATCACATGATGCTTCCGGCATACTATCTCCAAACTCGATTTGAAATTGTTGCTACCGCTGGATGCGCGCCGATCCGCCTTTGGCAAATGCACGCACCTGATCCAAGGTTGCCATGGTTGTGTCGCCGGGGAAGGTGGTCAGCAGCGCGCCATGCGCCCATCCCAGCTTGAGAGCTTCTTCGGGAGTTTCGCCGCTGAGCAGGCCATAAATAAATCCAGCCGCAAAGCCATCTCCGCCGCCCACGCGATCCACCACCTCCAGCTCAGCCGTCGGAGCAGTGTAGGATTTTCCGTCAACCCATGCCACCGCGCTCCAGCTATGCCGGTTGGTAGAGTGAACCTCGCGCAGCGTTGTAGCCACCACTTTCGCCTGCGGATGCTTCTTCACAACGTTGGCGATCATGCCGAAGAAAACGCTGGGGTCCAGCTTCGATTTGGCCGCGACCTCCGGCCCCGGAATGCCCAGTCCCTTTTGCAGATCTTCCTCGTTGCCCACCAGCACATCCACGTTCTCGACAATGCGGCCGATGGTTTCGACCGCGCGCTCAGCGCCGCCCTGAATATTCCACAGCTTCTCGCGGAAATTCAAATCGAACGAAGTTACCGCTCCGGCAGCCTTGGCTTCCCTCATCATCTCCGCGGCCAGCGCTGCGGTAGTCGGCGAAAGCGCAGCAAAGAGCCCGCCACAGTGCACCCAGCGCACGCCGCGCGCAAAGATGGCCTTCCAGTCGAAATCCCCGGGCTTCAGTTGCGCCGCTGCCTCGTTGGACCGGTTGTAGAAGACCACCGGAGGGCGCAAACCGTACCCCCGGTCACTGTACACCGCCGCCATATTGGGACCGTTGACGCCATTGTGCTTGAAGTGCTTGTAGAACGGCTTCACTCCCATGGCGCGTACGCGCTCGGCAATCAGGTCGCCGATGGGATAGTCAGACATGGCCGAGACGATTGCCGTCTTCAAACCAAAACAATCTGAAAGGTTGGCAGCCACATTGAATTCGCCGCCACTGACGTGAATCTGGCACTCTGTGGCCTTGCGGAAGGGAATGATCCCCGGATCAAGCCTGTGCACCAGCGCCCCCAGCGACAGAAAATCCAGCTCAGCATCCTTGTTGATATTCAGTCCATTGCTCATCGGCTGTTTACTCCTGCTCCCTATAGAAGATAGTGAAAAACTGCGATTTTCGACCTGCGATTCATTAGATTCCCTTCGCACCCTGTCTCGCAAACGCCAGCGCGGCCTGGGTGGAGAGGTCTGACCACCAGCATACACGCAGACCCTAAATGTTGCCAATCTGAAAAGGAAAAGGCGCAGAAACTTCCATCGGTGCTAATCTTGAATGGTTCGTATTTTCCGCACAACGATTGGAACATCATCCATTATGGCACGCCCAGGACTGGATGCGCCCGGCACTGATCGGACCAAGCAAGTGGTCAACCACATCCGCGCCCTCCTGGAAACAGGAGCACTGCAGCCCGGCGATAGAATCCCTCCTGAACGAGTGCTTGCGCGCACACTCAAAATCAGCCGCGCCAGCGTTCGCACCGGCATTGGCTACCTCGTGGCGATGGGGGTGATGAAGGTGCGGCACGGGGTGGGAACCTTCATCAAGGATGGCCCGGCTGAATTCAGCAAGGCCTCGCTGGGCCTGATGGGCGCGCTCTACGGCTTTCAGTTCTGGCAGATGTTTGAGGCTCGGTTGATTATTGAAAGCAGCCTTGCCGCTCTCGCCGCCGAACGGGGCAAGGAAGAACATTACGCGGCTTTAGCCGAACAGGTCGCCGAGATGTACGCCATAGCGGACAACCCCGCGGATTTCCTCGTGCATGATATGTTGTTTCACCGCATCGTCGCCAAGGCCTCAGGCAATCCAATTCTGGCTGCTCTTATCGAGACCATCACCACGGCGATGTATGAAAAGCGGCGCAAGACCGTCGAACGCGCGGACTACCTGCGCGAAATGGCGGAAATGCATCGCGAGATTTACCGCGCCATCCGCGCACGCGACCCCATTGAGGCGCGAAAACAAATGGAAAACCACTTGCGTACGGCGGAAAACGCCCAGAACATGGAATTGCCCGGCGTTCATGCCAGCCACGCGCCCCGGCCTCACGCAAAAAAGTCTGCGACCGTCATAGACCGCAGCTTGGCAAAGTAATATCCGGAAACTACAGAAAGATGAGGCGGCAAGCCTATTCTTGATGTGCTTGGGACGCGGGTTGCCAAGTTGCGCTCTTCACCTTGCGGTAATTGGCGTCGAGTTCCGTCTGGAGAAGGCAGAGCGCCGTCAGCCGCCGTGCCATCGCCTGAACCTCTTCGGCCTCAGCCAAGGTCAGCGGGCGCTTCAGTAAGCTGAACTCCCGGTAACTGAGCCACTTCTTCATCACCTGATAGCCGCCGATGTAGAGTTCCCAGACCATCTCCGGCACATTCGTCCAAGCGCAGAGGTCGTTCAGGTACACGTCCACCACCGTGTCGCCCAGGCGCGCCAAGCCCTCATCCTGCGGAATGCCCAGCGCCGCCAGCCCAGTTGCCAGTTCGGAGAGTTCCTTGGCCGTGCGTTCGCGGCTCACCAGCTTGCCGTTTCCAGGCATG
>Ga0302267_10001730_pt1 | contig 27273 bp, 22 predicted proteins | sample III_Bog_E1_3_FD_194555 | JGI IMG/M metagenome (GOLD analysis project Ga0302267, IMG submission 194555) | Peat permafrost microbial communities from Stordalen Mire near Abisko, Sweden - III_Bog_E1_3 | ecosystem: Environmental > Terrestrial > Soil > Wetlands > Peat | place: Sweden: Abisko...
TTTGCTTGTCATTCCGCAGCTCCCTTTTGCTTGTCATTCTGAGCGCAGCGAAGAATCCCCGCATTGGCTCTTGCCGTTGCCTGTTCTTCGTCGTTGTTTGTTCTTGCCGTTGCCTGTCCTTTCCTCGCCCAACCGATTACGCTGTCATCCTGAGCGCGTTTTTCGAGCGCGAAGGATCCCGACGAACCTCGTACCATCCCAACTCTCCACCACTGTCTCCCAATAAACTCCAACCAATCCAGCATCAAACACCCTTCGTCCGATGTTCAAGTGGTAGGCTATCTGCCTGAGAGGATACTAAGATGAGTCGTCTCTGTATCTGCGTTCTTGCCACACTATCCCTACTATGTGGTTGCCAGCGAGACATTTCCGGCACCTACCTTGCCAGCGATAAGACTGCGGTAATGTGGCTCCAACTCGTTCGCACTCCAGATGACCATCTGACTGGCCAACTGTCACTATCGAAGCTCAACACAGATGGCAAGATTGAATACAATTCTGCTTCCCTGGCCGGGGCCATAGGTGGCGAGAATGTCACTCTTTCTGGCAGCGGTGCCTTTGGTTTGCAGACGTTTACCTTTTCCGGAATACTTGTCGGAAACAGACTGACATTCAGCGGCTCCAACGATCCAACGCCATTTGTTCTCATACGTTCTGAAATGGCTGATTACCAAAAGCAACTTGGCAATTTGAATGCACTTTCGCAAGCCATCCTCGCAGCAAAGGCCAATGCTCAATTGCGAGAGAAGCCAGGTCAGGCGCAACGAAACTTCGTCGCACAGATTGACCAACTTATTGGCAAGATGCAACGGTTTGATACGGACGCCGACGCGCACTTGGTAAAATTCTCCGACACTGAAAAAAAATATCAAGCCATCACTACGAAGGTTAATCAATATGTCGAGCGAGAGCATCACTTGGCTGGAAATCCTAATACCGCAGTAGACCGTTCAGGCCTGTACAGCGATGCCACCGTAGCTGCAATTGATACAAATCTGCTGCACATGGATGTGCAATCCCTTCAACAGGATTTTGAGACGGACGGGAAATCTATGGCTGATGACGCAACGAATCTTGACGCGGTATGTCATGGGCGTGGGACGACTCCCCGAGCCGATCTAACCTCGGTACAGGTTGAAGCAATCAGCGATGCCTGCGGCCGCCTGACCAACGCCCTCAATCCATTCCGTCAGAGGTACAGTGCGGTGACTGCTGGCCTCGCTCATCTTGAGCAGGTTTACATACAGGAAAAAAGCAGACAGCAAGGACTGCTTCAGACTGCACAGAGATTGCAATAGTCGCGAAGCAAGCTAGACATAATCGGGAAACGCGACTGCTATGAGGATCATCACGCCTAAAATCGAGAACTATTTCGCATCCGTATTTGCACGGGTAAGCGAAGCCGTGGATGTTCCATTTGTGAAAGTTTCTGGCGAATGGCAACCGAAGCAATCGTGCTGCCATGCGAATGCTGATTATTGGGCCACTCTCCATCCAAACGTCAGGACGGTCCGCGGATGGTTTCTGAATGGGCCGAATGAAATGGGCGGTTGTCTATTTATTGCTCATTCAGTACTGGATAAAGACGGAAATTTGTTTGATATCACACCGCCCGCTCCAAACCCGCCTATGAAGTTCTTGAGACACAAAGGTTCTAAGGAAGCTTTTGACGCGATACAGCCGGAATTTTCATCGGCGGACTACCCCTTCATTCTAGAGATGGATAACCAGCCAGTAGAAGATGAAGAGATAGAAGACTATTAGTAGCAGCAAGCCGGGTGCCCCATCCATCGCAGTCTCATCGCGATGGATGGGATGTACGAAGTCTTACAGAATCTCAGCCGCCATCAACCCCCGCAGCGTCTCCCGCCGCCGGATCAGCCGTGCCTCGTCCCCGTCCACCAGCACCTCTGCCGCTCGCGCGCGTGTGTTGTAGTTCGTACGCCCCCGCATCCAGCACCAGCATCAGTTCGCCCGCCTTCACCCGTGGCATCTTCCGGTCGTGCGCAAAGAAGTCTCCCGACTCGCACACCGGCCCCACCACATCCACCTTCGCGCTCGTCCCGCGTCCCTTCGCCACCGGCAGAATCTCGTGGTGCGCCTGGTACAGCGCCGGCCGTATCAGGTCGTTCATCGCCGCGTCCACAATCACAAAAGTCTTCGCCCCGTTCTTCTTCACGAACAACACGCGCGTCAGCAGCGCGCCCGCCTGCGCCACCACAAACCGCCCCGGCTCCACCAGCAGATGCACCGCGCCCAGCCCCGCCGCGGCCTTCCCCAGCGCCGCCGCATACTCCCGCACCTTGCCCGCAGCATCGAACTTCGGCTCCGTCGGCGAATCGTTATAGTCGATCCCCAACCCGCCACCCGCATCCACGTACCGAATCTCGTGCCCATCGCTTCGCAGCTCTCCAACCAGGCTCGCCACGCGCTCCAGCGCCGCCCGAAAGGGCGCGACAGCGCGGATCTGCGACCCAATGTGAACGCTCACTCCCGCCGCATCCAGCCACTTCGACCGCGCCGCCCGCCGATAAATCGCCCGCGCCGTCCCAATCTCCACCCCAAACTTATGACTTCCCAGCCCAGTCGAGATATACGGATGCGTCTCGGCAAATACATCCGGGTTCACCCGCAGCGCAAACCGCGCCCTCACGCCCAGCGCCTCCGCCCGCGCGGCCAGCAACTCCAACTCCGCCTCCGACTCCACATTGAACAGCAGAATCCCCGCCTTCAGCGCCGAGTCGATCTCCCACTCCTGCTTGCCCGCGCCGGAAAACACCACCCGCCCCAGCGCAGCCTTGTTCTTCTGTCCGCTCGCCCGCCGAACCCGCTCCAGCTCGCCGCCGCTGACAATGTCAAACCCCGCGCCCAGCTCCGCCAGCATCCGCAGGATCGCCAGCGAAGAGTTCGCCTTCACCGCATAACAAACCGTCGCCTCACGTCCCGCGAATGCCGCCTGAAACAGCCCGAACCGATAGCGAATCTGCTCTGCCGAGTAGACGTACAACGGCGTTCCGTACTCCGTCGCCAGATCCTCCAGCGACACCCCATCGCAACACAGCAATCGCCCACGGTAGTGAAACGGCCTCGCCGCAACCGCCTCCCGCGCCGCCGCTCCGTTGCCTGTAGTCTTTCGGTTCCGAGCGCTCAAACCCCGCTCCCCGTGCTGCGTTCAGGCAGCGTGTACGGCGCTTCGGGAATCACGATCCACGCAATGATGTACGCCAGAATTCCGGTCCCGGCAAACAGTACGCACAGCACCCACAGCAGCCGCACCGTGGTAATGTCCCACCCGTAGTGCAGCGCGAGGCCCGAGCAGACTCCGCCGAAGACGCGCGGATAGCGTGGCCGCACAAGCTGCCCGAAGATCGGAGCGCCCACAACCACCGGCGCTACAACCGCACCGCACGCGGGACAGAACCGCGCCCCCGCTTCCACCTGTCTTCCGCAATGAGAGCAATACATCGAACGCCTCCGGGAGTCTCTTATTTTGCCACATCCGTGGACTTATATACGCACGCACCTGCTGCCTGGTTCCGCGGAATCGCGCCAGTCGCTACTTCCCCGCATACGGCGTCTTCATCAACCGCCGCGCCGCATCCGCCTGCGACTGGTCTCCTCCGCCCGACGACGCCATCTGATAAAGCCCCACCGCCCGCGCCCGTTGGTGCAGCAGGTCGTACATCTCGCCGGCGTTCAACTGCGCGCGTTTGCGCAGCCAGTCGCTGCAATTCGGCTGCTCGGCCGCCTTCAGGTAGTTCTCCGCCGCGTCGACAATGTCGTTCTGCCCACGCTGTGTGTCCGCCAGCCCGAACCACGCCATCTGCACCCGCGGATCCACGTAGTAGCCGGGCTTCGCCGCATCCGCCAGTACCACCTTGTACAGCGCGATCGCTCCCGGCCCATTGCCTTCGTCCTTGGTCAGGTTCGCCTCTTCCAGGCGAAAGAGGTAGTTGTGCGGATACTGCGCCGCCAGTCCATGCTGCACCGCAAGCGCCTCCGGGTAACGCGCGTCGTGACGCAGAAACAGCGACAGCGCTGTGCGCGATTCCACCTTCGTCACCACCCCGTGCTCCGCGCATTCGCGCAGCAGCGCCAGCCCCTGCTCTTTGTTTCCTCCCACCCCCATCACCCCCACCAGAATGCGCACCCAGCGCGGCAGGCTGGCCACGGCGAACTTCTGTATCCCCACCGCCATCTTCGCGTCCGTGTACTCGGGATCGATCTTCAACACCTGTTCCGAGTCGCCCCGCGAAGCATATCCCTGCCGCGCCGCCGCCACATAGCTGTGGTCCACCAGCGTAATGAACGCCGCGTGCATCCCGCGTATGTATCCGCGCGCAAAGTACGCATTCTTGTCGCTCGCATTCACCTTGATGCGGTCGTCGGCAAGCCGTATGCCGGTGTTGGTCAGCCATTCAATGCGCTGCCGAGTGGCATCGGGTACCGGAACATTCCGCTTCGACGTAAGAAAATTATCGTGTGCATAGTACGTCGTATCCAGCAGGTCCTGATGATAAAGCTCGCGGAAGACGGTAAACATCAACTCGTACCCGTAAGCCATAGGCTCCTGCGGATGCGCCTTCAGCAACGCGCCCGACCGGCTCAGCGCACCATCGAAGTCGAGAATATAAAAATGCTCGTACGCTTCCCTCACCACGGGATCGAAGTTCAATGGATCGGAGTGCTGAATCGCATCGTTCCTCTGCTGTGCGGAGGCGCGCACGATGAAAGCGCCACCTGTGGGAACGGCACCGGCAAACAACATCAGCGCCAGCGCAACCACGCAAGCCAACCCAGCATGCACACTGCCCAAAACAAAGCTGCTAATTGTGCGCCCGTGCAGGACGCCTGACACAAACGATGAATCAACGGAACGCATCGGATCCACTGCTCGCAACGATTTCTACTCCCCGTCATGCGGCCTGCTCAACACGCAAACCCCACTCCATAGACTGTACCTTGAAGTACTGTGCCCTGGAACTTGGACTCGTCAGGATACGGGAAGACTTCCTGGCATCGCCAGCGGGCCGCAGTCCGGCCGAACGGCATCCTGCCCCACCGCCGCACCCAGACGGAAACCAGGTTGCTGCAAACAGATGATCCCCGGAAACGAATCAGGCGCGGATGCTTTTGCGAAACCGGAAGAAGCGATGTTCGCAGATGTTGCAGCGCAAGGGCACCATGCCGATGCTGCGCAACAAAAAATCAAACAGTCGATGATGCGACCTCCGGATGTCGCGTTCATGGCACTTCGGGCATTTAACAGCCATAGCTGGCAATCTCCTGAAAACCTATGGCCCGGCTAAGTAGGTCTTCCAAGGCGGCTTCCGCCGCATTTCAGAGCTGCAAGACTTACAATCCCCAAGGCCGCGGTGCAGCCTGGCGAGTGTACGAATATGATGCACTCACCGCGACGAATTCGCAATAAAGATCGGCGAACGCATCGCCGTCCAGGTACCTTCACCCGGCGCATGGAACCATCGCCACCGTCACCCGCAGGCCTACACCCGCCGCAGCACCCGCCCGATGCCTGGCGCACGCCCGCACAACCGCCACACCGCAAACGGTGACATCGCTCGGCAAAGAGATGCATGACAGGAGCGGATCAGACACGGAGACTTCTGCGAAACCGGAAGAAGCGATGAAAGCAGATGTTGCAGCGCAAAGGCACCATGCCAATGCTGCGCAACAAGAAGTCGAACAGTCGGCGCTGCGACTTCCGAATGCTTCGTTCACGACACTTTGGACAAGAAATAGCCATAGCCAGCAATCTCCTGAAAATGCTGAGACCTGGCTAGGTAGGTGTTCCAATGGCGGCTTCCGCCACATTCAATGTTGCAAGATGTTGCAATCCCCAGTGCGTCCGTGCTGCTGGGGGGATACCAATATGATGCTCCAGCCACGACAAAGTCGCAATCAAGCAGGATAATTTATACAGATTTCCAATGTGTTCTTTGGCGCATTCTTTCGTATCGGTAAGGCATCGCCTTCCGCACAGAAATCAGTCCCCTTATGACCCGCTTTGAACTGCTTCATCTGCTCGTCGGCCAGGCCCGGTCCAACGGCTTCGACTTTCGCAAGTGGTACACCACCAAGCTCGACTTGCCGTGGGAGTCCACCCAGCTGTCAGTCGAAACCCTCTGCACCGAGAGGCGATACTACGCCCTCCTCTTCTCACACGAGTTCGCCTCCAGCTTCTGGAAGGCTGGCGAACAAATGACCTTCCAGGTGCCCAATCAGACCTTCACCCGGCGCAAGACCGACGGCACCATCGCCACCGTCTCCCGCAAGGCATACACACGGCGCAGCACCCGCCCAGACGCCTGGCGCTATCACCTGAGCGAACTCGCCCTCTCCGAGGAGCCCCTGCGCACCATGCGCAAGTACCTGCGTGTCGAAGAAGACCTCGACCTCGACGACGACCAGCCGTCACCATCCATCGTTCCCGGCCAAACGCCACCGCTCAGGCCCGCAGACAAACCAGCCCCCGCGAAGATTGCCCTCGTGCGCCGCCGCCTTACTTGAGACCCGGCTGCTTCAAACTCGACAGCGCTTTGCGCGCCTCCTTGGCCTCTTTGTCCGTCGGATCGAGCTTCAGACACGCGTTGTACTCCGCAATCGCCTCGTCCGGCTTCTTCAACCTCAGCGCCGCCGTGGCCAGCGCAAAGTGCGCGTCCGGATCGTCGGGTGCCGTCTTCACCGCATCCTGGCTGCGCAGATACGCCCCTTGCAGGTCGCCCGTATCGGTGTAGAACTTGGCCACGCTCAGGTCCTCCGCCTCGCGCTCGTCTGCCGTCTGTAGCTTCGTCCCCACGGGATTCACCCGGTGCAGCAGGTGTCTGCCCGGAGTGCCTTCGCTGCCCTTGTCCATCAGCCCCGCCGCGGCTGGAGCTCCCGCCGCGTCCGCCGGCCCCGCTGGATCGCCCGCATCGTCGCCAGAGCTGGAACTGCTGCTCGATGAGTTCGAGCTGTTCGCATCCGAACCGCCGCTCGCATCCCGAGTACCGCTCACGGCAGCGTCCTTCCCCTCCTCCCCGGGAAATGGAAAGTCGCCGTCCAATCCCTTCTTCCCTGCCGGCGCAGCGCCAGAAGCCGCACCGGGCGTTGTGCCCGAAGCCGCACTGGGCGTTGTGCCCGAAGCCGCACCGGGAGCGTCAGCCGTCTGCGAAACGCCGCTGAGCTTCGCCGGAGTCGCGTACGGCGTAAGCGAAGTTCCGCTCCCACTCGCCTCGTCGGGGAACGGAAACTGTTCCGTCGCGCTCTGCTTTCCCGAGACCGCCGGCGTCGTGCCGCACGGTACAGGCTGCGGCGCCACCGAACAAGGCACGAGAGCAGCCGCCGGCGAGTGCGCGGGAGTAGCCGCAGGCGAGGCCGTGGGAGCAGTCGCAGCCGCAGGCGTACTCTGCGCGCCGCAGGCAACTGCCGCCCACGCCGCCCACGCACCACCTGCCACTGCCATCCAGAAGTATCTCCGCATCTCGATCCCCTTTCCCTCCAGTTTAGACGATCCGCCCTGCCCAAGCGTCTTCGCCCAACCCCTTCGATCAGGACAATCGCATGATCCGAAAAATCTTTCTGCCGGGTGCCCCAGGTGCCTCGCATTTGGGCACCTGGGAGAGCGGAAAAACTCCCGCTTTTGTCTTTCGGAGGGAGCAGTGGGATTCATCCCCCTGAATAAGGCCAATCGAATCAAGGGGATTTAGCCCCGGAATATTTTTCGCTCCATGACCCTCAAAAACCCCAGCAAATTCGCGTGTCAAGCCCCTCGACGCCAAAAATTTCCCATAACCAACACACCATCAACCACTTACCTCCGAAAAATACTTGGCATGGTAGTTATGCTCCATCCCGTATAATTAAATCAGTAAGCAAAACCAAACAGACCCGGCCAACCGCCGGGTCTTCGCTTTTAACTGTTCCCTGTTCCCTGGCTTCAAGTGATTGATTCCAGTGATCGAAAGATCTAAAGCACCTGGAATGATAATCATGCAGTCCTGATCCAGATCGAGTCCAGATCTAACCTGCATGGATTGAATATCATAGGACATTTAGGGGGGGGGGGTACCCCCCATGTAACACCGAGGAGGCACTATATGAACGGAGCAACCGAGCCCACCGGGCCTTCGTATTTATCTGATCCCTTACCACTGACCCGTGGCTCTAAACCGTCGCCACCAAGTCCAGACTGAGTCCAGACCTGTTCCAGACCAAGTCCATATCAAGTCCAGACTTAACATGCTTTTTTTGAATACTTTACGCTATTACCACAGGGGGGGGACCATCCAGCAAATCACTAACGCTTCATGCAATACCCAACTCCTTCGAGAGGAACTGCCTCGCGCGTTTGGTATAGTCAGCTCAGCATGTTGTCTCCCGGACTCATCGTTCGTTCCTCCTCCATCCACGCAGCCGGCTGTTTTACCTTGCGCCCAATCAAAAAGGGAACCCGCGTCTGCGAGTACGATGGCCAGCGCATGTCCAAGTCCGTCGCCGACGTCCGTTACGAGGGCCGCCCCGTCACCTACCTATTCCACTGCGGCCACAACACCGTCATCGACGGCTTCGGCATGGCCATGTTCATCAACCACAGTTGCAACCCAAACTGCGAGACCACGCAGGACGCCGACGGACGCATCTTCATCGCCGCCATCCTCGACATCGCCACCGGCGAGGAGCTCACCTACGAGTACAACCTCCATGACTCCGACGAAGACGAGGCGCCCTGCTTCTGCGCCGCCTCCAACTGCCGTGCCACCATGTTCAGCCCCCTCGAACTCAAGCGCCGTGCCCGCATCGCCCGCCGCAACGCTGCCGCAAACCCCTGAGACTCTCCCTAGTTGTCGCTCAACACATCCGCGTTGTAGTTCAGCAGCATCGTCTTGGCCGGCGATGGTAGTTTGCCCAGCTTGATGACCTGGTCGATCGTATCGCTTCCGTGGATCACCACGTTCAGCACGGCGGCGGTCTGTCCATTCTTCAACTGGAGATACAGCGGAATCCGCATCACGAAGTTCTTCGACACGTTGCTCTGCGACAACTTCAGGTGTACGAAGGTGACGCCATCGGCATCTATCGTGAAATCCGATCCGATCGTATAGTGTGGCAGCTCGGTCCCGTAGACATACTCGTCGAAGAACCAGTCCAGCTTGCCGTCGTGCCGCAGGTCCAGCCACTTCGGCATCGTCTTTTCCATCGACGCCTTCCAGTCCTCGGTCGTCGCCGCCTTGCCGGAGTATTCCGTCACAAACTGCTGCATCGCGTCCTTGAACGTCGTCTCCTGGTCGTGGGTCGTCCAGTACTGCATCTCCAGCATGTGCAGTACGTACGCTCCCTTGCTGTAGATCAGCAACTGGTACACGTTCCCGTTCTTCTCATTCGATACCCGCGTGCCCATGGTCAGCGCTCCCGCGTCGATCGGACGAACCCCCTCCTTGTTTTTCTGCAGCAGGTTCTTCTGCTGCTCCTTCCAGAAGGCCCGGTAGTCGTCCATCTTGGGCGACGTCTTCCGCAGGAAAACTCCCACCGAAAAATTCGCGAACCCCTCGCTCATCCACTGGTCGCGATAGCTGCTGAACCCGACCAGGTTTCCCCACCACTGGTGCGACACCTCGTGCGGTGTCACCTCTCGCCAGTAGCTCGCGTCGTAGTTCAGCAGCCCCAACTGCTCCTGCACCGTCTTGTCCCATAAACCGCAGATCGGCAGATACACCAGCATCGGCCAGCTCTGCCCGTAGTTGCACGCCGTCTGCTCGGTCAGTGCCACATGGTCGTACGGCAGCTTGCCGAAGTAGTCCGAGTAGATCTGGATGGCAATCTTTCCCTGCGAAACCTCGCCCTTCAGCGCCTGCACCGCAGACAGTCCGCCCAGCATATCCGAATCCTTCAGGCTGTTGAACTGGTCCGGCAGGCCCACATCGGCGTACGCATCCACGCCGAACCCGTCCGGCGTCTTGTCCCCCTGCGTCTTGAAGTTCCCCAGGTTGAAACCCGCCACCGGAATCGGAGCGTTCGTCTCCCACACATCCTTCACCATTCCGCCCTCTTCCGGCGTTCGCATCACCTGCTTGCCGGTGGCCACAATCTGCAAATTCTGCGGAATATGAAAGACCATGTGGAAGTTGGCAAAGTCGCCCAGCTCACCCTCACCCGACGGGTACCAGCTATCGCGCGCTCCCGGCATCAGGTAGTACGTCTCGTTGCCATCGGCGCGCAGCGCGTTATGCCCGCCGTACCGGGTCAGCAGACGCACCGTATCGCCCGCCTTCGCCGTCTTCGGCAGGACCACCGCAAACTCTCTGTCTCTTTCCTCGCCCTCCCGCACAAAGTCCAGAGGCGCGCCGCTCTCGCTGTACACTCCAGAGACCCACAGCGACGGATATATATTCAGCCGCACCACCCGCACCCCGTCGCGCAGCACCTTCATCGTCGTCTCCGCCGTGTTCTTCATCTCGCCGTCGCGGCCGATCGTCACATCCAGACGCTCGTCCGTCACCTGCACACGCCGCCCGCTGTTCTTCTCCTCCGCGTGCTGCATTGTGTACGCCACCCACGGCTGCAGATCCACGTCACTCCACGTCGTCAACTCCACCTGGTCGGGCTTGGCATGGGCCGTCCCCTCCGGATCGACCAGAAACAGCAGGTTCTTCCCTGTCAGCACGTTCCCCATGCGCAACGATGCCAGAAAATACTGTCCCTGCCCTCCATTGCCGATCACATCGGCCAGAATGCGCAGGTCCACGTTGTCGCTCATGTTCTTGCGATACTCCTTCGCAAAGTCCTCGGCCGCATTGCGCACACGCTTGTCCGGCGCGCCAGCAGCACCCGCCGAAGCCTTGCGGATCTCCTCCGCCGTTCCATCCGTAAATCGCAGCACCAGCGTCGTGAACTCCTGCGTCATCGAGTCGCTCTTTGTCAGCAGCTTCAGAGAGCGCTTCTCGTCCGCCCCCTGCGCCGTCAGGTCGAACCGCCCCGTCCCCACAAACACCGCGCCCGTCACCCGTCCCTCCACCGGCGCATAGAAATAAAAATCGCCCTGCTCGAAGGTGAACTTCCCGCCCTCGCGCTGCAGTGTGAAATCCTTCACTGTAACGCCATCGGCCCCAGGCAGGTCGGTCCGTAACGCCGCGTAGACGGTCAACGCATTGGCCGCCCGCGCCCGCCCATTCGGTTCAATCGGCTTGGACGCGGTCTGCGCACACACGCTCGCCGCCATCAGCAGCACGGGGAAGAAAAATTGTCTGGAATTCATACCAGCCAAATTACAGCCGTCACCACACCAAGCGCAACAACACATCGGCAGCTTGCGCAAATACCGCCTGAATCGCACAAATATCGCTTACCACCCCTCTTCCGCACAACTCCCGCTCACTATTCATAGCTCATGGCTAATAGCTCATCGCTTATAGCTCACAGCCGAATTACAAATAGCTCCTTTCGGGCAGTAGAATAGCCACAGACACGATGGCCTACCAGGTTCTAGCCCGCAAATACCGCCCTCAGCGCTTCGCCGACGTCGTCGGCCAGGACCACGTCACCGTCACGCTCACCAACGCGCTCCTGCAGAACCGCATCGCCCACGGATACATCTTCAGCGGCCATCGCGGCATCGGCAAGACCACCATCGCACGCATCCTCGCCATGTCCCTCAACTGCCGCAACCCCATCGGCAGCTCGGCGCGCCCCACCGCCGAGCCATGCGAGACCTGCGAATCCTGCACCGAGATCCGCGCCGGCAACGCCGTCGATGTCATCGAGATTGACGCCGCCACCAACCGTGGCATCGACGAGATTCGCGAACTGCGCGACGCAGCCCGCTACGCGCCCTCCCGCGACCGTTACAAGATCTACATCCTCGACGAGGCCCACCAGATCACCGACGCCGCCTTCAACGCACTCCTCAAGACCCTCGAAGAGCCGCCCGACCACATCGTCTTCATGATGGCCACCACCCAGCCCGAGGACATTCCCCAGACCGTCCGCTCGCGCTGCCAGCACTTCAGCTTCCACGCCGTCAAGCTCCTCGACATCCTCGGCCAACTCCGCTCCATCGCCGCCGCCGAGGCTGTCATCGCCGATGAGTCCGCCCTCTCGCTACTGGCCGAAGCAGGCGACGGCTCCATGCGTGACGCCCTCTCCATCATGGACCAGGCCATCGCCAGCGCGCCCATCGAGAACGGCCACACCCGCCTCGACGCCGCCCAAATCCGCGAGCTGATGGGAACCGTCCCCAACGCCGTCTTCGAGCGTATTCTCGATGCCGTCAACGCCAACAACTCCGCCGAAGTGATGCTCGCCGCCAACCAGCTCCTCGACGCTGGCAACTCCGCCGCCCAGCTCGCCCGCCAGTGTGTCCGCTACCTGCGCAACGCCCTCATCGCCAAGATCGCCGGCCTCAGCGTCGACGGCGAATCCGCCGAAGGCGTCGGCAACGAGCTCCTGCAAATCTCTCCCGACGAGCAGCGTCGCGCCGCTCGAACCGCCGCCCTCTTCAGTGAAGAGGAACTCAGCCGCTTCCTCCAGGTCATGCTCCGCACCTTCGACGAACTTGGGTATAGACAAGAACAGCGCTTCCACTTCGAGCTCGGCTTGCTCACGCTCGTCCATCTCCGCCGCCTCCTGCCCATCGAAGAGGCCCTCAGCCAGCTCCCCGCCACAAAGTCGGGTGCCCCATCCATGACGGGGTCTCATCCCGGCATGGGTGGGATAACCACCTCCAAACCGGGTGCCCCACCCACGCCGGGGTCTCATCCCGGCATGGGTGGGATGCAATCCACCAAACCCGCCGCCACTCCCACGCGCCCCGCCTTCTCTCCCTTCCAACAGGACAACTCCCGCCGCCGACCAGAGATGTCCGCACCCATCCCCATCTCCGCCGTCTCGCCGCACGCAATCCCCGAGACCCGCGGAGCCAACGCCGTCGCTGCACGCCCCTCCATCGAATCCCTCCCCATCCCGATGCCCGCGCCAGTGCTTCTTCCCGAATCCATGCCGCTCACCGCACCCTCCCGCGTCGAAGACCGCATCGAGCGGCAGCCCGATGTCGCGCTCCCCACCCCCATCTTCGAGACCACCGCCGCGCTCGCGTCCCCCTTCACTCCACACGCAGCCGCAAACCCCGCAGCCGGTTCCCCCGCCCTCAACTCCGACGCCGCCTCCATGGCCCAGCACGCCGTCGTAGAAGCCCTCGCCACCGCCGCTCAAACCTCCGCCGCCGAAGCCCTCGCCGACGCTGCATGGACCCTCGCCAACAACGAAGCCCGCGTCCAGACCGAGCTATCGAAAACCATGCTCCCGGTCGTCATCAACCCCGACGCCGAACGGATCGCCCGCGCAGCCCTGCGCGACGCCGGAATCCTCAAGCTCACCCTTCTCCCCGCCGCCGCCCCACCCGTCGCCGCAAAGAAGCCCCGCCCTGCCCGCACCGGCTCGGTCCAGGCCAAAGCCCTCGAGCATCCAATGGTCCAGCAAGCCCAAAAGCTCTTCGCCGCCGAACTCCAAACCGTCATCGACCTCCGCGAGCCCGACTAACCTCCTCTCTCTTTTGTTCGTCATTCTGGCGAAGCCAGAATCTCTGTATTTGCACTTTCTGTTTGAGGAACCTCACCCTATGACCTTCCCCGACCTCGGCAAGATGAAAGAAATGATGTCCCAAGCCCGCGAGATGCAGGCCCAGATGGAGCAGAAGCTCGCCGCAACCATCGTCGAGGCCGAATCCGGCGGCGGCATGGTCTCCGTCCGCATGAACGGCAAAAAGGAAGTCCTCCGCCTCAAGATCGAGCCCACCGCCCTCGGCGCCACCACCGGCGACATCGAACTCCTCGAAGACCTCATCGCCGCCGCCATCAACGAGGCCGGCCGCCGCGCCGACGAGGCCATCAAGTCCTCCGTCTCCAGCCTGATGAGCGGCCTCAACCTCCCCGGTCTGGAATAAAGTACATTCACAATTGGAGTAGAGGTAAATGAATTGTCATTCTGAGCGCAGCGAAGAATCCCCGCATTTTGTCCGAGGTGCAACACTCTACACCATTGGCAAAAATGCTCTAAGTTTGGAATAAGCCTGGAATAAGTCTGGAGTAGCCCGCACCATGAACCGCTTCGCCGACCCCATCGCCCGCCTCATCGACGAGCTGCGCAAGCTCCCCGGCATCGGCACCAAATCCGCCCAGCGCCTGGCGTTTCACCTTCTGCGCGGCACCGACGAAGACGCCCGCGCCCTCGCCGATTCCATCCTCGTCCTGCGCGCCCGCCTCCACCTCTGCTCCATCTGCAACAACATCACCGACGTCGATCCCTGCCTCTACTGCACCAGCCCCACCCGCGACCAGCACCTCGTCTGCGTCATCGAGGAGCCCACCAACATCGCCACCATCGAAAAGACCCGCAGCTACAACGGCGTCTACCATGTCCTTCACGGCACGCTCTCGCCCATCGGCGGCGTAGGCCCGGAGCAGCTCCGCATTGCCAGCCTCCTCGCCCGCCTCACGTCCGCCGCATCCAGCGCAGATGAAATCGTCCCCGCACTTTCGTGCGAAGAAGAATCCATCGACTCTGAAAGTTTGAGCGAAGAAGAAAGTAACTCCGAAGCATTGCGCACAGAAGAGATCAGTTCAGAAGGTTTGCGCGATCAATCCCCCGACCGAACCATCCGCGAAGTCATCCTGGCCACCTCGCCCACCACCGAGGGCGAAGCCACCGCCGCCTACCTCGCCACCGAAATCCGCCGCATCGCGCCCACACTCCACATCACCCGCATCGCCACCGGAGTCCCCGCCGGCTCCGACATCGAGTACGCCGACGAGGTCACCATGACCCGCGCCCTCGAAGGCCGCCGCGACTTCTGACGGCAGGAGTAGCATGGACTGAACACTGAGGACGATACTCCCGTGATGAGTAAGGAAATCCCCGTCAAACTAAGTCGAGTAATCCTTTTGTTCGGCATCGTTAGCGCAAGCATTATTGCATTAGCGATCCTTTTCATTGCCTTCCTCGTGGTACAACCAACCTTCGAAGCCATCGGCTGGCACCTCCGCCACGGAAACAAAGTGGTATTCGACGGTCACACCTTTCATGTTCCACTCATGTGGCATTGCACCTCCGAACCGTACAGAAATGCATTGGAGATCGATCATAAGACTGGTGCAGGCAACATCGAACTGATCTCAACCGGTCAAGTACTGGATTCGGCAGCGGCCCATGCGTGGCAAGCAAAAACAATCATCGATCAAAACAATTTCAATAAAGGATCATCGTTCAAGAAATCCGGTCAAATCATTGCAGGGAAGAATCTCGAGTTCGTTTGTGTTAGCACCGACAGCGACTTGCCATATCATGTGGACATGCTTGATTGCCGAATTTCCAATACAGATCTGACGGCATCAATCGCGAGTATCGATAGACTTCACCCCGAAGTAGAATCAATACTCGTCACGAGCAAATAGTGATGGCATAAACACTACGGGGATTCCGGTCAATCCGGAATCCCCGTATGTTGTTTGTACCCTAAAACAATTTACTTCGTAATCGAAATCCGCAGGTCGTCCCCCGTCATATCCTTCGGCTTGCCCAAATGCAGCAGCCCAAGCATCGTCGGACTTATGTCCCGCAGACTCCCATCCGGTCGCAGACTGATCGTTCCCTTCGGCGCGTCCGTCACCAGGATGAACGGCACCGGATTGGTCGTGTGCGCGGTCTGCGGCCCGCCCGTCACCGGGTCGATCATCATCTCCGCGTTGCCATGGTCGGCCGTCACCAGCAGCGCGCCACCTCTCTGCTTCACCGCCTTGTAGACGCGTCCCAACTGCTCGTCGATCACCTCGACCGCGCGGATCGTCGGCGGAATCTTGCCCGAGTGCCCCACCATGTCCGCGTTGGCGAAGTTCATGATGATCACGTCGAACGCCGTGTCCGCCACCGCCTTGATCACCACATCCGCTATCCCCGCCGCCGACATCTCCGGCGCCAGGTCGTACGTCGCCACCTTCTGCGACGGCACCACAATCCGGTCTTCGCCGCCAAACGGCTTCTCGATCCCGCCATTGAAGAAGTACGTCACATGCGCGTACTTCTCCGTCTCGGCCACGCGCAGATTGCGCAGGTTCGCATTCGCCATCAGATTCGCCAGCAGGTTGTCCATCGACTCCGCCGGAATCACCACCGGCAGCGTGTACTGCTTGTCGTACTGCGTCATGCACACATAAAAAAGATTCGCCGGCACGCTCGCCTTCGGAATCTCCGCTTCCAACTCTGCCGCCTTTGGCAGATCGATCCCGCCGTTCGCCGTCAATCCGGAGTTCCGCGCCAGCACCCGCGTAATCTGCCTTGCGCGGTCCGCCCGATAGTTGAAGTTGATCACCACATCGTTGTCGCGAATCAAACCCACAGCGTGCTTCGCCGCATCCACCACGGTAAACGGCGGAATAAACTCGTCGGTGATCCCGGTGTTGTATAAATCCTTCACGCGGGCCACGGGGTCTGCGTACTCTCCGCCCGAAGGATGCCCCGTCACCATCGCGTCGAAGGCCTGGTGCTCCTTCTCCCAGCGCAGGTCGCGATCCATGGCGAAGTAGCGCCCACTCACACTGGCAAGCTGCCCCACGCCAATCTCGCGGAACTCCCGCTGTAGATCTTCAATGTAGCCCGCGCCGCCGGTCGGAGAGGTGTCGCGCCCATCCATGAACGCATGAACATAAACACGCTTCAGCTTCTTCTGCGCCATCAGCTTCAGCAACCCATACAGGTGCCGCGAATGCGAATGCACGCCGCCATCCGACAGCAACCCAATGAAGTGGACCGCGCTGTTGTGGTCCTGCGCATGGCTCACAGCGGCCAACAGCACCGGATTGAGCATCAGGCTCCCATCCAGAATCGCCAGGTCGATGCGCGTCATATCCATGCGCACAATCCGTCCCGCACCCAGGTTCAAATGCCCCACCTCGGAGTTACCCATCTGCCCGTCCGGCAGTCCCACAAAGTGGTCGCTGGCATGAATCAGCGTGCTGGGAAAGTCGCGCAGCAGTCCGTCGTACACGGGCTTGCGCGCCAGTGCAATCGCATTTCCATTGGTCTCGGCCCGGTATCCCCAGCCATCAAGAATCGTCAGAACAATCGGTTTCGCCATATAACCACAAGAATACCAACCCCCGCGCCTCCCCGCTTGTGCGTGCCATCACTCCTGCCCACGCACCACACACAAAGAACGGGGCCGGACTGCAATTCCTCGCAGCCAGGCCCCGTCCATTCCTTTTCTTGTTCGTCTATGCGTAGCTTGAACCGCTGTTCGCGTTCTTGGCTCCGCGCTCCTTGTTGATCTTCTCCATGTATCCGCCCGTCTTCAGCGCTTTCAGCGGCTCGCTGGGGAGCTTGTGCGCCTCGCGCCACTCCTTCAGCATCGGCCGCACGTCGGTCCAGAAGGCACCGCGGAATAGCTCCTCGGCCTCCACCAGACTGCAAGACTGCTGCGCAGCGGCCAGCTTCTCCTGGTCCACCAGCGCGGCCTTGGCAAACAGCTCCTGCGCCGTCACCACGGACTGCACCATCGCCTCCATCTTGCCCTTCAGGTTGTGGCTCTGGTCGATCATGTACGCAATCCCCTTCACTGCAGGAGAATTGCTGGACAGAATCTCGTGGAAGATGCGGAAGAGTTGATACGGGTCGATCGATCCCAGCGTCAGATCGTCGTCGGCAAACTTCCGGTCGTTGAAGTGGAAGCCGCCCAGAGCGTTCAGGTGCAGCAGCCAGGTCACAATCTGTTCAATGTTGCAGCCCGGCAGATGGTGTCCTGTATCCACCAGCACCTTGGCCTTCGGCCCGGCCTTGCGCGCCAGCGTCAGCGCCATGCCCCAGTCCGCGATGTCGGTGTGATAGAACGCCGGCTCAAACGGCTTGTACTCCACCAGCATCCGCTGCTTCGGGCCCAGCGCCGCGTGTGTCTTGGCCAGCGCCTCCTCCAGCCACTCGATCCGCTTGTGCATCGACTGCGTCCCAGGATAGTTCGATCCATCGGCCAGCCAGATCGACACGTCCTTGTTCCCCAGGGCCTTCCCGATCTCCACCGAATCCAGCAGGTGCGCCACCGCGTGCTTGCGAATCTCCGCGCTCGGGTTGGCAATCGACCCGTACTTGTACTCCTGCGCCTGGAACAGGTTCGGGTTCACCGCCCCCGACTTCACGCCGTACTTCTTCTCCAGCCGCTTCAACTCCGGAACGTCGCCCTTGCCGTTGGGCAAGTCCCACAGCACATGCAGCGCCACCGAAGGGCTGGCCCCGGTCAGCTTGTTCACCTGGCCCGCATCCTCGAACTTCTCCTCCAGCGACGTCGCCGCGCCAGCCTGCGAAAACTTGCCGAATCGCGTCCCGGTGTTGGCGAAGCCCCACGACGGGACCTCGATCCGGAAACCATCCAACGCCGCAAACACTCGCTCCGTCGCGCCTGCGCCGGAGCCTGAACTTCCCTTACTCATGACCTACCCCCTTGGTACAGCAATGATGGAAATATACTCCCTGCGCAAACACATCCGCCAACCCGACCCCATCCGGTCGCAGCTCGGTTTGGGAAGACACCTCCGACAGTGCGGATAATCGGAAGGGCACGGGTATACCCGTGCCGTAAACGTGCTCCTCTAGAAGACCCGCGTTCCCTTGATCGCATCGCGATCGAGGAAACGCGAAATCAACCGCTTTATGTTACTTTGTTTGATGGAGGTCAGGACTGAAATGGGCAAGTGGCAGGGAAAGATTGGCATTGTTGGCGCGGGCAGCGTCGGGGCGACCATCGCCTACGCATGTCTGGTTAAAGGAATAGGCAAGCACATCAGCCTGTACGACGTAGCGAAGTCCAGAGTGGATGCCGAGGTCCTCGACCTCAACCATGGCGTGCAGTTCGTCCCCATGGCCACGATCGACGGCTCCGACGACATCAACGTCATGGCGGACTGCGACGTCATCGTCATCTCCGCCGGCGCGCGCCAGAAGCCCGGCCAGTCGCGCATCGAGCTGGCAGGAATCAACGCGGAGATGTGCCGCACCCTGGTTCCTAATCTGCTCAAGGTCGCTCCCGACGCCACTATCCTCATGGTCACCAACCCGGTCGACGTCCTCACCTACGTCGCCCTCAAGGTCAGCGGCCTACCCATCCACCGCGTCTTCGGCAGCGGCACAGTCCTCGATAGCGCCCGCTTCCGCTACATGATCGCCCAGCACTGCGGCGTCGCCGTGCAGAGCGTTCACGGCTACATTGTCGCCGAACACGGCGACACCGAGATCCCCCTCTGGTCCACCGCCAACATCGGAGGCGTGCCCGTGCAAAGCTGGGAGATGCCCGGACACGGTCCGCTCACCGCCGACGACGAGAAGAAGATACTGCACGGCGTGCGCAACTCCGCCGAGATGATCATTCAGGGCAAGGGTGCCACCAACTACGCCATCGGCCTCGCTGGTTCCACCATCCTCGAAGCACTTCTCTGGAACGAGAAGCGTGTGCTCCCCGTCAGCTCACTGCTCACCGACTACCGAGGCATCAGCGACGTCTGCATCTCGGTTCCCTCGGTCGTCGGACACAAGGGCGTGGAGCGCCTGCTGCCCGTACCCATGAATGCGGAAGAAGAGGCCGGTCTGCGCTCCAGCGCCGACTCCATCCGTAACGTCATCCGCACCCTGGGCTTCTAACGCGAGCTTTATTTCCACAACAGAATCCGGGCGGGATAAGATGGTTGCGCCTTCCGTTCTCGTCCTTCACCGGATTTAATTTCCGCACCAGCGAGGCCACGTGGGATCCAATCTCTTTCTCGGCGTCATATACAACCTGATCGGGGGCTTCGCCTCCGCCACCAACTTCATCCCATTCCGCCAGATCAAGCGCTGGTCCTGGGAGGTCTACTGGGTCATCCAGGGCTTCGCCGCCTGGATCATCGCCCCTGCCGTGATGGCCCTCCTCTTCGTTCCTCACCTCGGGGCAATCCTCGCAGAGGCATGGCACGCCAACCCCCACAACATCGGCCTCGTCATCCTCTTCGGCGCGCTCTGGGGCGTCGGAGGACTCACCTTCGGCCTGGCCATCCGATACCTCGGCTTCGCCCTAGGATACTCCATCGCTCTCGGCCTCTGCATGGTCTTCGGGACCCTCGTTCCGCCCATATACCACGGCCAGATTCTCGCCATCGCCCACACCCACTCCGGCCAGGTCACCCTCTTCGGAGACCTCATCTGCTTCATCGCGGTCGCGGTCAACGGCGCAGCCGGCCTCTCCAAGGAAAAAGAGATCGACCCGGAAACGATGATCGAGTCCGGCGAGCAGAACTTCTCCTTCGGCAAAGGTATTGTAATCGCCATCCTGGCTGGCCTCATGAGCGCCTTCTTCGCCTTCGGCCTAGACGCGGGGGCTCCCATCGCCGCCATTACAAAGCCCCATCTGCTCGCCGCCGGCCGCCTCGACATCTGGCAGAACCTCCCCGTCCTCATCGTCATCCTCTGGGGAGGCTTCCTCACCAACGTCGTCTGGTCCGCTATCCTCATCTTCAAGAACAGCTCCTTCCGCCAGTTCGGCGGAGAGCCTGGAGTCAACCCCATGCGCGCCGCTCCCACCGCGGGCGACACCCTGGTCGACTTCGACCCCCTTGACGCCTCCACCTATGACCGCATCGCCCCCCACACCCTGGTCGCCAACTACCTCTTCGCTGCCCTTGCAGGCATCATCTGGTACTTCCAGTTCTTCTTCAATTCCATGGCCAAAACCAAGATGGGCATCTACGACTTCTCCTCGTGGACCCTCCTCATGGCCTCCATCATCATCTTTGCCACCCTATGGGGACTCCTGCTCAAGGAGTGGAAGGGAACCAGCGCTCGCACCAAAGCTCTGGTCACCGCCGGCCTCGCCCTCCTCGTCGGCTCCATCCTCATCATCGGATACGGCAACTACCTCCTCTCGCTTCACCAGTAGAGCCCTTCCGATAATCTGCGTCGGAAGGGCACGGCTTCAGCCGTGCCGATAGACGTCCCCTTAAATACCTCGCGCTACCTTGATCGCTTAGCGATCAAGGTAGCGCGAAAATGATTAACCCAAAATTGACGCCGCCATCACTGCACCTACTGCGCCGCCGCGTACCCCCGCTCCCGCATCCACTTGATCAGCATCTCCGTCCATGGGCTTAACTGCGGGTTCGCCGGAGCCAGCCCCGACCCATGTCCCCCATGCTGGAACACGTGCATCTCCACCGGCACACCAGCCTTCACCAGCGCCTCATAGAACATGACACTGTTCATGATCGGTACCGTTCGGTCGTCGGTCGTCGAAAATAGAAACACCGGCGGCGTCTGCGCGGTCACATGCAGCTCCGCCGACATCGCATCCACATCCGCCTGTGCCGGCGCATCACCCAACAGATACATCCTCGATCCCGTATGCACATACGGAGCCTCCATCGTAATCACCGGATAAGCCAGGATCAGAAAGTCCGGCCTGCTGCTCTCCCGCTCGATCGCATCCACCGCCGCCGCGTTCCCCGCATCGAAGTGCGTCCCCGCGGTCGCCGTCAGGTGTCCACCCGCCGAAAATCCCCACATCCCGATGTGGTCCGCTGCAATTCCATACTCCGCAGCATGCGCCCGCACCATCCGGATCGCCCGCTGCGCATCATCCAGCTCAATCGGATTGTGATACTTCGGCCCAATCCTGTACCGCAGTTGGATCGCCGCTATCCCATGCGAGTTCAGCCACGCCGCCACATCCGACCCCTCGCGCACCATCGACAGGTGTTGATAGCCACCTCCCGGCGCAATCACTACCGCGGTCTTCGTCGGGTTCGCCGCCGGCAGATACACCGTGATCGACGGCTTGTCCTCATCCGCCACGCCCAACGCTCCCGGCGCTCCCTTCGGCCACAGCAACATCGGTGCCGGGCCGTTCGCCGCAGCCGCGACCGTCTGCTGCACCGCTGGAGCCTGCCCCAACGCCACCACTCCACTCATTAAAATCGCAATCGCACACACCAACACAAATCCACTACGCCGCATCATCCCTCCCCCTTCAAACTCCGCGCTCCATCCTACCCGCATCCGCCAATGCGCGTCATTCTGACCCTGAGCTTGTCGAAGGGTCAGAATCTCTGTAGTTGTCTTTCGGATGAATAAACAGCCGCATTCACGGTGCCCAGCAATTTACAAAGCTCGCCCCCACGCCCGTCTCCACAACCACCCCTCGACACTCCACCGGAACCACCACCGCACGCCCCGGCAATAGCTCGACTTCTCCCTCCTCGCCCCCAATCACCACAGCCGCACCCGAAAGCCCCACCAGACACCCCGCTCCCTCCACTGGCACAATCACCTCGTCCCCCGCCGCCACGTCATACCGGTCCACCACAAAATACTTCTGCTCAATCAGTCGCGTAAATCCACCCATCGCCCGTGGCTTCACCTTGCCCGCCGCAGTCCGCGTCTTCAGCGCGCGCAGCCCCTGCTCCAGATGCAACTCCCGCCCTCGCCCATAGTCATATAGCCGGAACGTCGCATCGCTGGTCTGCTGCGTCTCCAACAACACCACCCCCGGCCCGATTGAATGCACCGTCCCCGCGTCCACAAACACCATCTCCCCCGCCTCCACCGGTACCCACTCCAGCAGCTCCTCCAGCGCTCCTGCACCAATCGCCGCCCTTACCGCCTCCACCGTCACTCCCTCGCGCAGTCCCAGCGCAATCGTCGCTCCCGTCTTTGCCTCCAGAACATACCAGCACTCCGTCTTGCCCCGCGGCTCCCCCATCGACCATGCCATCGCATCGTCCGGATGCACCTGCACCGATAGCTTCTCATTGGGAAACAGCAACTTCACCAGCAGAGGAAACTCCGCCCCGCCACCCTCACCCAGAATTGCATCCCCCGCCTCCGCCGTCACCTGTGCCAGCGTTCGCCCCGCAAACTCTCCCGTCTCCACCACGCACTGCGGCCCGGTAAGCCACGCCTCGCCCACCGGCTCCGTCGTCCCAGTCTCGCTGTACCACAGCCGCAGGTCGAGCCTTCCCCACGGCCGCGGGCTGAACCACGGTACCAGCCGAAACGGCCTCAGCCCATCACTCTCCAACCCCTTACTCTCCATCCATCGCCTCAGTCGTCGTCCTCGTCCTTCTTCGCCTTCTTCTGCTTCTGTGTCAATTGCGCCGGAACCGCCCGATCGCCCATCGCGTCCCGCCACAAGATTACATTCAGCTTCTGCGTGGGCGCCCGGTCTGCGTGGCTGAAGTCCATCTTCGCCGACTCCTGTGCTCCCACCGCCGTGGCCGCATTCGCAGTGTAGATCAACCCATTCTCGCGGTTCGCATAGTCCGCCGCAAACGGCCTCTGATCGCCCGGCCCGGTAAACATCGACCTCATCAATGGAGCCAACGCATCGTTGTTGTTCATCGGCGGCAGCCCCAGCAGTGTCTCCATCGTCCGCACCACGCTCACCGTCGTGTAAAAATTGCTGTCCACGAACGCACCGCCATCGGTCGCATGCGGCGAGTACTTGCTCACCACCAGCGCCATGCTGCGATGCGCGTCCACGTGGTCCGCCCCATTCTGTGCATCGTCCTCCAGAATAAAAAACGCCGTGTCGTCCCAGTACGAAGAGTGCGACACCGCATCCACCACCCGCCCAATCGCCAGATCGTTGTCCGCCACCGAAGCCCGCGGCGTCGGCCCGCCCGCCGCCGTCCCCGCCGTATGATCATCCGGCAGCCGCAGCGTAATGTAGTTCGGCATAGTGTCCTTGCCCGCCGCGCGCTCTGCCACCCATCCCGCGAAGTGGCGCAGAAAGACCTCCGCCCTTATCTGGTCCGGAATCCTCAGATTGAAGTCCGGAGCCTCCACCGCAAAGTGTCCCACCAGCTCTGATTTGGTCGCCACATTCGCCGCCAGCAGCGGGATCGCCCACGGCCACTTACTCACTCCGCCCCCCCACTCCACCGGAATCTCCTCCCCCGGCTGGATCGCCTCCCGCGCGCACTTTGTCCCCTCCAGCAGCGGCCCTTCCTGCGGGTTCCCGCTCTTCTTCGCTTCACAGAACGTCGACGAGATGTACTCGCCGAAGTTGTAGTGTGTTCTGCCGTGCGCCTCTGCATTGCCCCACATATATCCGCTCTTCGGCTCATTCACATCCGCAATCTTCTGCAGCAGCGGGTAGCCGTTCGCCACCATCCCCTCGTAGTCGTACGTCCGCTGTCCGTTGCGATACTCCTGTTGCCACGTCTTCTCCAGGTAGTCCGTCCCGATCGCCGCGTTCGACCACACATGCCCGTCGCCCGACACCTCGCCCGAATCGAAAAAATTGTCCAGCACGCCAAACTGCAACGCCAGCTCGTGCTGGTTTGGCGTCACCGCCGCGCCGTACATCGCCAACCCCGCATCGCCATTCCCCACCGGCTTGCCGTTCTGCCGCAGATCGCCGAACACCTGATCGTAAGTCCGGTTCTCCTTGATGATGTAGATCACATGCCGGATCGGTCCCGCCCATTGTTTGTCATCCCGCCACGCCCCTTGTTTGTCATCCCCGACTATTTGGTTGTCATCCCGTAGCGTAGCGGAGGGATCTGCTTTTGCACTTCCATTCCCCGCAAACTCAATCCTCTCCGCCGCCGCCCGCATCCGGTTCGACTGCATCGCCTCCGCCGTCGCCGCTTTCAAATCCACCATACCCACATCGACCGCCGCCAGCGACCCATACAGCAGCGTCGCAATATAACTGAAATCCCGCTTTGTCTTCGGACTCGAAGCCGACCCTCCAACCTGCCGCTGCGCAAAGTCATTCGGCCCCGTTCCCCGCCCCTTGTCCGTCGCAATATAAAGTTTTTCCCTGTTCCCTGTTCCCTGTTCCTTGCTGATCGCCAGCGACATCGGCATCCACTCCGTCGGGATGAACCCCTCCGGTTCCACCATCCCCTGCTTCGCCGCCGCAGCCGTCAATCTCCGCGTATCGATCACCGCCACCGCATCCGATCCCATATTCGCCACATATAGCCGTCCGCCGTCCGCACTCAGCGCCAGCGCCACCGGCTCCGCCCCAAAATAGCTCTGCCCCGGCAGCCGCGTATCGAAGTACCCCTTCAACTCGAACGCGTCCTTATTGATATCGATCGCCGCCACCGAGTCCCTGTTCGCCAGCGCTACATACAGTGTCTTCCCATCCGGGCTGATCTCAAGCGCGCAGGGATGCGTCCCCGGCTTCACCGGATCGCTCGGTTTCAGCAGCGCCAGCCTCCGCCCCAACGTCCCATTCTTCAGATCGAGCTCCACCACCTCGCTCGCATTCCACAGCGCCACAAACGCTCTGGACGGGTAACCGCCGCGATTCCTCTCTACGGCCACCGCAATCGGGTACGTACTCGGCACGGCATCGCTCTCCGAGAGATCAAACCGTTTGACGAGCACACCTGTCGTTGCATCGATTAGAAGCACATCGTCAGAGAGATTATCCGCCACCAGCAACTGCTCTAAGTTGCCATCCTCAGGAGGCCCGGGGATAACCGCAATCGCCGCCGGATACGGCACCCCCATCGCCCCATCCACCCCGCCAATCAGCTTCGTCCGCCGCGTCCCCGCCAGCTTCTGCAACCCAATCGCAATCATCCTCTCCGGCGTAATCTCCCCCGCATCGAACCCATACACCACTACCCCGTTCCCCACATCCCCCTTCTCACTCCCTGTCGGGTCCGTCAGCGAAGCCATGCTCGCGTACAAATGTCTTCCATCTCCGCTGAACGCCAGCCCCGAGTACAGCGTCTGCTTGCCCGCCGTCGCCGTCCGCTCGTCGGGAAAGTCCGTCACAACTCCAGTCCGCGTATCCATCACCGCCAGCGACTGCTCGTACTTCGACTCGAACGTTCCATACCCCGCGTTCACCATCACCACATACCGCCCGTCCGGCGACACCGCCATCGACACCGGCTCCGAGTTCACCCTCTGCGGATTCCCCGGCGCCGCCCCCACAATCTGCTTGCTCGACGGCAGGTCCACAACCAAGCCCGTCCCCTGCGCCAACACACATGTTGCCGCGCCTGAAACAACCAGCAAAATCCCAACCAACCCAACCCGCGCCCCACTCCACAAAACGCATCCACGCATACTTCTGGCCCTCGAATCTCTCATCCACTCACCCTAACAAATCCCTCTTGCGCTTCCATTACAAAACTCTTACACCCCGCGCGAACCGCGCCCTGCTAGCGTCGAATCTAACAGCAAGTACGGCAACTTCAGAGGTCAATCCAGCACAATGTCCCCAACCCTCCTCATCCCCGAAGCACCCGCCGCCAAGCCGCGCACGCAAACGCCCGCTCGCGCCCTCCATGTCTCCGCGCCCATCGCCCACGAGAACCTCACCGCCGCCCACCGCAGCGACGTCGCCCGCCAGATCAAGCAGGACCTGCGCATGGGCCGCACTTACCAGCAGGGCCGCATCAACTGGATCACCGCCATCGTCATGGTTCTCTTCCACGCCGGGGCCATCGCCGCCCTCTTCTGCTTCTCCTGGAAGAACCTCGCCGCCTTCGCCATCATGTACTTCTTCGCCATCAACGTCGGCATCGGCATGTCGTACCACCGCCTGCTCACCCATCGCGGCTATCGCGTTCCCCGCTGGCTGGAGTACTTCATCACCGCCTGCGGAACCATGGCCCTCGAGGGTGGCCCCATCTTCTGGGTCGCCACCCACCGCGTCCACCATCAGAACTCCGACCACGAGGGCGACCCGCACACTCCGCGCGACGGCGCCTGGTGGTCGCACGCCGGTTGGATCATCTCCGGCCGCGCCCTCCACTCCGAGACCGCCCTCCTCGGCCGCTACGCCCCAGACCTCACCCGCGACCGCGGTCACGTCTGGCTCTCCCGCTTCCACTGGCTCCCGCTCGTCTTCACCGGCATCGCGCAGATCATTATCGGCGCAGCTCTCGCGCCCACAGGCCACGCCCTCTACGGAGCAGTCTCCATGCTTCTCTGGGCAACCTTCCTGCGCGTCACCATCGGCCTGCATGCCACCTGGCTGGTCAACTCCGCCACCCACATCTTCGGCTCCCGCCGCTTCGACACCCACGACGACTCGCGCAACTCCTGGTGGGTCGCCCTGCTCACCGGCGGCGAGGGATGGCACAACAATCACCACGCCCATCCCGTCAGCGCCCGCCACGGCCTCGCCTGGTACGAGTTCGACCCCAACTACTACGGCATCTGGCTCCTCGCCAAGCTCGGCCTCGCCACAAAGGTCCAGACCGCCCGCTACGACCCCGCCAACCCCAAACCCGCCGGCGTCCTCTA
>Ga0302267_10001731_pt1 | contig 27269 bp, 22 predicted proteins | sample III_Bog_E1_3_FD_194555 | JGI IMG/M metagenome (GOLD analysis project Ga0302267, IMG submission 194555) | Peat permafrost microbial communities from Stordalen Mire near Abisko, Sweden - III_Bog_E1_3 | ecosystem: Environmental > Terrestrial > Soil > Wetlands > Peat | place: Sweden: Abisko...
TTGACGCAGAGATCGCTCAACTGAAAGATTTCCAAAATCGGCTCGAGGCCATTCATCCGGACCAATCGCCCGCCGACTTTGTGCCCCGCAGCGATCGCGAAATCGTTCTCGGAAACATCCGCTCGGAATTGCTCACCCTCGAAACCATCCGGCCCTGGGAAAAGAACGCCGACAACTACTCCAGCACCTGCGCCAACGGCGCCTTCACGCTCATGGAGCGCAAGTTCGCATCGCCGGATGACCGCCTCCGCTCCCTCATAGCCCGCGAGAAACAGATGCCCACGCTTCTCGCCGAGGCCCGAGTAAATCTCAAGAATCCTCCACTGGTCTATACGAAGATCGCCATCGAGCAGCTACCGGACATCATGGCTTTCTTTCAACATGACGTGCCACTCGCCTTCGCCGATGCGAAGGACCCTGCAACCAAAGCCGAATTCGCGCAGACCAACGCCGCGGTGATCGCCGCTCTGACCAGCTACCTCGAGTGGCTGAAAACCGACCTACTTCCGCGTTCGAACGGTGACTTCCGCATCGGCGCCGACGCCTTCTCCAAAAAACTCCGATACGACGAAATGGTCGATATCCCCCTCGACAAACTTCTCGAAATTGCATGGGCTGATATTCGCAAGAACCAGGCGCATTTTAAGCAAGTCGCGAGCGAGCTCGAGCCGACCAAATCGCCCGCCGACGTTGTGCTGGAACTGGGCCAGAACCACCCCGCCCCCGACCACCTGCTCGACGCTTTCCGTGCCACATTCGATGGCCTCGTCAGCTTCATCCGCTCCCACCACATCGTCACCATTCCATCGGACGTTCGCCCCATCGTGGAAGAAACGCCAGCCTTCATGCGCGCCACCACCTTCGCCAGTATGGACACGCCCGGCCCCTACGAGACCCATGCCACCGAGGCCTACTTCAACGTCACTCTTCCCGACCCCAAAATGACGCCCGCCGAAGTCGAGGGCTTCATGCATTCCTTCAACGTGGGCACGGTGATTTCTACTGCTGTGCACGAAGCCTATCCCGGCCACTATATCCAGTTCCTCTGGCTGCCGCAGGCTCCCAGCCGCGTACGCAAGCTTCTGGGCGCGAACACGGACGTCGAAGGCTGGGCGCATTACACCGAGCAGATGATGCTCGATGAAGGCTACGGACAGCCGGGGGCCGGGGCGAAAGACGAACGCGAATCAAAATTCCTGCGCCTTGGCCAACTTCAGGACGCTTTGCTGCGCAACGCGCGCTTCATCGTTGGCATCGAAATGCACACGGGGAAGATGACAATGGATCAGGCAGAAGAGTTCTTCCAGAAGGAAGGCTATCAGTCGAAGGAAACCGCAGTCGTCGAGACCAAGCGCGGTACGGGCGATCCGACATATCTCTATTACACGCTCGGCAAGCTCCAGATCATGAAGCTTCGCGAAGACATGAAGAAGAAGCAGGGCGCGGCTTTCTCGCTGCAGCAGTTCCACGACGACTTCCTCAAGCAGGGCTTTCCTCCCATCAAGATTGTGCGGGAAGCGTTATTGGGAGATAGTTCGCCGACCTTGTAATCGAGCCGTCAATCCTCAACGCCATCCCACTTAAGAGACAGAGCCGGGACGAAATCAGACGAGTATTCTTATCGGCGAATTAAAAACGGCCACTTAGTAGGTGTGGTCCGAATACAGAAAGGCACTTGGAATGAGCAAACCAGTTCGGAAGGCAGTATTCCCCGCGGGTGGTCTTGGAACCCGTTTTCTGCCGGCCACAAAAGTTATCCCCAAAGAGATGCTGGCGCTGGTCGACAAGCCGATCATCCAATACGGTGTCGAAGAGGCAATCGCATCCGGCATCGAGCACATCATCATCGTCACCGGCCGCGGCAAAAGCGCGATGGAAGATCACTTCGACCACAGCTTCGAGCTCGATGCAACTCTTGAAAGCCGTGGCAAGCATGAGCTTCTTGCGGTTTCGCGTGGCGTGGCGGAGATGGCGCGAATCAGCTACGTTCGTCAGAAGCAGCCCCTCGGACTTGGCCACGCGGTGCTATGCGCAAAGGACCTGGTAGGCGATGAGCCCTTCGCTATCATCCTGCCCGACGATGTGATTGAGGCCGATGTACCCTGCCTCAAGCAGATGATTGACGTCTTCAACGAGAAGCAGGGATCAGTGCTCGCGACGATGACTATCGAGGGTCCCGGAATCAGTGCCTATGGCGTGCTCGCAGGCCAGCAGGACCCGGCAAATGAGCGCATCTACAACTGCACCGGCATGGTGGAGAAGCCGAAATTCGAAGAGGCCCCATCGAAGCAAGCCATCATTGGGCGGTATGTGCTCACGCCGCGTATTTTTACGCTGCTGGAAGAAACCAAACCCGGAGCTGGTGGCGAAATCCAGCTCACTGACGGCATAAAAGCACTTCTGAAAGAAGAGAAAGTTTACGGCTACACTTTCGACGGCAAACGCTTCGATGCAGGGGACAAGTTCGGCATGCTGCAGGCAACTGTGGAATTCGCTCTTAACCGCAGCGATCTCGGACCGCGCTTCCGCGAGTATTTGAAGGGGCTGCAACTGTAGATACACCATTGGTCTGATAAGCTTCCGTTGGGAAGACAAAGAGAATGAGTTTACAAGGAAGAATTGCGCTGGTTACGGGTGCCAGCCAGGGAATCGGACGCGCGTGCGCTCTGGAACTTGCACGCGCCGGAGCGACCGTTTTGCTGGTGGCACGGAACGAGTCGAAATTGGCTGAGGCCGTCGCGGAAATTGAAGCAGCCGGCGGGCAGGCTACGGCATTTGCGCTGGATGTTGCCAGCGAAGATTCAATCAAGTCCGGCGCCAAGGCAATCATCGAGCGCTTCGGCAAGGTGGAGATCCTGGTCAACAATGCCGGCATCACGCGCGACGGCCTCATGATGGCCATGAAGCGCCACGATTGGGACGATGTCCTCGGCACCAACCTGACGGGAGCCTTCCTTCTGACGCAGGCTCTGCTGCGTCCCATGCTGAAGAATCGCTGGGGGCGCATTATCAACATATCCAGCGTCGTAGGACGAACGGGTCAGGCTGGCCAGGTGAACTATGCGTCGTCGAAGGCCGGACTCATCGGGCTCACCCGCTCCCTCGCGCGCGAAGTGGCCTCGCGGGGCATCACGGTGAACGCGGTTGCGCCCGGATACATTGAAACGCCCATGACAGCCGTGCTGGACGAGAAGCAGCGTTCCGCCATGATGGCAACGATTCCTCTCGGGCGCGCTGGAACCGACTTGGAAATCGCGCAGTCTGTGGCATTTCTCGCGTCAGAAGCAGCCGGATACATAACCGGCCACGTGCTCGACGTAAATGGCGGTATGTTCATGGGCGGCTGAAGTCCGCGTATTCAGTTTGCGCGCGACTGTCGCATAGATCGACATAATCTGTAGAAATCCGTGATGCCGGCCGATAAGTGAACCTGGAAGGTTCCCATGGCATCGCCGGTTCTGTCAGTCAGCAACTCCGAGGCAGCACAAGCCGATTTGCTTGGCGTGCTGCGTTACGTGGCGCGCCAGCCAATTCTGGATTTGCGTGGACGCGTCCACGGCTACGAACTCCTGTTCCGGGCAGGCCCTGAGGCAGTCTTCCGCGGCGATGGAGATTTTGCCACGCGGACCATGCTCGATAACTCAGTCCTCTTCGGGATGGATAAGATGACAGGCGGCTTGCCCGCGTTCGTCAATTGCACCGCTCAAGCACTGACCGAGCGTCTCGTGGACGTCCTACCCCCGAGCATGACCGTTCTCGAAATCCTGGAAACAATTGATCCCACCCCCGCAGTGATCGGGGCTTGCCGCAAGCTCAAAGAGACCGGTTTCCGGCTGGCGCTCGACGATTTCACATGGAGTCCGAAGTGGGAGCCGCTGGTCGCATTGGCCGACTACATCAAGGTCGACTTCATGCTGCTGGATGCGTCAGCGCGCGAACAGCTTCGCCGAAAACTGAAGAACGCGGCTGTCGCCCTGATTGCGGAAAAAATTGAAACACAGGAAGATTACAAGCAAGCCTGCAAAGAGGGATTCACCTATTTCCAGGGGTATTACTTTTGCCGGCCCGTGCTCATGAAGGGCCGAAGAATCCCCGCCAACCGCCTCTTTCACATCCGGCTCCTGGAATTGCTGCGCCACGACCCAATGGATTTGCGGGAAGTGGGCAAACTGGTCAAGCTTGACGCTTCGCTGGCCTACCGGTTGTTGCGCCTGGTCAACTCGCCAATGTGCGCAGTTCGCCAGGAAGTTCGTTCCATTGAGGCCGCGTTGGTCGCAGTGGGCGAGGATGCGTTTCGTCGCATTGCGACTGTGGCCATCGGCAGCGAGTTAAACGCCAATCGGCCGCCGGAAATCCTGCGCATGGCCTTCGTCCGCGGACGCTTCTGCGAAGTTGCAGCAACCCTTTGCGCGCTCGATCCAACGGAGCAATATCTGTTAGGTGTGTTCAGCTTGCTTCCGGCAATGCTTGAGGTTTCCATGGCGGAGTTGGCGCCAGCGTTGCCGTTGCGAGAGAAGATTCGCGAAGCACTCACGGGCGTCTTGAGCCGCGATGGCAGCTTGCTGATGTGGGCGGAGCGTTATGAGCATGGAGACTGGGTTCGATGCGATGCCATCGCACAGTCCTACGGTCTCAACCAGGAAGAATTAGTCAGATGCTTTCAGGAGGCCGTGGTCTGGGCAGAGTCTACGCTGCACATGGCATTCTGACCCTACCCAAAATCTCGCGCTTCGTAAAATTGGCAAAATCACACTGACTCCAACCGCCCTACTTCAGGTTCAGCGCCTCTTCGGGCAATTGCTCATAGCTCACAAAAGCAAGCTTCAGGCTGTCGGGAGACCACGAAGGCACATTGATCGTCCCTTGGCCGCCGAACAATTTAGCCAGTAACTTGATGCTCTTGTCCTTCATCGACATCAGGCGTAGCTCAACGTCCTTCCCTCCTGGATGTCCCGTCACGCCCTTCTCATAGGCTAGGTAAACCATCCACTGCCCATCCGGCGAAATATGCGGAAACCAGTCGTTGCTCTCCTCGGTAATCACTTGCTCCTGCTCTGAACCATCCGCCTTCATCCGCCAAATCTGCATGTGTCCGGTGCGCTCGGAATTGAAATAAATCCAGGCTCCGTCAGGCGAGTACTCGGGCCCATCATCGAGTCCCTCTGCCGAAGTCAGCCGTGTCTCTTCGCCGCCGGCCGCAGGAATCGCGTAGATGTCAAAATTCCCATTGCGCTCCCCGGTAAATGCCAGCGTATTCCCATCGGGCGACCACCCGTGCCAGTACGACGGAGCATTTGGTGTAATCTGACGAGGCGTTCCTCCACTAATAGGCACGATATAGACGCGAGACTTTCTATCCTCAGTCGTCTGATCGCTGATGGCGAGGAATCGGCCGTCCGGGGAGATGCCGTGATCGTTATTGCAATGAACCTGCGGAGCCGTCGGAATGAGCGTGGGTGCGCTTCCGTCAAAGCCCAGGCGATGCAGGGTTCCATCCTGGTTGAAAATCAGGAACTTTCCATCGCGAGACCAGTTCGGTGCTTCAAAATGCGCCGCGGCAACATATTCCACGTGCCGATCAGTCGATGCGATGGTCACGGTTTCAAGCGAACTGATCAACGTCATCTTCCCTGCAGCCGGCTTCAGTTGCTCGAAGCTGACATTTGAAAACATGGCCTTCTCAACCACATCCTTGTCATGGGAGCACACGCCGATGCCGATATAGAAATCGCCTGAAAGCGCCAGTTTAGTGGACGCGCCGGCAGGCTCGAGCTTGCCGTCTTTTCCTGAAACAAACGCGTAGATAAAGTCGCCGCGTTTCTCAATGCGCACGGTCTTTGGAGCGGACACGTTCGACTCGACCTCATGCGTATTCGCGCCACTGACTTCGCGAAATTGAAGTGAGGTCAGGCCGCTGCCATGGACGGCCACATCCACGGACATCGAAGGACCTTCGAGCGTCTGACGAATCATAAGGACCGCTTTGCGATGAGGATTTCCCCCGGTCCCCAAAAACTCGATGTTCGCCGTCAATGCGACGTCGCCCGAAACCTTTTTCCACGCGTAATGAAAATCGTCAATGCCGAACCACATGTTCTCGCCGCTGCCGGAAATTGTGTATGCGCCTTTGGCGGCGTCGAATTGAGCTGAACCAGGGTGAAGCACAGTCCCCACATCCTGATGGTTCTGGAAGATTCCAAGCTGCTGAGCTGCGGCACTGGGCACACCTGCACCAATCGTGGACATGGCAATTGCTCCGGATAAAATGATTCTGCAAAAAGAAGGTGCGATCATGAACAACCTCTGAAAGTGCAATCTACTGCACAATTTCTGCGCCAACTTCGCGCCGGTTACGAGGATACTGCATCGAGCCGCGCATGGGGCACCGCCTAAATCCCCAGGCTGGATTTCAACGAGCGCACGCGATCGCGCGCGACAGGAATCTGGGTGTGCTGAGCATCCTTCAGAGAGAGAATAACCTTCCCGGCAAACCACGAATTGATCTCATGGATCCAGTCCACATTCACCAGCGCTGATCGATGAATGCGTAGAAATCGCGCCGGATCCAACCGTCGCTCGAGTTCGGCAATGGTCTGGTCCACGCTGTGCCGGTGGCCATTTACCACCGCGTACGTCAACTTGTCCTGAGCAATAAAATGGGTGACCTCATCCAAATCAAGAAACGATATTCGCTCGCCGACGCGCGATGCAATGCGCCGTGGATAATCCGCTTGCGGAGCTCGGAGCGACGCGGCGAGCTGCTTCAAAACCTCGGCGGAATCAAGTTGCCAATCTGGCTTGGGAACCGGGCGCAGCCGGCCGAGTTTTTTAAGAGCGCGGGCCAACTGATCGGTTTCTATCGGCTTCACGAGATAGTCGATTGAGTTCACTTCAAAGGCGCGAAGCGCAAACTCGTCGTATGCAGTGGTGAAGATTACGAAGGGCTGCACCTTCAGCCGCGCGAGCAAATCGAATCCAGTCATACCGGGCATTTGAATGTCGAGAAAAAGCACATCGACAGGCTCGACAGAATCATCATTGAGATAGGCCAGCGCTTGCGCAGGATCTGTAGCACTCCCGACAATACGGATCGAATCGAAGCTGGCAAGAAGCCGCGTCAACCGCTCAATTGCGAGGGATTCGTCATCTGCGAGATAAGCGGAGATCGGGGCGGCTTCCATGTGCACTTCCAATTATGCCGGGAAAGACAAACGGACGGCTGTTTTTCCATCTCTGCGGTTGACGTCGAGCTGTCCCGCGGAGCCGAAGAGCAGCTCAAGCCGCGCAATCAAATTGCCAAGCCCATGCTCTGAAGAGATCGCATCGAGCGTGAAGCCCGGTCCATCGTCGATAACCTCAAGATGGATGCGGTCGGATTCAATCGCGCCGGAAATCTCAATCATCGCGCCCTCAGTCCGCTTTGAAACGACGTGCTTCACCACGTTCTCAACCAGCGACTGGAGCGCCAGCGGTGGCACCTTCACAGTCGCAAGTGAATCTGGCACCGCGATGTTATACCGCAAGCGCGCACCGAATCGCGTCTTCTCAATCTCCAGATAATCGCGAACAATTTTGAGTTCCTGGCTCAGCGGTACCAGCCCCCTTTGATTCGCGTTTAGAGAGAAGCGTAATAAGCTCGCCAGCTTGCCCACGGTATCTTCCGCACGAACTGGGTCAGATGGAATAAGTGCCGCGATGGAGTTGAGCGTATTAAACAAAAAGTGCGGATGGATCCGCGATTCAAGTGACGAGAGTTGTGCCTCAGCCAGCAGTTTGTAAGCGCGCTCCTGTTCCACTTGCCGGGTGCGCAGCTCGAGTTTTGCCGCCTGCAGCTTGAATCGCAGCGTCTCGTAGACCGACATACTCATCCCGATCAAGAGCGCGATTAAGATAGCGAACGGAAGCGATCCTCTGAACTCCTGCCAATACTCGCTCCGCGGAATGATCCCAGCGATTTCAAGCACAATACCCGCCATGAGGCAGCCCACGGCAGCAGTTGCAGTCTGAGCCAGCGCAATGAACAGAAACACCAGGCGAGGGAATTTGTCTGAATAGCGATGGGCTACCCAGTTCAGCACGACAGCCGAAATCGGAGCGATCATCGCCGCATAAATAGACGAGGCCAGAAACTCTTTGCCTGACTGCGATAATCCGATCTTATGCGTCGTCAAAAACAAGACGGTGATCAATAGACCGATCGTAATGATCAGGATTCCCAGGCCTGCGGTGAACCATATCGCTCTCGACACAAAGCTCGAATCAGGAGGCGATTCGCTCTGCTTCTCCTGGAGACGAGGACCGGGCAAACATATCTTCTCGTTCATAGCTGAAACCGAACCCCGACCGAAGTGGCCGCGGAGTAAGGCGTTGCGCCATACTCCGATTTCGAACTGCCGACGGGAATTTCCCCGTGCAGATAAGAAGAAAAATGATTGCCAAAGCGGCGATTCGCGTCAAAAACGGCGGTATAACTCCGATCATTCAAATCGCAAACGGCAGCCGCGGACAGATCCCACTGCTTCCAGCCTGGTAACTCGCGCAGCCGGTTCTTATACGCAGTAAAAAATGCATAGTGCTGGCGTCCTGTGATTGGGTATATGCTCACGTCCTGATAGTACGGGATGTTAGGCGGAGTAAAGAATTCGCCAATGAATGTTATGCCGTTAGTCGTTGTGAACTTTCCTCCAAGAAGAATCGCCTCGTGCTCGCGCCACGCTGCTTCGCCGTGGATCTCCCATGCCTCGCCGAGAACGCGCGTGAAGGTTAGCCCGCCAAAAGCATCACCCCCGCGATCGTCACCGGCAATGAACGAGGTATCGAAGCCATGCACCAGCACGTTATACCGGAACGCCGTCGTGTCATGAAGGTTGGCAGAAGCAGGAGCCAGTGCGGCACTTGACCATGCGAGCGAAAATGCATTCGGCCCTTTGACAAGGTCCGCCTTCACCATATCGCGGCCCTCATACAGGTTCAGCCGATCCGTTGGATTGGTAGGATTCCGAGGCGGATCGAGCACGCCGGTTGCCGTGAACGCGTATCCCGTGCCCCACCGCACAATGCGCCGTCCGGCCATGAAATCGAAGTCCCCAGCCGACAGGCCCGCGTAAGTCTCCTTCACGCGCAGTTGTGTGTAGGTGCCCATGTAAGGCACAAGCGCTGCGTCAATCTCCGCCACGGCAGGACTACCCGGGGGCACGTCGAAATCCGCTGCCGAAAGGCCACTATGGCTATCGGCGAGCGCAACCACGCTCGATGCCAGCGTCCATCTTGATTGATATCGCAGCGTGAACGACGGCTCCAGCAGCAACTGATTCTGGAACAGCGTCACCTTGGGATCGGTCAGCAATCCGCTGGCTCCCGCGGGCAACGGCGGAATCAGGTCGCTATAGAACGATGCATCATTAATTACCGCCATCGTGAATCGAAAGTCATGACTCGGCTGGGCGGGCGGCGCGTCCTCTGCCGAAGCAGTCGCATTCGGCGGTGTCGTGTTCTGCGCCGCCGAGTCCTGCGCAGAAGCCTGCACCGTGGCCGCCAGCAACAGCAACGCCGAAAATGTGAATAACAGTCTCATAGGAGTTATGCGACGCTCGATTAATCACCAGAGAAATTCCTTCGTTGAGTTATAGGCATCCCAGGTCTCAATGCGAAACCTGGGAGAACCGTACCAGACCACGCAAATCCTACTGCCAATAGACAAGCTTGATTTCAGTCTTCGCTTCCGCCTGATTCAAGACGACCATCGCCGCTTCCGGACTGGGCGGACCCTGGGTCGTATCAGGATTATTCGAAATGCCATAGCCTGTCAGTGGAATTCCGGAAGCATCGAATTCCATCTTCCCCGACAGATTCTCATCGTGCAGCACAGCCACACAGTAGCCTCCCTGCGGCAGGTCCGCGAATACAGCCGTGGCGCTCAATGTCTTCGGATCGATCTCCAGCCTTTGTGATTCGACCGCGGCGGCCGGATCCATCGGGAACCCTTTGCCGTCGCGGTAAAGAGCGATATTCGCCCTCCCTTTCGCATTCCGAAAACCCGTCAGTCGAATGGTCAGTGTGGACTTGGCGACCGCGGGGGCAGGCGCGGGTGCGGGCGTCGCAGCCGGTGCGGGTGCTGCGGGTGCCTGCGCCTGCAGGGTTCCAACGGAGAACGCCAACAGGCCACCGCAAACAACGGCACAGCCGGCAAGTTTCTTGAAGCTTAGACCGGTGATTGTCATTTCAATATTCCTCATTCCCTTCAACGTTGATATTTGTTTGAAAATGCTGTTCAGAATCGATCAGTGCGACCCTGGTAAAAGAGTTTGTCCGCTAATTCGCGGGGGGCAATTCCAGAGTATTCCAGCACACTGTGCGAGTTATGGCGAATTTCATCGTAAAGCGTCATGCGGCGCAGCTGCATCTTTCCCCCGATAGAAGCATACTCGTCAAAGGTGGCGGACTTGATGTGCTTGCCGGAGGTGAGATAAAACTCTGCCTTCACAGGGCGAGCATCTTCCACACGTACCCAGAAAAGGATCCGCTGATAGGTTGCGCCCTTTCGTTTTGCAGTCAGCTCAAGAACATTACATTTCTCGGTACCCACCGTCTCGGTCCGGACAAACACAGGCGTGTAATCGGCTGCGTAATTCGTCCGGGCAATATCGCCGTTCGATGCATCGCCGGAAAGCCGTTCGAGTGGCGTAATGCGGACTGGCCGGCTCGTGTCTGGCAGGTAGACCCACATATCGTCACCCAGCATCAGCAGGTGCTGGCCTTTTTCGCGGGGACTCATGAACTCGACGTAGGTCTTTTCCGTGCCCTTCTGCGAAACTTCGTAGAGCTTTATTTCATCGGATTTATCGCCCTCGAAGTTAGTGATTCTCACATGCAGCACGTACGATGGCCAGCCATTGCGAAACCCATCCGCACGTTTGAGAATTGCATCGGCATCGGGATTCGTTGTTGGCGTTGCCGCGTGGCACACCACCGCACACGTGATGAGAAACGCAGCCAGCAGGATAAGAAGGAATGTCCGAAGAGTGCAGTTGATGTTAGACATGAGCCAGAGCCTCCGCAATCTGCAGCCGCGATGCCCGGATGGCCGGAAGGATCGAGGCCAGTGCGAGCGAAACAATAACCAGGATCGACGATCCAATCATCAGGCTCGGCACGTGCATGACACGAAAATTCATGGGAGACGTGGTTCCCGGCGGTGGTGGAAGATGTATGCCCGCGTGGTTCAGAATCACTCCAAGAAGGTTGCCGGCGACCACGCCTGCCACCGCCCCAAGAACACCCAGAAGTGTCGCTTCCAGCACAAAGAGAGCCATTATCCACGATCGCGGTGTGCCCATTGCCAGCATGGTACCGATCTCGCGCGTCCGCTCAAACATTGCCATCAGCAGCGTATTCACGCTCGACATCAGCACCATGAAGAAGACAATAATTCCGAGAAAGACAAAGATCGTGCTGAACAACGACCGAACCTGCTTGTAATAGGCCGCCAGGTCAATCCATTTCTTCAGCACTAACTGCTGCGGAAGCCCCTGCAGGCGCGGAGCTAACTGCGCCGCCACCAGGTCCGTGTTATCCGTGTTATCCAGACCCACAACCAGGTTGGTCACGCGATCACTCTGCAACAACCGCTGAGCCGAGGGCAGCGTGATGCGCAGATAGCGGTCATCCATCTCCTTGAAACCGGTGTTCACCACTCCCACAACCTGCACATCGATTCCATTCAGCGCGCCGTCTGACGTGACCGCAAGAATAGTGAGTCCGTCGCCAGGCTTGACATTCATAGAACGCGCGACGCCTGCTCCAACAAGCGCTTCAATCTCGCCGCCGGGTTTGGAGTCGAGGTCGCGTCCGGACGCCAGCCGCGCAGTAAAGCCAAGTGTCTGTTCAGCCGCCGGATCAACGGCGCTTCCCATGAAGACGCCTGACTTCACTCCGTTAGAAAGCATGCCATTGAACTCGATCCGTGGCGCAACGCCGCGCACATGTCCGCCGGTAGAGATGCTGGCCGCAACCTGGCGCCAGTTGTCGATCCCCGTGTCAAGCACATGCTTCTCTTCGCGATTAAAATGCTCGGCCGTAAAAATCTGCAGATGGCCGAGTCCGTCATTGATCGTGCTTTCGCGCAGTCCCCAGAACATGCGGGCAAAGAACCCGCCCACAAGCAGCAGGCCGGCAACGCCTCCACCCACCATCATCAGAGTCATCACCGTGCGACGGCGATTGCGAAAGACATTTCTAAATGCGAGCAGCAAGAACTTGCCCATGGCTGGCTCCTTCAAGAGGGATATTGGCCGGTATAACTTCGGACGTGAGTGTGTCGGAAACCACCTGTCCGTCGGTAAGCCAGACAATGCGGTCGGTGTGTTCCAGCAGTCGCTGATCGTGGGTCGAGAAGATGAAAGTGAGGCCAAGTGTCCGGTTCAGATCATGCATCAGGTCGATCAGCTGTGTGGCGTTGCGCGTGTCCAGGTTCGCCGTGGGCTCATCGGCCAACACCAGTGCGGGACGATGAACAATTGCGCGCGCCACCGCAACCCGTTGACGTTCGCCGCCAGAGAGCAGGTCCGGCCGATGATTGGCGCGAGCCGAAAGACCAACACTCTCAAGCGCAGCGGCAACGCGCTCGCGGCGCTCCTTCGCAGCCACACCCTGAACCAGCAGCGGGAACTCGACATTCTCTGCAGCCGTAAACACGGGGATCAAATTGAAGGTTTGAAAAACGAATCCGATCTTCTCGCGACGAAGCGCGGTCAGGCGGCTTGAATTCAGCTTCGAAGTATCGACTCCGTCAATCAGAATGCGCCCGCTGGTCGGCTTATCGATACATCCAATCAGATTCAGCAGAGTTGATTTGCCGCTGCCGCTCGGCCCGGCAATCGCCAGGAACTCGCCCTGGGCTACGTGAAAGCTGACATGATCCAGCGCGTTCACAACGTTATGGTCGAGTGGAAATCTTCGGGTGACTGCTTCGACGCTGACAAGTTCAGGCATGGGCCGTTCCCTTTCCAGAGAGCTTTTCACTTCCTGAAAGATAGAACGGTCTCAGCACGCAGTCGAGCGTTCTCTGACGAAAGGTCGAGATGACGGATGAAGGGCGGAAACCGCCGGATAAACCGGAACAGCCCAATCGATCGGCCTGCTATAAAGATCGAAGCTTCGGCCGCGATTTCAAGCTTTGCGTCAACCAATACATGGCACAAGCCGCGCCAAGGCTGGGAAGCACCAGCCCGCGCAATCCCGCCTGATCGCTCCCGGTAGTGTCCTTCATCACGCCCATCCAATACGGGCCGACAAATCCGCTGAACATCGTAATAGTATTCATCGCTGCCACGCCCGCGGCAGCAGCGCGCCCGGCAAGAAACTGAGTAGGCACTGAGAGAGCCGGCCCTTGCAGAGAATGAAATGCGATGGAACTCGCTCCCAATGCCGCAACCACGATCCATGGCAGGTGAGCATAGCTCGCCACCAGGTAACCCACAGCCATCACAATGCAGGGCACAATAATATGCATTGCCCGTTCACACGTACGGTCAGAGTGCGAACCGTTCGCCAGCATCGCCACCGCACCCGCAACGCCGAAACATGCCAGCAGGTATCCAACATTGGCCACGCTCCAGCCCGTAACCCGCTGCAGGATAGCCGGTGCAAAAAAGCCGTATCCATAACTCGTCGTCAGCGCGCAAAAGAAAAACAGCCCCGCAACCCAAACCTTGGGAGAAAGCAACGCCTCGCGCACACCTGCACTATGCCCCAGGTGCGCCTGTTCGCCATCCGCTTCCAACTGCCCTCGCAACCATTGCTTTTCGTCGTTGGTGAGCCAATCGGCGTTCGCAGGGCCATCCGGCAGCATCTTGATGATCACCAAGCTGAACAACGCAGCTGGCAGGCCCTCCGCAAGGAACAGCCATTGCCACCCCGCAAGGCCCAGCACACCGCGAAGACCCAGAAGCCAGCCGGCAAGCGAACCCATCACGGTGGAACTAAGAGGCAATGCAATGTAAAAGCGGCTGACTGCCCGCGCTCGCATCCGCGCCGGAAACCAAAGAGTGAGGTAGTAGATCACCCCCGGAAAAAAGCCCGCCTCCGCGACACCCAGAAAGAATCGCAGGACATTAAACTCCAACGGATTGCGAACGAACATCATCGATGCGGCCAGCACGCCCCAGGTCAGCATGATCCGCGCCAGCCAGCGCCGTGCGCCAAAGCGAAGCAGCAGCAGGTTCGACGGAACTTCGCAAAGCGCATACCCGATGAAAAACAGTCCGGCGCCAAACCCATAAACCGATGCACTGAAATGCAGATCCTGGTTCATCTGCAGCGAGGCATAGCTGATGTTGACGCGATCCATGTAAGCCAGCCCGTAGCCGACTCCGATGATAGGAATCAGCCTCAGGGCGGCTTTCCGCTGTGCGGATTGTCCCACCGCAGCAAGTTCAGCCTCGGACGAGACCGACGCATCCTCGACGGCCATTTTGCCGGACGACACCATGACCGCACACCTCAGGTTCCCGATGACTAACCACTAATCACTAACCACTGCCTCCCTGCTATTCCTTCCACTTGATGTTGCAGCCAACCGAAGCGTGTTGCTCTGTGGGGACCGGTTCGCCGGCGAGCACCAGATCAATGGCCGCGCGCAGATCCTTGCCAGTCACAGGAATCCCATTGCCCGGACGGCTCGCGTCGAACTGGCCACGGTAAACCAGTCGGAATTCCTCGTCGAACAGGAAGAAATCAGGCGTGCAGGCAGCGTGGTATGCACGCGCCACCGATTGCGACTCGTCGTAAAGGTAGGGGAAGTTGAAGCCGAAGAGTTCAGCCTGCTCTTTCAGCCCCTCGGGGCTGTCGCTATGATGATTCGTCGCGTCGTTGCTGCTGATCGCGACCATTGCCACCGGCTTGCCTGTATAGTCCCTGCCCAGTGCGGCAAGCCCTTCGTTAATGTGCTTCACATAGGGGCAGTGAGCACAAATGAACATCACCAGCAGCGCCTTCTCTCCACTTGAATGATCGAGAGAGACCTCGTTGCCGGTTACTACATCGGTGAGATCGAATTCAGGGGCCAGAGTGCCCAGTTCCAGCATGGTGGATTCAGTGAGTGACATGGGGGTATCTCCTCTGATTATGATGATGAATATTTAAAACAGCGGTGCCTGGCGGCCGGGAACGGAGAGGCCAAAGTGCTCGTAAGCCAGACGCGTGGCCACGCGGCCTCGTGGTGTCCGATCGAGAAAGCCTATCTGGATGAGAAACGGCTCGTACACTTCTTCCAGCGCGTCTTCTTCTTCTGCAAGCGTCGCAGCCAGCGTGCCCAATCCAACCGGGCCGCCGTCGTATTTCTGGATGATGGTGAGTAACAGCTTCCGGTCAATTTCATCAAAGCCGTGCGCGTCCACTTCCAGCATGGTCAAGGCCGCATTGGCTGTTGGCCGATCGATCACGCCCGTGCCGCGAACCTGCGCATAATCTCGAACACGGCGCAAAAGCCGGTTGGCAATGCGCGGCGTACCGCGAGAGCGCAGCGCAATCTCCGCCGCGCCGTCCTGATCGATAGGAACGCCCATCACTTCAGCGGAACGGGTCACAATGAAACGCAAGTCTTCTTCTGAATAAAACTCCAGGCGCAGCAGAATTCCGAAACGTGAGCGCAATGGCGACGAAAGTAGCCCCGGCCTGGTCGTAGCGCCGATAAACGTGAAGGGCCGAATCTCCATCACATGGGTGCGCGCCGCCGGTCCCTGGCCAATAATGATGTCGAGCTTGTAATCCTCAAGCGCGGTGTAAAGCTTCTCTTCAAGCACCGGCTGCATGCGGTGAATTTCGTCCAGAAAAAGCACTTGCCGCTCGCGAAGATTCGTGAGGATGGCGGTCAGGTCACCCTGGATCTGCAGTGCCGGTCCCGAGGTCTGCTGAAAACCGACATCGAGCTCATTGGCAATAATCGTTGCCAGCGTGGTTTTGCCCAATCCGGGAGGACCAAAAAGAAGTACGTGGTCCAGTGCCTCACCGCGAGATTTCGCCGCTTCAAGAGCGATAGAAAGCTGTTCCTTGGCTTTCGCCTGGCCAATAAATTCGCCCAGCCACCGGGGCCGGAGCTTGAGCTCAAAACCCTGCTCCTCGTCGGCGCGGGAGGCGTTCACCAATCTATCAGGAGAGTTGTCGCGGGCGATGGCCATGCTGATGGAAGTCTAACGGGCTGGAGTTGCCGGTGCAACCGAACGGCCTCGGGAAGGATCACAGCTAGGCCTGTAGACACACTACGCCGGCTACCAATTTATAGTGGAACCCCTCGAATGGTTCGCTCAGACTCAATGTCAAAAGCGTTCGCGGTGGCTTTCCGTTAAAGAAAAATGCGTGTTGGTAGATTCCGGCGGGCAAGAGATTGAGTTGATCGAGCCAGCCAGGATCGGTGACGGCAAGGTCGTAGCGTACACGGCTGGCATGGCCGGCACGGAAGAGGGCGCGATTCTTGCGTTTGCCCGAATCTTCGCGAACCCACCACCAGAGGTCCTCCGGATGGATGAGTTCAAGAGATTTATCCATCGGGGCTCCAGCGATCTTGCGGCCGTATACCCTGTCGCTGCAGCTCTGCAAAATCGACGGTCCTTTGCTCACAAACCCATCCAGATAACGCAAATCGCGAGGCTCATCAAACCGGCGGATCGACTCCAAGGGCTTGCCTGTAACAAATGCATCTTCCGGGTGGCAATTGGAGCCGCATTTCTCGTCGAACTCCGCTTCGAATACATCCAGCAATGCAACTTGCTTGCCGTCTGGAAAGCTTGCCTCCCTGACAGTGAGACACCCAGGAATCTGTCTGCCAATCAGTCGAACCCATTTCTTAGAAACAAGGCTGATTCCAGCCACGCATCTATGTTCATGCTTGTAGGAGTTTGCAAGGCACAGAATCCGGTCGAGCCAGACGGAGCTTTGGTCTTCTCGGGCATATGAGTTAGAGATGATGGATTTCCACCCCTTCCCATTGTTCCGCTAAATACTCCAGCACCAGCCGCCGATGGCAGTGTTCCGCCGTCGGTTCACTACACAGCAGAACGGTCTTCTGCGTGAAACTCTCCTTATCGATCCTTGTTTCAATCTTTCTCGCGCGCATAAGTGCGAGAAACTCACGTTCATATAACTCCCAGCTCCCCTTATTTTTCTTGAAAGCATCCAGAATGTCCTGAGTGGGCGCAAGCAAAGGTTCATGCTCATAACTGGCTGAGCAGATTTCGCGGAGGAAATAGGCCAAATCGGCTTGCTTGGCGAATCCGGCGAGTTGTGAGGTGTTATTCAGCCGGACATCGAGGAGGCGCTCAATACCGTGAGCTTTCAATGTGCCGAAGAACTGGCTGGCGCTTTTCTGGGTGAAACCGATGCTGTAGATCTCCATTTGTCCTCGTCGAGTTCAGCAAATAGTGCGGGCTGGTCGTCGATCAGCGGCTTGCCTGATTCAGCGGCAACTTCTGCGTCGGATTCAAGGCGCGCGTCCCCTCGAATGTGGAGCATAGTGTGGCCGCGCTCGCTTAGGACCCGGCCAATGAGCAACCGCCGGTGGCAATGAGCTGGGTTTTCCTCGCCGCAAACCAGGGCTACGCGGAATCGGGCCATTCCGGACTCAAGTCGGTCAATAGCTGTCTGGAACCTCGCATCCCCGCGGAGACGGCTGTAGAGGACGTGTCCAGACGCGTCATAATAGGCCGGATTGGCGGGGCGGCCACCTAGCTCCGCTCCTAGAAACAGGTATCGAACGCCTGCATCCTCAAGCGAGCGATGCATAAGTTCCTTGTCGAACTGCGGGACGTATTTCGATTGGGGGGAACTGCGAGTATCCACTACCACTTCAATTTGGTGTTGGCACACCAGCGCAAGCCAAGTTTCGACCGCATGGTTGGAGTGGCCGAGAGTGTAAAAGCTACTCATCTGCAAGGCATCTGGGAAAAGGATAGCACTTATGGGGGATAGCACTTCATGAATCACCGCGTTGATGATGGCCTAAGGGCCAATGTAAAACCAACTCACGGCTGGCGTTCGCCCGTAACGCCATGGGCACAGGTACCGGCCAGGATAGTTAACATTGGATTGACACGCGCATCCCGCGACGATATGCTTTTGAGGCATCCCTACAACCAAGAAACGAAGCAAATGCTGGAACGCTGGATCATGAGAACGGTCTGAGCCAGCTGGCTGGGAACGCGAGGAGACCAACGATGTTCGATCGTATTCGCCTGGGCACACTGCTCTTAACATGCATTGTGGTGCCATTCATCGGTTGCGGCAGTTCAAACCAGATCGATTCGATTACGGTCACGCCGACGACTTTGACTTTCGGGGCCGCCGGACTTCATGCCCAGCTCACAGCGATAGGCACAATCGGCCATGGAAGCCATCCTTCGACCACTGAGGATGTGACCAACCTGGTAACTTGGAGCACGGGCTCGAACGAAGTGGCGACTGTCACCTCCGGAAGCGGCGGTGGAGTAGTTACCTCGACGGGTCCCGGAACAATCCAGATCACTGCTAGCATGCAGGGATTTACTGGAACAATCACGGCTTCCTCCACGGTTACGGTGACTACAAGCACCACAGGAACTGGGCCGGGCGGCGACGTCACTTCGCTTTCCATCATCCCCGCCAATCAGTCGGTCGCATCGCCAGGACAAACTGGGCAGTTCATCGCGATTGGAACCACGGCATCAGGGGCGACTGAGAACTTGACCGGTCAGGTCACGTGGACTTCGAGCAGCCCGTCGATTGCCACGCTCAGCAGCACTACTCCAGGCCTCGTAACGGGCGTGGCTCAGGGCACTACTACCATCACTGCCCTTTTCACGAATACACCCGACGAGTCCGTGGTAACCGGGTCGGCAACCTTCACCGTGACGGGCGGAACCAGCGAGCAGGTCACAGCTCTGGCCATTTATCCGGGCTCTCAGACGGCGACATCGGCAGATCAAACCACCCAGTTCTTTGTGCTGGGCGCCGAGGCTGGCGGCCTTCAGTACGATGTGACGAGTCAAGTCGTCTGGACATCAAGCAATTCGACTGTTGCCACAATTGGGACGGCTGGAAATGGAGTACCGGGGCAGGCAACGGCAAAGGGAGCGGGAACAACCACATTCACGGCAACCTGGACGAATAAAGATGGCAGCGAAGTTGTTGCTACTGCTACCTACGCTGTGACTCTGGGCGCAGCTCCGGAACCTCTCCTCTCGATTGCCATCGTGCCGGGCGGTGTCACAGTTTCCAATAAGGGAATGACGGCGCAGTATTTGGCCTTTGGTACCTTCTCGACCACGCCGACGGTCAAGGATCTGACAAGCACAGCCTCTTGGATTTCCCTTACCCCGGAGGTTGTGTCCATCAACTCGGGCGGTGTTACCGGAGAGATCGGGGGGCTTGCAACGGCAATGGGCTACACCGGCGATGGCGTGATCTATGCTGAGGGAACGAATCCGGACGGCACTGTCGTTCTATCCAACGCAGAGACATTCACATGCAAGGACCCCTTGACCAACGTATGCAACCAGGAAGTGGCCTCTCCGCAATTCGCGACGGTGACCTTCTATAACGCAGGCGAAAACACCACCACTTGGTTGGTTACCGCTCCCTCAGATACCGGAACGCCGAATCTGATCCATTGCGGTCCTGGCTGGACTGGGTCTGGTGGGTCTGTCTGCACGGGTACGTATGAGACGGGCACTACGGTGACTTTGACGGCGTCTCCAACCGGGGCCGGGTTTGGCGGCTGGAATGCCGGCGACGGGGCATCGCCGCCGCCGCCAGCTGGAGGAGTTTGCCAACCCGCAACGGGTACCACGCTCCTCAACTCGCCCACTTGCACGGTTGTGCTCACCGGCAACACATCGGTAGGAGCCATCTTCTACTAACCAGTGATCTAACATTCACGAAAGCCGTCCTTTGGGGCGGCTTTCGTGCGTTTGCAGGTGGATGTCAGGGCGAGTCGTGGAACCTCTACATCCTCGGGATTTGCCGAGAATATCCTTCCAACGGCGCACAATGGAGTGAGCCGATAACAATATTGAAACTCTCCAGCGCCCCAGCAAACCGTATCGGTAAAAACCGCCGATTCAATGGATGATTTCCCTTCGGCAGCCGCCTTTTGGAACTGTGAAACTGTGAGACGAATCAAACAGTTTAGAATCAATGGCGTACAAGGGAATTCTCTGCGGAAACACAGCTCCTGTGATCCTGTGCGCCTGTGAAACATGCGGCCGGCAAATTCACCAGGCTCCCCCGTTTAAACTGGAAGCGGCTTCTTTGAACGTAATGACCCTTCGCCTTGGCAGCATTCGCCGTTTCCGCTTTAATCTTCCGCAGCGCATAGCGGCAGGCCTCCTGTCCCTTTTTCTGATCCAGGGATTTTGGCTAATCGCCCATCAAACTCTCACCGACCGCGACTACCAATATGCTCGATGCGGCCGGGAAACGTGGGAGAGCCCCTCTGCGTTGGCAGGCTACTACACGACATGCGGCAACATTCACGACGGGATTCTGGCATATCGGCTCGCGGGTCTCCCGCTTACTCTCAACGTTCTTGCGCAGCGGGCTATTGATCCATTCCGCAAGCCCGAAGACCGCGTCTTTCAGCAGCCTGCGGGCGGCTCAGGCGCATCTGGATTGAGTACATGGGAACTTCGTCATCAGCTTCCTTACGTTCTATTGCTGTTACGGCTCCCATTCCTGCTGGCGGGCTGCGTTCTTGGCGGCGGTTTATGGTGGGTCACTCGGCGTCTTTACGGCAACCTGGGAGGCTACACGGCGCTCGGCCTCTATTGCTTCTCTCCGGCGGTCCTCCGCGCCTGCGTTGCGCCCAACCCGGAAATTGTGGCTGCGCTTGGTGTCTACGGTGGCGTATATACGTGCATCGGAGTTGCACACGCCATGCAGGGTCCACGGAGGAAATGGCGGCCCCGCATTTTGCTGCTCACGGTCATATTCGGCATCGCCGCTGCGTCACACATTGCCGCGCTGCCCTTGGTGGCTCTGCTGGGGCTTGCGGCCATGCTGTGGGTGGCTGAAGGCCGCCGTAGCCAAACGCTCCCCGTGGTCCTGGTGGCAGTTGTCGGAGCGCTGGTGCTGCTCTTTGTCTGCTACGGATTTTCGCCCGACGCTTTCAGCTATGTCTTTCGCTCCTCGGCCGGGTTTCTGTGGGTTTCAATCGATCCCGGGCGGCGGTTCTTTTCCTCTCTGGGAAATGCGGGTATCACCGTGGCATCCGGGGCGGCGCTTGTCCTGTACCTGGGCCTGCGGCGGTCGCGCTATTTTGGAAATACTGCTCCCCTGCTCTGCGCGCTCGCGTTAATGGTTGTCCTCATGACCGGGGTCCCTGGCACACCCTGGCTCTGGGCCCTCCCGTTTCTGCTCACATTCATTGGCGGCGTTTTCGCCGATGCGTATGAAGGGCCGCGCCCGCGTCTCGCCATCGCGGCAGGTGGTTCGATCCTGCTTTTGCAGGCAGTATTGTGGGTACTGATTTTGCCTGGATTGCTTTAGGAATGGCCGCTCCCAGGTCCATGCCGCTCCCATTTTGAACCAGTCAAACGGCCTGATTAAAAGGCTGGGAGACCCATTCAGCCAAAGGCCAGCACAGGGTGCAAAGTGCTCTGTGCTGTTAGTTCTGGGCCGGGGTGTTGGTGTTGACTATAAACTAAACAAATATAAGGACTTATTTATCTTATCCCGCCTTGCTGAATCGACCTTTAAAGGCGTAAAATAAAACGGTAGCCCGCAAAGTTCGGCTCCGCTTTTGTCGCAACCTTGTGCCGCATTTGCGCGGGCCAGAAAACCCCTATGGCAGACGATCAGAATCCGCAGCTCCCTCTTGAAGGGGCCACGCCACCGAACGGCGGCACAACATTTACACCCATGAACATCGAAGAGGAGATGCGCAGGTCATATCTGGCGTATTCCATGTCTGTGATCATTGGGCGCGCACTCCCCGATGCACGCGACGGATTGAAGCCTGTCCACCGCCGCATCCTGACAGCGATGGACCGCGAGGGCCTGCAACACAATAAGCGCTACTCCAAATGCGCCGGTGTGGTGGGCGAGTGCCTGAAAAAGTATCACCCCCACGGGGACTCGTCCGTGTATGACGCTTTGGTGCGCATGGCGCAACCGTGGAGCTTGCGCTATCCGCTCGTCGATGGGCAGGGCAACTTCGGTTCGGTGGATGGCGACCCGCCTGCGGCCTACCGGTACACCGAGTGCCGCATGGAGCGGATTGCAGAAGAGATGATGGCGGACATCGATATGGAGACGGTCGATATGACCTCCAACTTCGATGAAACCACCGACGAGCCCACCGTGCTCCCGACGCGAATTCCGACCCTGATTGTGAACGGGTCAAACGGCATCGCTGTGGGCATGGCGACCAACATCCCTCCGCACAACCTGACCGAGGTGGTGAACGCGGCCATCGAACTCGTCAAGGATCCGAGCGCGGGACTCGCCGAGGTGCTGAAGCACGTACAGGGGCCGGATTTCCCAACCGGTGGCTTCCTCTACGGCAAGTCTGGAATTCCGCAGGCTTACAAGACAGGCCGTGGCCGCTTCATGATGCGCGCCAAGGTCTCCGTCGAGAACATCACCAAAGAAAAACAGGCGATCATCGTTACCGAGATCCCCTACCAGGTGAACAAATCAAAGCTTGTGGAGCGTGTCGCGGAACTCGTAAACGAAAAGATCATAGACGACATCAGCGATGTGCGCGATGAGAGCGACCGGGATGGCATGCGGGTGGTGATTGAGCTCAAGCGCGGCTCTCAACCCGAGATTGTTCTGAACCAGCTTTACAAGCACACGCAGATGCAGGAAAGCTTCTCCATGATCTTCCTCGCGGTGCTCAACGGGCAGCCGCGGGAACTGGGTCTGGATGAGGCCATTCGCTGCTTTATCGATCACCGCGTCGACGTTGTGCAGCGGCGGACGGCGTTCCTGCTGCGCAAGGCGCGCGAGCGCGAGCATGTTCTTGAAGGCTACAAAATTGCGCTCGACAACCTGGATCAGGTGATCAGGATCATTCGCGGTTCCGGTTCGCGTGTTGAAGCTCGCGAGAATTTATATGCGTGGGGCAAGGGCACGCAGATCGTCATCACTCTGGACCGTGAGCGCCTGCCGCAGGAAGAAAAAGGACTGACCCTCCGGCAGATCGACGCGATTCTCGAGTTGCAGCTTTACAGGCTCACCCAGCTTTCTATTGACGAACTGCTGAACGAATTGCGGCAGAAGCGCGAAGAAATTGCTGAGTACGAGTCAATTTTGGCCAGCGACAAGAAGCTGCGCGCGGTCATCGTGAAGGAGCTTGAAGAAGTTCGCGACAAGTACGGCGACGCCCGCCGCACGCAGATCGTCGACGAGAGCGCCGAACTCCAGTTGGAAGACCTCATTGCCGACGAGCAGGTTGCCGTGACAGTCAGCCACCAGGGCTACCTCAAGCGCACCCCCATCAGCATCTATCGCCAGCAGCGCCGAGGTGGTACGGGCCGCACCGGCATGAAGACGCGCGAGGAAGATTTTGTCTCGCAGCTCATCATCGATTCCACGCACGCCTACCTGCTTTGCTTCACCAACACCGGCCGCGTTTACTGGCTCAAGGTGTACGAGATTCCGGACGTAGGCGCAGCGGGCAAGGGAAAATCGATGCAGAGCCTGCTCGACTTGCAACCCGGAGAAAATGTGAAGGCCATACTTCCCGTTCGCGATCTGGAAGAAGAGGGCAAATATATCTTCTTCGCCACGCGCAACGGCGTCGTAAAGAAGACCCCGCTCAAGGACTTCTCCAACGTCATGGCCCGCGGCATTATCGCCATCGCCATCGACAAGGACGACGACCTTGTCTCAGCAGGCCTCACCAACGGCAAGCAAACCATCTTCCTCGCCACGCGCGATGGCATGGCCATCCGCTTCGAAGAAGAATATGACGCCGACCGAAGTGGTATAGGATTGCGCCCCATGGGACGCAATGCCGCCGGCAACCGAGGCATCTCCCTCAAGAAGAACGATTACCTTATCGGCGCGGCAATCACCAGCTCCGACGCTATACGCGAAACAGAGCGGGATGAGTGTGCTGCGCGACTCGGAATGACCGAAAAGCTCGCAGCATACCGCAATGCCTACACGGAGGCACAGGCGGCCCTCACCAAGGCAAGAGAAGACTATCGCAACAAGCTAGTCGACTCCGCCGTCGTCAGTGTGGCCGAAAAGGCAATCGACAGCGCCTACAAGGCCATTAAGACCCTCGACGACAAGCTCTGCGTCACCCAGCAACTCATTCTCACGGTTACTGAGAATGGTTTTGGCAAGCGCACGGATGTAGACGAATACCGCATAACCGCACGCGGCGGCCAGGGAGTTACAAACCTTAAGGCCACCCCGAAGGTCGGCAAAACGGCATCCATTCTCCTGGTAAACGAGACGTCCGAACTGATGGTCATCAGCCAATTCGGCAAGATCATCCGTATCGACACCAAGACCATCCGAGCCGCCGGTCGCGCCACCCAGGGCGTCCGCCTGCTCAACCTTGAAGCCGACGACAAAATCGCCGCGGCAGTCATCATTCCGCCCGAGGAATTGAAGGACGACGAGCCAACGCTGTTGCAGTAAACGCTCGAACGAGAAATTTCAGGTGTCACAAACGAGGCCGTAGCTCCGCTGTGCCGGACCTGCGGCCTCCGCATTTTGCTGCCATCGGAACTAATCCCAACAAGCCGGGTTCCAGTTATCAGACGAAGGCGAACCCGGGTAGGTACTCGATTTTCCTCACTGGTCCATCTACACTGAGGATGCTCTGGATTCTCCGCATCCCTCCTTATGTCGCGGATACTGATTACTGGACTTGTGCTGGCTGCACTCTCGGTGACTTCAGCCAACGGTTTGCCCGTCACCCGGGCGAAGCCGCACAGAAGCGCTCAAGGGACAGCGCTTACTCATAAGGCGCAAACCAAAGCGCAGACCAAATCGTCAACCAGGTCGCATCACGCCACCCCTGAAGAAGTCGGCCGCGCCGCAGGCCTCAAGATCAGGCGCGATCTTGCCCGTCACCCAATCCCCACCGCCGCTCCGCATCGACAGGCGCGCCTCTATGCCGCTCCCGCCTATCGGGCCTCAGCTGCAAAGCCAGTGCCGCGCATGTTTGGAAGCCCATCGCAGGGCAGGGAAGTCCGTTCAAGATCCGCTTTCTCCACCCCTCGATATGCGCAGGCCTCCACGACCATCGAGAGGACTCCTTCGCGGAGGCCGATCGGCCCAGTACAGGCGCCCGATCCCGCACCTGAGGCGGCTGAGGCTTCCGCCGAACCTGAAATCGCCCCCGAAACAAATACGCCCCCGCCGGTCGTTGAGGATCAGCGCACTTTCATGCAGAGCCCGTTCGCCGCTCCCCGCGCCCCGGCACGGGAGACCTCGATTCCGATGGAAGAGGCAACTACTACCCAAACCCAATCGGATGTACTTGCAGCGTCATTGCATTTCAAGCGCGGAGTGTTACCGCCTCCTCTCAAGGGATCGCGCGCCTCTCTGGAACGCCAGAACGAGAGGACTGAAGCCGAAGGCCTGGAGCGGATCGAGGACGAAGACGATTTAGCGGACCGCATTGCGCGAAAGGCGCTTGTGCCCGTTCCCGTCTCGCTTGAACTCACGATTAACGGAAACCTGCCCGTGAACCACCGCTACTGCCGCCCTTGGACCGCCCGCTTTCTAGCCGATTTGGCGAAAAGCCATGCCGCGCAGTTTCACCGTCCGCTCGAGGTCAGCTCGGCCGTGCGGACTGTTGCCTATCAGAAGCGGCTGATGGGAATCAACGGCAACGCCGCCGCAGCGGAAGGTGACATCGTGAGCCCCCATCTCACGGGAGCGACGATCGACATTGCCAAGAGCCCACTGAGCCGTGAAGAAATTGGCTGGATGCGCAGCCATCTTCTGGCACTCGAGCAGGCCGGCAAGATCGATGTCGAAGAGGAGTTTCAGCAAAGCTGCTTCCACATCACGGTTTATAAGAGTTATGCGCCGCCCGCTCCAATCGTCACGCGCAAACCGCGCCAGCGCCGCTCAAATCCCCCCGTTGAGGTCGCGGCCACAGGGCTTTAATAGCGTTGATTTCCCGACGGCGCAGAAGTCCACCGCAAATTGATTTCAAAATCAACCGCATTCAAGGGTACAATCTCCGGCAAATGCATTTTCTTTCCGGCGCTGCCGGGAACCAGGGCATGCGTCGAAACGTTCTCATTCTTGAACATCTATAACCGCGTGCGTCCGTCTGCGGCCCACAATCGGGGCGGCCCAGGCTGACGACGAAACGGCAATTGAGAGGCGAAGTGATGAGCGATCTGGAAGTTCAAACTGCGGCTGAACCCGTTCCTGTTACTCCGGGGCTCAGCCAGTGGCAGCGCGTAGCGAACACGTTCGCAGCGCCGTCGAAAACATTCGAAGATATCAAGCGCGGAAACAGGAGCTGGTGGCTGCCATTTGTGATCCTGGCGGTATGCGGATACGTGTTTTTCGCGGCCGTCACGCTCAAAGTGGGCTGGGCGCAGGTGGCCGAAAATTCCATTCACATGAATCCGAAGTCCGAGGAACGGCTCGCCCAGGCACCTCCCGCTCAACGCGAGATGTCCATGAAATGGACGCAATACGGCATGGAGGGCGGATTCGCCATCGGTCCAGTCTTGATTCTGGTTTTCGGCGTCATCATTGTGACCGCGCTCTGGGGGACCATCAATTTCGTATTCGGCGGCAAAGCCAAATTCGGCAGTGTGCTGGCCGTCTGGATGTTTGCGGCATTGCCAGGAATCTTAAAATCCCTGCTGGGGGCGGTCGTGCTTTTCGCCGGTAGTGCCCCGGAGTCCTTCAATCTCAACAACTTTGCGCCCACCAGTGTCGGAGCATTTCTCAGCCCGATCGAAACCAATCCGGCGTTGTACAAGCTGGCAAGTTCTTTGGATGTCACGTCAATCTGGTACATGATCCTGATGGGAATGGGGCTTGCGATTGTGGCCGGAGTGAAGCGCTCGTCGGGTTACATCGCAGTTTTTGGATGGTGGGCGATTATCGTACTCGTCGGTGTTGGCTTTGCGGCCGCATTTAGTTAAGAATGAACCTGGGCCCAAAAATCAAACGGCGCGAATCCCATATGGATTCGCGCCGTTTGCTGTACGCCGTGCATGTTTGACAGCTTGGGGGTGTAAGTCCCCTTCACATCCTGATGGAGGAGAAGTGATAGCGAAGCGCAAGGGCGTCATCGCGAGGTGGGG
>Ga0302267_10001734_pt1 | contig 27243 bp, 26 predicted proteins | sample III_Bog_E1_3_FD_194555 | JGI IMG/M metagenome (GOLD analysis project Ga0302267, IMG submission 194555) | Peat permafrost microbial communities from Stordalen Mire near Abisko, Sweden - III_Bog_E1_3 | ecosystem: Environmental > Terrestrial > Soil > Wetlands > Peat | place: Sweden: Abisko...
CGTCCCCGGGGTCTCTCGCATCCCGGCTCCCATCCGCCCTTTGCCATCATGCGAAAATCGAAATGGCCGGCCGCGAATTGCATTTCCCGTTCTCACGCCGCTCAAGCCGCCGCAAACTCGGAGAACCATCATGAGCGAACTCATTTTCGAGCCGCGCCACACCGCGGTAGTCGTCATCGATCTGCAAAAGGGCATTGTGGAATTCCCCGGAAATCCGCACTCCACTTCCAGCGTCATCGCCAATACTGTCGTGTTGCTCGACGCTGCGCGCAGCGTCGGCGCGCAACCGATTCTGGTGCACGTGGGCCGCTCGCCCGATGGTGGCGATGGCCTCCAGGTCGCCTGCGACGAACCCATGCGTATGCCTGGGGCCCTGCCGCCCGATTGGAGCGAGCTCATTCCCGAGCTCAACCGCCAACCCAACGATCTTGTCATTCTCAAGCGTCAGTGGGGCGCGTTCTACGGCACCGATCTCGAATTGCAGTTGCGACGCCGCGGCCTCTCGACCATCATCCTTTGCGGCATCGCCACCGCGTTCGGCGTCGAAAGCACTGCCCGCCACGCCTACGAGCGCGGCTTTGAGCAGGTGTTCGCCGAGGATGCCATGACCTCCCGCACTGCTGAAAGCCACGCCAACGCCATCGTCAACATTTTTCCTCGCATGGGCCGAGTGCGCAGCACAGCGGAGATCGTCGCCGCATTGCGCGCCGGCAAAAGCACCGCGTAATCTGTGCTGACTTTTTCCGAGAGACTTAGAGGATGTACCGCGACAGATCCTGATCCTTCACGATTGAAGCCACCATTTGCTTCACGTAAGTGGCGTCGATCAGGAAAACCTTCTCAGGGCCGGACGTCGCCATGCGTTCCTCGTAGGGCAACGGCGTGGAAGCTTCGTCGCTAATGGCCTTCTTGATCGCCGCCGCGGCCTGTTCATCCGATGTGCGGCGAGCTACATCGGGCGCCAGGAAGCTGATGTCCTCGAGCACGCGCTCCATAATGGTGTGCAGCCGGCGTGCGCCGATGTTTTCAGTCTGCTCATTCACCTTGAAAGCGAACTCCGCCATTTCGCGCAGCGCGTCAGGCGCGAACTCCAGCCGCACGCCCTCGGTCTCAAGCAGTGCAGCATATTGCTTGGTCAGCGAGGCCTTCGGCTCCGTCAAAATGCGTAGAAAATCCTCGACTGTGAGCGATTGCAGCTCCACGCGAATGGGAAAGCGCCCCTGCAACTCGGGAATCAGGTCGCTGGGCTTGGAAACATGAAACGCGCCTGCGGCAATGAAGAGAATGTGGTCGGTTCGCACCATGCCGTAGCGCGTATTCACCGTTGTGCCCTCGACAATCGGCAAAATGTCACGTTGCACGCCCTCGCGCGAAACATCGGGCCCGTGCCCGCTCTCGCGTCCGGCAATTTTGTCGATCTCATCCAGGAAAATGATCCCGTTCGATTCGGTGCGCTCCACGGCCGCGCGGGTTACCGAATCCATATCGATGAGCCGCCCCTCCTCTTCCTGCACCAGGTAGTCGAAGGCATCGGACACCTTCATCTTTTTCTTCTTCGTGCCGCTGCCAAAAATGTTGGGCAGCATGTCCTTCAGGTTCATCTCCATGTCTTCCATGTTCTGGTTGGAGATAATACCGAACTGCGGTGTGTTGCGCTCGCGGGCGTCGATCTCCACGATGCGGTCGTCGAGCTTGCCCTCGCGAAATTGCTGGCGGACCTTTTCGCGCGAGCGTTGATGGCTATCGGATTCAGGCAGCTTGAGCTGACCCTCCTGCCCGTGCGGCGCCGCGGGCGGCGGAGGCAGCAGCACGTCGAGCAGCCGCTCCTCGGCGTTCATCTCGGCGCGGTCTTCCACCTCTTCCAGGCGTTCCTCGCGCACCATGTCGATCCCGATCTCCACCAGGTCGCGGATCATCGACTCCACGTCACGGCCCACGTAGCCGACCTCGGTAAACTTCGACGCCTCCACCTTCAGGAACGGCGAATTAGTCAGCTTGGCCAGCCTTCGCGCAATCTCGGTTTTGCCCACGCCCGTCGGCCCGATCATGATGATGTTCTTGGGCATGATGTCGTCGGCCATGTCGGGCGGCAGCTTTTGCCGGCGCTGCCGGTTGCGCAACGCAATCGCCACCGCACGCTTGGCGGCCCTCTGGCCCACCACGTGCTTGTCGAGTTCGGTCACAATTTCGCGCGGCGTCAGCTCGTCCAGCGAGACGTCCTGTTCTTCAGCGGATGCGGGAAGATAGATAGCCATATTTTTTCAGTAATCAATTCCTGTTCAATTCCTGGCTGAAGGAACTCCGGTGCTCTTTGCGCACCGCCATCTTCAGTCCCGACCAGGTTTCATCAATCGCACAAATTTTCACATCCACAAAGACGGTCTTGAGCGCCGTGTCTCGAATCGCATTCTCGGTGAGATCGGTTTGCATCCCCGAAGCCTTATTGGGCCACGCCACCCAGATCATTCCATCCGCCTTGATCGATCCCTGGTGCGCGGCAAACTCCCGCTTGAACTCCGCAAACGACCGCGCAAACAAAACAATCACGCCCAGGCGATCTTGCAATCGCGCCTTCGCATACTCCTTCAACTCCTCTGGCAGCGTGGCGGGCGCGTGCCGCAGCAGCACGCGATTCCCCTCCTTGATGCCGAGTTTTTTCAAGAACGGTGTGCCGGAATACCCTGCCATAGCGGCCCCTGCAATGCCTTCTACGCCCCTCAGACTTGCAACTCCTCCACCGTAATGCGGTCGTTGGTGTAAATGCAGATCTCACCGGCGATTCTCATCGCCTTCTCGGCGATTTCGCGGGCGCTCAAGTCGGTGTTCTCCATCAATGCGCGGGCCGCAGCCGTGGCGTAGCTTCCGCCGCTGCCGATTGCCGCCAGCGGCTCGTCGGGATCAATTACATCTCCTGAACCGGAGATCAAAAACGTCTGCGCCTTGTCGGCCACCAGCAGCAATGCCTCCAGGTTGCGCAGCATCTTGTCGGTGCGCCAGTCCTTGGCCAGTTCCACGGCGGCGCGATTAAGGTTTCCCGCGTGCTGCTCCAGCTTGGTCTCAAACCGCGCGAACAAATTGAACGCGTCCGCCGTCGATCCCGCGAATCCGGCCAGAATCTTGTCCTGGAACAGGCGCCGTATCTTCTTGGCCGAGTGCTTCAGCACGTGATCGCCAAAGGTCACCTGGCCGTCGGCGGCCATCACCACATCGCCGTTGCGCCGCACGCAGATCACAGTTGTCGCATGAAACGTCAAATGTTCTTTCACGGCAGTTTTCAATCCTCAAACTCTGGCAAACACGGGCTATTCACAGGCAGGAATCCCGCGCCCGACGCAACCTAGAGTATAGGGCATTTGCGCGGCGTTGGATCTCTTCCGGATTGCCGCAATCGCTCCGGCCGTCAAGACACGCCGCCCCCAACCCAACCGGCATTTCGCGTGCGGTATCCTCAATCTGGGGGCTGTTGAGGGCAATGTCCACCCGTAAATGACCTTTCCGAACAACAACGACTGGCAGATCGTGGCCGGCGTAACCACAGTTGCCGCGGTCGCGGCCCTGGCTCTTTGGCTGGTGATGCGCCGGCGCCCCAGCGCAGAGGAGATCGAGCGCGCGCGCCGTCAGTTCCTGGTCCAGTCGGGGCGGCTCGTCGACGGCATGCTGCTCGACGTCTACGAAATGGATGGCGCAGACGGCCGGCCTCTGACCTTCCTCCTCTTCAGCTACCGCATCGGCGGCGTGGACTACGAGTGCTCGCAGGAGATTACCGCGATGCTCGGCGTGGTCGAGACGGGCAAAGTGCGTGCCGGATTCCCTTGCACCGTGCGCTACCAGCCCGGCAACCCTTACAACAGCATCGTGGTCGCCGAGGGCTGGACCGGCCTGCGCGCAGGACTGCCGCAATTCCCCTCCATCGACGACCCCAATCCCATCGACCAGAGCCATCTCGAACCCGGCTCCCATTAGCTTGCGGACCCGCAAACCCTCCTGAGTCACTTTTTTCACGCACTTCACGCACTTCACTTCCTTCACTCTCTTGCTCCCTGGCTCCCTCGCTCCCTTGCTCCCTGTATTTTCATACCCAACCCCGGTTACACTATCTCTATGCACTGGCACCCGGCGCAAGCTGACAAAAATGCGAAACGGACAACCCTGGTCCTGCGCATCTCGTTGGCCGCCACCCTGGCCTATGTCGTCGTCACTTTCGTCGCCGGTTTGCGCGCACACTCGCTGGCGCTGCTCTCCGAATCCGGCCACAATGTCTCCGATTTTCTCGCCCTCCTGCTCAGTTTTGCCGCCGTCTACTTCCAGTCGCGTCCTGCCGACCACGCCCGCACCTTCGGCTACCAGCGCGCCGGAGTCCTCGCTGCCTTCATCAACGCCGGCACGCTCATCGCCATCTCGCTCTGCATCGCCGTTGAAGCCGTGCACCGTCTCAGCGCCCCCGTCGCCGTCCAACCCCGCCTCATGATGATCGTGGCCGCCGCAGGCGTCGCAATGAACGGCATCATCGCCGCGCTTTTGTGGGGCGTGGCCCGCGACGTCAACCTCCGCAGCGCCTTCCTGCACATGGCCGGCGACACGCTTTCCACGGCTGCCGTCATCGCCGGAGGCTTCGGCATTCTCCTTACCGGGCAAAGCTGGATCGATCCCGTCCTCTCGCTGCTCATCGCCGCGCTCATCTTCTGGTCGAGTATTGGCATCGTCCGCGAAACCCTGAACATTCTTCTGGAAGGCGCGCCCCGTGGCTGCTCGCCGGCTCAGATTCGCTCCGGCATGGAAGCAGTGGAGGGCGTCGTCAACGTCCACGACCTGCACGTCTGGTGCCTCGGCTCGCATTCGCGCGCCCTGGCGTGCCACGTTACCATCGCCGACATTCCGCCGTCTGAAAGCGCGTGCATTCTCGTCAAGCTCAACGGTCTGCTCCGCGAGCAGTATCAGATCAGCCACACCACCATTCAATTCGAGCACATTGGCTGCGAGTTCCTCGAGGGCTGCGTAGCGCCTCCCGAGGCCATCTCCACCGGCCACGCGCATCCTCACGGCCACAGCCACGCGCACTAGCGCATCGGCGTGCGTTCGTGGCTTCGGCTTGTGGCGCGAATTCGCCAAGACCACGGGCCTGTTCATTGGCACGAGCTCTTTGGAGAGACCTATTTTGATTTCCAAGCGCGTCCTGCATTCCGTTCTGTTCCTTGCCCTGCTTGCGATCCCTTCCACGTTCGCCGCGCAAACTCCTGGAGCCGGGCCGCTCGATGCCTTTGCCGGCGAATACACCATTCCCGGCCAGCCGGGCAACGCCTTCACCTTTTATGTGCAGGACGGCAAGCTGACCCTCGAATCCGAACGCTCGGTGCCCGAGCAGCTCAAACAGATCTCGGCAACGGCTTTTGGCTTCACGCACGGCGACGACAAAATCATGTTCACACTCGACGCCTCCGGCCGCGCGACATCCGTCTCGATCTCCACTTTTCCCGGCATCACCTTCGTGCGCAGCGGACCGCCGGTGCATCACGTCTTCCACGATTACGTGCGCACCGAGGCCATGATTCCCATGCGCGACGGCATCAAGCTCCACGTGGTGATCCTCAAACCCTCCGACATCGCCACGCCGCTGCCCATTCTCCTCGAGCGCACGCCCTACGGCGTCGAAGACACAAGCCGCGCATCTTTCTTCCAATCGCGAGCGGAGTTGGCGCGCGACGGCTACATCTACGTGGCCGAAGACATTCGCGGCCGCTCCAAGAGCCAGGGCAAATTCATCATGATGCGCCCGCTCGCAGATCACCATGACCCCGCGGCCATCGACGAAAGCACCGACGCGTGCGACACCGTCGCCTGGCTCCTCCAGAACGTGCCTGGCAACAATGGCCGCGTCGGCGTTGTCGGCACCAGTTACGACGGTTTCCTCGCCATGATGGCGGGCATCGATCCGCACCCCGCTGTAAAAGCCATCTCGCCGCAAGCGCCAATGATCGACGTCTGGATCGGCGACGATTTTTTCCACAACGGCGCCTTCCGCCAGAGCTACGGCTACGACTACGTACGCGACCTCGAATCCACCAAAGATTGGACCGCGGTGGATTACGGCCGTGCCAAGGACGGCCTGCCCATCGACGGCTTCGACTACTTTCTCAAGCGCGGCAACTTTGCCCGCGACGTCAAAGAATCCGGTGCCGATCTGCTGCCCACCTGGAAACTTTTCCTCAACCATCCTGCGTACGATTCCACTTGGGTTCCGCGCGCGGTTGAGAATGCGCTCAACACGGTCGCCGTGCCCACGCTTACCGTCGGCGGCTACTACGATCAGGAAGATATGTACGGCCCGCAGGAAGAATATGCAAAGCTAGAGCCTCACGATGCGAAACACCAGAACTTCCTCGTGCTCGGCCCCTGGCGTCACGGCTATTGGTCTTCGCCTAACTGGAGCCTCGGCAATCTCGACTACGGTGAACCCATCGGCACCGAGTTCCGCTCGCGCATCGAAGCCAGATTTTTCGCGCACTTTCTCAAGGACGAGCCCGGCTTCACTCTCGAAAACACCGCCAGCTTCCAGACCGGCTCGAACACCTGGCAGTATTACTCGCACTTCCCGCCCAAGGTATCGCGCCCCACAAGTCTGTATCTCGCGGGCGCCGGTCTGCTCAGTTGGCATTCCTCAACAACAACGGCAACCGCATCCTATGCAAGCGATCCTGCAAATCCGGTCCCCTATCGTCACCGCCCCATCCAACCCACTTATTCCGACGGTTCACAGTGGTACAACTGGCTCACTGAAGATCAGCGCTTCGTCACCAGCCGCAACGACGTCGCCGTCTTCAAGCTGCCCGTGCTCACCCAGAATCTGACCGTCACCGGAGAGGTCTTCGCGGATATCTATGCTTCCACCACCGGCAGCGACAACGATCTCGTCGTCAAGCTCATCGATCAATATCCGGATGACGACCCAGACCCAACAATGCGTGGCTATCAGCTCATGACCAACGCTGAAATCTTTCGCGGCCGCTATCTGTCAGGCTACGACCATCCCACCGCGCTCGCGCCAGGCTCCATCCATGAGTACAAGTTCAGCCTTCACGATGTGGACCACGTCTTCAAGGCCGGCCACACCGTCATGGTCGAGATTCAAAGCACCTGGTTCCCGCTTTACGATCGCAATCCGCAAACCTTCGTGCCCAACATCATGAAAGCCAAGCCCTCCGCCTACAAGCCCGCGACCATTACCATCTACTCCGGCCCCGGCCATGGCTCCGCGGTCGAACTGCCCGTAATGACTCCCTGATGGCCGCAGCCGCCCCCGGCATCCTATAATTTCCCCAGGTACTGTACTGGCCCCTACTTCCCGGCAAAGCGAGAAAAAACTTGGCACGTGAGCTCTATACGGCGCGTCTCCTGCGCAAAGAGTGCATCTCTGAAGTTGCGCAGTGTTATCACTTCCTGTTCTCTGTCGAGTCGCTTGAGTCCTTCCCTTACCTGCCCGGCCAATTCGTCTCCGCAGTCGCCCCGGACGAGAACGGCAAGCAGCAGACCCGCGCCTATTCCATCGCTTCGGCGCCTGGTGGCAACCAGTTCGAACTATGCGTCAACCGCGTGGAGAATGGCTTCTTCTCTAATCACCTCGCAGACCTGCCCGATCTGCCCGTGGGTTCGGCCATTCAGATCCACGGCCCGCACGGCCACTTCGTGCTCGAGGAGCCCGTCACCGATTCCATCTTCGTCGCCACTGGCACCGGCGTCGCGCCCATGCGCGGCTACTCGCAGTGGCTCTTCCCCGCCAATGGCCCGGACCGCAGCAACGGCAAGGAGATTTGGCTGGTCTACGGCACGCGCTACGAATCCGACATGTACTACCATGACGAATTCGTGGCGCTCGCCCAGCGCGTGCCCAACTTCCACTACCTGCCCACGCTAAGCCGCGCGCAGCCTGAGTGGACCGGCCTCCGCGGTTACGTGCAGGATCATGTCGCCAAGATTGTTGAAGACCGCGCCGCACGCCTGGGCCAGCCGTTGCCTGTGCCGCCCGTCGATCCCGCAACCCCGCCCGCGGAGCTGCACTTCGACATCTACACCTACATCTGCGGACTGAATTTCATGGTATCGAGTGTGCGCGAGCGCCTGGACGCCTTCGGCTGGCACAAAAAGCAGATCGTCTTCGAGCGCTACGACTGAGATCCCGCTACAAACTGAACAACTCCCGCAGCCGCTTGGTCTGTGCGCGGCTCACCGGGATCTCCGTTTGCTGTTTATCGTTCATGCGCAGTTGGTAGCTCGACTTGAACCACGGCATCACTTCGCGAATCTGGTCGATATTCACCACGAATCCGCGATGTGCCCGCCAGAATCGCGCCGGGTCCAGCAGCTCCATCAATTCTTCTAGCGTGCGGCACTTCGACTGCCCCTCGAACGCGCGCGTCACCACGCGGATCACGCCTTCGTCGATCGCCGCAAAGCAGATCTCCGCCTGATCCACGAGCAGCAAGCGGCTCTGCGCCTGCACAATCAGCTTGGCCGGCGCGCGTCCTGGTTCGGCCGCTTGCGGCCGGTTCAGCAACCGCAGCAGTTGCTCAATCTGCGACTCTGCATCTGCCGCGACAGCGCCGGTCGAACCGCTCGTGGCCAGCCGTACGCGCACCCGCTCCACCGCTTCAAGAACCCGCGCGCGATCGAACGGCTTCAACAGATAATCGACGGCATTCACGTCGAAGGCGCGCACCGCGTACTGGTCGTAAGCTGTCGCAAACACAAAATGCGGCAGAGCCGCCGTCGGCTTGTCTACGTTCGCTGCGCTTGGGTCCCCGCGCTTTTCCGACTCGCGCTTTTCCGCGTCTCTTTTGTCCGGCGCGGCCGTGCCCACGCGATTCCGGTCCATCAGCCGCTGGATCACCGCGAATCCATCCTGGCCCGGCATCTGCACATCCAGAAACACCAAGTCCGGATGGTGCTCCTCGATCAGGTCCACAGCCTCAATGCCGTTCGCGCCTTGCGCCACCACGTCCACCCCGCCCACAGAGTCGAGCAGATACTTCAACTCCTCGCGGGCCAGTTGTTCGTCGTCGATAATCAGTGCGGAAATGGTCATGATGAGCAGCGATTCGATTCTATCGCAAGCGAGTTCAGAGAAGCCGGAAAGAGGTGTTCGTCAACGGCCCAATCGCACGTCAGGTCGCGAAGCCGCCAGCCTCTGCAATGGTAAAAACATCACGGGACCCGTGCAGAACCCGGACGATAACAATCTCGCCCGGACGAGGCAAGTAATAGACAGCGTACTTTTGATGAAAAATCACGCGCAGATCGGGCGCAAGGTGAGAACGAGGCGCACCGGAAAGCGGCAGTGCCAATGCCTGGCGAATCCGGGACTCAAGACGCGACAGAAATCGGGTCGCAACGGTTTCGGATGCTTCCGCGGCGAGATAACTCCAGATCTCCGCTAAGTCTGCTTCCGCGGTCTCGGTAAGGCGGAGTTTGCACGGCTTGCGAATTGCTTCCTCCCGCGCTCAAGAATGCGCTCGCGATCGTAAGGGACGAGCCGGCCATTCGCCACATCCGCAAGACCGCGATCAATATCGACCCTCAAAGCCGCAAGTTGGCCCACGTGAAGGTCGCGTTTCATCTTCCATTCGCGCAGCGCTTCGCGGATCACCTCGCTGGTCGAAGCGTATCCACCTTCATTGACCGCCCCCTTGACCAGCCCCGCCATGTCGGCAGGAAGCGTGATGGTCAGGCGTTCAATCGTTCCCATAAAGGCGCCCTCCAGTGCTCTTCATTTTTCATACTTTATCATACTTATGAAGCAGCAAGGCCGCCCAATACCCGATTCTTGCGCTGGCCGCGAGTTCACACAAATCCCTCCCCGGCACGAGGAAGCTGAAGGCTGAAAGCTGGTTTTCTACTCGATCATCACGTGCAGCCGCGCCGGCGTGGGATCCTGCGCCAACTCGTGTCCGCAGCGTGTGCAGAACTGGTCGGTAGCGCGCACTGTGCGGAAGCAGTTGCCGCAGCTTGCCGAAAGCTGGTAGTTGCACTGCGGGCAGAAATGGAAATCGCCCTGCACATGCGTGCCGCAAGCGGGGCAGCGAAACACCTGCGGCGGCCGCAGCAGAAAATAAAGCACGGCGCCAATGCCCGCCGGCATCACGAAGCAGATCAACATCCAGAAGCGAGTGCTCATCGCGCGCCGCGGTGCATCCTTGCTGATGTAGCCCACCATCAGAAAGTAGAGCGAAGCCACCACACCCCACGAGATATTGAAGTAAATGCGCAGGCCCAGCGCCGGCGCCGCATGGTGATGTTGGCCGGGCGCAATGATCCAGAAGTAGTACTCGACCAGAACGAACGCCAGGCTGGCCGCAACAATCGACCACACCGGAATCATTCTTTCTTCTTCGTTTACGCTGATAGCTTGCGGATCGGGCATGGATCTTCCCTCGCCACGGAGGGCCTTTCCTGAAGTCTTTTAAAAAGGTCAAACCCCTTTTTTGAATGGACGGGAGAAACAAGACAGAAGTTGCCCATTTTAGGGATTTAAGGCGGTTTTATCGGGATTGTTCCGGGTTTATTGCTTGATGCGGGCCCATCCGGCCACAATCACCGCCGCCAGAATCACCGGGCACAGGATGCAGATCCAAAGGCTGGTTTGCGTGAAGATATCGGCCATGTGCTCGCCGCCCAGCAGGCCGTCTGTCACGTGCCACACGAACGGTCCCAGCGCCAGAAGAACCAGTAGGAGTGCCGAAACGGCCAAAGCACGGCTGCGCCGCCGGCTCGCACTTTGGTCCTCCATCACTCCCAGCGAAGTCCGCACCACGCGACAGGTCTTCTGGGCCACGGCGCGGTCCCGGGCGGCCTGTTTTCCGGCCAGCGCCGCCAGCAAGCCGCGATGGGCGTCTTCCGCGCCGGCCCCCAGGTTCGCTGCCGCCCCAACCGCCGGATTCGCTGGCGCGCTGTCGGCCCACTCCGCCGTTTTCACATCGCCTCCCTTAAGCGCGACCCTAAACGTGTATCGCAGCGTGCTTCGAAGCGCTCTGCAGCGTAGCCCAGCCGCGGCTTGATCATTGCCAGTCCACGATAAAGCCTTGATTTCACAGTAGAAAGCGGCGCTCTAGTCACCTTGGCAATCTCTTCGAGTGAGAGTTCCTCGTGAAAGCGCAGTACCAACACCTCGCGGTGCAGTGTATCCAGTTCCAGCAACGCGGCCGCAATCTTTTCGCGGTCTTCGAGGTTTGAAACATGTTCGAAAGGCGTCGGATCGTCTGCCGCCACTTCAAATGTCATTGCCCGGTCGTCATCGCCCGCGCCATCGATCAGCTCGTCCAGGCTGTTCATGGTGCGCTTGCGCCGTTGGTCGATCACCAGGTTGCGCGCAATGGTAAACAGCCAGGTCTGAAACCGCGCGTTGCCGTTAAACTGGGCGCCCCGTAGCAGCACCCGCATCCAGACCTCCTGAAACAGGTCTTCGGCGGTCTCCTGATTCCCCGTAAGGAAGAGCAGGTAACGCAGCAGCCGGTGCTGGTAGCGCACAATCAACTCATCCAGCAACCCCGCCTTGCGCCGTTTCAGCCCGTCGGCAATGGCAAGGCTTTCTCGCCGGGCCTGCTCGTCGGCGGCAACAGACGCTTTGGCAAAGAATGGCCGTACAGAAGCAATGGTCATCTCTATCCATTAGACGACAAGAACGGCTTCCAAGACCAGGGGGCGACCAAAAGTCGACCAGACCCCAAAATCCTCAGCCCGAAGCCTCTCAATCGTCCCCCCTGCTCTCTCCTAACCCCATCCCCGCACCAAAAGTTGTCCACAGGCGCGAAAACAGCCCTCAGCCATTGACTTCCAGCTTTTCTCTATTGACTATTGGCTACTCCCGACTCCCTGCCTTCTTGCTCCCTCGCTCCCTGCCTTCCCCAGCGCTTCCTCAACTGCCTTGGCCGCCCGTCGCTCCCGCCCGTCCGCCGTTTCATAATAAAAAATGCCCAGCAGATGATTCCTTCGTTGCGCCGGTGTCAGCGCAAACCACGCCTCCCGCGCCCGCGGCCGCCGCTGGAAGGCAGCCTTCAGCACCGGCGGAGGCTCCTGTTCCCCCTCCATCGCCTGCATCAGCCGCTCCGCCATCTTCTCCGCGCGCTTCTTCCGGCTGTTCGGGCTCTTCGGTTCGTCGGCCCACTTCCCAATCTCGCGCCGCATTGAGTCGCTCAAGCCATCGAACCAATTCCACAACCCGCGATCGCTTTTCAACTCCTTTTCGAGTTCCTCCGGCAACAGAATCTCGCGTTCCTCGAAATCGGGCTCCAACCAGATCCGCGCCTTATCGCCCTGCCCGACGTGGACAGCAGCCCGCATCTGCCGGTTCACAATCAACACGGCACCCTTGCCGCTCGGATAGGAAACCAGCGTGGTGCGAAAGGGAAATCCCTCAATTTCGCCGCGCACTCTCCGCCCCTTGCGCCCCGGCCACACTTTGCCAACGTCAAAGGGGATCCGCGCAATCGTCCACTTCAGAGCCGTCCCGTCCGGCTCCAGCACCGCCGTGAAAGACTTCCGCACCGCGCGAGCTTTTTTCGTTGCCATCGCTCTTGCCTTCTTGCTCGCTCGTTCCCTTGCTCCCTTGCTCCCTGCTTTATCGATCCCCATACGGCACATCCCTGGGGTCTGTTGTCATTGAATCCGCAAACTTCACCTGGCTACCATCCGCGGTCTGGATCTTGTTGTCCTCCAACTTCCAATTCTTCGCATTCGCGATGGTTCCCGCCGTCGCCGCTTCAATGTCCAGATGATCGATGCGGAAATCCTCGAGCGGCGCTTGCGCATACGCACTCACGTTGAACGCCTGCCGCGCCCCCGTCGCCTTTACGTACGAGATGTGCACATTGCGGAAATGCGGCAGTCCCTGTGCTTCGGGCACCGGCGTCGCCAGCACTTTGTAGTAATCCGGCACGTCCGTCATCCCCGCCGGAATCGCCGCATAGCTGTAACTCGGATTCCAGTTCATCGTGATGTGAATTGGAATCGCCACCCCCTCCAGCGTCAAATCGTGAATCCGGATGTTCTCGGCAAATCCGCCCCTGGTGTGCGCGCTCTTGAACAGCACGCCTGAAGGCACTCCCTTCAACGCCTTGATGTCGTAGGCCTCGATGTCGCGAAATCCGCCCGACGTCTCGCTCCCAATCGTCACCGCCGCCGCGCCGCTGCGAATGATCGAGTCACGCAACACGATATGCTCGGTCGGCCGGTTCACGCGCAACCCATCCGCATCGCGCCCCGCCTTCAGGCAAAGCGCGTCGTCGTTCACGTCGATGTCCGCATGCTCCACCAACACCTTCTGCGATGAGTCGATATCGATTCCATCCGTCGACGGCCCGCGCCCGCCCTCGTTGTTGCGGATGGTGACATCGTCCACATGCACATCGTGCGAGTAAAGAATCTGCACCGTCCAGAATCCCGACCGCTTCAGCAGAATCCCGCCGCCTAGTTCTACCGCCGACGAGTTCTGAATCAAAATCAGCCGCGGCCGCCGCGCGTCGTAATCTGAAGCCCACCGCAAGCCCTTCGGCTCGTACGTCGCCCGCAAATCCCAATACGACTTCCACCACACCGGCCCGTCGCCGTCAATCGTTCCCTTGCCGGTAATTCGCACATTGTGCTGGTCGCGCACATTCACCAGTGCCGCAGGCCAGGTCATCTCGATTCCCGCAATGCGCGTCGGCAGCATCGGATAATCTTTCAGTTGCTCAGACCCGATCAGCGTCACTCCTTCCGCCACATCGAGCGTCACGCCACTCTTCAAGAACAACGACCCCGTCAGATACGTGCCCGGCTTCAGCGTCACCGTTCCCTTCACCGCCGCGGCCGCATCAATCGCTTTCTGAATCGGCTCAGTATTCAGCGTCGTTCCATCGCCTTTGGCGCCGTAATCATTGGCCACAAAAATCCTGGTCGCAGCTCCGGCCCGCATCGCGAGACCTGCCAGCAAAATCGTCGCCATCATCCGCAAAGCTGTCGTCATCAGGAGTCTCTTTCCCCGGCAAGTACCCTGTCCCTGATTTTCGCACGAGATAAACTGCGGACATCGTAAGCGCGAAAAGTGCAACGGAATCCGTCACTTCCGTTGCCGTTTCGATCTCATCAAAAGCCCTCATCCCCGCGCCAGACCTCGCAGCACGGGCTTCGGCATCTAAGTTTGAAGAGGTGACTTATGGATCATGCAATGGACAAATCGATGACAACGGCAGAGAAAGTTGCAGGGATCGTGATCGCCGCGATTTTCCTGGCAATTATCGCAGTTCATTTTCTCCATTAAATGAAATTCAATTGAATTAACGCGAACGCGCAGGGTCGACGCGCCAATCCGCTTCAACAGGCGGGTTCGCTCCAAGCGATTCGTGGGGAGGCGGTTCATCGTCGAGCCGCCTCCGCGCGTCGCCAAAAGGGCGACCGCATCGCGCGCCACATCCAGCGCACCAGCAGCAGCGCGATCACCAGCAGCACCGCGGCAAACCCCGCAGCCACGTACGGCTTCCACGTTGAAAGCCACGTCAGGAACACCGCCAACGCATCCCCGCTCAGGCTGAGCGCAATGTTCGAGAACGGCTCTGGCGATGGCGTCACCGCGACGCGCGTCGCCGTCTTGCCGCCATGCGCAATAAACGCAATCATCCCTCCGGCGAGCGTCGCCACCAGTTGCTGGCCCGGCGAGAGATTCGCCGCCGCCTCAAATGCCATCAGCGCCGCTACTGGCACGCGGATAAATGTGTGCAGCGCATTCCAGATCACGTCGAACCCGGGAATCTTGTCGGCGAAAAAGTCTACCGCGAAGAGTGCGAGCGCCGCCGCGATCACTCTCCAGTCTGCCAGCAGGTGCAGCGACGCCGGCAGCACCAACCATCGCGTATGTCCCAGCAGGCCGAGAGTCGCCACCGTGGCATACAGGTTCAACCCCGCGGCAAAGCTCACCGCAATCATGAGGGCGACGAGTTGGTCTGGCGGCAAAGGCACAGCGCACAGTATAGAGCCACCCGGCAGCTTCAACACGCTGGAAGCCAGGAGATCGCGGCTGCGTTGTCGCTCTCTAGCTCCCTCGCCGTCGCGATTCCCTTTTACGAAAGACCAGCACCGTTCGGCCCCGCAAAGCATCGAATCCCACAGGAGGCAAGCTCATGGCTAATCCTAGACGAAAAATGCGCGACGAGACCGGCCCTGACTCCGCCGGCCAGTCCGGCGACACACAACAACTCCGCGATTCCGCCCTTGCAGATTCAGAAAGCGTTGAGGAACTGATCGAAGAGGGCAACGCCTATGAAGCGGGAATCCTCTCTGGAGTAGAAAACGCCGCCGACGCCGATGGCTCCGAGGTCCGCACGCGCGAGGTACCCGAGGACGACGTCCCCGCGGAATACCTCGACAACGAGCCTTGACCCGCGCGACCATGCATCACATCACGAGCGGCGCCCACCCGCCTTTGCCGCAGTGGAGACGCAAATGGCGCGGTGCATTGCCAGTTCGCTCCGCGCGCGCTCCATCTCTACTGAGGCATATGCCATGCGCTTGGAGCTCACGCGACGAAACGCCTCGGAGCAGGTCGTCAAGTACTCGCCGTGGCGGCTCTTAAGGGCGCATTCGAGATAGGTGCAGATGGAGCAGCCCACAGCTTCCCCTTTCAGCCGTTTGGCCGAAGTTATAACGATGAATGTGTGATTGCTCTAGCGCGATAATTGCGCGATTGCCTTAGTGCGCCATCACCTGGCGCTCGGCGCTGAGCCAGTCCTGTAAGTCGTGGCCGTGTTTGCTGCCGCGCTTTTCAAAGATCGCGAAGGCCCGGTCTTGTATCTGGCTGTGTGCGCAGGCTTCTGGCGCAGCGGCGGACCTGACGGCGGAGGCATACGGCACAGCGGCAGTCTGGACGTCGCGGACTTTGGGCAGAGCGGAGTTAACGGCAGAGGTTTGCGGCGCGGCGATGACAGCTTTATTCAGCTTTGGCTGTTTCTGGACTTTGGATTTGATCATTGAGAGCCCTCATGGCAATTCGTGGGCTAAGCGGGGGAAGATGCTCCAGATAAACTGCCTTAGTTCAGAGGACCTGAAAGAGGAGAACGGTGCTCACTCCATCTTTCACACTACGCTCATTCCACACCCGCCGCACATCTGTTTCGTAAAGGTCCCGATTTAGGTCTGAATTGATCAGCGTTGGCGTCGCGGGTGTGTCTTGCGTGCGATCCGGGCGAATGGGATTTGCATTTCTTGCGTGCGGGGTGGGTGTTTCGTTAAGTCCAGCAGAATCAGACGGAATGTTCGTTTTTCGGGTGCCGGGAAGGGGCCAAATGTTCGCTCAGGGGGTGTCACATGCCCCCGCAAATGTTCGCTCGGGCGGTTGCGATTTTTTGAGGGGAATACCTTGAAATTGACCCTCCGAAGGGTGAGTGAAACCGTGAAATTGACCAAATAAGAGCAAAGGTTCACAGAGAATTTCCCATAAACATTTAAAAAGGGGGTAGTGAACAGAAGAGCCGTTCGTCGGGGACCCGGTCAGGAGACCGGCGGTGCGGGTTGTCGCTGCCTTTTCGCTCGCTGCCTCATTCATGTTCAAATAGAAGCAATGGCAATTCCCCGGAGATCGACGTTCAGAGGGCGCTGGGTCGCGACTAAGCGCAAGCTGCGCGAGTACTGGATGGTGGTGTGGGCTTTGGCCCACAAATCGCATCCTGTGCTGGTGCAGATCATTCCTACGCGCTTCTGCAATCTGAGCTGCGCATATTGCAATGAGTACGACAAAGTGAGCAAGCCGGTGCCGCTCGAGGAGATGTACCGGCGGATCGACCACCTGGGGCGGCTGGGCACGGCGATGATCGGCATCTCGGGCGGCGAGCCGCTGACGCATCCGCAGCTCGACGACATTATCCGGCGGATGAGGAAGACGGGCGCCATTGCCGGCATGATCACCAACGGCTTTCTGCTGAGTCCGGAGCGCATTCAACGATTGAATGAAGCCGGCCTGGACCACATGCAGATCTCGATCGACAATCTCGATCCCGACGACGTGTCGCTGAAGTCGCTCAAGACGCTGGACAAGCGGCTGGAGATGCTGGCCGAGTATGCCGAGTTCCACGTGAACATCAACTCCGTGGTGGGCGGGGGCATTCGCAATCCCAACGACGCGCTGGTGATCGGCAGGCGCGCTCTCGAGCTGGGCTTTGAGTCGACGATCGGGATTATCCACGACGGCGATGGGCAACTCAAACCTCTCGCAGAAGACGAGGCGCGCGTTTTCCACGTGATGACCGACCGCAAGAAGACCAACTACGCGCAGTTTGACAAGTTTCAGGAAGCTATTGTGCAGGGCCGGGCGAACAACTGGCGCTGCCGCGCCGGGTCGCGGTATTTATATATCTGCGAAGACGGCCTGGTGCATTATTGCTCGCAGCAGCGCGGCTATCCCGGCGTGCCTGTGGCCGAGTATTCGATCAAGGACGTGAAGCGCGAGTTCGTGACCGCCAAGAGCTGCGCGCCGCACTGCACGATCGGCTGCGTGCACCGCATCAGCTACATCGATCACTGGCGCGCGCCGCAGACGCGCATGGTCGCTCCCGGCGGCCAGGAGCTGGTGAAGATTGAAGTACAGGGAGTAGGAAATAGCCGATAGGGAGTAACCGATAGAGAACACGAGAAGGCTCGTGGGCGCGGTCTATCCTCTATTGGCTGGTCCCTATCTTTTCGCTTGCGCCAGGGCCGCGTCGATGAGCTGGTAGAGCTTGCTGCGGTCAACCACCTCGACGAAGGGTGCGGCGTGCGTGGCATTGGTCACAACCCAGATGGTGGGCGTGTGCTCAATACCGATCTTCTGTCCGAGTGCGTAGTCCGCCTTTACTTCCTGCGTCAGCTTGCCCATGGGATCGATGGCGAAGGGCAGTGCGACCTTGTGCGCGTCGGCGAACTTCTGCGTGAACTGCTGCAGTTGCGCGGGCGTCTCGATGGAAATCTGGTTGGCAAAGACGGAATCGCGGTACTCGCTGCCGAGGGCCTGGCTCTTGGTGTCGAAGAAGCGCGCGTTCACGGCCGCCTGGAAGCTCCAGCTATGCATGGGCAGCGGGAAGTCGTGGCGGATCCAGGGAATGTGGTATTTGTCGGCCGCGTCTTTGAGCAACGGGTTGGCGCGTGCGCAGTCGGGACACTCCAGGTCCTCGAACTCGACGATGGCCACGCGAGCGCCGGCCGGCGGCTTGAGGGCCGAGGCGTCGTGCACCTGGGTTGTGGGCGGCGCGCCAAACTGGGCGTGTGCGGCGGGCGCAACCCAAAGCAGCACCGCGGGCAGCAGGGCCAGCGCAAGGCGGGCACGCTTCAGTCGTACGGAGAATGGATGGGCAAACATGAGTCGCATAGGTGTTTTGACGGCTCCCTGAAGCTATTGTAAACAGGGACCGAGGGAAAACGGGACTGAGGGACTGAGGGACTAAGGGACTAGCGGCTGGCACGCGGGTCCGGCTGGTTGCGTTCGCGGCGCCGGGCGGCCATCCACTGGCGCCATTTGTAGTCGGCAACCAGGGAACCGGCGAGAACCAGCACCGCGACGACAATAAGGACAAGTTTCATAGCACCAACCGGCGACTGCTACAGAAACTATACGGGAATTCCGGCTGGGGAGGACCGCGCGGGCTGTAGCGGTCATGCTATCTTGGTCGCACACGCGGGTGCATAGATAATGAGCTGGCAAATCCAAGCGGGCACGCGTCACCGGTGGGCGATTGGGTTCGCAGTGGCGTTGATGGCGGCGCCGGGCGAGCTGATTGCACAGCAGCAGCCGAGCGGCGACACGGCGCCTGTGTGCACGGCGAAAAACCTGGAGAGCACAGTCATTGTGGGTCAGTTGAAGATTTCGGCCTTTTCCGCCGAAACCGCCGACTGCCTTCAGGTGACGAGCGGAACCAAAGTAATGTATCGCGGAACGATAGGAGGCGGGGGAAGGCTGACACTTGGGCAGCCCGGCTCAGCCGACATTCCACAGATCGCCAACGGCGCCGACGTGACGGGGCGCGGTCATCCGGACTTGGTCGTTTCGCAGTTTACCGGGGGAGGGCATTGCTGCACGTCGCACTACCTCTACGAGCTGGCCCCGGAGGTGCGGCTGCTGGCCCGGTTGAACGATGCCGATGACGACATGGCGCACTTTGGGCGCGATGCGAAGGATCGGAAATACTATTACTACACCGCAGATTGGACGTTTCGATACTGGCCCACATGTTTTGCGTGCTCGCCTTCGGAGGACGTGATTTTGCGCTTTGTGGACGATGCCAACGGCGGAGCCTATCACATTGCTTTCGACAAGATGCAGACGGCTGCGCCGAAGCAAGCGACGTGGAACAAGGAGTTGAGCACGGCGCAAAAGGCAGTGCACGATGGCGCCGTCGACGAGATGGGCCACGCAATGTGGGGCGTGGTACTCGACCTGATCTACACAGGCCACTCGGATCTGGCGTGGAAGTTTGCCGATGCGTTGGGACCCAAGGCGCAGCAGAAGCCATTCGCTTCATTGGCAGATTTCTGCTCGCTGCTGAAGAAGAGCCCGTACTGGGCCGATCTGGGGCCGACGTTGAAGGATCCGCCGGCACCCTGCGCCTACATTCCGCCCGCCAGTACCAAGTAGGGACGGCGAACTCCGCGGTTTGCGGCTCCCATGCATTACTCTCAAAGTTGCAGTTCATTCAAGCATCGCTGGAGCCGGAATTGCGTATTGTTCTGTCCAACATTGGAACTCTTGGAGACATCAATCCACTTATTTCCATTGCGCTGGAGCTCAAGCGCCGCGGCCATGCGCCGGTGATGGCGCTGCCTAACGTGTACCGGCCGAAGATTGCGCCGCTGGGCCTGGAGTTTCGCGAGCTGCGGCCCGACATCGACCCCACAAACACAAAACTCGTGGAGATGATTTACGACGTGAATAAAGGCACGGAGACCGGGCTGCGCGAATTTTTGTTTCCGGTGCTGCGCCAGACTTACGACGACCTGCTCGATGCGGCCACCAAACCCGCGCGCGCGGATCTGCTGCTGCTTGGCGAGCTCAACTACGCGGGACCGATTGTCGCCGAAGTCACCGGCATTCCCTGGGCGAGTTATGTGCTGGCGCCGTTCTCTTTCTTCTCGGCATTCGATCCTCCGGTGCTGCCGCCCTATCCCCGGCTGGCCCGCGCCGACAAGGCTCCGGGCATGGGACGCGCGATGCGCCGCCTGGCGCGCTTTGTCACGCGCAAATGGCCTGAGCCAGTCTACGAGCTGCGCCGCGAACTGGGATTACCGCCGGGCAAGAACCCTATCTTCGATGCCAAGCACTCGCCCAACCTTGTGCTGGCACTTTTTTCGCGTGTGCTGGGCACCGAGCAGAAGGATTGGCCGGCAAATACCCTCATCACAGGATTTTGTTTTTACGATGCTGACGCGGGCAACGCGGCGCTGCCGGCTGAGCTGGATGAGTTTCTCGCCGCGGGTGAGCCGCCGGTGGTGTTCACGCTGGGATCGGCCGCCGTGCTGGCCGCGGGAGATTTTTACGAGCTGTCGGCGCTTGCGGCAAAGAAGCTGGGCGTGCGTGCGGTGCTGTTGGTCGGCACGGATCCGCGCAATCGTCCGAATCAAGAACTGCCCGATTCGATTTGCCTGGCGGAGTACGCACCCTACTCGGGACTGTTTCCGCGCGCCTCGCTGGTGGTACATCAGGGCGGCGTGGGGACGACAGCTCAGTGTTTGCGCGCCGGCCGGCCCATGCTGATCATGCCCTACTCACACGACCAGCCCGACAACGCGCGGCGCATGAAGCGCATCGGCGTGGCGCGCGTCATCCAGCGCTCGCAATACAAGCCCTGGCGCGTGGCGCGCCGGGTGCGTGACCTGCTCGCCGATCCCGAGTATGCGGAGCAGGCGCGCATCGCCGCAGAAGAAGTGGCCCGCGAAAACGGCGTGAAAACCGCGTGCGACGCGCTGGAGGCATTGCACGCGCGTCAGGCGACGGTCACTGCCGCGACCTCATAGTCGCCGACCGATGGCACGGTGAACTTCAACGCGCTGTCCTCGATATGGAACGGCGCATCCCGTTCGCTCTTGAGCAACACGACGGACCGCACGCGCACTCCCTGCGGTAACTTCATGCTCACGTGCTGCGGCCCCAGCGGCTCCACTGATTGCAGCCATCCGTGAAATGCGTTCGCGTTCGAATAGTTGAGCAGGTGCACGGAGTATCCCGGTGCGGTTTCCCAGCAGAAAAGCTCGATATAGCCCGGCCCGTCCACACTCACCATGCGTTCGTCGCGCGTGACCCAGCGAATGGTGTTGTCGATCAGGCGCAACAGATCGCCGTGACCCGTGAGCCAACACGTGCGTTCCACGTCGCCGGCGAACCATGCCAGCCGGCTTGTGCCCTCTTCGCGCAGCACCACGGCCGGCTCGTCGGTCTCTGAAACCGGCGGATAGGCAAGCTCTGGCGGATAGCGCACGAAGCCTGGCACTACTGTCAGCACCGGATTCGCAACCGGCTTGAGCGGCAGGCGATTTTGCGCGCCGGCCAGCCAGTTGGTGTCGCTGAACCCATCTAATATTGGATGCGCCGCTTGTGACGCCGCAATGCGCGCGTAGTAGGGATTGCCGTTGGTGCCTACGGCGTCGCCTGCGCGCGATACGCCGAATAGATCGCCAAGCCCGAAGTCTGAGCGCGCGTTCAGGTTTTCGTCGTACAGGCTGGTCTCAAAGCTCGCCACGAGCGAGCCGCCGCCGCGCACATACGCGCGCAATTGCTCGCACTGCCGGTCGCTGAGCATGGCAATATTTGGCAGCAGCAGTGCGCGGTATTTCGCGAGGCGTTCCGGCTCCAGCCGGTCTTCATGCACGTAGTCGAAAGCGAAGCGGCCCCGGAGCAGCGCGTCGTACATGCCTTGTGTCGTCTCGCGCATATACGTGCGCACGCGCGCGGTAGCCGGGCCGGGATAAAGCAGTTGCGTGCTCTGGCCCATCACCACACCGATGTTGGCAACGGAGCGCCGCGCGGAGAAGTGCGCGTCGTGGCGCGCCGTCCATTGGAAGTACCCCTCGCCCACCTTCTGCCAGCGGCGATCCTCGCAGAATCCCTTCTCCGCACCGACAAAATGGTTGTAGGGCGCCATGCCGCTGGCCACGGTCTCGTTCAGCCACATGCGCGTTTCATCTGGAGACTTGGACAAATTGCGCCATCCGGGAGCGCCGGTGGAGTAGGCTGCCGTGACGTTCGCGGCAAATTTTCCATCGAGCACCGCGCTGCACACGCGGCCTTGCAAGCTGCATCCCCACACCGCGGGATCGTCGTAGGTGCGTCCCTGGTTGTCGGCCTGGAACCACGCGATGGTTTTGCCCAACTGATCGAGGTTCACGCTGGCGTGTACATTTCCGCCCGAGTTGGCAAAGAAGAAACTGTCGGCCTTCTTCTCCTTGGCGATCGCGTCGTAACGCTTCCACAAGCTCAGTGCGCGATCGTTGAAGGCGCGCCAGTATGCCGGCGTGCCGCTCGCCGGCAGCTTGCTGCAAATCGCGCAATCGCACTCGGGCAACATACCGATCGGCGGCCAACCGTTGGTGTAAAAGCAATCCACATCATAAAAAGAATTGACCTCGCGCATCACGGCAGGCACGTAATCATCCATGTAGCTTGAAAACATGCACGTCTTGAAGAGGCGCGGCTCCTCCGTGCTGAACTGCACGGAGCCATCCTTGTGGCGCATCGCCCACTCCGGGTGCGCTGCCAGCGCATCGCCCCAGTTCAGGTCGGGACTCATGCGCGCCACCACGCGCATGCCGCGCTTTTTTGCTGCCGCCGCGCATTCGCCGAAGAAATCGCGGCCGTTGAGAAACTTCCCGTGCTTATGAAACGGCACCTTAGAGGGATAGAAAGCCAGGATGCCCGTGACGCTGACAAACACTACGTCGACCTTGCACGAGTGCCAGTAGTCGGCCCACTCCTCCACGTTCATCACCGCAGGGTCGTGCTCGGTCATGTTGGTCTGGCCCACGCGGCGGACCCTGCTTTGCCAAGGTTCGGCGGCCGCGTCCGGCTTCGGCAGGCGCGCGGGCATTGCGACCAGTTGGTACGCAGGGATCGACGGCGCAGGCATCGCGGCGTCGTGGACGGGCAGCTGCGCGGCGTCGAGAACTGAGGCCAGTGGAATGGCCGCGGCCCCGGTGGTGAGGCCGGTCTTCAGGAATTTGCGGCGGCTGAGCATAAACACCCCGACGGAATCGTCGGGACAAGTGTACCCGTCAGGCCTTTATTCCAACCAGACAATGATTTCGGGGGCACAGGCAATGAAGTTCACCTGAAACAGTTTTCAGGCGGGGGTGCAGGCGCGATCAGCCGTCTACTGCGGCGCGGGAAGATTGCCGGTGACTTCGCCCGGCACGGTCGCGAGCGTTTTGGTCTCGTCGGGCAGCGGCGCGGGCAGCGGACGCTCCAGGGCCAGCGCCAGCACTTCGTCCATGGTGTCTACAAAGTGCAGCTTCATGGCGCTCTTGATGTTGTCCGGCAGCTCGGAGAGATCTTTTTCGTTGGCGCGGGGCAGAATGGTCTCGAAGATTCCGGCGCGCAGCGCGGCCAGTAATTTTTCTTTGAGCCCGCCGATGGGCAGCACCTTGCCGCGCAGCGTAATCTCGCCCGTCATGGCCACGTCGCGCCGCACGGGAATCTTCGCCAGAGCGCTGGCCAGCGCCGTGGCCATGGTGATGCCGGCCGAAGGACCGTCCTTGGGAATGGCGCCTTCGGGCACGTGCAGGTGGATGTCCATGCTGCGGTAAAACTCACGCGAGAGCCCCAGCACATGCGCCTTGCTGCGAATGTAGGCCAGCGCCGCCTGCGCCGACTCCTGCATTACGTCGCCCAACTGCCCGGTGATGGTGAGCTTGCCCTTGCCGTCGAGCACCTGCACTTCTGTGGTCAGAATGCTGCCGCCGACTTCGGTCCACGCCAGGCCGGTGACCAGCCCGACTTCGCTCTTTTCATGCGCCTCGGAGTCGCGGTACTTGGGGACGCCGAGAAAGTCGGCGATGTTCGCCGCGCTGATCTCTTCCTTGTGCTTGGCTCCCGCCTTCACTACCTTGCGCGCCACCTTGCGGCACACGTTGCCGATCTCGCGTTCCAGGTTGCGGACTCCGGCTTCGCGCGTGTAGTAGCGAATGATTTCCAGAATCGCATCGTCCTTGAAGACGATATTTTTCTCGCTCAGGCCGGTCTGCTCGCGCTGCTTCTTGACGAGATACTGACGCGCGATTTCCAGCTTTTCCTGCTCCGTGTAGCCTTGCAGGCGAAGGACCTCCATGCGGTCCTGGAGCGCTGCCGGAATGGTGTGCATTACATTGGCCGTGGCCACGAACAGCACTTGCGAGAGATCGTAGTCCACGTCGAGGTAGTGATCCTGGAAGGTCACGTTCTGCTCGGGGTCGAGCACTTCAAGCAACGCCGATGCCGGGTCGCCGCGAAAGTCCGACGAAATCTTGTCCACTTCGTCCAGCAGGAACACGGGGTTCTTCGTCCCCGCGCGCTTCATGTGCTGGATGATCTGGCCGGGCATGGCACCAATGTAGGTGCGGCGATGGCCGCGAATCTCGGCCTCGTCGTGCACTCCGCCCAGTGACAGACGCACGAACTTGCGCCCCGTCGCCTTGGCGATCGACATGCCGAGCGAGGTCTTGCCCACGCCCGGAGGCCCGACGAAACACAGGATCGAACCCTTTGGATTTTTGACCAGTTGCCGCACGGCGAGAAATTCCAGGATTCTCTCCTTGATCTTTTCCAGGCCGTAGTGGTCGGTGTTCAAAACTTTTTCGGCGTAGTCGACCGACCGCGTCTCCTTCGATTTCTTCTTCCACGGCACTGCCAGCAGCCAGTCGATGTAGTTGCGGCTCACGGTCGACTCCGCCGACATGGGCGGCATGGCTTCCAGCTTCTTCAGCTCCTGGACGCACTTTTCCAAAACGTCTTTGGGCATGCCAGCGGCTTCTATCTTTTTGCGCAGCTCGTCATACTCGCTCTTCTCGCCGCGGCCCAGTTCCTTTTGAATGGCCTTGATCTTCTCGTTGAGGTAATACTCTTTTTGCGCGCGCTCCATTTGGCGCTTCACGCGCGACTGGATGTTGCGGTCGAGATCCAGCTTCTCGATCTCCACATCCAGCATGTCGGCCAGCCGCGCCAGCCGCGACGCGGGGTCGAAGATCGCCAGCAACTCCTGCTTCTCCTCGATGCCCACCTGCAAATTCGCGGCAATGGTGTCGGAGAGCTTGGCCGGCTCGTCCATACGCACCGTGGCGATGATGGTCTCGTAGTTCAGCGACTGCTGAAGCTTGACGTAATTCTCAAATAGTGCGGTCACGCGCTGCATCAGTTGCTCGGTGGCCGGCGTCATTTCGAACTCGCGCTTGCCGGTGCGCACCGTGGCTACAAAAAAGCCGTCGCGGTCGGTGACCTCAAGGGATTTGGCGCGCTCCACGCCTTCCACCAGCACCTTGATGTTGCCGTCGGGCATCTTCACGCTCTGCACAATGTTGCAGATCGACCCGACCTGGAAGATGTCCCGCGCCTTGGGTTCGTCGATTGAGGCGTCGTGCTGCGTGGCGAGAAAAATCTTGCGGTCCCCGGTGAGCGCCTCTTCGAGGGCGCGCACGCTCGACTCCCGGCCCACCACGAACGGGGTCATCATGTAGGGAAAGATGACCATGTCGCGGATGGGCATCATGGGCAACTTGCGCGGCTCGTTTTTGTCGCGGGGCACAGTCATCGGCTCGTCTCAGTATTAGACACCCGCGGCCAACCTCAGGATGCAAGGCCGGACGCGGGTCATGTAGGGATTGTACAGCGGAACGGGTTGTGAGTGCGGGGCTCGATGTAGTACAAAAGTGCAACGCCGCGCAGGAATCCCACAGATTTGTTTATATCCATTGCGCGCTGAGAGGTTTTCTGGGCGGGATGCGCCGGTAAGTAAATTTGCGCTGGCCAAGCATGAGGCCGCCGCACACGCCGTAACCTTCGGGAACCGACAGAGCTTGGCGGAGTGGAGCGTGCATGCCGGCGACTCGGGTGAGATAGCCGGCCCAGCAAGCGCCCAGTCCGCGAGCCTCGGCCGCCAATTCCAGAAATGTCAACGCAATGGCGCCGTCCTGCGCGGCCCATGCATAGTCTGACGGCGCACACGCAACGACCAGCGCCGGAGCTCCGCGCAGGATGAAATCGTAGCCGGTCTTCCTGTGTTTTTCCCATCTGGCTAGTTGGGATGGATTGGCGCCGAAGTTCCGCAGCCAGTTCATGGTCTCTTCAGATAGATCGCGCATTTTTGCCGCGTCGTTGACAACGATCCAATGCAGAAGCTGGGAGTTGGTCGCGGTCGGCGCGCGCCGCGCCACATCGAGTACTGCTTCCAGCGTCTCCCTGGCTACGGGCCGTGGCTTGAAATTGCGCACCGAGCGCCGGCTCATCAGAAAACGGTCAATCAACGCCGGGGCAGGCAAGCGCCTGGGTGCGGGCAACATCGGTTCATCGGGCAAGCCGGCGTGGGTGAGAGCGTTGCAGGGGCAAACGGCTACGCAGTGGCCGCAAAGAATGCAATTGCCGTCTGTGATCGCTTCGGGAAATCCCTGCGCATCGAGAGCCAGGATTCTGGCCGGACAAACGGCAACACAGGCACCGTCTTTCTTGCATAGCGCGGTGTCAACGGTGATTTGGCTCACGGTCGTCGGCTCCTTTTTACCTGGATATGCCAGTCTACTGCGAACGACAAATTCATGCAGCAAATGGGTAGTAGACCAGTTTAAGGAGAACCCTCCCTCGGTGGCTAAAGCCATTCTGATTTTGCGGGAGTTGTGGCACGGATAAATCCGTGCCCTTTCAAAGTAGTTTCAAACTGACCCACTACCAGCAAATGGAAAACCCCGTACACCGAATGGTGGACGGGGCTCCAGTGTCAAATACGAAAGGACGTCAGCCGGCCTTTTCCAGCAGGCACAGCGACAGGTCGCGCCGTTCCACCATGTCCTTGGTGATCTCAAGATCGCGCACACGCTTGTTTGAGGGCAGGTGGTACATCAGGTCGAGCATCAGCTCTTCGAGGATCATGCGCAGTCCGCGCGCGCCCACCTTGCGGGCTAGTGCTTCGCGGGCGATGGCGCATGCCGCCTCGTGGGTGAAGTGCAGGCGGACGTTCTCGTACTCGAAGAGGCGCTGGTACTGCTTGAGGATGGCGTTGCGCGGCTTGGTCAGAATCTCAATGAGCGCGG
>Ga0302267_10001735_pt1 | contig 27242 bp, 14 predicted proteins | sample III_Bog_E1_3_FD_194555 | JGI IMG/M metagenome (GOLD analysis project Ga0302267, IMG submission 194555) | Peat permafrost microbial communities from Stordalen Mire near Abisko, Sweden - III_Bog_E1_3 | ecosystem: Environmental > Terrestrial > Soil > Wetlands > Peat | place: Sweden: Abisko...
CTTTACATCTATATGACGCGGTGGGTGCGCGAGAGCCGGATGGAGAGCGACGCTCTCAAACGCCGCCTGACCCAGCTCAGTAAATACGCCAATGACATCGTGCTGCTCTGCGACGAGCAGGGGTGCGTGATAGAGGCGAATGATCGAGCCGCCGATGCCTACGGATATTCACAGTCCGCACTGCTGGGTATGAGTCTAGGCCAGTTGCGTCCTGAAAACTGCGATTGGAAGGAAAACTGGAATACGATCCTCCGTGTGGGAGAGGTGCGGTTTGAGTCACTGCACCTGCACGCGAATGGTTCGCCGTTCCCGGTGGAGGTCAGCGCCAGGCGCATCGATAGCGGGCGGCGACCTATCGTGCAAAACATCATCCGCGATATCAGCGAGCGCAAAGCGGCAGAGCGCCAGATTCTCCATTTGAAGGATGTGTATGCCGCACTGAGCCAGACCAACCAAGTCATTGTTCGGGTGGGCGACCGCGAGCATCTTTTCAAAGAGATTTGTCAAATTGCCATAGAATACGGACACTTTGAGCTGGCCTGGATTGGAATGGTCGATCCAGCTTCGAGAAGGATTCTGTCTGTGGCGATGGCAGGCAAGAAGATCGGCTACCTGGACGGAATTGAGGTCTCGGCCGACCCGGATTCGGTTTTCAGCAGCGGCCCTACAGGGCAGACAGTGATCACCGGAGAGCATGTAATCGCAAACGATCTGCCGCAGACGATGAAGGGCAAACCGTGGGAAGAGCGATGGGGCAGCTTTGGTCTGAAGGCAGCAGCGGTCTTTCCCTTGTCATTTAGAGGCAAAGTTACCGGCTCACTAACGTTGTACTCCGGTGAGTTGGGCTTCTTTACTTCGGAGTTGATCCGGCTTTTGGATGAGATGGCGATGGACATCTCGTTTGCCATGGACCGGATCGACGCAGAGCGCGAGCGGCTTTGCCTGACTGCCGAATTGGCAGCGCTCAACGCGCGTACGCAGGGCGTTATCGAAGGCACGCAGGATCTGGTGATGGCTGTCGACAAGGATCTGCGGCTGGTCTTGTGCAACCACGCGCACAAGCAATTGCTTGAGCACGTGCTGGGCGGCGAACTTGCGCCAAACGTCTGCGTCGGAGATTGGAGCGCGTCAGGGAGTCATGAGGCGCGGCTGTTTGCTGACCATCTGGAAGATGCGTTGGCCGGCGAAAAGCAAGTACTCGAGTGGAACTCCCTGAGAGAGGGCCGGGAAATCTTCTTCGAGTCCTACTTTGCTCCTCTGCTGGACGCGAATGGCGCGCTGATCGGCGCGTTTCATGTGGGCAAGAATGTCAGCCAGCATCGCAAGATGTCGTTGGAACTGAAGAAACTGACCACAGCCGTGGAGCAGAGTCCGGTGACGGTGATGATTACCGATCTGGACGCCAAGATCGAGTATGTGAATCCGGCATTTACGGCCATTAGCGGCTATACGGCCGATGAAGTGATGGGCAAGACCCCGAGGATTCTGCAAGGCGGCAAAACTAGAGCGGAAGAGTACCAGGCAATGTGGCAGAACATCTCCAACGGCATTCCCTGGTTCGGTATTCTGCATAACAAGCGCAAGGACGGAACGCCGTTCTGGGAAGAAGCTGTGATTGCGCCGGTACGCGATGCGCATGGCGCCATAACGCAGTACGTAGCCATGAAGCAGGACATCACCATGCGGCTGGAGGCCGAGGAACAGGTGAAGTTCCTGAGTTCGCATGATCCGTTGACCTGCCTGCCGAACCGCGTTCTGGGTAAGATCCGCATGGAGCAAGCCATGCGCGAGGCCGATCGATCAGGATTGAAATCGGCGCTGTTGTTTATTGATGTGGACAACTTCAAGCGGGTCAATGAGTCGCTTGGTTATCGCGTGGGCGATCTGCTGCTGCAGGCCATTGCCAAGCGCATCCAATGCTGCCTGCGCGCGACCGACACGCTCAGCCGCACCGGTGGCGATGAGTTTCTGGTGGCGCTGGCGGCGGTCGAGCAGCCGGAGATGATCGAACAGATCGCCAATGAGATTCTCGAAGCGGTCAGCGCTGCGGTCTTTGAGATTGAGGGGTTCGAGCTCACGGCGACTCTCTCTATAGGAGTGGCCAGCTATCCGGATGACAGCCGGGAGTTCGAGCGGCTGCAGAAGCAAGCCGACATGGCCATGTCGTTTGCCAAGAAGTCGGGCCGCAACATGCATCGCTTCTATACGCAGCGAATGGAGAACGAAGCCAATGAGTATCTGATGATGCTCAATGGTCTGCGCAGAGCGCTGGACCGGCGGGAGTTTGTTCTGCACTACCAGCCACAACTGTCGCTCTGCAGTGGAGCATTGGTGGGGGCTGAGGCGCTGATTCGCTGGAACCATCCTGAGCTTGGCATGGTACAGCCCGGCAGATTTATCCCGGTGGCTGAGGACAGCGGCTTGATTGTGGAGATAGGCCAATGGGTGCTGGATGAGGCTTGTCGCCAGGCTGCGCGATGGCAGGCGATGGGTTTTGGCCGTATGGTGATCGCGGTGAATCTTTCTGCAGCGCAGTTCAAGCGCGCGGGACTGGTGGAGAAGGTTAGCAAGGCGCTGGATGACACGGGACTCGATCCCTGCTGCCTCAAGCTGGAACTAACGGAGTCGATCCTGATCGAAAATGAAGCCAGGGTGAGGTTGATTCTTACGGAGTTGAAGGCTCTGGGTGTGGGGCTGGCGCTGGACGACTTTGGTACCGGCTACGCCAGCTTTGCCTATCTGCGCAACTTCAATCTGGATGAGCTGAAGATCGACCAATCCTTCATCCGCGAGATCAGCACCAACAAGGGCGACGAGCGCATTGTGAAGTCCATTGTGGAGTTGGCTCGCGGATTCGGCCTGCACACGGTGGCCGAGGGAATTGAAGATAGCATGGCGCTGGAATTGGTGCGTGCCGCGGGTTGTGACACCGTGCAGGGCTATCACATAGCGCGGCCGTTGCCCGTGGATGCGTTCACAGAGTTCATCCGGGCGGCGCAGGCTGGCAAGGCAATTTACTAAGGCTTTCGCGGGTTATTTGCCCGCGGCCAAGTACTTTGCCACCGGTTGCTCGGGCAGGGCCTTCAGCGCACTGACCACCACTCGGGCGTTGAGTTCCGCGCCGATCAGGGATGTATGTGTGTGCGGATCGGCGAACATCGTCTCCACCTGTGCAGGGCCCATCTGGTCGTAGCGGCTGGCGATCAGCTCGTTCAAGTCGAGGAAGCCTATCTGCTCTTGTTCGGCAACCTGCCGTGCCCATCCGCCGTAGTTGTCGGCGTTGCGCTCGATGTGGCCGTCCTTCCAAATCTTGCGCGGGATCGGCGAGCAGAGGATGGGAATGGCGCCTTTGGCGCGCGAGTCCCGCACATACTTGCGCATATACCAGCCGTACGTATGCACGGTCTCTTGCTGGTGGGTGATGGGGTTGTCGATCTCGCGGGTCTCAGGGCCGATGCCCGGCAGGGTGCCGCGCGCGCGTGCTGTGTCGTCAAGTGGACCGTTGTCGTTGTGACCAAATTGGAACAGAACCACGTCGCCACGCTTGATGTACTGGAGCGTTTCGGCCCAGCTTCCCTCGGTGATGTAGGTTCGGCTGGAGCGCCCGCCCAGCGCGCGATTGGTCACGTTGACCCGCGCCAGATCGAAGAAGTGCACCAGCGGCTCGCCCCATCCCCACTGGCCGCCAGCGCCGTCTCCGTGTCCGTTGCGCACCGTCGAGTCGCCAACCAGAAACAGCGTGGGCAGATTCGGTTGCAAAGGCTTGGGCAATGGCGGTCGCGAGTAGCCTTTCGGGTCGGTCGAGGCTGGCGTGGGGGTCTGAGCTGGTAACAGAGCAGCGAAGAGGAGGAATAGCAGAACAAAGTTGCGCATGGTCGTCTGCAATGGATGGTAGGGGATAGCGGTAGAGGGGTCAAGGTGGAGCCGACGATAAGACCTGGAAGGGTAGCAAATGGGGAAGGCACTCGCCAATATAGCTCGATCTGAAAGAATGGGACTTATGAAGACTCAAACCACGCCAGAAAACGTGGCATCGAAGAGTTCGGCAAGGCTTTTGAGCAAAGGACGTATGGCACTGCTGGCGGTTTGCTTGCTGGCATTGGGAGGATGTCTTGTCTACACGTGGGTGACGCAGGATGTGCTGGTGCAGTTGAGTTTTATGCGTAAGCGTAACGCCACCCGCAGCGCACAAGATGGACGGAAGTCGATCGTCAGTATTGAGCCATGGCAGACTGCCAACACGCTGCTCTCGCTGGCAGTGAGCGCAGAAGAGCAGGAGTTGGCCCGCAATGCTTTGCGGCTGGCAGATCACGAGGTGGACCAGGCCTTTGGCGCAGCCTTGCGCATGGCCAGTCTTCGCACCAGTCATGCCTCGTTGACAGGAGAGGCGCAGTCAGCCGCCGAAAAGGTCACCGAACTGGAACTGCTGGTCAAGCAGGACAAGCTGCAGGTACGCCAATTGGGCGGCGATACGACGCCGAGCGATGCGTCGAAGAAGAATCAGGATACCGCTACGGACGGCAACGACAATCTGGAACTGGCGCGCGCGCAACTCAACCTCGACAGCGGGGAACTGGATGATGCGCACAATACGTTCGCGCGCCTGCTGGGCGATAACAGCGGTCAGATTCAAGAGGAGTTGAATGCCTATCATCTGGCGCAGCAGCAGGCGGAGAGCGATGTGCATGGAACCGCTGCCCGGGCCGTGGTTTCGGCAGGCCAGCACCGTACACTCATGATGCGCTTTGCGTCGTTGCGAAGTCAGAACGATCGCAGGCAACTGCTGGAGCAGGCTGTGGCGCAGGTTGCTGCCGAAGGGTCCACGCTAGCGGCTGAGCGAGGGGTTGCTCAAAAGAAGCGGGTCGATGCATTGGCCGCCGCTCCGCGAGGCCAGAGCCGTTTGGAACAGTTGAAGGACCGAAACAACGAACGGCAGATTCTAGCCATCTACGACGACCGTATTGAAGCCGATCAGCAGCTGGCGGCGGTGTACGGCAAGTGGATCGCGCAGTTGGCTGTGCAGCGTCGTATTCTGATGCATCTGATTGTGGTTTCGCTGGCATGGATCTTAGTCACCATCCTGGTAATAACTGGACTGGGGATGCTTGCGGAGCAGTTGCTGTCGCGGTTGATGTTGGATAACCGGCAGACACATACGCTGCGCACCATGACCCGTCTGGGATTACAGATTGGCTGTGCTGCAATTGTGCTGTTGATTGTGTTTGGTGTGCCACAGCATATATCGACAATTCTAGGATTGACTACGGCGGCGTTGACGATTGCCTTGCAGGACTTTGTGTTGGCCTTTTTGGGCTGGTTTCTACTGATGGGGCACAACGGTATTCACGTGGGCGATTGGGTTGAGATCAACGGTGTCAGTGGCGAGGTTGTGGAGGTTGGACTATTCAACACCACGTTGCTGGAACTGAACAGCATTCCAGGCAAGGGGCGTCCCACGGGGCGCCGCATTTCGCTCTTGAACAGCTACGCGATACGGGGTCTTTATTTCAACTTCTCTACATCGAGCCAATGGATGTGGGACGACGTGAGCATCGGGATTCCCAAGACCTTCGACGTACATAAAGTGGCCGCTGAGATCGAGCAACTGGTACACGAGAAGACCGCCGAGAGCGCACGTGCAGCAGAGCGTGATTGGATGCGTGTGGCGCGCGGAAGCAGCCTGACCAGCATGGCTGCGTCCTCGACCATCAGCATGCGGCCAACTGTGGAAGGCATTGAGGCGACGGTCCACTACATCACGCGCGCGACCGAGCGCTTTGCCACGCGCGACGGACTCTATCTGCAACTGCTGGCGCTGCTGCAAGCGAAACAGACTGCGCAGAAATAGCGTTCGGATGGATTGGCAGTGAACGTCAACGGCCTGGAGTAGCTACTCCAGGCCGTTGACGTTTCAGAGGATGTTCGCGATGCAGGCTACTTGTCGCCGAAGGCGGTTTCGGCAGGGCCGGTGGAGCCATCGACAAATTTGATCTTGGTGCCATCGGCGGTGCGGATGTTGTTGTCAGAGAGAACCCAGTTCCGTGCGTTGGCGATGGAGCCGGCCGTGGCCGCTTCGATGTCGAGGTGATCGATCTTGACGTTGTCGAGAGTGGCGTTGGGATAAGCCGCGACGAGGATGGCGGTCTTTGCGCCGGTAGCCTTGATGTTCCAGATATGAACGTCAGAAAAGTGCGGCAGTCCTTTTTCTTCCGGAACGTGGGTGGTGAGCACTGTCCAATAAGGAGGCACGTCTTTGATGCCGGCCGGAATCTCGGCGTAGCTGTAGCTGGGGTTCCAGTTCATGTTGATGCGAATGGGAATGGCGACGCCTTCGAGCTTGAGGTCGTGGATCCGAATATCCTTGGCCCAGCCGCCGCGGATGCGCGCTGACTTGAACAACACGCCGTTGGGGACACCGGAGAGAGCCGTGATGTTGTAGGCCTCGATGTTGCGGAAGCCGCCGGAGGTCTCGCTGCCGATGGTGACGGCTGCGGCTCCGGTGCGGATGATCGAGTCGCGCAAGACTACGTTTTCCGTGGGGCGATTCACGCGCAGGCCGTCAGAGTCGCGTCCGGACTTGAGGCACAGAGCATCGTCGTTGACGTCGATGTCGGCGTGCTCGACGAGGATGTCGTGCGAGGAGTCGATGTCGATGCCGTCGGTCGATGGACCCTTGCCGCCCTCGTTGTTGCGGATAATGACGCCGTCGACGTGAATGTTGTGCGAGTAAAGAATCTGCATGGTCCAGAACCCGGCGCGGCGCAGATGGATGCCACCACCGACCGTGATCTGGGCCGACTCCTGAATCAGCATCAGGCGAGGACGGCGCGCGTCGTAATCCGAGGCCCAGCGCAGGCCCTTCGGCTCGTAAGTGGCGCGCAGATCCCAGTAGGATTTCCACCAGATGGGCCCGTCGCCGTCGATGGTGCCGGTGCCGTTGATGGCCACATCATGCTGGCTGCGGACGTTGATGAGCGCCGCGGGCCAGGTCATCTCAATGCCAGCGATGCGGGTGGGCAGCATGGGATAGTCGGCGGCTTTCTGGCTGCCGATGATGGTTGCGCCTTCGGGCACGGTGAGCGTAACGCCAGACTTGAGGAAGAGCGAGCCGGTGAGGTAAGTGCCGGGCATGAGCGTGACCGTGCCACCGCTGACGGCTGCTGTGTCGATGGCCTTCTGCAGCGCGACGGTTTCGAGCGTGACGCCGTCGCCTTTGGCGCCGTAATCGTTGACGAGATAGGTTTTGGGTGCGGCAAAGGCGAAGGAGACGGCAACAAAAACGATCGGAAATAATGCAGTGCGGCGCATGGCAGAGAGGCTCCTCGGAGGGGTGCTTTGGTTGGCGGCAGGGTGGTAGGACCACTGGGCCGGACATAAAGCGTTGCGCCTCGATTTATACATGGGGCGGTGGATGATTGGCAAATTGTTTCCTATTGGAAACTCCGCGCGTTTGCAGCACATTAAGCGCGGAGTTGGAGGTGCAAGAAAGTGGGGTGGTTTGCCAGAACCGCCAGTGCGTAGATACTGGAGGCGTGCGAAGACTGGTGCGCGCGGCGTACGTGGGATGGGCGGCGGCTCTTTGGGTGAGCTTGGCCGGCGCGCAAGAGGGTGCGCAGCAGCGGGCGAGTTGGGCGGTTGCGATGCGTGTGCCGGAGGTGGGACGGGCGCAGGCTCGGGTTGTGGTGGTGCAGTTAGCTTCAGGCCGTCTGCTGGCTTCGGCGCGGCTGCTAGATGCGGCGAAGACTCTGGCCACGCCGGGTTCAACATTGAAGCCTCTGGTGCTTTATTACGCACTCAACGCCGGTGAGTGGAACCCGGAGCGGCGTGTGGCCTGTTCACGAAAGCTGCGCATCGGCGGACATCAGATGAACTGCTCGCACCCGCAGGCTGATCCAATGGACGCCGAGCAGGCGTTGGTCTGGTCGTGCAATGCGTACTTTGCAACGCTGGCTGCTAGGTTACCGCAAGGTGAACTGGAGAGGGCGCTGAGCGAAGCGGGATTGCTGGCGGCTACCGGGCTTGTGAAGAGCGAGAGCGTGGCTGAGTTTCGGAAGCCGAGTACGGTGGAGCAGGCACAACTGGCGGCACTGGGCGTGGAAGGCGTGCGGGTGACGCTGTTGGAACTGGCGGAGGCTTATCGGCACCTGGAACTCGAACTGGAGCGTGAGCCGGCGGATGGGGCGGCTCGCGTGGTTCGTGCGGGGTTGAAGGAGTCGGCCAGCTACGGAATGGCGAGTGCGGCGGGACTGGGCGGCGTAAGTGTGGTCGGGAAGACAGGAACGGCGGAGGCGGAGCAGGGAGGGCCGACGCATGGGTGGTTCGTTGGATTTGTACCCGCTGAGCGGCCAAGCGTGGTGGTAGCGGTGTATGTGCCTGCGGGCCATGGCGCCGATGCTGCGACTGTGGCGGCGGCGGTGTTGAGCCGCTCACCGTTGAGGACGCGATGAAGCTCTTTTCCAGGCTGGTTGTGCTGCTGGTTGCGGTGTTCTTGTGCGTGCAGACGTCGTTGGCTGAACCGGCGCGAGCGACCGTGCGTGTGGGGCTGTGGACGTTGTGGCGGGATCGCGAGGTTGCAGTGGCAGCTGCACGCTCTACGGCGACGGTAAAGCTGTGCGCGACCTGCTCGGCTGAGCGGCTTATTGACGGTTCGGCGAAGATGGACCGTGCTGGTCTGTTGTGGATCAGCAGCGGACATACACGGATTGTGAGCGAGATCGACTTTGCGGGTGGGTTGAAGCTCAAAGCGCATGGGGAGACGGTGGTGCTGGCGTGGCCGGTTCGGGTACGGAGCGCGCATGGAGTGCTTGAGATTGTGGCTACTGTGCCGGTGGAGCGCTACGTGGAGATGGCTGTGGCGGCAGAGAGCGGTCCGGCAGACAGTGAGGAGTCGCGCAAGGCCTTGGCGGTGGTGGCGCGCAGCTTTGCGCTCGATCACACGGAGCGCCATGCAGGGTTCGACGTGTGCGATTCGACGCACTGCCAGTGGGTGCGTTGGCGGAGCTCGGCAGAGGCTCATGCGGCCACGTTGGCTACAGCGGGAGAGAGCTTGTGGCTGAAGGGTGCGCGGATGGGCGCTTATTTCCACCAGAACTGCGGTGGGCGGACGGCGGCGGCCAGTGAGATTTGGCCGGGACGGGCAGAGCAGGCAGGGTTGCTTTCGATTGCGGACCCCTACTGCGTTCGGATGGGGTCAAGCGACTGGTCTGCGCAAATGACGCTGGGGGAGTTGACGGAGGCATTGGCTCGCGAAGGACTCGCGGCTCCGGGCTGGAAGACGTTGCGGGTGGTCGAGCGAGGCGGCTCGGGCCGGGCGATGGTTGTGGATGTGGGCGGCACGAGGATTCCGGCAGAGAGCTTCAGGCTCGCCGTGGGTCGCACTCTTGGCTGGGACCGCATCCGCAGTGATTGGTTTGAGGTGTCGGCTGCGGGCGATGGTTTTGTTTTTCACGGGCGCGGCACCGGGCACGGCGTGGGGCTTTGCCAAGCGGGTGCGGCGGAGATGGCGCGGGAAGGGCTCGGCTATCGCGAGATTCTGGCGCAGTATTTTCCTACTGCTCAGATTGCGGACGTTGCGACAGGCAGACCGTGGCAGCGGATTGTGGCAAAGGGCTTCATTCTTGAAACGAATGTGCGGGACGATGCGCAGTTTGTTCCGGAACTGAGTCACGCGCTGGAGGCGGCCGAGAGTAGAAGCGGCTTACATTCAGGTGGGACGTTGACGGTGCGCGCGTACGGATCGACGCCAGCCTTTCGGGATGCAACGCTGGCGCCGGGATGGGTGGCTGCATTCACGGAAGACGACCGGATCGCGCTGCAGCCGTTACGTGTGCTCGCCGGCCGCAAGCTACTGTTTTCAACGGCGCTGCATGAGTTTCTTCATGTGCTGGTTGAAGAGCAAGCGACGATGGCTACTCCGCTCTGGTTGCGCGAGGGGCTGGTGGAAGCGCTTGCTGGCGAGGCTGCTTCTGGACCGCGTCCGGCAATCACGCCCGAACAGGCGAATCGCGAGCTGGCTGCCGCGCGAACGGAGGCCGAGTCCGTTGCGGCGCACCGTGCGGCTGGTTGGTACGTGCGGCGGTTGCTTGATCGCTATGGGCGCGGTCAAGTTATCGAGTGGCTGCGGGCGGGGCCGCCGCAGGCACTCGTTGATTTGCTGCGCTGACGCCTACTCAGGCAGATCGAGTTTGATGCTCGACGTGCGGTCAGGATCGTCTGGCCCAACGGCAACTATGAATGGCTGCTCCTCCGGTGGCTTCACGGACGATACAGGCGCAAGCAGAGCGGCTAACCACGCCAGTTGCAGAACTACAAAGCCAAGGTCCAATGTCATCGCCAGAAAATCGTGAACGAGCGATGGCGATCCATTCGATGGAGATTTGCTTGCAAACTGTTCGGCGATGGGGCCGGAAAGATAGGTTTCTGCGACAAACGTTGCTACGCCAACTGCCAGCCATCGCGGATCGCGGAAGAGCTTCACGATTCGTTGCCAAGGCAGCAGCCATCCCCACACAGCAGCAGAAGCGACAAACGGAGCAAAGAAAACGAAGGTGACAAAATCACCCCACTCCCAATGGAGCAGCGGCAGGGGGAACTTCTCATCTTGGGAAGCGACCCCGAAGGTGATGCCGAACCATACGATGCTGGCGAGAATACCCCAGTAGATCCTCGCCTTCTTCTCCGCAGGTGGGAACATTGCGCGGTAGAGCGAAATCAGCATCAGGTAGACCGCGACGAAAGCGGTAATGCGGATGCCCATCGCGAGTTTTGCTACGGTGTCAGTATCACCCGAAACCGTTAGCGGCCACACCGGGAGATTGATCGCGAAAATTATGCCCACTGCGGCAGCACCCAAGCGCCACCCCGCGCGCAGATTCTGGCAGAAGAGTTCTGCCTCACGTGAACGCTCTGTCTCTTGGATGCTGTCGAGCAGCCCTGCGAGCCAGCCGAGGACGACCACCCAGCTTGCAAGCCCCAGCATATAAGCGCCACTCAACTTGAGGGCGACATGCAGCTTTTGCGCTTGGACTGTGCCTGACAGCGGCGCATTGAAGAAGTGCGACGGAAGATAAGCGCCCAGAAGCGCAACAACCGCAACGCCGCACCACCACTTCCAGTTGAGCAGGAAGCAGGACACCTTGCGCCAGGGCAGGCGATGGCCCCACTGCGCAGAGGTCGCTGCAAAGGGCAGTGTGAGCGCAGGAACTGCGATCCAGCGCAGGACCCATGCAGTAATCGTGAGCCACTTTTGAATGTGGTCGTAGGTAAACAGACGCGTGTGGTCGTGGGTTTGCGAATTCAGGTACGAGGCCCATGCCCAGATGTGCTCGTCGAAGGTGTCGAGCAGACTCCAGCCGATCCATGCAAGCAGAGCGCAGACGGCGACCGCAATCGCGCCCCAGATGAGCTTGACGCGTCGCCCGTCGTCTGTGGCCAGCGAGCGCATGGTTCCCGCTTCAAGCTCGAAGATGCTGATGAGCAGCAGCAACGGCAGCAGGAGGGTGGCCGCGACTTCGAGAAAGTTCTTTTCGGGAATGCGCGTCCAGCCGAGGAAGAGAAGCGCGAGCACAGGGGTGAGCAGCAATTGCACCAGCAGCCAGCGCCAGCTTTGACCAAGACGGCGGAAGAGATCGGAGAAAATGCTCACTGCTGCACCTCCAGAGTGATGGGATCGGTGGTGGCCTGAACGCCGGGTTGATACATGGGGCCGGTCTGCGCCGGACTGACGGCGAACTTTCCGGGGGTGATGACCTTGAGCAGGTAGAAGTACTCGCGGCGGCCGTTGAAGTCAGTGTTGAAGAAGCCGGCGCGGTCGTCGTGAAACTCGCGGCGCGTGAACCAGTCGTACCACCACGACGGCTTGTTGTTCAAGTGGTAGAGCCCGTTGTCAGCAATGAATTCCGTGCCCGCAGGGATGGGGTCTTCGGCAAGCAGGTACTTCATGTCAGTGCCTGCAACGGCCAGTTTCACCGCAAGTACATCACCAATGTGCACCGGCCCGTGCAGCGGCACCAGGTCGTAGGTGATGGGGTCGCTCGGCGAGTTTTGTTTCTTTTGCAGCATGTAGTAGTCACGGGTGATATTGAGCGCAACCTTACCCTGCTGGAAGAGGTGTTTGTCGGCGGAGTACCAGTTGGATTCAGCGGACCAGTAGGTGATGCCGTTGCCGGATTTGCGGATGGCGAGTTGGCCGCCTTTTGCGGCTTGCGCCGCGGGTACGCGCACCTTCCACGGCAGGGCAAAGGCGTCGCCGGGGCCGAAGTGATGCTGGCCGAGCGATGCGCCATTGACGAGCACTTCCATATCGGAGCTGTTGGCCAGCTCGCCGCTGAGCGAGAGATAGTCGGTGAGCCCAGCGATGACCATCGCGGTCTGCTTGGTGGAGAACCAGTAGTCGCCGGTGCGATGCTGGCCGAGCCAGAGCGCGGCCTTGGGCATCAGGCCGCTCTGGCGATCCTGGCGGACGATGAGCTTGAGAGCGAGCGCGGTGGTTTCAGCCGAAGTGTCGTCCCAGTACTCCATCATGTTGTCGTAGTTGCCGGTCCAGTAGGCGTAGTTGGAATCGGTGCGGGCCTTCTTCTCAAGCAGGAGGGCAACATCGTGGGTGCGCCCATCGCCCGCTGCGTCGAGCGCAAGGCCGATGAGGGCAAGGCCTTCGTCGCTTACTTCGCCGTGATCACCCCACGCTTTGTCCAGACCGTCTTTGGGTGCGCCACCGGTGGTGGCCAGAGCATAGACCACATAGGCGCGCAGGTCGGGAATCATGTTGGGGTGCGCGGCCAGTGTGGAGGTGAGCCAGTTACGGCCGCGCGTGAGACGATACTCCTCGATCGAGTAGCCAGCTTGTTTGGCCTGGCCAAGGCCGGCGACGACGTAGGCGGTCATGAAGACGCGGCTGGGATCGTCTGGCCACCAGCCCCATCCGCCATCGTCGTGCTGGTAGTTGTAGAGCCGCTCGATGCCGGCTTGCACCATGCGGTTTAGGTCGATTCTGTCAATGGGCGGCTTGATGTGCAACTTGTCAATGGCCTGGGCAACGATCAGGTCGGGTAGGAAGCTGGACATGGTCTGCTCAGTGCAGCCCCATGGATAACCGGTGAGGTAGTCGAGCGCACTGAAGACCGTTCCCGCAACGCTGGGCGCAACGGTAATTGTGAGCGTGCGCGAACCGGGGTCGGAGTTGCCCGGATAGCCGTAGCCCCACTGCGTTTGTCCTGGGCCGGAGAAGAGCACGCCTGAGCCGGCGGCGCGCTGTTTCACGCCGAAGGGCAGCATGGGCAGCGTCACCTCCAGCGCGTCAGACTCCTCGTTGGTCAGCGCGCTTGCGGTCAGCACCGTGTTGCCGGTGGTGCGGGCACGGACGCGCCAGTCCACGTAGTTTTCGCCTTTGGCCGGAATCACGATCTTCTGCGATTGGCCGCCGATGACGTCGAGGCCCTGCACGTCGAGGTTGAAGGTTGTCTCTTTCGCGGTCTCAAGATAGTTGTGGGCAATGACGCGGAGCACAGCTTCGTCGCCCTGGCGGAAGAAGCGCGGCGCGGCAAGGCGAACGATCAGGTTCTTGCGCACCAGAACGCGCGTGACCATGCCGCCGGCCTTACCGTCGTCAGTAATGCCGCGAATGGTGGTGCGCCAGGTGGTGAGCGCGTCAGGGAAGTTGAACTCGACGCGCGCATGTCCGTCGGGTCCAGTGCGGACGTTGGGGTTCCAATACGCGGTGTCGGGGAAGGCCTTGCGGACCTTGGGCACAACCAGGTCAGAGCCGGGTTTTACCTGTGCCAGACGTGGATGGTAGACGCCAGCGAGCGAGGCCAGCAGCGGGCTCTTGGCGCCAGCCTGTCCGCTGAAGAAAAAGTCGAAGGAGGTCTGTGGCTCCAGATAAGAGAAGCGCCTGGGGTAGAAGCTGGCTACAATGTCGCCACTCGCGTCGGGACGGACGGAGTAGAGCGCTTCGTCCACTTCGCCGAAGCTCAGGTCGGCCTGCACGGGTTGGCCCTTGGAATCGCGTGCGTAGATGTCGAACGAGCCCTTTTCACCGGGCAGATATTTTTCTTTGCTCGGGGTGGCCATGATGGTGAGGGTGCGCTCGACCAGCGGTACTTTGAGGCTCTTCTGCGCGGTCATCAGCTGGTTGTCGTGCACAATGACGGCGCTGACGATCAAGTTCGGCTGCGAGAGCGTGTTGATGGGCACGTCGAAGGGGAAGCTGTCGCTGGTGGCGTGGATGAGCTGCTTCGATTGCAATGACTGGCCCTCGATGGTGACCATCGCCCAGCAATCTTTGAGTCCCGTAACCAGCAGCAGATGCGCCGTGTCGCCTACTTGATAAGTCTTCTTGTCGGCGACGATCTGGGCCTGGGTGTTCTCGTTGTAGAACTGGCCCGAGCCATTCCAGACCCATACCCATGTCTGGTCCTGCACGGTGCGGTTCTCTTGCGTGGTCGCTGAGGCTGTGATCTCGAAGTCGCCGCTCGATCCGGCAATAGGCAGATCGACGAGAACCGTGCCGTCGGCGCCGGTTGCACTGTCGCTGCTTGTTACAGGCGTCTCGGTGCGCTGGTGAGTGGTTGAATCCCAGTGAGTGAGCGCAACGGCCAGATGCACGGTGGTGCGCACAGGATGGTTGTCGTAATCTACGGCGGTGACTTTCACGCGCACCGGTTGGCCGAGCGAGGCTACGTAACTGGTGGGCTCCACGTTGAGGCGAAACGATCCGTAGGTGGCCAGCACGGTAGAGTGGCCGCTGACCTCGCGATTGGCGGCGTCGGTTACGCGCGCTTCGATGCGGTAGTCCTGATCGTTGTGTTTGCCGTCGAGGCGCGTGGGCAGGGTAACGATGAGCCGACCGTTGGTGTCGAGCGTGCCTTCGTGCTCCTGCTGTTCGGCCTCGCTGTAGCTTGTGTCCGCGTCGCCTCCGCCTTCACCTTCCCCCTCGGCAAATTCGGAGTTGTCTTCTTCTTCCCCCTCGCCCCACCAGTAATGCGTGGTGGTGTTCACAGAGTACTTGACCCTGGCACCTGCAACTGGCTCGCCGAAGAAGTAGCGGGCCTCAATGGTCGTGGTCATCTGGTTGCCCTGGAGTATGCGCGGTGCGGCGGGCTTTACCGTGACTTGATACTCGGGCTTCTTGTACTCCTCGACGTAGAAGCTGCCGCCGCCAGAGACGCCCTGATCGTTGAGGCGAATGCTGTAGTAGCCGAGCGTGGCGTCTGGCGCAAGATCGAAGTCGGCCGAGGTGCTTCCGTGCGCTGTGGGCTGGATGTCGCGCGAGAGGATCACCTTGCCATCGCTGTCGGTGACTTCGAGGGTGGGATTCCAGGCGCTGGGCAAGAGCAGTTCGTCATTCTTGCGGACACGGAGAATGGCCTTGATGTGGACGGTGTGGCCGGGCCTGTAAACGGGCCGGTCGGTGTAGATGTACGCCAGCGCGTCGCGGCTGTTTTGCTGGCTGAAGCCGTAACCCCACGGTGTGACGATGGCGGTGTCCGCGCCGTGGCGGGCGAGCATCCACACGTCTTCAGCCTGTGCGCCCGGGTCGCCATTCATGGTGAGCGATGCCATGCCGTTGGTATCCGTGCGTGCGGAGGATTGGAGCTTGTGGCTTGCCCAGAGTACGACGGAAGCGTCGGCGATGGGCGCGCCGGTTTTGCGGTCTGCAACGTAAAGCTCGGCGCGGCCGTCGATGGTGCGCTCGACCACGGCGATGCGGGTGACGAGGACGACGGTGTAGGCCTTGTAGGTGCCGTCGGTGGCTTCCACCAGATAAACGCCGGAGCTGAGTCCATCGATGGGCAACTGCTGCGTCTCGCTCACGATGGCTGGGGGTGTGATGAGCTTCCAGCGGGCGACCAACTGCGAGGGGTTGAGCAGCGGAATCTGCGCGAACTCCGATGCGCCAACCACCTTGCTGCGCTTGCCCAGGTTGCCCTGCTGCTCGCGGAAGCTGTCGCGTGCAGCGTCAGTGAATTGCGAGCGGAAGAAGTGTCGCACACGCCAGAAGATGTGCGCCTTGAAGTCGTGGATGCGCTCCAGCAGCGTCTCTTTGTCGATCCGCTCGCTGGGCGAGTAGTCGGTGTCGCCAAAGCTGTGCAGGTCCTTGAGCCCGGCGAAGAACTTTTGCGGGTCGTTGACCTTGTAGACGCGGAATTCGAGCGCGGGAACGTTGCGTGCGTAGAACTGGATCTTGACGCTCTCACCGGGCGCGTAGGTGTGCGTGGAGGAGAGCGAGAAGGAGCGGGGTGCATCGGCTGCGCGCGCGGGGAGCGCCGCGGTCAGCAGAGCGGCAAATAGAACGCAGACGAAGTGGAGCGCGGTGCGGGTCTTCATTCCGAACCTCTGAGGATGTTCCAGCGGTAGACGCCAAGAAAGTTGGGGTTGGCGGGGATGGGCCGCCACTGGGGCTGTGGATGGTCGAGCAATTCGTTGAGCAGGACTCGGCGTAGCTCGCCTGGACGCCCGTGGTCAGGGCCGGTGTGGTACACCACCGCGGGTTGGCCGCCAATACGGGTAACGATCATGGAGTGCCACGGAGACGACTGGCCGAACTGGCGGTAGAAGAGCAGATCGCCGGGCTCGGCAAAGTGAACGTCGCGGCCGACCAGGTAGGCGTTGCGTTGGACGAGAGTGCGAGCGTCGGCGAACTGGGCGAATGCGCCGTTGATCGCATCGGCCGGAGTGAAGGGGCCGGGAGTCACGCGGAATAGGGCCAACCCGAGCGGCGTGGAGGGATAATGCCAGGCCCGGATCTCGCCGGGAGGCGCGACGACTTCAATCCCCGTTGATTCAAACCAGGCGGCGTCGTGCCTGCGCAGCGCTTCGCGGTAGGCGTAGCGCAGCAGGCTGGCGCAGTCCACGATTTCGGCGGGCAACTCACTGGGCGGCCGGAAGGCCTGCAAGTCGGCGATAGTGGTGAACCAGCGGCGGAACGCGTCGCGGTCAGCGGGGTCTTGCAGGCGCAGAAAGTCGGGCGTGCCGTCGGAGTAGCTGTCAGTCCAGTTGGTGGCTGGTTCAACTGTGGCGCTGGGGTGAAGGTGGGCCGGGCGGACGCCGTGATGGATCCAGACCGCTGCCCGCAGCAGCACCAGAGCAATCGCAATGGTGATGAAGAGCGCGGTATAGAGGCGTTGGTGGGAGTGGCGCACGAAAGTTGGCCCCGCAAGGTCGTTCCCATCCTATCGCGAGTTAGACGGTTTTGGTGAACGGGAAGAAAAGATTTCACCGCGCTCAAAGAACGGAGGCTTTGAACCGGATATTGTGGCAAGACAACCATCCTGCCGCGTTAGATCGCACGCAGGATAAGTGGAAGTACGAAGAGGTACAGATGAGCGTTTCTCGAAGAGATTTTGTGCAGATGGCGGGTGCCGGCCTGCTGTCTGGTCCAGTTGCCTTGAAGTCCGGAATGGAAGTTTCTGCGCCCACCACAGCAGGGCCTGCGCCGTCGAAGGTGGCGCTGATGAAGGGCGAAAGCCGCCGGGAAAATGTTCGCAGGGCGCTTGAGTCCATCGATGATCGGATTCTGCCTGCGCTTACCCGGAAAAAGACGGTCCTGATCAAGCCGAACGGAGTAAATCCCGGCTTCCAACTAGCCTCGACGCACGTGGATGCGCTGCGTGGCGTGCTGGACTACCTGGAGCCGCGTTTCAAGGGGCAGGTGGTGATTGCCGAAGCCGCCTCGCGCGATACCCTGGAGGTCTACGAAGCGTTGGGTTTCAACCGGCTGCCAGCAGAATACAAATCGCAGCAACTAACGCTTGTTGACCTGAACCGGGAAGGGAAGTCTGTCACCACGCTCTTGCTCGACAAGGATTTGCACATGACGCCCGTGCGCCTGGCGGCTCGGCTGGCAGACCCGGAAACGTTCGTGATCAGTTGCGCGGTTTTAAAGACGCACAACACGGTGGTGGCCACCCTGTCAGTGAAGAACGTGGTGTTGGGCTCGCCGTTGCGCAGCGTACGGGGCGAGCAGCCGGTTTGGAACGAGAAGCGCAAGTTCCACGTCGGCATCCGGCAGACGCATGTGAACATGCTGCTGACCGCAGCGCGGCTGTCTCCGAGTTGGGGAGCCGCGGTGATCGATGGTTTCGAAGGCATGGAGGGCGACGGGCCGAACGACGGAACGGCTGTACCGTCGCGGATCGCCATTGCCTCAACCGACTGGATTGCCGCCGACCGCGTTGGCGTGGAGACGATGGGCATCGACGCCAACTGGCTCGGCTATCTGCGTTATTGCGCGGATGCGGGAATCGGCCAGTACGACTTGAACCGTATTCAGGTCGTGGGAGAGTCGATTGCGTCGGTGGCGAAGAAGTACAAGCTGCATCCTGATATTGAGCGCGAACTGCTGTGGATGGGGCCGATGAAAGAACTGCCGCCCATGCTGGGCTCGTTGCGCGTGGATGCGCTGTTGCGTGGCGAGGTGAGTTGTTAGTCGCTGATAGCTTAGATCCTTGCCTACCCACCCTTGCGCGGTAAAGCTGCGCAAGGATGGTGTGCACAGACTTTGTTGGCGAGATGAAGGTGGGACACCCGAAGGTTGTACCGGTGTGCTGCGCGACGAATAGCAGGATCAGTCCGTGAACGGATTACTCGGGCTTCACGCTCAGGTTGTCGAACTGTACGCGCTTCCATTCGCTGCCCAGGGCGATCATGCCGTGGGTGTGCGTGGAGTCCAAGACCGTCGCCAGCGATTTGCCGTCGAGCCGCGCTTCGATGGAGTTGCCGTGAAAGCGCATCGTGAGTGTGTGCCATGCGGAAGCATCGAGCCTGATGTTACCGGAAGCCAGCGTCACAGGCGGCTTTTTGAATTCCGTTGAAAACAGATTCCATGAACCGTCGGGTTTGAGGCGCAGCACATAACCTGCGGGCCAGAGAGCTTTCTCGTCTTTGAAGACGTCGGCTGAGTCGATGCGGCCGATGAGTGTGGCGGCTGAGCCAGAGAGCAAACGGATGTCGGCCGAGAACGTGTAGTCGGTCCACTGATCGTCGCCGGCAATCGTGAAGGGATCAGGCATCGGATTCCACGGCACCGGCAGTGCGGTAATGACCTGTTCGAGGCAACGGCCCGCGCGGCCCGCGCAGGTTCGCACTTCAAAGGCTCCATCCTGATCGGAGAGATATTTTGGCGCGTGCTGGAGCGCGGTGGACTCGAAGTTATCCGAGTATGGAAATGGAAACGGCGCGGATGGCGGCGTAATTGCTGTTCCCTTGCCCTGGCCAGTGGTCGTGGTCAGCGAGTAGAGCGAGTCGGGTTCGAATGCGTAGCTGAAGAAGCTATTGATGGGCTTGAGGTCGGCAACGTGTTCAAAGGTGTGGGTTGCGTTGGTCTGCCAAATGTGGACCGTAGTTGCGCTCAGCCCGCCGGCAACGCGGAAGGCAACCGTCTGCGGAGCTTTGGCGTCGATGGTCTCAAGCACCACGCTCCAGTCTTTCCTGTTGGGCGAGCGCAGTGAGACGTAGCTACCCTTTGCGGGTAGGTTGCCACAGGCTGCATCGAGATACTGCCAGCCGGGCTGTGCGAACTGCGTGGTGTGCGCAGTGGCCCAGATGGTTCCCTGCACGTCGTAGTGGCCCGACCAGGGCGTGTTGGCGTACATCAGCCCGGAGTTTGGCGCGGCCAGATTGTCGTAGTAGGAGGTGATGGGGCTCCATATCTCGGTCGAGGTCAGTGAGCCTTCGATGTAGTTCTGGTTGTAGAGGTGCGCCAGAATGCGCCCGCCCACCGGCCAGCCCCGGCTGAGGAACGGACCGCTGCCGGGGTTAGGCTGGTCTTCGCTGGACCAGAGGGGCTTGCCAGTCCGGCGTGCGGCGTCGGTGGTGGTGATGTGGCCCTTGTCGAGTGGGTAGTGCGCGCCGATGACGGCAATCTCCTTGGCCAGTTGCGGGTCTTTCAACATCTCGTCGGCGATGGACCACTGGCCTTTGCCCTGGCTCGCGTACTCGTCGCAGCAGACGATCTGCGTGGCCAGATGCGAGGCCTCCAGCGCGTGATGGAGCATTTGCACAAACGAGAGGTCAAAGACTTTCTCATTCCATGGGCCAACGTAGGCAATGTCGAGACCGTAGTCCTGCTTCGCTGTGCGGATGAAGTCGGCAAGATAGGCGGCCATCTGTTGTGTGTAGAGCGTGGGCTTGTGGCCGGCGGCGTTACGTTTTGGATCGACCCAACCGGGCGCGCCCCATGGGAGAATCTCAAGAACGATCTTCGGGTTGCGCTTGTGCGCCTCGGCCATCAGCCACCACTCGTAGCCGCGCGTGGAAGAGTGGTCGCCGGGTGTGCGCATGTGACTGGGCTCGGAGCCGTCTGTCGAGTTCACATCTGCGCCGATTTCGACCTTGAGATGTTGCAGTGCCGCACCGTAGCCGGGCTTAAATAGATAGTCGAGAATCTGGCTGCGTTGCGGCTCCGGGTAGTCGATGAGCAGGCGCGAGGAGGCGCCCGCACTGGCAGCGCCCAGCCCGTCGTAGATGCGTCCCGAGGCAGCGCCGTCGAGAATAATCTGGACAGGTGCGGGGGTTTGGGCAACTGCGAGTAATGCAGAGGCAGCAATCGATAGAACAAACGCGGAGATGGTTGCAGTGCGCATCAGCCTCTTCCTTTTGTTCTCGTGGGGCGGGGACGCAAGTCAGCGCTGCTATGGCGGTTGATCATGCGCGGGGCAGCCGCGATTGCGCGTCAAGAGTGGCTTCCAGTTCTTCGAGCGATTTTCCGCCAGTCTCAGGCAGGCGCAGGGCCAGATAAGCAAATCCAAGACCGCAGATCGATGCGTAGGTCCAGAAGACGCCCGATGCGCCCAGCGCCGCATTGATGAGCGGAAATGTGTAAGTAAGCAGGAAACACGCCACCCAAAGTGCGCCAACTGCAACGGCCATGCCCGCGGCGCGGATGCGGTTGGGAAATATCTCCGCAATCAGAACCCAGGTGACCGGGGCGATGGAGAAGGCAAAGAAAGCGATGGCTGCAAGCACCAATACCAGCATGGGCACGCCTTGAATATGGAGCCGGTAGCAGACGCCGAGAATTGCGTAGATGATGCCCATGCCGACGAGCCCGACAAGCAACAGGACGCGGCGGCCAAAGCGGTCAATGGCGGCCAGCGAAAGCAGGGTGAAGAGCACGTTGACCGCGCCGGTAATGACGATGTTGAACAGAATGCCGGAGATGGGATAACCAGCGGCGGCGAATACCTCTTGCGCGTAGTTGAAGATCACGTTGATGCCGCACCACTGCTGAAGCACGGCAAGAAAGATTCCGAGCCAGAGCAGGCGCGGGATGCCGGGCCTGCGAAGCTCGCCGCTGAAAGGAACCTGTGTCGTTGCTGTATCGCCTGCGGCCTTGATATCGGCCAGAACCTGGTTTGCGTACACAGTGCCGCCAAGCCGTTCGAGCGTGCGCAACGCCTGCTGTTCCTGGCCGCGCAAAGCAAGCCAGCGTGGACTTTCAGGAATGAAAAAAGTGGAGACAAAAAAGAACAGTGCAGGAATGGCGGTGACTGCAAACATCCAGCGCCAACCCCACTGTCCGTTCCACGAAGCAAGCAGAAACGCCGCAGTGGCGTCTGCTGGAACCGGCCGGGCGATGCGCCAGTTGACGATCTGCGCGAAGAGAATGCCGAAGACAATGGCCAACTGGTTGAGCGAAACAAGGCGTCCGCGCAGATGGGCCGGCGCAATCTCCGCAATGTACATGGGCGAAACGCCCGAGGCCAGTCCGATGGCGCAGCCGCCAAGAATGCGAAAGGCAACAAAGAGTGCAAAGCTCGGCGCGAAGCCTGTACCGAGAGACGAGAGCGCGAAGACCAGTGCGGAAAGTGTGAGCAACCGTCTGCGCCCGAAGCGCGTGCTGAGCGAGCCTGCGGTGATGGCTCCGGCAAAGCACCCCACCACGGCGCAACTCATGGCCCAGCCTTGCAGCGCTGGTGAGGTGAGCCGGAAGAAGACCTCGTAGAAGGGTTTAGCGCCGCCGATCACGACCCAGTCGTAGCCGAACAACAGCCCGCCCAGCGCGCCGGCTGAAGCAGTGAGCCATAGAAAAAGGGAACTGGCGTGTGTGGTGCGTTCAATGCTGGCGGAGGCTGCGGATGCGGTCATGGGCGGCTCGTGCTCGTGTTCAAAATTGCGCTAGTGTTCACAGACATTAATTCGCATCACAAATGTGGTGTCATCCTGAGCGAACGGGACCCCAAACGTACTTCAGTTTGGGGTGGTGAGTCGAAGGATCTGCGGTTGTTCTTATTCTTTTTCGACACGAATGAATAACTATCCTACTAGGGCTTTGCGGTGCTCATGCGGGCGCGCATCCGTTGTTCGGCGTCGGCGCTCCAGTAGTTGCAATCGAGCCGGATAAAGACGGACGAATAGGGAATGGTCATGGTGGTCTTGAGCACAAGGATGTGGAATTTCCTGCCTGTGTCGTCAACCAGTGAAATCAGACTGTCGTGCAGTTCCTGATGCACGGTGTGGTCCTTGAGCAGCGTCGCGATCTGCGCGCGATAGGCTGATGCGCCGGGTGCGTCGGCGTCGGGAATGTAGGGCAGTTCGGCGTCCATCGAGATGTCAGCGCGTACATGAGGCGTGCGATGCACGGCATCGAGAACGACGCGGACCACATCGAGCTGCTTCTGGTTTGTCTCGATGGTTTCCACGCCCGGCGTGCTTTGCAGCGGGTAGGCCGAATCCACCACCAGTATCCAGTTGCGATGGCCGAGCAGCGGCAACTCGGCGCGGAGCCTTGCCCGCCAGTCTTGCTGCGTGGGAGGTTGCGCAGAGGGCGGAGCGGTAAAGCCCACGGTAGTTGCGCACAGAATGCAGAGAACCAGGAAAATTTTACGCATGAAAAGTGTCGCCTCAGTTGGAACTCGGCAGTATATCGTCTTTGTCCCTGCACTTGTCTTGGCAATTTACACGGCGAGCTTCTGCATCCATGCGGCCAGCGCCTGCTGGTCGCTGTCACCCGCCGCAAAGGCTGCGCGCATGGTTTGGCGATCCGTCTCCGGGCGGTTCTGGCCGAGCTTGAATTTACCTTCGATGCGTTCGATGGGAATGCGGAAGCCAACGATACCGGCCAGCATGGCGCGGCGATAGTCCTCCGGCATCTGAGCCCAGCGCTCGGCAAAGGCCGGCTCGAAAGCTGAGAAGAGCCCACCGAGCAGCGTATCTTTCGCGTCGGCATCCTCAACCAGTGAGAGCTTGCCGCAGGCGTGGACGGCGATGTAGTTCCACGTGGGCACTGAGGTCGGCTCCTCATAGAGCGTGGGTGAGACGTAGCTGTGCGGACCGGTGAAGACCACCAGCGTTTCCCGCCCTGCCAGCGCCTGCCAATGCGGATTGGCCAGTGCGAAATGGCCTTCGAGAACGCCATGTTCACCCTCGTCTTTTACCGCCAGGGGCAGATGGGTCGCGCTGAGCGGTTCACCTCCCGAGAGCAGTGCAAACGAATGGCTGCGCATGGCTTCGATGAGCAGTGTGCGGTCGGCGATGCGGTTGAAACTGGGTGTATACATCGGACTCCTACTGGATGCGTTCGAAGCGGAAGCCGGCTTCGTGCAGTGCGTGGTTGATGGCGGTGATGTGGCCTGCGCCGCGCGTCTCCACGGTGACGTCGATGACGGTTTCGCCCAGGCTTACGCCATAATAGGCGCGGTTGTGGACGGTTTCGACGATATTGGCGCGCTGGGCGGCTAGAATCTCGGTGAGTGAAAACAGCGCGCCGGGCCGGTCCTGCAGATAGATGCGAATGCGCAACTGGCGGCCGTCCTTCACCAGGCCGCGCTCGATGATCTTGGCCAGCAGGGTTACATCGATGTTGCCACCAGACACCAGCACCGCGGTGCGCCGATTGCGCAGGTTGCTCTTGGCCTGCACCAGCGCAGCCAGAGCAGCCGCACCCGCTCCCTCGGCAAGAGTCTTTTCCTGCTCCAGCAGTAGAAGAATGGCACTGGCAATCTCCTCGTCGTCCACGGTGACAATCTCGTCTACATAGCGCGAGACGAGCGGCAGCGTCAGGTCTCCGGCGCGGCGCACGGCGATGCCGTCGGCGATGGTGGCGGCTGGAGCTATGGTGACCGGTTCGCAGGCAATGCGTGCACGCAGCATCGACGGCAGCTTTTCCGGCTCCACGCCGACCACGCGGATCTTCGGGTTGGTCTCTTTGAGTGCGCAGGCGATGCCGCCGATCAGGCCGCCACCGCCGATGGGCACGACTACAGCTTCAAGATCGGCGACCTGCTCAAGCAATTCAAGCCCGATGGTGCCCTGGCCGGAGATTACTTCCGCATCGTCGAAGGGGTGCAGAAACGTTCGCCCTTCAGCAGCGCAGCGTCGCAGTGCTTCGTCGCAGGCCTCGTCATAGCTGGCCCCGTGCAGGATTACGTTGGCTCCAAAGGCACGTGTGGCGGCGACCTTGACCAGCGGCGTAGCCAGCGGCATCACGATCTCCGACCGTATGCCGAGGCTGGTGGCGTGGAAGGCGACGCCCTGTGCATGGTTGCCGGCGCTGGCGGCAATCACGCCGCGCTCGCACTCCTCCGGGGTGAGCGTGAGCAGCTTGTTCAGCGCGCCTCGCTCTTTGAACGATCCGGTGCGTTGCAGGTTTTCGAGCTTCAGGTGCAGAGGTAGGCCGGTGAGTTCGCTCAGGTAGTGCGACTGCTGGCAGGGCGAGACGTAGATGGCGTCGGCGATGCGCGTTCGTGCGGCCTGGATGCTGGCGAGAGTGACGGGAAGCAAGGGAGTCTCCTTGGGGTTGCAGGGGAACGGAGTGCGGCAGATGCGAAAAAGCCACCAGCCGCGTGTGCGGAAGGTGGCCTGTTGGATCGAAAGATGGATCGGTCAGATCAGGCTCGGCTCCCGCGCGGTTTGGTGCACATAATTCGCATCGATATGGCGGGAATGGACGCAACGCCGCTCAGGTGCGAAACGTGAGCCGAGATGGAGCAGCGGAGCGTCATGATCTTGATGGAAGTAGAGCAGAGCGATGGAGGGTGCGTCAAGATTGCCGGGTTAGCCGGACATACAGAGAGTACGTAAGAGTTCCTCTTATGTGGCCCCGTGATTTGCCAAGCGACGGACAGTGAGCACGGTGATGTCGTCGTCCTGGCCGAAGGCGCGCGCGGCGTCTGCGATGTAGAAAGCAGACTGGTTGCTGAGGTTGTGAACGCGGTCAAAGCCGAACAACTCGCCCGAAGGCCGCCGCGCCTCGACTACGCCGTCTGAGAGCAGCAGCAGCCGATCACCGGGATGCAGGAAAAGCTGAACCTCTTCGTAGGAGACTTCAGGGATCACGCCCAGTGGAAGTCCGCCCGGCAGGGCGATCTCCTGGCTATTCAAGTACGGGGGCAGGTGGCCGGCGCTGGCGATTACCAGTTCGCCATTCGGGCCGAACCATGCGGCTTCGCAGGTGGTAAAGCTCTCGCTGCCCACCAGTACGCGATTCAGCTCCGTAAGGACCTGCGCTGGCCGATGCTCCGGCGTGCGGCGCAAGGCGCCAATCAGCATGGAGACGTTCATGGCGGCCTTCAGCCCTTTGCCGGCCACGTCGCCAATGACGATCAGCAGACCTCCGTCCGCAGTTGGTTGGATGTGGAAGAAGTCGCCGCCCACTTCATTGGCTGGGCTGTAGACCGAGTCCACCTCGAAGCCGGGAGTGGCCACTTTTTCCTGCGGCAGGATCAGCTCCTGCACGCTGCGTGCCGCCGCCAACTCGCTCGATGCGCGTTCCTGGTCCCGCTGGATGCGCAGGAAGCGGAAGAAGATGATGAGAACAATGACGAAGATGCCGGTAAAGTCGGCGATGGTGGCGAAACTGATGGGGACCGGCCCTGCCTGGATAGTGAGTGGAGAGTGATAGGGGCGGCCGGTGAAGTCGGTCATCACCACCGTAATCAGCGGCTCGCACAGGCCAATGAAGCTGAGCACCAGCGGGATCAGCAGCAACGCGGCTTCAAAGTTGCGTTTGAGCGCGGCTGATAGCAGCGTGAAGAAGACAAACAGCAGCCAGCCGATGAGCCAGATGAAGCTGAGGATGCCGCCCACCAGCAGAATCACGTCGGCCACCTTGTTGTGGCCGATCATTAGCAGCGACGGACCCACGGCGAGCAGCACTACCGACGAGCAGCGAAGCGTACGCACCGACCAACGGCGAGGCAAGGAGAGAAACGAGACCAGAAACTCAAAATAGAGATAGGCGGAGATCAGTACCAGTTGAACGACTATAGCTGCGTACCAGATGCTGTCCAGTCGCGCGGTGGAACCGGCAAATTCAATGAAGGCGATGGGAGCCTGGACGATCTCATGCAATGCGAGCCAGAGATATTCCACGTGGCCCTTCTGGCCGAAGTAGAGTGCGAGCAGGAAGTTGGCCAGCACTACCAGCAGAATCGCGTCCACTAGGCGCGGGATACGTTCAAAGAGAACTCGATGCGACCAGAGTTCAAGCGAACGGCCAAGGATGAACGGGTCGCCGAGAATGAGCTTACGGGTGGCAAAAAAATTGGTGTAAGCGCCTAGGCCAAAGGGCAGATAGATAGTCCGTACCACCACCACCAGGGACGTTTCCGAAGGTGGAATCTCCAGGTTGTAGATGCGGCTGATTTGCTGGTAGTGGTTCAGTTTCAGGCTGTTGGGACCATCCGGATGGATCAGGCGTCCGTTGGCAAACACATCCACGGCGGGCCCGACGGAGCCGACAGGGATCGATGTATTGTGTGAAACAGGCAACTCAATGAACAGCGAGAGCGGGCCGTGGTTGGGCGGTAGCTGGATGTGCAGCCGGAACCACGCGTAGAGCCGCTGATCGTCCGGGCCGCTGAGACGGCGGAGAGTCTCGTCGCCGCGCTCCTTTTCTGTTCGGGCGGTCGCACCGGGGCTGTCGGGCTCGGCCACGTCGGCAAAGGTGTCGGCAGCGTTGCGGATGGCCCAGGCTGTGTCGTCGAAGTCTGGCTGGGAAACGGCGGCGTCGGAGCTGATGCCCACCCGCCAACCGCTGTCCAGAACCATGGGGGAACCGAGCTGCGAGGCGTCAACAACGCTCCCCGCGCCCACCGGATGCGACCGGGGCGGCGGCAGATGCGGCCTGGGCACAAGCGGATGAAGCAGGTCTCCAGCGCCAACCAGGCCGTTGGAGGGTTGTGCGCAGACATTGGCGGCAGTCGCCAGAGCCAGCAACGCAAATAGCAGGACCGATCGCCGCACAGAGCCTCCAGTGTCCTTCAATCTATCGCATTTGGGCTCAACATCTGAAGCGCTGATAGCCG